>Ga0073932_1000166_pt1 | contig 172548 bp, 153 predicted proteins | sample DewCreD2012metaG_FD_76967 | JGI IMG/M metagenome (GOLD analysis project Ga0073932, IMG submission 76967) | Hot spring sediment bacterial and archeal communities from British Columbia, Canada, to study Microbial Dark Matter (Phase II) - Dewar... ... | reverse complement strand
TACGGCCGCCCGACCGCCCGAGCGGGGCAGGAAGCGGCCCTGGCCGGGCGTGCCGAGCAGCTCGCCGTCGCGCACGATCGGCCGACCACGCAGGAGGACGTGGCGCGGCCAACCGCGCACCGTGCGGCCGGCATAGGGCGTGTAGCCGGCACGGTCGCGGCGCGGGGCGTCCGCGATCGTCACCACCCGTTCCGCGTCCCAGAGCACGAGGTCGGCGTCCGCGCCCGGCGCGATCGTGCCCTTCTTCGGGTGCAGCCCGTAGATCTTGGCGGGTGCCGTGGCGGTGAGCTCGACGAACTTGCAGAGGCCGCCGCGGCCGCCGTGCACCATGGCGTCGAACAGGATGGGCAGGCGCAGTTCGAGGCCCGGCATGCCGTTGGCGATTTCTGCGAAGGAAGGGTTGTCGCCCTTGGCGAGCTTGCCGGTCGCGTCCATCCGGTAGGGCGCGTGGTCGGAGGACACGCATTGGAGGGTGCCGACCTCGAGGGCCCACCAGAGCGCTTCCTGGTCGGAGGGCTCGCGCAGCGGCGGCGAGCAGATCCATTTGGCCCCCGCGATCCCCGGTCGGTCGAGCTCGGCCGAGGTCAGCGTGAGATATTGGGTGCAGGTCTCGCCCCAGACCTTGCGGCCCTCGCCCCGGGCCCGGTGGATGACGGCAGCACCCTCCGCGGTAGAGACGTGGAAGATCATGATCGGCTGGTCGAGGAGGGCGGCGCAGGCGATCGCCCGGTGGATGCCTTCGACCTCGCCGATCCGCGGATGCGAGGGAACGTGGAAGCGCGGGTGGCGGAAGCCGCGCTCGACGAGCCGCCGTCGCATCCAACGGATCATGCCGTGGTTCTCGGCATGGACGCAGACCATGAGACCGTGCGCACGGGCGGCCTCGAGCACGTCCAGATACGACTCGTCCTCGATCTTGAGTCGATCGTAGGTGAGGAAAACTTTCAAAGAGGCGTGGCCGGCGCGCACGAGCGGGGGCAGTTCCTCTTTCAGGATCTCTGGCCGCGGGTCGGCCAGGATGAGGTGGAAGGCGTAGTCGACGATCGCCCCGCGCTCGGCCCGCCGGTGATAGTCCTCCGCCGCGGCCGCGAGCGAGGTGCCGAGGTGCTGGGCCACGAAGGGGATCACCGTGGTCGTGCCGCCGAGCGCGGCCGAGGCCGTAGCGCTCTCGAAGGTGTCGGCATTCACGAGCCCCGCGGCCGAGAGCTGCTCGATGTGGCAGTGGGGGTCGACGCCTCCCGGCAGGACCAGGAGGCCGCGCGCGTCGACCTCCTCGCGGCCGGGCGGGAGAGCCGACCCCACGACCTCGACCCGCCCGTGGCGGATGCCGAGATCGGCGGCATAGAGCTCGCCGGCGGTCACCACCGTGCCACCGCGGATCACGAGATCGAATGGCTCCAAGGGATCCTCGCGGCTGCCGGGCTCCGGCCCGGTCGATGGCTGGGGCTGGGGCGGGTGGATTCGAACCACCGGATGGCGGATCCAAAGTCCGCTGCCTTACCGCTTGGCGACGCCCCAATCCGTCGCCCGTATAAGCCCGTCGCGGCCGGTTCAGCAATCGGCAGCGACGATCGCCACCGGATCCCCCGGGCGCAGACCGAGCAGGGCGGCGGCACTGCCGCCGTTGACCGCGATCTCGGCGAGCCCCGAGCTGTTCTCGTACCAGAAGGCGCTCCCCGCCGGCACCTCGCCGAACGTGCGGGCACGGGCCAGCGTGCGGCCGCCCGCCTGCAGCCGCGTGCCGCGGGCGAGCCGATCGGCGCGCAGGCCCGTCCAGCCGTTGCCGTAGGGATCGAGATAGACGATCCGCGGCGGATCGTCGGGCCAGTCTTCGAAGCGGGTCGGGTGCGCGGGCTCGAGCCCTTCGCGCAGACCGCGGGCGAGCCGGGCAGCCTGGGGCGCGAACAGATCGCGGCCGTGGAAGGAGGCCGACAGGCGCTCGGGCCGCCAGACGATCGCGAAGGCCTCGACCGCCCGGGCCCGGCGCAGCGCGAGCTCGAAGAGGCCGTTGTCGGGGCCCACACACCAGATGCCGTCGAGCCGGAGGACGAGCGCCCTCCGATCGGTGCCGACCCCGGGATCGACCACCGCCACGAGCACGTCGCCGGGCCGGGCGAGCTCGAGATGGGCGGCGATCAGGGGTGCCGCGAGATCGGGCCGGAAGGCGGGCAGATCGTGCTGCAGGTCGATCACCGGCACTTCCGGCGCGAGCCGGCACAACACGAGATGCATCTGGCCGACATAGGGCCCCGCGAGGCCGAAGTCGGTGGCGAGCAGGATCACGGAGCCCCCCGCGCGAAGGTCGGCCGGATCCACCAGTCGGGCCGTTTGCGGCGCAAGAGGAGGGCCGCGGTCTCGAGCTCGCCGCGATCGCCGAAGAGGCCGAAGCAGGTCGCTCCCGAGCCGCTCATGCGCGCCAGAAGGCAGCCCGAGAGCCCGGCGAGATCCTCGAGCACGCCACCGATCTCGGGCTCGAGGCGGCGGGCCGGTGGCTCGAGGTCGTTGCGGCTCTCGGCGAGCCAGACCGCGAACTGGACGAGGCTCGGACAGGGCCGAAAGGGCGACCGGTGGGCGACGCGGAAGGGGCCCGAAAGACCGCGGAACACGGGGCCCGTGGCGAGAGGCCGGCCAGGATTGACCAGGAGGAGCGGCAGATCGGGCAGGCCGCGCACCGGATCGAGCCGCTCGCCGATGCCGCGCATGCGAGCGGGCCGCGCCCAGAGGCACACCGGCAGATCGGCACCGAGGGCGAGGCCCAGATCGCGCAAGCGCTCGTCGTCGAGGGACAGGCCCCAGAGCCGGCGCAGGCCCCGCAGCGTCGCGGCGGCATCGGCCGAACCACCGCCGAGCCCGGCCGCGACCGGGATCTCCTTGTGCAGGACGATGGCGGCACCGGCCGTCACGCGAGCGGTCTCGGCCAAGAGGCGGGCGGCGCGCAGAACGAGATTGTCGGGGCCCGCCGGCACCGTCTCCGCGGTCGGCCCGCTCACCGCGAGGGACAAGCCTTCCGCCGGGTACAGCTCGACCCGGTCGGCGAGCTCGCAGAACACGACGATGCTGTCGAGCTCGTGGCGGCCGTCGGCCCGCCGGGCGGTGACGAGGAGATCGAGATTGAGCTTGGCCGGGGCCGTCTCGACGACGGCCGGCTCATCCCCGCCGGGCATCGGGCTCCGGCAGGCCCTTCTCGAGCTTCTCGTTGATCGCGGCCAGGGCGTCCTGCTCGGGCTTCAGGCCGAGGGCGCGCTGCCACTGGTAGCGGGCCTCGCGGTAGCGGCCGACCCGCCAATAAGCGTCTCCCAGATGGTCGTTGATGGTCGGATCGCCGGGCTCGAGCTCCACCGCGCGCTCGAGATAGTCCACCGCCTTCTCCCACTCGCCGAGCTTGAAATAGGCCCAGCCCAGGCTGTCGACGATGAAACCGTCTTGCGGCCGGAGCTCGACCGCGCGGTGCAGCATGGCTTTGGCGCGCTCGAGGTTGAGGCCCTGGTCGACCCAGGAATAGCCCAGATAGTTGAGAACGAAGGGTTGGTCGGGCTGGAGTTCGAGCGCTTTCAAGAAGGCCGCCTCGGCCTCGGGCCAGCGCTTGGTCCGTTCGAGGGCGATCCCTTGCACGTAGAAGAGCCGCCAATGCTGGCGCCCGGGTGTACCGACGCGGGCGATCGCCCGTCCGTAGGCCTCGCCCGCTTCGGCGAAGCGCTCCTCGGAACGCAAGAGATCGCCGAGCTGGACGAGCGCGTCGATTCGCTCCGGCTTGCGATCGGCGAGCTCGCGAAGGAGTGCGATCGCCTCCTCGCCCTTGTCCTGGTCCTTGAGGGCCGAGGCCTTGGCGAGCTGTGCCTCCCAGTAGAAGGGCGAGCTCTCGCCGACCCGGTCGAAGGCGCGGATCGCCTGGGCGTGATCCTCCTGGAGCTGGGCGATGCGGCCGATCGCGAGCCAGACGTCACCGGCCTCGGGCGTGAGGTAGGCGGCGAGGCGCGCATAGACCAGCGCCTGGGCACCGACCCGCTGCTCGCGCAGGAGCTCGGCGAGACCGAGGAGCAGATCGGCGGCACCGGCAGCGGGGTCGGAGGCCGGCAGCCAGCCCTCGCCTCCCCGGGCGATCCGCTCGCGGATCACCGCGATCGAGGCCGGATCGCCCAGCCGCGCGCGACGCTCCTCGAGGCGGGCGAGCGCCTGCTCCCGCTCGCCGGCGCGGACATCCAGCGCGGCCTGGGCGAACAGCACCCGCAAGGGCAGCGGCTCGTCGCCCTTCTCGAGACCGGCGAGTGCCGCCCGGGCCTCGGCGAGGCGGCCACCATAAGCGAGGATCATCGCCCGGTGATAGCCGCGCAAGAGCGCGAAGGGGTCGTCGCGGCCACCGCGCTCGAGCAGCTCGAGGGCGGCGTCGAGATCGCCCGTGCCGGCCCGGGCCCAGGCGCGCAGGAGCGGCGCCACGCCGCCGAGCGCACCGCGGCCGCCGAGCCGCGCGACCTGCTCTCGCATCGCCTGGAACCGACCGGCCTTGGCCTCGGCGACGGCGAGCAGGAGGCGAGCCTCCTCGACCGAGCCGTCGAGCTCGAGGAGCTGGCGGGCGAGCACGAGGCCGCGATCGATCTCGCCGGCCGCGATGGTGAGCAGGAAGGTCTGCCGGCGCAGTTCGAGGTTGAGCGGGTCGGCGCCGGCCGCGCGGTCGAAATAGCGGGCGGCCTCCTCCACCCGGCCGATCTCGAGGGCGTGCCGGCCGGCCAGATAGGCTGCGGCCGGCGAGCGACCCTGACCGAACTCCTCGGCGTTGGCGAGCCCGCCGTCGCGCCAGCCCGAGCCGAGCCAGCCCGGCGACTGGCCGGTACAGGCGACCAGGCTCGAGGCGAGCAGGAGGACGACCAGCCGACCGGGTACGCGGCGGTCCCGCCACCCCGGGTCGACTTGACGGAGCGACCACGGCCCGCCTAGTAGCCTGCCGCTCGGCCGAGCCGCGCGCGGCTGTGCCGGGGGTTCGAATCGGATTGGAGATCTCACGATGCTCAAGACGTCCAAGAGCAAGAACGATCCCACGGCGCGCGGGCCGGCCCAGCAGGCGAAGACGTTCGAGGGCAAGAAGGTCAAGCCGGCCCTCTACGTCGGGTCCGCGGTCGGGCACGGTCGCTACATAGCGGCGCAGGACGAGAGCGGCAAGCTCGTCACCGGTCCCGACGGCCGGCCGATCCCGTACCGCGACATCTGAGCCGCGACGATCGTCGCGGCACGCCGCGGCGGCGCGGCCGGAAACGCGCGCGGGTCCGTGGAATAAAGCGCGGACCGGTGCGTCGGTAGCAGCGTCGGGGCGGTCTGCGCACCTCCTGGTTGGGCAGATCGCCGGCGGGCACCCGGGGGTGCACCGCCGCTCAGGGGCCGACCGACCGGCCGAGCCTCGCGGGAGGAAACGCGGGCCATGCGGGCCCGACGAACGTGAGCGGCACGGGCGTGATGGCGACGCCGGGCGATCCGACCGGCGACAGTCGGGTGGCGGTCGCGGCGTGGCTCGACTGGCAGGCGGCGATGGGCGTCGATTGTTGCCTCGACGACCCGTGCCCCGCCCCGGTCCGACCGGCCACGGTCGAACCCGAGCCGCAGCCCGCGGAACCCGCAGCGCCCGTCGTCGAGCCGGCAGCGGCCGCGAGCGCTGCGCCGACCAGGCCGTCGGCGATCGACCGGCTGGCCGAAGCCGCGCCGGTCGCGGGCGCCCGTGCGCTCGCTCGAAGCTGCCGCTCGCTCGAGGAGCTGGCCCGGGCGCTCGAGGGCTTCGATCTCTGCCCGCTCAAGGCGACCGCCACGCGGCTGTGCCTCTGCGACGGCAACCCGGCCGCCCGGGTGATGCTCGTGGGCGAGGCCCCGGGGGTCGAAGAGGACCGCCAGGGCAAGCCTTTCGTCGGCCCGTCGGGTAAGCTGCTCGACCGGATGCTCGCCACGATCGGGCTCGACCGGACGCGGGTCTACATCACCAACACCGTTTTCTGGCGGCCGCCCGGCAACCGCGCCCCGACCCCGCTCGAGCTCGCCACCTGCCTGCCCTTTCTCGAGCGGCAGATAGAGCTCTTGCAACCGGCGGTGCTGGTGTTCGTGGGTGGGATCGCGGCCAAGGCGTTGTTGGGCGCCAGCGAAGGGGTCACCCGGCTGCGCGGCCGGCGCTTCCGCTACGAGCCCGGCGGCGGGCGACCGGCGATCCCCGCCTTCGTGATCTTCCATCCCGCCTATCTCCTGCGCCAGCCGATGCAGAAGCGGCTGGCCTGGCGGGATCTCTTGCAGCTTTCCGAGGAACTTCGCCGGCTCGGGATCGAGACCGGCCCGGCCCGCATCCTGCCCAGAGGAGGAGCCCCCGCCGAGCACGCCCCTTGAGATCCCGACCATGACGAGAGGCATCCCGGCTTGACGATACTCGGACCTACCCTTCGAGCCGCCCGCAGCCGAGCGGGTCTGGCTCTCGCCTTCGGCCTGTACGGCCTCGCCTCGGGCGGCGTGACGCGGGCCGAGCCGGTCCAGCTCCAGACCGCCCGGTTGCAGCCGTTCGACGGCCCGCCCGCCTCCGGCTGGATCGTCCCGAGCCCGCTCGGCTACGACGACGTCGCCCGCTACCGCGACGCTTTCGCGCTCCAGGCGAAGGGCCGTACGGCCGAGGCCGATGCCCGGCTCGCCCAGCTGGGCAGTCGGATCCTCTTGGGCCACGTGCTCGCCGAGCGCTATCTCGGCCGACATTACGAGACGAGCTACGAGGAGCTCGTGGCCTGGCTCGAGCGCTACAGCGACCTGCCCCAGGCCCCCCGCATCCACCGCCTCGCGCTCGCCAAACGGCCCGACGGTGCCCGGCTCCCGCCCGATCCGCGCGTGAACCTCGCGACGAGCGAGGAGCCGCGGCGGGGCGAATCCGGTGGGCCGCCGCGGCGGCAGCTCGAGGAGGCGCTCGCCGCCTGGCGCAAACGCGAATTCGATCGGGCCGCCGAACTGCTGGGCGGTCTCGCCAACCGCGAGGGAGCGGACGGCGAGGAAGTGGCGACCGCCGCCTTCTGGGCGGCTCGCGCGCACCTGGCCGCCGGTCGACCGCAGCAGGTGGGCCGTTATCTGCGGCTCGCCGCCCGCTCGAGTCGCGACTTCTACGGCCTCCTCGCCCAGACCGTGCTCGGTCTGCCCATGAGCTGGGAATGGGAAGAGCCGGGCCTTCGGGCCGAGATGGTCGACCTCCTGGTCCGCTACCCCGGCTCGCGCCGCGCCCTCGCCCTGGCCCAGGTCGGCCAGCCGCGGCTGGTCGAGGCCGAGATCCTGGCGATCGCCGGCAAGGCCCGGCTCGAGCTCGGCCACGCCCTGATCGCCCTCGCCGAGGCCGTTGGTCTGCCCGGCGCCCAGCTCAAGGTCGCCCAGCGGATGCGGCTCCTCGACGGCCGGCGGCACGACGGCGCGCTCTATCCGGTGCCGCGCTGGAGCCCGCCGCGCGGCTTCCGGGTCGACCGCGCCCTGGTCTACGCCCTGATCCGTGCCGAGAGCGGCTTCGACATCGACGCGCGGAGCCCGCGCGGCGCCGTCGGCGTGATGCAGGTCATGCCGGAGACCGCCCTCGAGGTCGCCCGCCGGGCGAAGATCGCCTATGCCGGCAAGGGGGCACTGCTCGATCCCGACCTCAACATCGAACTCGGCCAGCACAAGATCCTCCAGCTGGCCGAGAACCGCCAGCTCGGCCGCAGCCTGATCCACGTCGTGGCGGCCTACAATGCCGGGCCGAACCGGGTCGCGGCCTGGCTCGAACGCGAGCTCAAGGGCACTCGCGACGACCCGCTGCTCTTCATCGAGAGCGTTCCCCTCGCCGAGACGCGCGGCTACATCAAGAAGGTGTTGACCAACCTCTGGGTCTACCGGGCGCGCCTCGGCCAGGAGAACGTCGAGCTCCTCGCCCTCGCCGAGAACCGTTGGCCCGTGCTCGAGAGGCTGGACGCCCAGGAGTCCGCCCGTGCCCGACCGAATTGACGAGACGATCCCCTTCCGACCGCTCAAGATCGCACTCTTGACCGTCTCCGACAGCCGCGACCCGAGCACCGATCGCTCGGGTGACCTCTTGGCCGAGCGGATCCGCGCCGCCGGCCACGAGCTCGTCGACCGGGCGATCGTCAAAGACGAGGCGGATCTGATCGCCGCCCGATTCCGCGCCTGGATCGAGGATCCCGGGGTGGAGGTGGTGATCAGCACGGGCGGTACCGGGGTGACCGGCCGCGACGTCACGCCCGAGGCGCTCGACCGGGTAGTCGAGAAGAAAATCCCAGGCTTCGGCGAGCTCTTCCGGATGCTCTCCTACCCCAAGATCGGCACCTCCTGCCTACAGAGCCGAGCCGATGCCGGGGTCGCCAAGGGCACCTACATCTTCTGCCTGCCCGGCTCGCCCGGCGCCTGCCGCGACGGCTGGGACGAGATCCTCCTCTTCCAGCTCGACATCCGTCACCGGCCCTGCAACTTCGCCGAGCTGATCCCGCGGCTGCGCGAGCACGAGCGCGCCGCTCGCGGCTAGCCCGCCGGCAGCGGCCCGAGGCGAGCTCCGGGCGAGGCCGGGGGCGAGCCGAGCTCGTCGAGCAGCGCCTCGAGCCCGTGTACGTCCTCGAGCAACCGGTCGGCGAGCGGGGCGAGATCCGCCTCCCTGGCCCCGCCCGAGCGGACCGCGACCGCGAGGCCGAGACCGGCGGCCCGCGCCATGGCGAGATCGGCCGGGCTGTCCCCGACCAGGAGGACTTCTGCGGGCGAGACGCCGACCGCCGCGCAGAAGGCGAGCGCCATGCCCGGCCCGGGCTTCTGGCCGAAGCCCGAATCGCAACCCGCCACGAAGCGCAGCCGAGGCGCGATGCCGAGCCGTTCGGCGCCGCGCCTCGCCGCCGCCTCGCGGTCCATGGTCGCGAGCCCGAGCGCGAGCCGGCGCCCGGCGAGCCGCCCGAGAAGCCCCTGGACGTCGCCGAGCGGCCGCGGCGGATGTCGCTCCTCGTCCTCGAGCTCGGCGAGCGCGAGGGCTACGGGGTCGACGCCGGCCGAGCGGAGCGGACGGAGTTCGGGTTCGGCCGCCCAGCGCTCGGCGATCGTCCGGTTGGTGGCCCACAAGAGCGGGCTGTCGGCGGCGAGGCTGCCGGCGACCGGATCCCAGCCCAGCCGGCGCAGGAGCTCGGTGGCGAAGGGCTCGCCACGCCCGGCGGCACGCGCCAGCGCCGCGGCTGCGGCCCGGTAGCGCGGTACCCAGGTGGCACGCAGATCGACGAGCGTGCCGTCCTTGTCGAACAGGATGGCGCGGATCCGCACAGAGCCCTCGTCCCCCTCGCACCGGCCCCGTCGGCCGGTCGCTCACGCGAGCGCGATTTTCCGGCCGTGCCGGTTCGGTGCACAAGAGCGGGAGGGCGGTGACGCCCGAGTGAGCCCCACCGGAACAGGGGAGCAGGACCATGCGGTGGACGACAACGGCCTTCGGGCTCGCCCTGGCGCTCGCGACAGCGGGTGCCGCGGCGGCCGAGAGCGTGATCAAGGCGCGCCAGGGCGAGATGGACGCCATGGGCAAGCGCATGAACGCCATCAAGGAGACGGTCGTCGAGGGCAAGGGCGGCACCCTCGCGGACGTGGCGGCCCACGCCGAGTACATCGCGGGCAAGCTGCCGCAGGTGCCGAGCTGGTTCCCGCCCGGTTCCGACCAGGGCCCCGACGAGACCTGGGCGCTGCCGAAGATCTGGCAGGACTTCGCCGGCTTCGAGGCGGCGGCGCGCAACGCCCAGACGCTCGCCGGCCGGCTCGTGGCGGCCGCCAAGAGCGGCGACCGGACCGCCACGACACAGGCCTTCGCGGCACTCGGCAAAGAGGGCTGCGGCGGCTGCCACACGCCCTACCGCCGGCCGCAGGACTGAGGCGGCGGCGGGCGAACCGTTCGTTCCGCGACGGAACCGGTCTGATTCCGATGCGGCTCGTTCCGAGCGGCCGGTCTCCTCGTCATGGTCGCAAGCGATGGTGGCGCGACGCGGCCGCGCGTGTGCGGTGAGGCGGGCGCGCAGGAGGGAGGGTGGAGACCCATGGGTAAGCGGATCTTCGGGCTCGGCGCCGTCCTCGGCGTCCTGGCGATCGCCGGTGTCGCGACGGCCCAGGACGCGATCAAGGCGCGCCAGGCGGAATTCAAGGACTTCGGCCGGCGCATGGGCGCCATCAAGGACACCGTGATCGACAAGAAGGGCGGCACGCTCGCGGACGTGGCCGCGCACGCCGAGCACATCGCCGGCAAAATCCCGCAGATCCCCTCCTGGTTCCCCAAGGGCAGCGACCAGGGCGAGACCCGGGCGCTGCCGGCCATCTGGCAGAACTTCGCCGACTTCGAGGCCAAGGCCAAGAACGCCGAGGGGCTCGCCAAGGCCCTCGTGGCGGCGGCCAAGAGCGGCGATCAGACGGCCACCGCCCAGGCCTTCGGCAAGCTCGGCCAGGAGGGCTGCGGCGGCTGCCATCGGCCCTATCGGCGGCCGGAGAATTGAGGCTCGGCGAGCGGGCGCGGGCGGCGGCGACGGGGTTGGCTGTCGCTCTCGCCGCGGCCTCCGCCCCGGCCGCGACGCCCGAGCAGCTCGCCCGCGGCGAGCTCCTCTTCGCCATCGGCGGCTGCACCAACTGCCATACCGCCAAGGACGGGCCGCTGCTCGCGGGCGGCGACCCGATCGCGACACCCTTCGGCACGTTCCGGGCCCCCAACATCACCCCCGATCCCGAGACCGGCATCGGAGGTTGGAGCACGGCCGATTTCCTGCGCGCCATGCGCGAGGGCCGGTCGCCCGCGGGCGAGCCCTACTACCCGGCCTTCCCCTATGGCTCCTACGCCCGGATGAGCGAGGCCGACCTGCTCGCGCTCAAGGCCTATCTCGACACCGTTCCCCCCGTCCGCCGGCCCTCGCCGCCGCACGAGCTCTCCTTCCCCTTCAACATCCGCTGGGCTCTCCGTCTCTGGCAGTGGGCGTTCCACGACCCGGCGCCCTTCCGGCCCGATCCGACCAAGAGCGAGGCCTGGAACCGCGGTGCCTATCTCGTCCTCGGCCCCGGCCATTGCGGCGAGTGCCACACCCCGCGCAGCTGGTACGGCGTGCTCGACCAGAGCCGAGCCTTCACCGGTGGCCGGCTCGGCAAGGAGGTCTTCCCCAACATCACCCGCGACCCCGAGAAGGGGATCGGCAAGTGGAGCGCGGCCGATCTCCGCGCCTTCTTCCAGATCGGGATCAAGCCGGACGGCGACTTCGTGGGCGGCGACATGGCCAAGGTGGTGAGCAACGGCACCGCCAAGCTGCCCGAGGCCGACCGCGAGGCGATCGTCGAGTTTCTGCTCTCCCTGAACCCGCGCTGAGCCGCGGGCGTATCGTCGCCGTGGGCCTCGCCCGCGGCCGTGCCCCACTCCCGAACCAACGTCGCCGGACGACCGACGAACTCGGCCGGGCGTGCTTGTCTGTCGCGCATTCGGCAAGTATGTGAAATGTCACTAACGCAGAGGTAGAATCCCGCTAGGGATGGCGCCACGCGGCCCCCCGGGGCGGGGGACGGAGGCGCGATGCAGCTGGATCCGGGCTTCTGGCAGGGACGTCGGGTGCTGGTGACCGGCCATGCCGGCTTCAAGGGCACCTGGCTGGTCGCCTGGCTGCGGCGCCTGGGTGCCGAGGTCACGGGCTTCGGCCACCCGCCGCGCTTCACCCCTTCGCTCCTCGACCTGCTCGGTCTCGGCGGCACGTTCCCGGTGCTCGAGGGCGACGTGCGCGACCGGCCGGCGCTCGGGGCCGCACTGGCCGAGGCCCGGCCGGAGCTGGTCTTCCATCTGGCCGGCCAACCGATCGTGCTCGAGGCGCAGCGCGACCCGCTCGGCACCCTCGAGACCAATCTGCTCGGTACCGTCAACCTGCTCGAGGCGGTGCGCGCCACGCCCGGTGTGCGGGCGGTGGTGATCGTCACGAGCGACAAATGCTACCGCGAGCCGCACCAGGCTTGCCGCGAGGGCGATCCGCTCGGCGGCGAGGAGCCCTATGCGGCGAGCAAGGCCTGCGCCGAGATCGTCGCGCACGCCTGGCGGACGACCTACCTGCCGCCGCGCTCCGGGATCGGCATCGCCACGGCCCGCGCCGGCAACGTCATCGGCGGGGGCGACTGGTCGGCACATCGGCTGGTCCCCGACCTCGTCCGCGCCTTCGCCGCCGGGCGGACGCCGGTGCTGCGCCGGCCGGGCGCGATCCGGCCGTGGCAGCACGTGCTCGACGCACTCTCGGGCTATCTGCGCCTCGCCCAGGCGCTCGTGCGCGACCCGGTACGCTTCGCCGGGGCCTGGAACTTCGGGCCCGAGCCGGGTGGAGAGTGGACCGTGGCCGAGGTGGCGGCCGCGGTCTCTCGGCGGCTCGGTGCCGGTCCCTGGCAGATCGAGGCGGTCCCCCCGGCGGTCGACGCGCCGTTGCAGCGGCTGTCGATCGAGCGCGCCAAGAAGCGCCTGGGCTGGCGGCCGCTGCTTTCGACGGCCGAGGCGGTCGACTGGACCGTCGACGGCTATCGACACCTACTCGAGACGGGGCGAGCCGACTGGCTCCTCGACCAGATCCGGCGCTACGGCGACCGGCTCGGCGGGCGCGAACCCCGTCCCATCTCGGCCCCGGCGGAGCTCGAGCTGGAGGTTCGCCATGTCGCATCCGCGTCCGACTGAGGTGCCCGTGTTCGTCCTGTGCGGCGGCCGCGGGACCCGTCTCGGCGAGATCGGCGCCCGTCGGCCCAAGCCCATGGTCGAGATCGGCGACCGGCCGATCCTCCTGCACATCATGCAGAGTTACGCTCGCGCCGGCTTCCGCCGCTTCGTGCTCTGCACCGGCTGGCGGGCCGAGGTGATCGCCACCTTCTTCCTCGACTTCCGGGCCATGACCGAGGACTTCACGATCGACACCCGCACGGGCGAGGTGAGCTTCCACCAGACCGCGCCGCGCCCCGATTGGGAAGTCACGGTCGCGCATACCGGCGCCGATGCGATGACCGGTGCCCGGATCGCCCGCGCCGCCGCCCGCTATCTCGGCGATGCCGAGCATTTCGCGGTGACCTACGGCGACGGCCTCGCCGACGTCGATCTCGCCGCCGAGCTCGACTTCCACCTCTCGCACGACCGCATCGGCACCGTGCTCGCCGTCAACCCGGTCTCCCAGTTCGGCCATCTCGAGCTCGGCGATGACGGCGAGGTAGCGGACTTCGTCGAGAAGCCGATGCTGGCCGAGACCTGGGCGAGCGGCGGATTCTTCTTCTTCCGCCGCCGTTTTCTCGACTATCTCTCGACCGACGACGATTGCGTGCTGGAAGGTGCCCCGCTGCGTCGTCTGGCCGCCGAGCGGCAGCTCCGCCCGTTCCGGCACAAGGGCTTCTGGTCCTGCGTCGACACGCTCAAGGACCGCGACAACATGCACGCCCTCTGGGAATCGGGGACCGCTCCCTGGCGCGGCCGGGACGCCGCCTGATGCGCGCGCTCGCCGAGCCGCTCCCGGGCGTCCGCCTGCTCGAGCTCACCCCGCGGCACGACGAGCGCGGCTTCTTCGCTCGCGCCTTCTGCCGGACCACGCTCGCCGACCTCGATGTCGACCTGACGGTGGCGCAGGCCAACCTCTCGCGCAGCACGCGTCGCGGCACGTTGCGAGGCTTGCACTACCAGTTGCCTCCCTCGGCGGAGACCAAGCTCGTGCTGTGCCTGTCGGGTGCGATTTGGGACTGCGTGCTCGACCTGCGCGAGTCCTCCCCCACCTTCGGCCGCTGGACCGCGGCCGAGCTCTCGCCCGACAACCACCGCGCCATGCTCGTGCCGCCCGGCTGCGCTCACGGCTTCTTGACGCTCGCCCCGGAAAGCCTCGTCCTCTACTTCGTCTCGGCTGCCTACGACCCGGTGCGCGAGCGCGGAGTCCGTTGGAACGATCCGACCTTCGCGATCGACTGGCCGTTCGAGCCGTCGGTCGTGAGCGCCCGCGACCGCGCTCATCCCGACTTCGCCCCCGCCTTCCACCTCGCCGCCTGAGGCCGCCATGCGCGCGCTTCTGACCGGCGCCTCCTCCTTCACCGGCACCTGGTTCGCGAGCGCGCTCGCCGAGCGCGGTTTCGCGGTCACGGCGCTCCACCGCCGGCCGCTCGAGGCCTACTCGCCGCTCGCCCGCCGCCGCCTCGCCCGCCTCGACGGCGGGGTGCGGCTGGTCCGGCTGCCGGGCCTCGGGAGCGCGGAGGCACTGGCCCTGCTCGAGCGCGAGCGCTTCGACATCCTCTGCCTGCACGGCGCCGAGGTGGACGACCACCGGAGCCCGAATTTCGACGTGGCCGGTGCGCTCGCCCGCACCACGGCCGGTCTCGGCCCGCTGCTCGACCGGTTCGCGGCTGGCGACGGTCGGGCAGTGCTCGTGACCGGGTCGATCTTCGAGGCCGACGAGGGCCGCGGTCCGCTGCCGCTTCGCGCCTTCAACCCCTACGGGCTCGCCAAGACCCTGATCTGGCAGACGATCCGCTTCGAGGTCGAGCGCCGCGGCCTGCTCCTCGGCAAGCTCGTGATCGCCCACCCGGTGGGTCCGCTCGACAAGCCGGGCCTCGTGAGCGAGCTCCTCGCCGCCTGGTGCCGCGGGGAGACGGCCTCGATCCGCCGGCCGTTCCTCGTGCGCGACTTCGTAGCGGTCGACGCGCTCGCCCTCGCTTATGCCGAGGCGGCCCGGCGGCTCGTGAACGAACGCCGGCCCGTGCACCTCGTCCCCAGCCTCTGGCCCGAGAGCGTGGCCGCCTTCGTCGGCCGGCTCGCCGAGGCGATCGGCCGGCGTACCGGGCTCGCTTGCGCGGTCCGCCTCGCGGCCCCCCCGGAGCCGAGCGACGAGCCGCCGTTCCGGGTCGGCAGCGATACCTTGCGCGCCCTCGTGCCGAACTGGGACGAGGAGCGCTTCTGGGACGGGCTCGCCGCGACCCTCGACCCCGAGCGGCCCCGTCTCGCTCCCGCTCTATCGATTATTAGTTGAAATCATTGGAGCGCACGCTACCATAGGTGTCGCACCGTCGATCCCGACGAGAGCCCGCGCGCCGCACGCGGGCGGGAGGCGAGCCATGGCCGGAGCCAACGGGCGGAGCCCGTCGCCGTCGGTGGGCGTGGTGGTGATCACCTGGCGCGCGCGCGCGATCCTCGAGCGCTGCCTCGCCCCGGTCCTGGCCTCGCCACTGCGGCCCCGGGTGCTGGTCGTCAACTCCTCCTCGAACGACGGCACTGTCGAGCTCGCCCGCGCCCTCGGGGCCCACACCTGGGTGATCCCCCGCACGGCTTTCAACCACGGCCTCACCCGCGAGGCGGCCCGCCGCCGGCTCGCCACCGACATCGTCGTGATGCTCACCCCCGACTGCTTCGCCCGCTCGCCGGATTTCCTCGAACGTCTCGTGGCACCGATCGCAGAGGGCCGGGCCGAGGTCGCCTACGCCCGGCAGGTCGCTTCCCCCGATGCCGATCTCTTGGCTCGCTTCGGGCGCGCCTTCTGCTACCCCGACCGGTCGGAGATCCGCAGTGCCGCGGATGCCGAGCGGCTCGGCAGTGCGGTGCATTTCTGCTCGAACGCCTGTGCCGCCTGGTCGAACGCCGCGCTCGACCGAATCGGCGGCTTCAGGCCCACCCTCGTGAGCGAGGAGACGATCGCGGTCTGTGAGCTGCTCGCAGCCGGCGGGCGGATCGCCTACGTCGCCGAGGCGGTCGTCGAGCACAGCCACCCCACCCGGCTGCTCGACAGTTTCCGCCGCCAGTTCGACGTGGGCTGGACGCGCGAGGTCTGGCGCCACCTCCTGCTCGCCCGCGGCGCCGACGAGGCGCGTGGCCTCGCCTATGCCCGCGGCCTCGTCCGTACCGTGCTCGCCGAAGCACCGCATCTCCTGCCCTACGCCCTGCTCGATACCGCCGTGCGGCTCTTGGGCTATCGGGCCGGACGGCTCGCCGCGCATCTGCCGACACGAATCGCCGGCCGGTTCTCCGGGCAAGATTTCTTCTGGAGCGGCGACGGACCCGGCCAGGTCCGCGCCGCCGCCACGCGACCCTGAGGGAGGCGGCCCGGTGCGCGTGGCGCTCCTCACCAACAACCTCCTGCCTCCCCGCGAGGGCATCGCTCGTCATCTGGTCGAGCTCGCCCGCCGCCTGCCGGCGCACGGGATCGAACCGCTCCTGATCGGCCGCGCACCGCCGGGCACCGCCCCCGGACCGACCACGGTCGAGGGCCTGCCGGCGCGGCTCGTCGCCTGGTCGAGCCCTCCACCCCTGGGCCATGCCCGAGCGCGCGCCGCCCTCGAGCGCTGGCTCGCCCACGGCGGCGACGGCGTCGAGCTTCTCCACGTCCACCTGCCGCTCCTGCCGCCCCTGCGCACCGCCCTGCCGGTGATCGTGACCGTGCACAGCCCGATGCTCGCCGACAGCGCGGCGATCGCCGAGCGCGGCCTCGAGCCGTTCGCCCTCAAGGCCTATGCCCGGTTCTTCAGTAGCCTCTGCGAGCAGCGTTGGCTCGATCGGGCCCGGCTCGTCGTCGCGGTCTCGCAGGGTGTGCGGGAGGAGCTCCGAGCCCTCTACCGGCTGCACGGCCGCCGCCCGCTCGTGCTCACGAACGGGGTCGATGCCGCCTTCTTCGCTGCCGCACCGGCCGGGCCGCGTCGCCGCGAGGTGCTCTATGTCGGCCGGCTCGGCTGGCGGAAGGGGCTGCATCGGCTGATCGAGGCCTTCGCAAGGCTGCCCGAAGATCTCGCCGAGCGGCTCGTCCTCCTGGGCGAGGGGCCGTTGCGCGAGGACCTGCTGGCCCGCGCCCGCGAGCTCGGCGTGGCCCATCGGCTCGAGCTTCCGGGCTTCGCCGACCGGGAGGGCGTGCGCGCGCGGCTCGCCCGCGCGGCCGTCGCCGTCAATCCGGCCGACTACGAGAGCGGACCCCTGACGCTTCTCGAGGCGATGGCCGCGGGCACCCCGGTCGTCTCGACCCGCACGGGCCTCGTGGCCGAGCTCGGGCAGGACCCGCCGCTCCTCGTGGTGGAGCGGAGCGTGGAGGCGCTCGCGGCCGGACTCGAGGCGGCGCTCTCCGATCCCGAAGCCTCCGCGGCCCGGGCCCGGCGGGCACAGGCGCTCGTCCGTGCTCGCTTCGACTGGGCGGGGATCGCCGCCGAGCTCGCCGCCCTCTACCGCGAGCAGCGGTGGAAGGCGGCATGAGCCGGCCGCTCCTTCACGCCTTCGAGGTGCAACCGCCGGCGGTCCCGGAGCCGACGACCGCGCTCACCCCGGCTGCGCCACGGTCCCGCCGGCTCGAACCCGCGCCGCCTCCGGTCGTCGCGCGCCGATTCGCGATCGTCTGCTTCGGCCTCGAGCGCCACCGGGTCCGTCGCCAGCCCTGGCACGTGGCCTTGGGCATCGCCCGCGGCCTCGCCGGACGCGGCCACGCGGTGGCGCTCCTCACCGACGCGGTCGACCCGCCCCGCGAGCCCGGGCTCGAGGTCGTCCGGCTGCCGGTGTTGCTCGAGGCGGGCCGGGCGAGCGAAGCGTTGCGGGCGGCGATCGCCGAGCGCGGCTGCGAGCGTGTCTGGCTCGTCACGGGCGCGCTCGGCCTCGCCCGCATGCACCGGCTGGATCTTCCCGCGGCCGTCACCCTCGTGCTCGCGAGCCCGCGGATCCGGCTGCGCGAGCTGCTCGCACCGGGCCCGAGCGCCCTCTGGCGAGAGCGGCGCTTCGTGGCGCTGCCGGCGATCAACGCGCTCCTGCCCGGCTTCCTCTTGCGCCGCGGCCTCTCCCGCTCCGGGGCGGACGAGGTCCTCTATCTGAGCGAGGCGGCGCGCGAGCGTTACGGTGCCCTGGGCCTGCCGCGCGGCAGGCTGCTGCGCCCGCAGGTGGAAGCTGCGGTCTGCACCGGCCTGCCGCCGCCCGAAGGCCTCTGCCGAATCGGCTATCTCGGCCCCGCGCTCGCGCTTCGCGGCGTCGATCTCGCGATCGAGACCTTCGAACGGGCCGCCGTCCTCGGCCTCGACGGTCGTCTCGAGCTCCTGATCCGCCCGGACGGCGGGCCCGGGGCCCTCGCCTGGCTGCGGCGGCGGATCGCGGCGAGCCCGGTCGCCGACCGCATCGAGCTCGAGACGCGGATGCTCGCGGTCGAGGAGTTGCGCGGCCGGCTCGCCCGCTGCCGTGCCTTCCTGCTGCCCTTCCGCGCGCCGGTCTCCGAAGTGCCTCTCGTCGTGATCGAGGCCGCACTCTCGGGCCGGCCCGTGATCGTGCTCGAGGCACCGGGGGTGAGCGAGCACGCGACCGCCCTCGGCGGCGTCGTCGCACCGCGGCCCGAGGACCTGCCGCACGCCCTTCTCCATGCGCTGCGTCGGCCCGCGGGCCCGCCTCCCGATCCGACCGGTTGGACCTGCTGGGAACGGGCGGTCGAGAGCCTCCTGGCACCCGCCCACCCCTTTGCCCGGCTCCGGCTCCTCGCCATCTGCGGCGTCGACGGTGCCGGCAAGAGCCTGCTCGTCGAACGGCTCGCCGCCCGGCTCGCGGCCGAGGGCATCCGCACCCGCCACGTCTGGAGCCGCTTCCGCAACTATCTCTCGAAGCCGCTTCTCGCGGCCGCCCGGCTGACCGGCCACAACCGCAAGGAGCGCCATCCGGGCTTCACGATCGGCTACCACGACTTCGCGGGCACGGCCTATGCGCGGCCCTTCCTGGCCCTCCAAGCGATCGATCTCGCGCTCGACACGATCGCCCGGTTCCGCGGGCCCGGTCCCATCCTGGCCGATCGCTGTCCACTCGACACGCTCGTCGATCTCTGCGTCGACACGGGCCTCGACGAGCTCGTGCTCGATCGGCTCGGGCCCCGCCTCCTCCGCCTCCTGCCGCGCCCGGCGGCGGCCGTCGTGGTCGAACGCAGCCCCGAACTGGTCGCGCCGGTGCGACCCGATGCCGTCGCCGACCGCCATTTCGAGCGCCGGCGGCAGCTCTACCGACGGCTCGCCGCCCGGCTCGACCTGCCGCTCATCGACAACGACGGACCGATCGAGGCGACCGTCGAAGCCGTGCTCGAGGCGGTCGGCTCCGGTCGGGCCGAGCTCGCGAGGCCGGCATGATCTACGTCTTCTACAACAACGATCCCCTGGCCCAGGACCTGGGCGGCGGGGCCGAACATTTCCGCGGCCTGTTCCGAGCCCTCGACCGCTCGGGCGAGCCCTTCCTCCTCGTCGGCTGCCGGCTGCAGGACGAGCGCAGCGACCCGCGGGTCGCCTATGTCTCCCGCGGCTCCGACTTCCTCCGGTTCTGGCTCGGCCTCTGGCTCTGGTTCTGGCGCAACCGCGAGCGGATCGGGCCCGGCGACGTGCTCCATTTCCACCGCAACTACGCCGCTTGGCCCAAGCTCGTTCTGGCCCCGGGCCGCGGTCGGGTGGTGGTGAGCTACCACAACGTCACGGGTCGCGTGCTCGAAGGCAAGCTCGGCCGGCTCGCCCGCCCCTTGCGCACGCTCATGCTCCTCTTCGAGCGCCGGGTGGTGCGGCGGGCGGACGCGATCGTCTGCGTGAGCGACCGCGACCGCCGCGTGCTCGCCCGCGAGGTGGCCCCGGAGCCGTTCGAGCGCGCCACCGTGATCCCGGCCGGGTTCGACGCCCGCCTGTTCGCCGACCTGCCGGTCGGGCCGCCCGGCCCCGAACTCGCCCGCAAACTCCTGCTGCTCGGCCGTATCAGCCACCAGAAGAACGTGCCGCTCGCGATCGCCGTCCTGGAGCGCCTCGTGGCCGAGGGCGACGATTACACGCTCACGATCGTGGGCGACGGCGAGGACGCCCGCGCGCTCGTCCGCCGGATCGCCAAGAGCCCGGCGCGCGAGCGGATCCGCTGGCTCGGCCGCCAGCCGCACGACCGGGTGCCCCATATCCTGGCGGCGCACGGGATCCTGCTCGTGACGAGCCGCTACGAGGCCTCGCCGACCGTGGTCAAAGAAGCCCTCGAGGCCTGCCGGCCGGTGGTCACCACCGACGTCGGCGATGTCCGCGAGTGGCTCGAGGAGGGAGTGACGGGGTTCGTCCGGCCGGCCGAGGAGGGGCAGCTCGCCGAGGCGGTGCGGGCGGCGAGCGCACTCGTGGAAAGCGGGCGCTATCGCCGCTCGGCCCCGGCGGCGCTCGACGAGCGGGCGATCATGGACCGGCTGCTCGGCATCTACCGCCGGCTCGCCACGGGTTGAGCGGGCCCGACGCGTCCGGCCGCGGCCTCCTCCGGCTCGCGGCCCTCGGTGGTGCCCGCGCGCTCGCCGCCGGCCTCGGCCTCCTCGCCACGCTCCAGCTCGCGCCGGCCGCGGGCCCGGAGCTCCTCGGCCAATGGTCGATGCTGCTCGCGGTCCAGGGCTGGGCGCTGCACCTCTCGGAATGCGGGCTGCGCTCGGTCGTCACGGCCGAGGGTGCGGCGAGCATCGGCGGCCCGCGCCGTCTCTTGCCGGCCTATCTCGGCACGCGTCTCTTGCTCGCGAGCTTGGTCACGGGTCTGCTCCTCCTCGCGGTCGCCGTGCTCGCGCCGGAGCGGCTCGGCGCCGCGGCGCTCGTGCTCTCGAGCCTGTTCGCGATCGCCCTTCAGCTCGACTGGCTGGCGTTGGTCGACGACCGGCCGGTGCTGGCGGGGACCCTCCTGCTCGTCAGGCCGACCGCCTGGTGTCTCTTGCTCGCACTCGCCGGGACGGCCCTCGACCTCGACCGGCTCGCCGCCCTCTTCGCCCTCGCCTGGGCGCTCGCCGCGCTCGCCACCTGGCCGCTCCTTCGCGGCACGCCCCGGGCGACGCTCGCGGGCGTGGGGGAACCCCTGTCGGCCTCGCGCATGCTCCGCCTCGGCATCCCGCTCGCGCTCGTGACCCTCACGAACCAGGGCCTGCTCGCGGCCGATCTCCTGCTCGTGGGCCTGGTGCTGGGCGCGGAGCGGGCGGGTGCCTACTATCTGGCCTCCTCGCTGGTCGTGGCCGGCCTCGTCCTCGCGAACGCCGCCAACCAGATCGCGACAGCGCGGATCGGCGCGCTGCGCGTCGATCGGAAGGCCGCCCGCGCCGAGCTCCGCCGTCAGCTTCGGACGGCCACGCTGATCGGCACGGCCCTCGCAGCCGCAGGCGCCCTCCTGGGCCCACCCCTCGTGGCTCTCCTCTTCGGCCCCGCCTTCGCCGAGACCGGACCGCTTCTCTTGGCCCTACTTCCGTGGCTCGTGCTTCAACATCCGAGCGCCGTGCTGCAGGGTGCGCTCGCCGGTGCCCGCGGGCAGCGTGCCCTCCTGCTCGGCAATCTCGCGATGACGCTCGCCCTTGCGACCGGCCTCGCGCTCGCGCTCGGCTTCGGCTCGGCGATCGGCTGTGCGCTCGCCCGCACGCTCGCCGAGACCGTCCGGACGGTGATGCTCGCGCGCGCCGCTCGCGCGATCTTCGCTGCGCCGCAGCAGGATACGGTTGCCGAGTGCCCACCGATCGCCACATTGGCGTCGTCCGCCCCGAGCCGCTAGGCCTCCGGGACGGATCGGGCGGTAACGGATGCTCCTCGCCACCACGGCACCCTTGCGGGTATGGCTCGCGCTGGTCGTCGTCCTGGCGGCCGGCCTCTCGGCGTCGCCGGTCCGGGCCCAGGAGCGGCCGGCCCAGCTCGAGGCACCGGAGATCGAGGAGGCCCTCGCCGACGAGGCTGCGATCGAGACCTTCGTCCTCGGCAACACGCTCGCCACCTTCACGACCGAGCTCGCCCGGGCCTTGATCGCCGAGCTCGACCTCGAGCCCGCCGGGCTCGCTTTCGAGGCGGTCGACGAGCTCGCGCTCCTCCTTCTCCTGCCGACCGAGCCCGACCCGCAGCGCGACGAGCTCGTGCGCGCCGCCGCCGAAGGCTGGGCGATGGCGGCCGATCGCCGCGGCGAGCCCGAAGAGCCGGTCTATTGGGTGATGCACGGGGTCGACGAGCAGCGCTTCGCTCGTCTCGCCTGCCTCCTGGTCGGTAGCGACCCGGCGACCTTCGCCGACCTCGCCGAGGAGCTCGGTCTCGACCAGACCGAGGTCGAGCGCTGCGTCGACGAGTACGATCGGGTGCTCGAGGCCTGGACGTCGCTCCTCGAGCCGCACGGCCGGGCCAAACGGAAGCGGGCGCGCGGTGGCACGATCCGGGTAGTCTACGACGACGTCCCGGAGTTTCGGCGCTTGCGGGAGCTTCTGCGGAACTCGGGTGTCGTCGAGACGGCGGCGGCCGAGATCCTCTCGAGCCTCGTGCTGCCGCGCACCCTCACCGTGCGCTTCACCTCCTGCGGCGAGGAGAACGCCCGCTGGGTGCCGGCCGAACGGCGCATCTCGATCTGCTACGAGCTGGTGCGGGCGTTCGACCGGTTGGCCCGCGACGAGGCCGTGCCGGAGGTCGAACCGGCTCAGAAGTGAGCCGGCCGGGCGACCTCGACATCGCTCGCGAGCACGATCCCGACATGCTCCGCGAGAAGCTCGAGGACCGCTGCCATGGTCCGCTGCGCCACCGTTTCGCTCGTGACCACCAGGATCATGACGGTGTCGAGCGCGTCCGTGGCACCCTCGGGCAGCCGGGTGCCGGTGTGCCCACGCCCGCCGAGGCAGGGCAGCATGGTCCAGCCGGTCACCTCGGGGTCGCGGTCGAGCAGTTCGAGCACGGCAGCGGCCCGCCGCTTCTCGACCACGATCTCGAGCCGCTTGCGTCGATGCGTCTGCACGGTCGCCTCTCCTCACCCGAAGAGCCACCCGGCCGCCGCCACGTAGAGCGGGATCCCGAGCACCAGGTTGAAGGGGAAGGTGATGCCGAGGGCGAGCGAAAGGGAGAGGGACGGATTGGCCCGCGGCAGCGCGAGGCGCATCGCCGCCGGCACCGCGATGTAAGAGGCCGAGGCCGAAAGCGTCGCGAGGAGCGCCGTCCCGCCGAGCGAGAGGCCGACGAGCCGGCCGGCGAGCAGGCCCGCGGCCGCCCCGACGATCGGCATGAGGAGGCCGAACAGCAGAAGGCCCGCCCCCATGGTCCGGAAGCCCGCGAAGCGCCGGGCCACGAGCAGGCCCATGTCGAGCAGGAAGAAGCAGAGCAGGCCCTGGAAGCCGGAGGCGACCACGGGCTCGAGCCGGCGCATGCCCTCGGCACCGGTCAGAAGACCGATCGCGAAGCTGCCGAGCAGGAGCACGACCGAGCCGTTGGCCAGAATCTCGTGCAGGAGCTCGCGGCGCCGGCGGGCGTCGATCGCACCGCTCTCCCCGCTCCTTGCGAGCAACAGGCCGGTCAGGATCGCCGGGGTCTCCATGACCGCCACCACCGCCGCCATGAAGCCCTCGTAGCGGATCCCGCGCACCTGCAGGAAGCTCGTGGCGGCGACGTAGGTCACGATGCTCACCGACCCGTAGTGCGCGGCGATCGCCCCGGCGTCGACCCGGCTCACCCGCGTGAGGAGGCGCAGGAGCCCGAAGGCGGGCAGCGGCAGGAGGAGGCTGAGCCCGGCCGCGACCAGGAGAAGCGGAAGGAGGGGCTCGGCCCGCCCGTTGAGGGCGAGCTCGACCCCGCCTTTGAAGCCGATCGAGAAGATCAGGTAGAGGGCGAGCGCGCGCGCCACGGCCTCGGGGATCTCGAGGTCCGAGCGCACCGCCCCGGCGAGCAGCCCGAGAAGGAAGCACAGCACGGGCGGCGAGAGGAGATTGGCGAGAGCTGCGTCCAAGTCCGTGTCCCGGTGCGGCGGCGGACACCCTTCCGCGGGGTGCGGCGAGCCGCTAGCACGGGCTCCGTGAGGTTGCGACCATGACCGCGTTCGACCGCTCCTTCATCGCCTCGACCGTGGCACGCATGCTCTGGGAGGTGGACGCCGTCGCCTTCCGGCCCGACCCGCCCTTCAAGTTCACCTCGGGCTGGGCGAGCCCGGTCTACATCGATGTCCGCAAGCTCGTCTCTTACCCGCGGCTGCGCCGCGAGCTGCTCGACCTCGCCGAGAAGACGATCCTCCACGCGATCGGCTACGAGGGGCTCGACGTGGTGGCGGGTGGCGAGACCGCCGGCATCCCCTTCGCCGCCTGGCTCGCCGAGCGGCTCATGCTGCCCATGCAATATGTGCGCAAGCAGCCCAAAGGTTTCGGCCGCAACGCCCGGATCGAGGGTGCGATCAAGGAGGGCTGGCGCACCCTCCTGGTCGAGGATCTCGCGACCGATGGACGCAGCAAGGTCGGGTTCGTCGGCGCACTCCGCGACGCGGGCCAGATCTGCGAGCACGCCTTCGTGGTCTTCTATTACGACGTCTTCCCGCACGCCCGAGCGACGATCGAGAAGCTCGGCGTCACGCTCCACCATCTCTGCACCTGGCGGGACGTTCTGGCGGTGGCCCGCAGCGAGGGGCGCTTCGCACCGGCGGTCCTCGGCGAGGTCGAGGCGTTCCTCTCCGATCCCGTCGGCTGGTCGGCCCGCCACGGCGGCCTCGACCACGTCCCGGACTGATCCGCCCGCCCGCTCGAAGCGACCCGATGTGCCGCGCTAGGCGGCGTCGAGCATCACGAGGTGGCCGGGCGCGACCTCCTCGTAAGCGGCGGGCGGCGGCTCGAAGCCCCAGGGTCGCAAGGGCGAGGGGATCTCGTCGGTGGCGAGGCGGAGTTCGCTGCGCCGCCGGCGTGGATCGGCGACCGGCACCGCCGCGAGCAGCTTCTTCGTGTAGGGATGCCGCGGATCCTCGAAGATCGCGGCCCGGGGACCGATCTCGACGATCCGGCCCAGATACATGACCGCCACCCGGTGTGCGATCCGTTCGACCACCGCCAGATCGTGGCTCACGAACAGGTAGGAGAGCCCGAGCTCCTCCTGCAGGTCTATCAGCAGGTTCACGATCTGCGCCTGGATCGAGACGTCGAGGGCCGAAAGCGGCTCGTCCGCCACGATCAGATCGGGCTCGAGGGCGAGGGCGCGGGCGATGCAGAGCCGCTGGCGCTGGCCGCCCGAGAATTCGTGCGGATAGCGCGGCAGATGCTCGGGACCGAGGCCGGTGCGGCGCAACAGGGCCACGACCCGCTCGCGCAGCTCCGCGCCACGGGCGAGCCCGTGGATGCGCAAGGGCTCGCCCACCAGCTCGACCGCCGGCAGTCGCGGGTTCAAGGAGGCGTAGGGGTCCTGGAAGATCATCTGCATGCGCCGGCGCACGGGCGCGAGCGCGGCCCGCGGCAGGCTCGTGATGTCCCGCCCGCCGAACACCACCCGGCCGCGGGTCGGCTCCTGCAGGCGCAGGATGGTCCGCGCGGTGGTCGACTTGCCGCAGCCCGATTCGCCGACGAGCGCCAGGGTCTCGCCCCGGGCGAGGGTGAAGCTCACGCCCTCGACGGCGTGCACCGCCCCCGTCGGTCGGCCGAGGAAGCCGCCCCCCACGGCGAAGCGGGTGGTGAGCGCCTCGACCTCGAGGAGCGGACCGTCCGGCCGGCGGCCGCCCTCGCGCCGGGGTGCGTCCGCCTCACCGGCGGCGGGCCCGCAGGGCGGCTCGGGGCGCGTGGTCGGCTCGCCCTCGACCGCCTCGACCTTCGGAAAGCGCTCGGGCCGAGCCTTGCCGCGCATGCTGCCGAGCCGCGGAACGGCCGCGAGCAGCGCCCGCGTGTAAGGGTGTTCCGGTGATTCGAAGATCCGCTCGACCGGCCCCTCCTCCACCTTGCGCCCGCGCCACATGACGACGACGCGGTCGGCCATCTCCGCCACCACCCCCATGTCGTGGGTGATGAAGAGCACCGCCATGCCGATCTCGCGTTGCAGGAGCTTGATGAGGTCGAGGATCTGCGCCTGGATCGTCACATCCAGGGCGGTCGTGGGCTCGTCGGCGATCAACAGTGCGGGCCGGCAGGCGAGCGCCATGGCGATCATCGTGCGCTGGCGCATGCCGCCCGAGAGCTGGTGCGGGTAGGAGTCGAGCCGGCGCGCCGCCTCCGGGATCCGCACCCGCTCGAGTGCCTCGAGGGCGAGCGTGCGCGCCTCCCGCCGGCTCTTGCCCTGGTGCAGCTCGATCGCCTCGGCGATCTGCTCGCCCACGGTCAAGACCGGGTTCAAGGAGGTCATCGGTTCCTGGAAGATCATCGAGATCTCGTTGCCGCGGATGTCCCGCAGCACGGGCGCCGGCGCCCGCACGAGATCGAGGCTCGAACCGTCCTTGCGGCGAAAGCGCACCGAACCCGACACGATCCGACCGCCGCCGAGCTCCACGAGGCGCATCACCGAAAGCGCGCTCACCGATTTGCCGGAGCCCGATTCGCCGACGATCGCGAGCGTCTCGCCCCGGTCGATGTGCCAGGAGACGCCGTCGACCGCGCGGACCGTGCCGTCGAGCGTGCGGAACTCGACAGCGAGCTCTTCGACCTCGAGGAGACGTTCGGGGGCCATGGCGGCTTCAGAGGTTGCGGGCGGAACGCCGCAGACGCGGATCGAGCGTCTCGCGCAGCCCGTCGCCCAGGAGGTTCACGGCGAGCACGACGAGCGAGAGGAAGAGGCCCGGGAAGACCAGGAGCCACCAGCCCACGAGCACGTAGGTCCGCCCCTCCGCCATCATGTTGCCCCAAGAGGGGATGTCGGGCGGGGTCCCGGCACCGAGGAAGGAGAGGATCGCCTCGATGATGATCGCCGAGGCGCAGACATAAGTCGCCTGGACGATCAACGGTGCGAGCGTGTTCGGCATGATGTGGACGGTCAGGATGCGCGGCAGTCGGGCGCCGAGCGAGACCGCGGCATCGACGAAGAGCTGTTCGCGCAGGGTGAGGACGACGCTGCGGACGAGCCGGACCACCCGCGGGATCTCGGGGATCGTGATCGCGACGATCACGGTGCGGATCGACGACCGGGAGAGCGAGATCATGGCGATCGCCAAGAGGATCGCCGGGATCGCCATGAGCCCGTCCATGACCCGCATGACGACGGCATCGAGGCGCCTCAGAAAGCCGCTGACGAGCCCGATGGCGAGGCCGAGCACGGTGCTCGCGAGCGCCACCGTGAAGCCCACGAAGAGCGAGACGCGAGCGCCGTGGAGGACGCGCGAGAAGACGTCGCGCCCGAGATGGTCGGTGCCGAACCAGTTGGCGGCGGAAGGGGGCCGAAGCCGCATGCGCGGATTGATGCGCGCCGGGTCCTCGGGCGAGAGCCAGGGCGCCAAGACGGCGATCGCCACCATCACGAGCAGAATGGCGAGGCCGGCCACCACGGTCGGGTAACGGCGGACGAACAACCACGGGCCCATCCGGGCGGGCCGCGTTTCGGTCTCGAGCGGAGTCGCCACGGCCATGGCTCAGTAGCGGATCCGCGGATCGAGGATGGTGTAGACGATGTCGATCACGAGGTTGATCAGCACGTAGACGCCGCTGAAGATCAGGATCACGCCCTGGATGATCGGATAGTCGCGGCGCAGGATCGCATCGACCGTGAGTCGGCCGAGGCCCGGGATCGCGAACACCGATTCGGTCACTACCACCCCGCCGATCAGGAGCGCTACGCCGATGCCGATCGTGGTCACGATCGGCACCGAGGCGGGCTTGAGCGCATGGCGCAGGAGAATCGGCGCGAGAGCCAGGCCCTTGGCATGCGCGGTGCGGATATAGTCCTGGTGGATGACCTCCAGCATCGAGGCGCGGGTGATCCGGGCGATCAACGCGATGTAGGTCACGCCGAGGGCGAGCGTCGGCATGGCGAGGCTCTTGAAGAAGCCGCCCAGATCTTCGCGGAAGGAGACGTAGCCCATCACCGGCAACCATTTGAGATTGACGGCGAAGAGCAGGATCAAGACGTAGGCGAAGACGAAGACCGGCACCGAGAAGCCGAGCACGGCGAAGCTCATGACCAGGCGGTCGATCCACGAGCCGGCGCGCCAGGCGGCGAGGATGCCCATGGGCACGGCGACCACCACCGAAAAGAGCATGGTGGTGACGGCGAGCGCGAGGGTCGGCTCCATCCGCTGGGCGACGAGCTCGGCCACCGGTCGGTCGGAGAAGATCGAGCGGCCGAGATCGCCCGAGAGGATGTGGCCGAGCCAGACCAGGAACTGCTCGACGAGCGGCCGGTCGAGGCCGAGCTTGGCGCGGATGCGGGCGATGTCCTCCTGGGTCGCGATGTCACCGGCGATGATCGCGGCCGGGTCGCCCGGGGCCAGGTGCAGCATGCCGAAGACGAAGAGCGCCACGACCGTCATGACGATCGCGGTCGAGGCGAGGCGGCGGAGAATCAGGCCCGCCATCGGCCGCGACCTCCGACCCCGAACCCTCGGCCGCTCCCCGGCCCGGCTCGCCGCATCGCGTTCCTCCCTGCCCTCGCCGCGCCCGACTATGGCGGCAGCCTCGTCGCCGGTCGAGGGGCGAGCCTCGTGGCTCGCCCGCGGGCGAGCCACCGGGCGTGGGGATCAGAGGCCGAAGCGATGATCCTTGGGAAAGCCGCGCGGCGCCATCCGCCCGGCCCCGCCGCGGCGGCCGCGAAAGGCCTCCCAATCCTTGAAAGTGCGGATCTGCTCGCCCGACCGCCAGGCGAGGCCGCGCTCGGCCGTGGTCGTCAGAAGATCGGCGAGCTCGGCCCCCTTGAGCCGCATGAGGCTCACGCCCTTGCCGCGCGCCTGCTCCGGCAACTCCTCGACCGGAAAGAGGAGGATCTTGTGGTTGGTGCCGCTCACCGCCACGAGCTCGCCCTCGACCGGTGCCGCGACCGCGAGCGCGTCGCCCTCGCCCAGAACGACCACCTGACGACCGGTCCGGGTCTGAGCCACGATCTGCGCTTCCGGTGCGACGAAGCCCAGGCCCTTGCGGGTCGCCAGCACGAGCTTGCCGTCCGGGCGGTGGATGCGGGCCGTCACGATGTCCACGCCCTTGGCGAGGTCGAGGAAGAGCGAGAGCGGCTCGCCGCTGCCACGACCGCCCGGCAGCTTCTCGACCGGCACGCTGTAGGCCTTGCCGTCGGCGGTGACGATCAGGAGCCGGTCGGTGCTCAGCCCTTCGAGGACGAAGCGGCCCGCATCTCCCTCCTTCCAACGGACCTCGGCACCCGGCTCGAGCCGGCCCTTGAGCGCGCGGACCCAGCCCTTCTCGGAGACCAGGACGGTCACGGGCGTGCGCTCGACCGGCACCTCGAGGATTTCGGGGGCGAGCTCGGGCGGGCGCTCGATCCGGGTCCGCCGGGCCCCGAGCGGACCCGAGCCGAAGCGCTTCTTGGCTTCGAGCATCTGGGCGCGCAGCGCGGCACGGCGGGCGCCCTCGTCGGCCAGGAGATGCTCGAGCTCGGCCCGCTCGCGGCGCAGATCGGCCGCCTCCTTGCGCAGCCCCTCCTCCTCGAGCCGCCGCAAGTTGCGCAGGCGCAAATTCAAGATCGCCTCGGCCTGTCGGTCGGAGAGTTCGAAGGCGGCCATCAGCACGGGCTTGGGCTCGTCCTCCTCGCGGATGATCCGGATCGCCCGATCGAGATCGAGGAAGATCTTGAGATAGCCGTCGAGCAGTTCGAGCCGGTCGGCGATCTGGCCGAGGCGGAAGCGGCTGCGGCGCTCGAGCACCTCCATCCGATGCGCGAGATAGCCCTCGAGGAGCTCGCCGAGGCTCATCACCCGCGGTACCCCGCGGGCGTCGAGCACGTTCATGTTGACCGGGAGGCGGACCTCGAGGTCGCTCATCTTGAAGAGCTGCTCCATGAGCGCCTCGGGCGGCACCGAGCGGCTCTTGGGTACGAGCACGAGGCGTACGACGTCGGTCGATTCGTCGCGCAGATCGGCCAGAAGCGGCAGGCGCTTGGCGGCGAGGAGCTCGGCCAGCCGCTCCACGAGCCGGCTCTTCTGGACCTGCCAGGGGATCTCGCGGACCACGATCTGGTACTGGCCGTAAGGCAGATCCTCGCGTTCCCAGCGGGCCCGGAGGCGAAGCGAGCCGCGGCCCGTGCGATAGGCGTCGATCAGGCTCTCGCGCGGCTCGACCAGGATGCCGCCCGTCGGCAGGTCGGGGCCCTTGACGAAGCGGAGGAGCTCCTCGGCCGAGGGTGGCGGCGCATCGGCCGGCCGCCCCAGCATCCAGGCGAGCGCGTCGAGGAGCTCGCCCGCATTGTGCGGCGGGATCGAGGTGGCCATGCCCACGGCGATGCCGGTGGCACCGTTGGCGAGGAGGTTGGGAAAGGCCGCCGGCAGGACCACCGGCTCCCGCTCGCTACCGTCGTAAGTGGGGCGGAAATCGACCGTCTCCTGGTCGATGCCGTCGAGCAGCGCCATGGCGACGGGCGTGAGCCGCGCCTCGGTGTAGCGCATGGCGGCGGCGGCGTCGCCGTCGACGTTGCCGAAATTGCCCTGGCCCTCGATCAGCGGGTAGCGCTGGGCGAAGTCCTGGGCGAGCCGAACCAGGGCCTCGTAGACCGCGGCGTCGCCGTGCGGGTGGAACTTGCCGATCACGTCGCCCACCACCCGCGCGCACTTCTTGAAGCCCGAGGCGGGATCCAGGCGGAGCTGGAGCATCGCCCAGAGCAACCGGCGCTGGACCGGCTTGAGCCCGTCCCGGAGGTCGGGCAACGAGCGGGCGGTGATGGTCGAAAGCGCGTAGGCGAGGTAGCGCTCGCCGAGTGCACGGGTGAAATCGACCGGCTCGATCCGCGAGGCGGGCTCTGCGCGGCTCATGCGGGCTCCTCGGATGGGGTCGGGGCGAGCAGCGTCAGGAGCCGCTCGCGGGCCGCCGGCATCGGCCGGTCGACCGGCGCCAGGATATGCCGGGCGATGAAATGGCCGGCAAGCCGCAGCCCCTGGGCGATCTGGGCCGGATCGGCCGGCCCGCGGCCGGTGAGGAAGGCGGGCAGCGGCAGGAGCCGGTCCATCCAGGGGCCGGCCGCCGCGGCACTCACCGCCCGGCCGGTCCGCGGCGAGACGAAGGCGAGATCCTCGCTCGTGCCGGTGAGGGCGCAGCGGTCGAGCTCGAGCGCGAAGCCGAGCTCGGCCAGGAGCAGGAGCTCGAAGCGGACATACGCCTCGGCCCAGGCCTCGTCGGCGGCGAGCCGGCCGAGCAGGGTGAGGAGGCCCGCGTAGAGCTCGGGGTGCGGCTCGCGCTCGGGCAGGCTCGCCTCGAGCAGCGCCGTGACGGCGGCCACCGCCTGCAGCCGGCGCGGATCGTCGACGAGGGTGGCTGCGTAGAGTCGACGCGGCTCGGCCGCGAAATGGCCGAGCTGGCTCTCGAGCCGGGCTCGCCAGACGAGGTCGAGCCGGTTGCCGGGCTGGAGGACCGGCGCTTTCTTGCGGCTCCTGCCGGCGACGACGAGGCCCGCGTGGCGGCCGTGCTCGAAGGTGAGCGCGGTGATCTTGAGATCGCGCTCACCGAGCGGCCGGACCTCGAGCACCACCCCCTCGTCACGCCACTCCAAGGCCGCCTCCGCCCCCGACTCCCGCGCACGCGACCGGCGCCGCGCCCGTGTTCGAGCCGCGATCCGCTTCGCCGCTCACCGCCCCCCCGACCCGCGGTCGGCCCGTGGTCGCCCTCGGCCGAATCCCGCCGGAGTCCGATATGGACGATCCCGCCCCCTTCCAGAAGCGGCCCGAACTCGGCACCCGGGCGCCGACCACCCGGCGGGCCTTCCTCCTCTTCGACCTGGCGGCTTTCGCCGAGGACGGATTCTCCCGGAAGCAGAAGGAGCGTATCGCGCTCGCCGTCGCCTTCCTCGCCCCCGTGCTCCCACCGTCTCGAGCTGCACCGCGAGGCCGCGAGCGAGGCGGGCGCCGGCGAGGCGGAGATCGCCGAGACGGCGTCGGCGGCGGCGGCGACGCGGGCGGCTGGAGCGGTCGCGCACGGCCCGCATCTCTCGCCGCGCCGAGCCTCCTCAACGTCGCTTCGGCTCGAGGCCCATCTCGCGCCAGCGCTCGGCGTCCTCGCGCCAGTCCTCGCGCACCTTGACGAACAGGAAGAGGTGCACGCGCTGGCCGAGCTGGGCCTCGAGATCCTTGCGGGCGGCCTCGCCGATCGCCTTGAGCCGGGCCCCTCCCTTGCCGATCACGATGGCCTTCTGGCCCGGCTTCTCGACATAGATGGTCTGGTCGATCCGGACCTCCTTGCCGTCCGGGCTCTCGACCCACTGGTCGGTCTCGACCGTCGTGGCGTAGGGCACCTCCTGTTTCAGCTGGAGGAAGATCTTCTCGCGGGTGATCTCGGCAGCCATGGCCCGGTTCGAGAGGTCGGAGAGTTGGTCCTCCGGATAGAGCCAGGGGCCCTCCGGAGCCCGAGCGGCGAGGCAGTCGAGCAGCTCCTCCACCCCCTCGCCCGTCTCGGCCGAGACGTAGAAGGTCTCCTCGAAGGGGCGGAGCGCGTTGGCCGCGGCGGTGAGCGGCAGGAGAGAGGGCGGCTTGACGAGGTCGATCTTGTTGATCGCGAGCAGCACCGGCACCCGCACCTGGGCGAGGCCCTCGATCACCGCCCGCGATCGGCCGTCGAGGCCGCGCTTGGCGTCCAGGACCAGGATCGCGAGATCGGCATCCGCGGCGGCTTTCCAGGCGGCCTCCACCATGGCCCGCTCGAGCTTGCCGGCGGCGGCGAAGATACCCGGTGTGTCGACGAAGCAGAGCTGGGCCGGGCCGCGGATCGTGATGCCGATGATCCGCCTTCGGGTGGTCTGGGCCTTGGGCGTGACGATCGACACCTTGGCACCGACGAGCCGGTTGAGGAGGCTCGACTTGCCGACATTGGGCGCGCCCAGGATGGCGACGAAAGCGGCACGGCTGCTCGCGGGCGTGCTCACGGCTCTTCCCCTTCAAGGCGGGCGAGGAGCCGGGCCGCCGCCGCCTCCTCGGCGAGCCGCTTCGAGCCCCCCTCTCCGACCGCCTCGCCCACGCCCTCCACCGTCACCTTGACCGTGAAGCGCGGCGCGTGGTCGGGCCCCTCGCGGGCGATCGGCTCGTAGAACGGCGGCGGCCGGCCCTCGGCGGCGAGCCGCTCCTGCAGGAGCTGCTTGGGGTGACGCGCGGGCGGTGCGCTAGCGGAGAGCCGCTCGGCCCACAACCGTTCGATCACGGCGCGCGCCGCTTCGAGCCCGCCGTCGAGATGGACCGCCCCGATAACCGCCTCGAGCGCGTCGCCGACGAGCGAAGGATGGCGGCGGTCGGCGGCTCGGCGGCCGGCCCGGCCACCGATCTCGAGCGCCGCGTCGACCCCGGCCTCGAGGCCGATCTCGGCGAGCGTGTCGCCCTTGACGAGCGCCACGAGGCGGTGGGTGAGCTCGCCCTCGCTCGCCTCGGGGAAGCGCTCGAGGAGGAGTTCGGCCACGACGAGCGCCAGCACCCGATCGCCCAGGAACTCGAGCCGCTCGTTCGAACGCCGCTCGGAAGGTCGCGGCCGAGCGCGACCGCGGGCGCCGGCTGCGGCACTCTCGTGGGTGAGCGCCTGGACCAGGAGGCGGGGGTCGCGGAAGCGGTGCCCGAGGCGACGCTCGAGGGCGGCACGGGCGGCGGCGCGGCCGGCGCGGCTCAGCGGATCCGGCTCAACAGCCGCTCGTAGCGGATGCTCCACGGCCATTTCCAGGGCTCCCAGAGGGAGCCGTAGCCGTTGACCGAGAAGAAGATGATCTCGGCCCGGCCGATCAGGTTCTCGAGCGGGATGAAGCCCACATGGTCGACCCGGGAGTCGAGCGAATTGTCGCGGTTGTCGCCCATCGCGAAGACGTGGCCGGGCGGCACCTCGTAGACCCGGGTGTTGTCGAGCGGGCCTTGCCGGGTGATGTCGATGGTCATGTAGAAGCGGCCGCCCGGTAGGGTCTCCTCGAGGATCGGCACGGCGATGCCGCGCCCGTCCACCTCCTCGACGAAGCTGCCGGCGGGCTCCCGGCGGACCGGCTCGCCGTTGACGTGCAGCACCCCGTCCTTGACCTGGATCTTGTCGCCCGGCAGCCCGATCACCCGCTTGATGTAATCGGTGCGGTTGTCCGAGGGCAGCTTGAAGACCGCGACGTCGCCGCGTTCCGGCAGGCTCGCGAACAGCCGGCCCTCGAACACGGGTAGGCTGAAGGGCAGCGAGTAACGACTGTAGCCGTAGGCGAACTTCGAGACGAAGAGATAATCGCCCACGAGCAGCGTCGGCTTCATCGAGCCCGAGGGGATGTTGAAGGGCTCGTAGAGGAAGGTCCGGACGAAGAGGGCGATCGCGACCGCGTAGACGAGCGTCTTGACGGTCTCGAGCAGGCTACCGCTTCGGCGCTCGGACATCGCGATGGGCTCGTGCATCGATCCGCTCGCTCCGCGCCCCGGGTGAGCGGTCCGTCGCACGGCCGTCGTCGGATCAGGTCCCGCCGGTCCGCGCGCCCGGACCGGCCCGGTCGGCTCGCAACGCCCTCACACTAGCGGAGCCGGACGGGAGCGGCAAGTTCACTCCCGCCGCGACCGGCACCGCGGTGATCACGACGATCGCCTGGGCGAGCGGCGGCTCGTCGGTGAGGCTCACCGCGATCTCCGCCCGCATCCCGGGCGGGGTGATGGCGGCGAGCCGCTCCGCCGCCCCGCCCGTGAGCACGATCGTCGGACGGCCGCCGGGCAGGTTCACCACCCCGATGTCGCGCCAGAAGACGCCGCGGTCGAAGCCGGTGCCGAGCGCCTTGGCACAGGCCTCCTTGGCGGCGTAGCGCCGAGCGTAGCCCTCGGCGCGGGCGTGGCGGGCGTCGCAGCGGGCCCGCTCGAGCTCGGTGAAGCAGCGCCGCGTGAAGCGCTCGCCGAACCGCTCGAGGGTCCGCGCGATGCGCCGGATGTCCACGAGATCGCTGCCGAGCCCCAGGATCACGGCCCCTTCCCCTGCGGTCGCCCGGCCGTCGTCCGGCCGTCGCCCGGCTCCCGAGCTAAGGGCCGTGCGGACGGCCGGTCAACCGGCGATCGAGAGGGCCCGCTCAAGCGCGCGCCGGCAGGCGTCGGCGGAAGCCGATCGCCTCGGCCAGATGGGCCTTGCGGATCGTCTCCGACCCTTCGAGATCGGCGATCGTGCGCGCCACCCGGATCAGCCGGTGCCAGCCGCGCGCCGAGAGGTGGAAGGCCTCGCTCACCCGCTTGAGGAGCGCCCGACAGCCGGCATCGAGCGGGGCGATGCGGTCGAGGAGCTCGCCCTCGGCCTCGGCGTTGGTCCGCAGCTCCGGCCGGCCGAGTGCCTGGAACCGCTCCGCCTGGACCGCGCGCGCCGCCGCCACCCGGGCAGCGATCTCGGCCGAGCCCTCGGCCGGCGGCGGCAATTCGAGGTCGCTCGTGCGCACCGCCGGCACCTCGATCGTGAGGTCGATCCGATCGAGCAGCGGGCCCGAAATCCGACCCTGATAGTCGGCGGCGCAGCGCGGCGCCCGCGGGCAGGCGAGCGCCGGATTGTCGAGATGGCCGCAGCGGCAGGGGTTCATGGCGGCCACGAGCTGGAAGCGGGCGGGCCAGGTGACGTGCGCGGCGGCTCGCGCCACTTCGATCCGGCCGGTCTCGAGCGGCTGCCTGAGCGCCTCGAGCACGGGGCGCTGGAACTCCGGCAGCTCGTCCAGGAACAGCACCCCCTTGTGGGCGAGCGAGACCTCGCCCGGACGGGCCTGCGGACCGCCGCCCACCATCGCCGCCATCGAGGCCGCGTGGTGCGGCGCCCGGAACGGCCGGCGGCGGCTGAGCCTGCCCTCGACGAGCCGACCGCCGAGGCTGTGCAGCATGCCGACCTCGAGCACCTCGGCCGCGTCGAGCGGCGGCAGGATCCCGGGCAGGCGCGCCGCGAGCATCGACTTGCCGGCACCGGGCGGGCCGATCATGAGGAGATTGTGGCCGCCCGCGGCAGCGATCTCGAGCGCCCGCTTGGCCGTTTCCTGACCCTTGACGTCCTTGAGGTCGGCCAGAGGCGAGGCATCCTCGATCGGCCGCGGCTCGGGTGGCGTCAGAACGCGCACCCCGCGAGCGTGCTCGAGCAGCGCCAGGAGGCCCGAGGGGGCGAGGATCTCCACTTGCTCCGCGAGCCAAGCCGCCTCGCCCGCCGAGGCCGCGGGGCAGACGAGCCCCCGCCCCTTGGCGGCGGCGGCGATCGCCGCGGCGAGTACGCCGGCCACCGGCTGCAACGATCCGTCGAGCGCGAGTTCGCCGAGCGCGATCCGGCCCTCGACCAGATCGGCCGGCAGCACGCCCATGACGATCAGGAGACCGAGCGCGATGGGCAGGTCGAAATGGCTGCCCTCCTTGAGCAGGTCGGCAGGCGCCAGATTGACCGTGACCCGCCGCGGCGGCAGGGCGAGGCCGAGCGCGTTCAAGGCCGCGCGCACCCGCTCGCGGCTCTCGCCGACCGCCTTGTCGGGCAGACCCACGAGGGTGAAGGCGGGCAGGCCGGCAGCGACCTGGACCTGCACCTCGATCTCGGGCGTCTCCATCCCGACGAAGGCGATCGAGTGGACCCGCGCCATGGTGAGCGCTGCCGCCTGTCCGTCGCCGCGCGTCACGCTTTTCTCCTCTGAAGAGAGCGCTGGAGACAGCCTATCAACTGATCGGCAAGAAGTCAGCCCCCGCGCGCAGCGCCCGCGCTCGGCTCAGTTGGCCGCCCGCTCGACCGCGGTGACGACGTTGGTCGCGCGCAGCGCCGCGAGGATCCGGTGCAGATGGTCGAGCCCGCCCACCTCGACGTCGAGCAGGATCTCGACCACGTCGGGGGCACGGCGGCCGAATTTGACGTCGACGATGTTGGCCTCCTGGCGGCCGATGGTCGTCGAGATGGTACCGAGCGTGCCCGGCCGGTTGAGCGTCATCACGCTCAGCCGGGCCACCCCGCGGGGTGCCTTGGCGCGGTCGTTCCAGCCGATCTCGAGGGCGCGCTCGACGAGGTCGCCCGCACGGGCGAGAAAGGTACAGTCGGCCCGATGGATGCTGACCCCCTTGCCGGTCCGCACGATGCCGAGGATGGGGTCGCCCGGGACGGGATGGCAGCAACCGGCATAGTGGAAAGCGACACCCGGCGGCAGGCCCAGGATCGGCTGGTCGCCGGCCGGTTCGGGCGCCGCCGCCGGCCGGCGCAGCGGCAGAATGGTGGCGCTCGGCCGCCGTCTGGCGGCGCTCGCCCGCTTGAGGGTGGGCTCGACCGCCTCGAGCACGGTGCGCACGCCGAGCGTGCCTTCGCCGACCGCCGCCAACAAATCGTCGACCGACTTCTGGCGCAGGGTCTCGAGCGCTCGCTCGAGGCGGCCTTCGCCGAGCTGGATCTGCTCGGCGCGGGCGGCCTTGGCCAACAGCTCGCGGCCCTGCTCGATGTAGGCGGCGCGCTGCCGGGTGCGCAGGAAGCGGCGGATCCGCGCCCGCGCCTTGCCGGTGACCACGAACCGCTCCCACGCCGGCGAGGGCTGGGCGTTGCGGGCGGTGATGATCTCGACCTGATCGCCGTTCTCGAGCCGGTGGCGGAGCTGGACCAATCGGCCGTCGACCTTGGCGCCGACGCAATGGTCGCCCACCTCGGAGTGCACGGCATAGGCGAAGTCGACCGGGGTCGCCCCACGCGGCAGGGCGATCAGATCACCCTTGGGCGTGAAGCAGAAGACCTGGTCCGAATACATCTCGAGCTTGGTGTGCTCGAGGAACTCCTCGGGCTCCTGGGCGTGCTCGAGGATCTCGAGGAGCTCGCGGATCCAGCGATAACGCTTCCCTTCGGTGACCCCGGTCTCCTGCTTGTAGACCCAGTGCGCCGCCACTCCGAGCTCGCAGACCTCGTGCATCTCGCGGGTGCGGATCTGGACCTCGATCTTGCGCCGCTCGGGGCCCAGAATGGTGGTGTGCAGCGAGCGATAGCCGTTGGGCTTGGGGGTGCTGATGAAGTCCTTGAAGCGGCCGGGCAGCATGGCGTAGCGCGCGTGCACCGCCCCGAGCGCGGCGTAACAGGCGCTCACCGAGTCGACGAGCACCCGGAAGGCCATGATGTCGGCGAGCTGCTCGAAGGCGACGTTCTTGCGCTCCATCTTGCGCCAGATCGACCAGGGCGCCTTCTCGCGGCCCGTCACCTCGGCCTCGATCCCCGCCTCGGCGAGCGTCGCCTTGAGCTCTTCGACGATCCGTTCGATCAGGGCCGAACCGGCCGGCCGCAGCTGCTCGAGCCGGTGGACGATCGAGGCCCGCGCCTCGGGCCAGAGCTCGGCGAAGGCGAGGTCCTCGAGCTCGGCCTTCATCCGCTCCATGCCGATCCGCTCGGCGAGCGGAGCGTAGATTTCCATGGTCTCGAGCGCGATCCGCCGCCGCTTCTCCGGATCTTTGATGAAGTGCAGCGTGCGCATGTTGTGCAGGCGGTCGGCCAGCTTCACGAGCAGGACCCGGATGTCCTCCGACATCGCGAGCAAGAGTTTACGGAAGTTCTCCGCCTGCTCGGTACGCGGCGACTGCAGCTCGAGCTTGTTGAGCTTGGTGACCCCGTCGACCAGGCGGGCGACGGTGGGGCCGAACAGCCTGCGGATCTCGTCGAGGGTGGCGCCGGTGTCCTCGACCGTGTCGTGCAGGAGCGCGGTGGCGATCGAGGCGCTGTCGAGCCGGAGACCGGTGAGAATGCCCGCGACCTCGACCGGATGATGGAAGTAGGGATCGCCCGAGGCCCGCAGCTGCGCGCCGTGAGCCTTCATGGCGAACACGTAGGCGCGGTTCAGGAGGTCCTCGTCGGCGCTCGGGTCGTAGGCCTTGACCCGCTCGACGAGCTCGTATTGGCGCAGCGGCGCTCGCCGCTGCGCCCGGGCGGCCTCGGGAGCGGGTTCCGGTGTCGGAGCCCCGGCAGCGAGCGCCGCGGTCACGGCACCCGCCCCGCGGGCCGGCCGCCGGCCGCCGGCTCAGTCCTGATCCGGAACGTCGTGCTCCGCATAGGATATGCCGGCCGGCATCGGCGCCACGGCACCCACCTCGGGCGGCGGCAGGAGCGCCTCGAGCTCCTTGGCGAGATCGGTCGGCTCCTCGCTCTCCACCTCGACGTGCCGGCGCAGCCCGTGCACCAGCTCGTAGCGCAGATGGTCGAGGTCGATCGTGCCTTCCGCGATCTCCCGCAGCGCCACCACCGGGTTCTTGTCGTTGTCGCGGTCGACCGTCAGCGGTGCGCCGGCGGAGATGTCGCGCGCCCGCTGGGCGGCGAGCATCACGAGCTCGAAACGCGACGGCACCCGCTGGATGCAGTCCTCGACCGTGATCCTGGCCATCTGGTCCCCGTTGCTCCTGCGACCATGTTCGTCCCAGATGTAGGTAGCGCAGGCGGCGAGCGGAAGCCAGCCGCCGACGAGCGGCTCTGGCCACCGGGGGAGCGACGTGCTAGCGCACCCCGCGCGCGCCAAGGACGCGGCGAGCCGGGCCGGGCAACGGCCCCGGGACCGCCGCCAGCAACGGGCCGGGGCTGGGCCCCGGCGTTCGTGGAGGACTATTCGCCATGGCCACCACCGGGCCGGCTCGCTGGTTCAACCCGCACGAGCGGATCGCCGTGTTCATCGACGGCGCCAATCTCTACCAGGCCGCACGCGCTCTCGCTTTCGACATCGACTATCGTCGGCTCCTCGACGTGTTCGCGAGCCGTGGCCGGCTGATCCGTGCCTACTACTACACGGCGCTGCTCGACGAGCAGGAATACTCGCCGATCCGGCCGCTGGTCGACTGGCTCGACTACAACGGCTACACGATGGTCACCAAGCCGCTCAAGGAGTTCAGCCAGGCGACCGGCCGGCGCAAGTACAAGGGCAACATGGACGTCGACATCGCCGTCGACGTGATGGAGTTGGCCCCGCATGTCGACCACGTGGTCCTCGTGACCGGTGACGGCGACTTCAAGCGACTGGTCGAAGCGGTCCAGCGGCGCGGGGTCCGGGTCTCGACGATCAGCACGATCCGCACCACGCCGCCCCTGATCGCCGACGAGCTGCGCCGGCAATCCGACCAGTTCATCGATCTGGCCGAACTCCACGCCTTCATCGCCCGCCAGCGGGTGGCGGAGCCGCCGGCCGAACGCGACGAGCCGATCGAGGAAGAAGAGGACGATCTCGGCTGAGCGCCCGGGCCGCCGAGCCCGGCCCCCGCCCGACATCGCGCACGACGCGGCGACGCCTCCCGCTCGCCGCGCGTGATGCGCCGCTTCCCGCCCGCTGGCGTCCGCGATGCCCGGGCTGGCTCGCCCCGGCGGCTCGAGCCTCGTGGGGTGTCGGGTCCTCCGGCCGAGGGCGGCACGCTCGCCTCGCGGCCGGGCACGAGCGCGCGGCAGGGGCATTCGGTGCTCCGCGCACGGTGAAGTCGCGCGGTTCCCGGCGGACGGGTTTCGACCGTGGTCGCGGGCTTCCACGGCGGCGTCCCCCTTGCGCCGGATCTCTCCTCGCACGCGGTACCCGAGCGTGTTTCCCGGGGTTCGGCTCGGCGTGCCGAACGCGAGCAGCCCCCGTGCCGAACCGGGAAACTTGGCCGAGGCCTCGCCGTTCGGGCGCCGAGCGCGTCGGCGCTCGGCTGCCTTCGCTCGCCTCCCCGAGGCCGCCGGCCGGGTCCCGCCGGCTCGCTTCGAAGCCGCTGCGCGGACCGGAAGCCCGCTCGGCGACGGCGGGATCCGACCGAAGGGACACCGGGTGCGAACACGCGCCGGGTGTCCACGCGCGGCGGGCGCCGGCCGCGCCTCCGTCGTTTCCCGCAGCGGAACCCGGCCCCGGACCGTTGCGGACCGGGAGCCCGCGGAGAAACCGATGGTGGGCGCTCGGTGCTGCCGATCCACGGCCCGACGCCCCGTCCGGGCCCGACACCCCCCTGGTCCAGCGAGGGACCTCTCCGGCGGCGGCTCGAAGGAAGCATAGGGGCCGGTGGCGGTCCGGCGTACCGGGTCGCGACGCGACGCCCCGGTGCCCCGTCCGGCGCTTCCCGACGCCGATCCGCGCCGGCCGGCCGCGAGCGACCCGAGGCTCGCGACCGGCAACGGGCGGCCGCAGCCCCGTCCTCGCCATCGCCCATCGGGCGCCCCCGTTCGCGACAGCCTTCGGCCCCGCGACCCGCTCGGCAGCAGGCGGCCGTAGAGCTCGATCGAAACGGCCGAAAGGTCGCGCAGGGTGGCATTCCTTGCCGCCACCCGCCGACGCTCCCTGTTTCGGGGTCCCACCGGACGGGGCGTCGCTCGAACCGACCACGGCCGAACCGCCTCGGACGACCTTCGACCCGGCCTCACGGGTCCGGGCGAATCTACCCGATCTTCGGCTCCGCTTCCGGCGGCACGGTTCCGAGCGGCCCGCCCCGACGGCACGGCGCCGGACGAGCCCTCGCTGCGCCGATCGCCGGCCGATCGAACCGTCGATCGCATCGCAGGTTCGAGCCTCGGCCGCGAGCACTCCCCGGGCGGCGCGGCGGGATTGCGTCGCACGGGTTTTCCGCAGAGGAGGCCGATCCAGCGGACGAGTGCTCGCCGGGTCTGCCCCGTGTCCCGCGCGGGCGCCGCCTCGCGGGCCCCGATCTCGGCCTCCCGCGCCTCGACGCGGTGTGCGAGGCGCGGAAGCGGGCGGCTCGGTATGGAGGACGATCCGATGCCGGGATCCGGCTCGTCCCGCGCGCGGACGAACGGCACCACATCGACCGAGTCCGACCGCGGGACGATCGCACGCATCGGACGCGGTGGTGGAGGACGCCGCAGACGAGCCGGCCCCCGGTGGGAGCGCGGACCGCCGCGAACGGGTCCGTTGCAGGCACACGGAGCCCGCTTCACCACGTCCCGGCCCCACCGGCACGGCCGCCCACCGAGCGACGTGGTGGAACGCTCGGCCGTGCCGAGGAAGCGAAACGGTCGGCCGCTACCGCCCGGTGGCTTCCGGCACGGCTCGGCTCGCCGGCGGAGATTCGCCCTCGCCCCTGGAGGCAGTGGCGGCGCCTCGAGCGGAAGGAAGGGTCGGCGGGCCGCCCGCTCGGACCGGATCGGCGGCGGCCGGCTCGGCGGCCCGCCTGGCCGCGTGGGGCGAGGCCTCCTCGACTCGCCCGGCGAAGAAGGCGAGGAGGTCGGCCCAGAGCCGTTCGCGGACCACGGGCCGCTCGAAGAACAGGTCGTGGCGGGCACCGGGATGGTCGACCAGCCGGGCCCGAGGCAGTCGCCGGGCGAACCGCCCGATCGCCCGGTTGCAGACGATCCGGTCCTCACCCGCCCGGACCAGCAGCAGCGGGACCTCGATCGATTCGGCGAAGCCGGGCGCCCGGGCCGCCTCGATCGAGCGCAGAGCCGCGGCGAGCCAGCCCCAGGTCACCCCGCCCACCCGCCGCTCCGGATGCCGGCGCAGAACCTCCCAGGCGGCGGCGAATCCTTCCGGGCAGGAAGTGGCCGGATTGCCCTCGAAGGGGCAGGACGAGCGCGGGTCGCCCTGGCCCGGTGCGTAGCGGCGCGCGGCACCGAGCCGGACGGCGGCCTCGGCGACCGAGCGGACGAACGGCCGCGGCGGCGGGACGAGCGCGATGTCGAACATGGGCGTGACGAGCGCCGCCCGGGCGACCGGCCGGGGCCCGAGGCCGAGCCAGCGCAGGGCGACGTGGCCGCCCATCGAGTGCCCGAGCAGCAGCCAGGGCTCCGGCAGGCCGAGCGCGGCGGCGCGGGCCGTCAAGAGGTCGACGTCCTCGAGGTAGGCCACGAAGTCGTCGACATGGCCGCGCGCCGTGCCGGGGACGAGACGCGGCGAGCCGCCCTGGCCGCGCCAGTCGAGCCCGATCACCACGAGGCCGGCCGCCACCAGCCGCTCGACCGTGGCGGCGTATTTCTCGAGGAACTCGCCGCGCCCCTGGAGCAGGAACACGGTGCCGCGCACGACTCGGTCGCGCGGCCGCGCGAGGCCGGCCCGCAACGGTCCGACCGGCGAAGCGACCGCGAGGCTCTCTGCGGCGAGCGCGGGCCAAGGTGACGCCATCGATCCTCGAGGAGCCGGAAAAGGGCCGGGACTTGTCTAGCCGAGCCCTCGCTCGGGCGCGAGACGCCCCGGGCCCGTGGTGCTTCGGGGTCGTCCCCGGCCGGCGCGCCCAGCGGCGGCCGCGCCGCGTCGGGGGCGGCATCGATCCTGCGGCGCCGTGGCCCGCCGAACCTTCGGGGACGCGCGCTCCGTTCCGAGCCCTGGTCGAGGGCGGATATCCGGACGACCCTCTGGCCGGCCACTGCCCACCCCGCCCACGTGCGCGGAGGCTCCGCGATCGGCGGCGGCGCCGGCTCGGACACTCCCCGCGGGCGCGCGACGTCTTCCGCCGCGAGCGCCACCGCAGTCGCTCGCGGTCGGGCCGCGACCGGGCCGATCCCGACCGCCTCGCCTCGCCCGCGGCAGCGAGCCGTCTCGACCCTGGCCGACGCCGGGGAGCCGGACGCGCAGATCGGCGCCCGGCCCCGCGAGCCGGCCACCGGGTCCCGCATGCCGCGGCCGCCACCGATCCGGGCGCCCCTCTCATCGGCCACCTCCTGCCCCTCGGGCACACGGGGGGTCTTCGTCCGTTTCGAGGTCGCAGGTGAGCCAGCCTCCGGCCCCTCGGGTACGCGCGGAGGCGCCGACCGGGCACGCCCGCGCCATCGGTCGAGCCGCGTCGTCCCCGGGTGCCGTCTCGGGCCCGCGACACCAGGTCCGTGGCTTCGGGGCTTTCCCGACGGGGTCCAAAGCCCGTCTCGGCCCGGCGGCGATCACCGGGCTGAACCCGCCGGTGCGGCATACCCCGGATTCGCGCCCGCGGCGTGGCCGCACGCCCATCGTGACGCGCTGGAAGGGTGAGATTCGCGGGCGAGGCCGGCACTCTCCTTCCTGTACCGATACGAGACCGTGGCGAAGTCCGAACCCGGCACGCGGGGGCGAGGCGGGCACCTCCACGACGTCGGCTTCGACGGCCTGCCCCGAACCCGGGGAGCCGGGGCGAGACGGCTCGAGCGGGTCGGAGGAACACGCCTTTCGGTATCCAACACCTCCTGGTTCGCGCAGCCCGCACCGGATGCGGCCCGGCCGTTCCAGCGCGCCCGCGCGACGCAGCGACCCGTGCTCCCGGGCCCATCGGCCCGTCGTGCGCCAGCCCCAGGACCACGGGTGCCGAAGCGGGCAGGAGCGGGTTCCGGCACCCGTGGCCTCGCCCGGACCACCACCGCGGCCGGACCACAACGGCCCCCGACGCGACGCTCGGCCGGCGGACAGCCCTTCGCCCGGCACCTTTCGACGGGGCTCTTGAGCGAGACCGGCCGACCGGGCCCGAAGAGGCTCGTCGGCATCGTGCACACTTCCCCTGCCCGCGGGCACCCGCATAGCGCGGTCGCGACCCTCGCGGCAGCGCCTCGGCTGCAACGACGAGGCCCGCGGCCCACCGCGGCAAGCCGGGGGCGGGACGCCGTTCGGAGACGATCCGGTAGCACCGGCCGGGCGGAAGCGGCACCGGCTCGTGCTTCATCCCCCGCGCCCGGCGGCAACCGGGCGAGAATCGCGGAAGGGACCGGGCGAGGCGCGGTCGCACCAACCACGGGCGGTACCTCCGGCGCGCGTGGCGGCGGCCCGATGGTCCCGCCCTCTCGCTCCGTCTCGGCGACCCCGTGACCCGGCGCGTGACAAAGACGCCGCTCGCCCGCCGGTGCCCCGCGTTCGCGATCCCCTCCCGGCGGGCCCGGCGCCAGGAACTCCGCGGCCCCGGCCCTGGAGCGAGCCGCTTCGGCCCCGGGCGGGCCCGCACGGCCGAATCGAACGACCGCGATCGGCTTTCCTCTCGCTCCGGCGATCGGCCGGAGGAAGACCCGGAGCCGTCTCCACGGCTGCGCTCGAGCAGTCCCCGGCAGTTCGAGAGTACCCGAAAGCCCCCACCTTACCGTAGTCCGGCCGCGACGAGCCCGCCGGGCCGCTGCCGGCCCGGAGCGCCGGCGCCGGAAAGGCGCCTCGACCCTCGGCGCGAAAGCGCCTTTCTTCGAGCAGTCAGGAGCTCTTCGAGCACCCGGGAGCATTTCGGAGGCCGGCGGGCTCCGGAGCGTGGCGGGTGCGCACGTCGCGGTGTAGCCCACCCGAAAGGCGACCCCGCCGACCGCTCCCGAAGAACCCGGCACCGGCTTCCTCGACGCCCGGCTGTCGAGGGGGTGTCCGAAAGGTCCGCTCGCCGCTCGGGGGAGCCTTCGGGCCGGGGCGCGACCGGCTCCGGCACCGTCGACGGCACGGCCGACGCGCTCGACACGCCGGCTCTCCGGAGCCGAGCTTTTTCGCGGCTCTCGCTTCGTCGAGGGCGCGGTCGCCGCCCGACTCGGGTCGAGCCGGCGATCGGTGAGCGGGACCCGGTCGCGCTCGCCTCGCGCCGGCCTACCCGGGCGTGGCGGTCGGCCCGGGGAGCCCGGCCGTTCTCCCCCCACCCGCCCGGGTCGACCCGGCGGGCGGTCGTGCAACAAGACGAGCGAGATCCGACGGTTCCGCGGATCGTAGGGATCCGCCGGGAAGAGAGGGTCGGCGTCCGCTCGGCCCACCACCTCGGCGATCCGGCCCGGGTCGAGCCCGGCCTCGAGCAGCGCCTGCCGAGTGGCGTGGGCCCGGTCGCTCGACAGGCGCCAATTGTCGTAGCCGGCACGCGGCGCGAACGGGCGCGCGTCGGTGTGGCCGCGGATCGACAGCCGGTTCGGCATGTCGCGCACCGCTTGCGCCACGACCGCGAGGAGGCGCCGGGTATGCGGGTACATGACGTCGCTGCCGAGCGGGAACATGGCGTACTGCTCGCGGTCGACGATCTGGATCCGCAGTCCCTCGGGCGTCCGGTCGAAGACCAGGCTCTCTTTGAGCCGCTGCAGTTCCGGAACGCTCGACAGCGCCTGTTCGATGGCGGCCTTCGCGGCCTCGAAGCGCTCGCCGTCCCGTCCCTCGGCGGCCTCGCCGCCCTCGCCGCGGTCGGCCGCCTCGGTCCTACCGAGCTCGAGCTCCTGCCGCTCCTCGCGATCCGTCCGGCGAAGCGGCGCGGTCGGTTGGAGATCGACCGGCGAGGCCGGCGTCCGCGGCACCGCGTCCGGGACCACCGTGAGGCCCTGGAGGGCACCGCCCACGCCACCCGGCGGGCCGACCTGGGTGATGGACTCGCTGAAATACTCGGCCAAGCCCTTGAGGGTCTCCTCACTCGAGGTGCTCAAGAGCCACAGCAGGAGAAAGAAGGCCATCATCGCCGTGACGAAGTCGGCGTAGGCGACCTTCCAGGCGCCACCGTGGTGTCCGTGGCCACCGCCCTCGACGATCTTCTTGATGATCGGACGGCGGCCGGAGGTCTTGCTCTTGACGGACACGGCTCAGGCCGCGAGCGGGTCGGCCGGTACCGCGGCCAGGATCTCGTCCAGCTCCTGGAAGGTCGGTTGCAGCTCGCTCGGCACGTTGCCGCGCGCGAGCTCGACCGCCACCGACGGCGAATGGCCCTGCAGGTACGCGACCAGGCAATCACGGATGATCGCGTAGAACTGGCCGTCCTGCTCGTAGGTCTGGTTGAGCTTGGCCGCGAATGGGCCGAAGAACCCATAAGCCAGAAAGACACCCAGGAAGGTACCGACCAGAGCACCGCCGATCATCTTGCCGAGGATTTCGACCGGCTCGTTGATCGAGGCCATGGTCTTCACCACACCGAGCACGGCGGCGACGATGCCCAACGCCGGTAGCGCGTCCGCCACGCTCTGCAATGCCGCCGCCCGGGCGTGGACCTCGGCATGATGCTTCTTGAGCTGGCGTTGCATGCAGTCCTCGACCTGGTGCGGATCGTCCATGCTCATCGTCATCATCCGAAGCGTGTCGGCGATGAACGGCAGTGCGAAGTGGTCGTGCTGGATTTTCGGGAACTTGCCGAACAGCACGCTCTCGTGCGGATTGTCGAGATGCGGCTCGAGCGCGAGCACTCCCTTGCTCTTCAGCGTTTTGACCAGGATGAACATGAGAGTGAGCAGATCTCGATAGTCGTCTCTCGTCCATTTCGGGCCGGAGAAGACGTGCTTGAGATCGACCAGCGCACCCTTCACCACGTGAGGGTTGTTGGCGACCAGGAAGGTTCCGGCCGCGGCACCGCCGATCATCATCAGCTCGAACGGCAGCGCCTTGACGATGATCGCGAACTTGCCGCCGGCGAGCAGATAGCCGCCGAACACCATGACGAAGACCACGACGATCCCGACGATCGCGAGCATCCGAGGGCCCCTCGTCCGTCCCGGCCGAACCCTTAGACGACGAGAGTTAACGATTCGTGAGCGCCGACGCGGTCTTCGGCCTCAGCCGCCGCGCCGGTCGCCCTTGAGGAGCCGCTCGCGTTCGCGTTGCCAGTCCCGGTCGCGGGTAGCGGCGCGCTTGTCGTAGAGGGTCTTGCCGCGCGCCAGGCCGAGCTCGACCTTGGCCCAGCCGCGCGGCGAGAAATAGAGCTGGAGCGGGATCAGCGTCATGCCCTTGCGCTGAACCGCACCCTTGAGCCGTTCGATGTCGCGTCGGCGCAAGAGCAGCTTGCGTGGCCGTCGCGTCTCGTGATTGAAACGGTTCGCCGCACCGTACTCGGGGATGTAGGCGTTGAAGAGCCACAGCTCGCCGCCCATCTCGCCGGCGTGCGCCTCGGCGATCTGGGCACGACCCTCGCGCAGCGACTTCACCTCGCTGCCGGCGAGCGCGAGGCCGGCCTCGATGCGCTCCTCGATCGTGTAGTCGTGGGTTGCCCGCCGGTTGACCGCGACGACCCGGCGCTCGCCGCCCTTGCCGCCCGTCGCCACCGGCTCAACTCGAGAGACCGACCGCGGCCAGCGCCTCGTCGATCAGAGCCCGCGATCGCTCGCTCGGCTCGACGAGCGGCAGCCGCACCGTCGGGGCGCAGCGGCCGAGCCGGCTGAGCGCGTACTTGACCGGCCCGGGATTGGTCTCGCAGAAGAGCGCGCGATGGAGCGGCATCAACTTGCGGTGGATAGCCAGAGCCTCCGCCGGCTTGCCCGCGGCCCATGCCGCGTGCACCGCGGCGCACAGCGCCGGCGCCACGTTGGCGGTCACCGAGATGCAGCCGTGGCCACCGTGCGCGAGGAAGGCCACCGTGTTGGCGTCCTCGCCCGACAGCTGGCAGAAGGCCGGGCCGCAAGCCTCGGCCGTGAGCAGCGGTCGCACGATGTCGTTGCTCGCGTCCTTGACGCCCACGATGTTCGGCAACCGGGCCAGCCGGGCCATGGTCTCCGGCGTCATGTCGATCACGCAACGACCGGGAATGTTGTAGATGATGATCGGCAGGTCGACCGCGTCGTGGATCGCCGCGTAGTGACGATACAGTCCCTCCTGCGTCGGCTTGTTGTAATAGGGTGTCACGACGAGAGCCGCGTCCGCCCCGACCTTCTTGGCGTGACGGGTCAGGCTGATCGCCTCCTCGGTCGAGTTCGAGCCGGTGCCGGCGATGACGGGCGCGCGACGAGCCACGGCCTCGACGCACAGTTCGATGACCCGGACGTGCTCGGCATGGCTCAGAGTCGGGCTCTCGCCGGTGGTGCCGACCGGAACGAAACCTGCCGTGCCCTGGCCGAGATGCCACTCGACGAGATCCTGCAAGGCGCGGGCGTCCACCTCGCCGTTGCGAAAAGGGGTGACCAGCGCCACGATCGAGCCGCGGAACATCGTTTCGGCCCTCGACGTTAACCGGATGTCAACCGACGAAGCGCGACCATAGTGAGCGACGACCGGGGCGACAAGCGGCCGTCGGTGGTGCTCGGGTGTGCGAAGGCGGAGCCGGCATGAAGCGCTGGATCCCGATCCTGCTCGTGGTGTTCGCGTTCACCACCGGCCTCTCTCGCCCGAGCCCGGGGAGCACCGACCCGGCGGCGGTGCGGGCGCTCGTGGCCGCCGCCGAACGGCGCGACTGGCTCGCCGCCGAGGCCGCCGCCCGCCGTGCCGGCGAGCCGGCGCTGCTCGCCTGGCTGGAATGGCGGCGCCTGCGCGAAGGCGAGGTCCAGGATTTCGCCGCCTATCGCGCGTTCCTCGAGGACCACCCGGACTGGCCCGAGGCGACGCGGCTGCAGGCCCGCGCCGAGGAGTTGCTGGAAGACGGCCTGCCGACGAGCGAGATCCTGGCCTTCTTCGCCGGCCGCGAGCCGCGCACGCGGCTCGGGCGCCTGCGGCTCGCCCAGGCGCTGCTCGCCGCCGGGCGGGTGGAGGAGGGCCGGGCGGCGCTGCGCCGCACCTGGATCGGCGACGACCATCCGCCGGCCGACGAGCGGATGATCCTCGAGCGGTACGGCGGGCATTTGCGGCGCCAGGACCACGAGCAGCGGCTCGACCGGCTGCTGTGGGACGGTGCCGCCGGCGCCGCCCGGCGGATGCTGCCCCTGGTCGACGCCCGTCGGCGCGCCCTCGCCGAAGCCCGCCTCGCGCTCCAGGCCGGTGGCAAACCGGCCGATCGGGCGATCCGCCGGATGTCGGCCGAAGTCGCGGCCGACCCGGGCGTGGTCTTCGAGCGCATCCGCCTCGAGCGGCGCCGCGGACGCCACGGCACGGCCCGCGCCCTCCTCCTCTCGGTGCGCCAGGAGCCGACCCGGCCGGACGCCTGGTGGGCCGAGCGCGGCTATCACGCGCGGGCCGCGCTCGACGCCCGTGACGCCGGCACCGCCTATCGCTTGGCGGCCGGCCACCGTTTGCCGGAAGGAGCGGCGATGGCCGAGGCCGAGTGGCTCGCCGGCTGGCTGGCGCTCCGCTTTCTCGACCGCCCCGGCGACGCCCTCCGCCATTTCGAGCGCCTGTTCGAAGGGGTCTCCACACCTTTGAGCCGCAGCCGCGCCGCCTACTGGGCCGGACGAGCGGCGGCTGCCGCCGGTCGCCCGGAGGAGGCCCGCGGCTGGCTCGAGCGGGCGAGCCGCTGGCCCGCCACCTGGTACGGCCAGCTCGCCGCCGCCGAGCTCGGTCGCACACCGGCGCTCCACCACGGCCCGCCACCGATCGAACCCGCGCTGCGCCAGGCCTTCGCCGGCAAGGAGCTGGTGCGCCTCGCGGAGGCCTTCTGCCGGGCCGGTGTCGCGACCGAGGCCGGCCCGCCGATCCGGAGGCTCGCCGAGGAGGCGGAGAACGATCCGGCGCGCCTTTCGCTCGCCCTCGAGCTCGCCGTCCGCTGCGGCCGCCTCGATCTCGCCACCGCCCTCGGCCGGGGCCCGGTGCGCGACGGCCGGGTCGATCCGCTCCTGGCCTTCCCGGTACCGCGGCTCGACGGTTTCCTCGGCTCCCCGAGCGGCGAGCCCGAGCCCGCCCTCCTCCTCGCCGTCGCCCGCCAGGAGAGCCAGTTCGATCCGCGCGCGGTGAGCCCGGCCGGTGCCCGCGGTCTCATGCAGCTCATGCCGGCCACCGCCCGGGCGGTCGCCCGCGAGTTGGCGATCGCCTACCGGCCCGAGGCGCTGCTCGCCGAGCCGGCCTTCAACCTGCGCCTCGGCGCCCACTATCTCGGCCGCCAGCTCGAGCGGTTCGGGGAGCCGGCGCTCGCCCTCGCCGCCTACAATGCCGGGCCGGGCCGGGTCGAGGCCTGGCTCGCCCAGTACGGCGATCCGCGCGGCCGCGGCCGTCACGCGCTCGTCGACTGGATCGAGCGCATCCCCTTCCGCGAGACGCGCAACTACGTCCAGCGCGTGCTCGAAGGGGCGGAGGTCTATCGCCGGCTGCTCGCCGAACGCGCGCCGCCGGCGCTGCCGCTGGCGGCACCTCTGTCCTCCGCCGGCCTCGAGCCGGACGAGACCGGCCGTTGGGACCGCTCGTGAGCGCGCTCCGAGCCGGCCGCGAGACGGTGCTCGACCGACGCCCCGGCGGAAGGAGCCGGTCCCCTGCCACCCGGCTCGCTGCCGCCCGCGCGACGGGCGACGGACCGGCCGGGTCGCGCGCCACCGCGGCACGGGCCCCACGGGTCGCGGACGGCCGCCTTCACGGCCCCCTCGAAAGGAGCCCTTCGCGATGCCGCCGGGCGCGTGGCGCCGACCACTCGGCGGCCGGTGGCCGAGCGTTCGAACGGTACCCGCGCCCCTGCGCGCCGTCACGGAGGCGAGCCTCGTGAGCCCGGACCCGAACGCCGCCGCCTCGACCTCGACCCCGCTCGTGCCGTTCGCCGAGGTGCGGGCGGCCGCCGCCCGGCTGCGCGGCGTGGCCGTCCGCACGCCGCTCCTGCACGACACGCCGCTCGACCGGCTGGTCGGCGGGCGCTTGTTGATCAAAGCGGAGCCCTTGCAGCGCACCGGCTCCTTCAAGTTCCGCGGCGCCTACAACGCGATCGCCGGGACCGACGCCGGCTCGGTGGTCGCCTGGTCCTCGGGCAACCACGCCCAGGGGGTGGCGCTCGCCGCATCCCTGCTCGGTCGGCGGGCCACCATCGTGATGCCGGCCGACGCACCGCGCATCAAGCAGGAGCGTACCCGCGCCCTCGGCGCCGAGATCGTGCTCTACGACCGGGCGCGGGAGTCGCGGGAGGCGATCGGCGCGGCGATCGCCGAGCGGACGGGGGCGGCGATCGTCCGGCCCTACGACGACCCGAAGGTGATCGCGGGCCAGGGTACGGTCGGCCTCGAGATCGTCGAGCAGGCGGCCGAGCTCGGCCGGTTGCCCGACGCGGTCGTGGTCTGCTGCGGCGGCGGTGGGCTCGTCGCCGGCTGTGCCACCGCCTTGCGCGCGCTCCTGCCTTCGGTGCGGGTCTGGGCCGCCGAGCCCGAGGGCCACGACGACACGGCCCGCTCGCTCGCCCGCGGCGAGCGGGTCGCCAACCCGCCGGGCGTGCGCTCCTTCTGCGACGCGCTCCTGGCACCCGAGCCGGGCGAGCTCACCTTCGCGATCAACCGCTCGCTCCTGGCGGGCGGGCTCGTCGCGAGCGACGCCGAGGTCCGCCGCGCGATGCGGCTCGCCTTCGCCGAACTCAAGCTCGTGGTGGAGCCGGGCGGCGCCGTGGCGCTCGCCGCGGTGCTCGCCGGCCGCCTCGACTGCCGGGATCGGACGGTGGCCGTGGTGCTGTCCGGCGGCAACGTCGATCCGGAACTGTACGCCCGGATCCTGAACGAGGGCTGAGACGCGCGGCCGGGTGCCGCGGCCGCATGGACAGGCTCGCGGCCGGCCGTTAAACGGGAGCGCCCCGAGCGGCAGGGCGCCGTTCGGGCACGTCCCTCGACCGAACATCGACGTCGCGTGCCGAGGCGGCCGCCCGCTGGGCGCCCGCCGGACCGCCGAAGCCGGGATCTTCGTGCATGCAGACCTTCCTCCTCCTGCTCGTCGTGCTGAGCGGCGCCGCCGGCGTCGCCTATGGCATCGTCACCCGCGGCCAGGTGCTGGCGCTGCCGACCGGCACCCAGCGCATGCAGGAGATCGCGGCCGCGATCCAGGAAGGTGCCAGGGCCTACCTCAACCGTCAGTACACCACCATCGCCGCGGTGGGGGCGGTCATCCTCGTCCTCCTCTGGCTGTTCCTCGGCTGGGCACCGGCAGTGGGCTTCGCCCTCGGCGCAGTGCTCTCCGGCTGCGCCGGCTACATCGGCATGAACGTCTCCGTCCAGGCCAATGTCCGGACCGCCCAGGCCGCCGCCCAGGGTGGGCTCGCCGCCGGGCTCGACGTAGCCTTCAAAGCCGGCGCCATCACGGGCCTCCTCGTCGTGGCCCTGGGCCTGCTCGGCGTCGCCGTCTATTACGGCTTCCTCCTGATCGTCTTCGGTACCGCGGACGCCGCCGCGGTGCGCCGGGTCCTGGAGGCGCTGATCGGCCTCTCCTTCGGTGCCTCTTTGATCTCGATCTTCGCCCGCCTCGGCGGCGGGATCTTCACCAAGGGTGCCGATGTCGGCGCCGATCTCGTGGGCAAGGTCGAGGCCGGCATCCCCGAGGACGATCCCCGCAACCCGGCGGTGATCGCCGACAACGTGGGCGACAATGTCGGCGACTGCGCCGGCATGGCGGCCGACCTCTTCGAGACCTACGTCGTGACCGTCGTCGCTACCATGCTCCTGGGTGCCATCTTCTTCACGGGCGCCCAGGCCTCGCTCCTCATGCTCTACCCGCTCGTGGTCGGCGGCACCTGCCTGCTCGCCTCGATCGCCGGCACCTACTTCGTCAAGCTCGGTCCCTCGAACAACATCATGGGTGCCCTCTACAAGGGCTTCTGGGCCGCGGCCGGGATCTCGGCGGTGGCCCTGGTGCCGGTCACCGCGCTCGTCATCGGCTTCGGCTCGAGCGGTTTCGAGGCCAAGGTCGGCGAGACCGTGGTCAAGAGCTTCGGCGGCCGTCACGTCTACTACTCGACCCTGGTCGGTCTCGCGGTGACCGGCCTCCTCATGTGGATCACCGACTACTACACCGGCATGCACCGGCCGGTGCTCTCGATCGCCAAGTCCTCGACGACCGGCCACGGCACCAACATCATCCAGGGTCTGGCCGTCTCGATGGAGGCCACCGCCCTGCCGGTGCTCGTGATCTGCGCCGGCATCCTGATCGCCTACCTCAACGCCGGTCTCTACGGGATCGCGGTCGCGGCCACGACGATGCTCGCCCTCACCGGCCTCGTGGTGAGCCTCGACGCCTACGGCCCCGTCACCGACAATGCCGGCGGAATCGCCGAGATGGCCGGGCTCGACAAGTCGGTCCGCGTCCACACCGACGCGCTCGACGCGGTCGGCAACACCACCAAGGCCGTCACCAAGGGCTACGCGATCGGTTCGGCCGGCCTCGCCGCGATCGTCCTGTTCGCTGCCTACGTCCAGGACCTAGAGCACTACTTCCCGAACCTCGAGATCGATTTCAGCCTCTCCAACCCCTACGTGGTGGTGGGCCTGTTCGTGGGTGGCCTCCTGCCCTACCTCTTCGGCTCGCTCGGCATGCAGGCGGTCGGCCGCGCCGCCGGCTCGATCGTCGAGGAGGTCCGTCGCCAGTTCCGCGAGAACAAGGGCATCATGGAAGGCACCGCCAAGCCGGACTACGGCCGCGCGGTCGACATGCTGACCCGGGCCGGCATCCGCGAGATGATCTTGCCCTCGCTCCTCCCGGTCCTGGCCCCGATCCTGGTCTACGCCGTCGTCGCCCTGATCGCGGGCCAGGCGGCCGCCTTCACGACGCTCGGCGCCCTCCTGCTCGGCACCATCGTCACCGGCATCTTCGTCGCCATCTCGATGACCTCGGGTGGCGGCGCCTGGGACAACGCCAAGAAGTACATCGAGGAGGGCCACTACGGCGGGAAGGGATCGGACGCCCACAAAGCCGCGGTGACCGGCGACACGGTCGGCGACCCCTACAAGGACACGGCCGGGCCCGCCGTGAACCCGATGATCAAGATCACCAACATCGTGGCTCTCCTGATCCTCGCGGCCCTCGCAGCCCATTGAGCGAAACGAAGCCCGGGGCCGAGGCCGGCCCCGGGCGCCCCCGCAACGGCCCGGCCGGTGCCGTGCGAAAAGATCCCGCCGGCGGGAGGCCGGCGAGCCACGGTCGGCCCCTCTCGGAAGCCCGGAGTTCGTGTCGAAGGTCGGGGTACGGGAGAGCCGCCGGCCCCTCGGCCGGCGGCGCCGGCTCAGAAGGGCGGCTGGCTCTGCCGCCGGCTCAACGGGTCGGTACCCGAGTTGAAGCGGCCGATGTTGGAGACGACCTGCTCGAGGAGCGTGAGCTCGTTGCCCCGGGTCGGTGTCTTGTCGGCGACCGGTGTCACGGCCTCGGCGCGCTCGAGGCCGTTGCGGTCCACCCGCTCGACGATGCCGCGCGCGTCGAACCGTATCGCCACCACCTCCTGGTCGACCAGCCGCTCGCTGTAGAAGTTGGCACGCTCCCGGCGCTGCGCCACATAATACCAGGTCCCGTCCTCGAGGGTCGCCTTGGCGGAGGGCGATCCCAGCAGGCGGAAGACCTCTTCCCGGCTCGTCACACCCGGCCGGATCTGCTCGAGCCGGGCATTGTCGAGCCGATAGCCGTGATTGGAGACGGTCGGTGAGCAGGCTGCGAGCACCAGCAACGCGATCGCCGAGAGGCCGGCGAGCCGGGCGGGCCGCGACATGGTGCACCTCCGTGGCCGGTTCGCACGCACGCGCGGAGATCTAGCAGCGATGGCGACAGCCGAACAGACCGGGGAACCGCGCGGCTGGCTGGCCCGCCGCCGGGCCGAGCGGGCCCGTGCCGCGACCGCCCGCCGGCTCTACCACGCGGTCGTCGCTCGGGCCCGGCGGCCGGAGCCCTACGCGAGAATGGGGGTGCCCGACACCCCCGACGGCCGCTTCGAGATGCTCGGCCTCGAGACCGCACTCGTGCTGCGCCGCCTGCGCGGGCTCGGCGGCGAGGGCGAGCGTCTCGGCCGGGCGCTGCTCGAAGCGATGGTCGAGGATCTCGACCGCAATCTGCGCGAGATGGGGGTGGGAGACCTCTCGGTCGGACGCTGGGTGAAGCGGATGACGGCGAGCGTCCTGGCCCGGGCCGCGGCCCTCGACGATGCGCTCGCCGGAGGCGGGCGGGCCGCCCTCGAGACGCTCCTCCGGCGTGCCTTCTACCCCGAGGAACCGCCACCCCCGGGCGGGCTCGAGGCGCTCGCGGCCGCGGTCGAGGAGGCCGCGGTGCGGCTCGAGGCGCTGGCGCCCGAGGTCCTGCTCGAGGGCCGGCTCGACGGTCCCGGCGCCGACCGCGACCTTCAAAGTCGTTGACCCTCTGGGGCCGCGGCCCTAGCGTTCTCGGCCGTCGCTCGCGCGACCGCGCCTCCGGTGACGGGTGCGGGGCGGCGAGCGCAGACGGGGGACAGGTGGGCGTCGAGCGCGAATTCAGCCGCGAGATCGAGATCGCACGGGTGCCGGTCGGCGGTCGGCCCTTCGCGATCGCCGCCGAGCCGGCCGAGCGGGTGGCGCTCGCCCGAAGGCTCGGCCTCGAGCGGCTCGACCGGCTGCGGGCCGAGGGCACGGTGGCACGGACCCCGGGCGAGCCGCTCCTCACCCTGACCGGCCGCCTCGAGGCCGAAGTGACGCAGCTCTGCGTAGTCACCCTCGAGCCCGTGGCGAATCGGGTCGAAGCCGAGCTGCACCGGGTTTTCGCGCTCGGCCGGCAGCCGCAGGGCGAGGAGATCGTGATCGATCCGCTGCGCGAGGAGCCCGAGCCGCTCGAGGGCGAAACGCTCGACCTCGGCGAGATCGTGGCGGAGGAGCTGGCCTTGGCGCTCGATCCCTACCCGCACGCCCCCGGCGCCCGGCTCGCCGATACCGAGCCCGAGGACGAGAGCGAGCCGGCGCTGACGACACCCTTCGCGATCGTGCGGGGAGGACGTCCTTGAGCCTGCCGATCGCCCTCGACGGGATGGGCGGCGACGCGGCACCGGCGATGGTCGTCGAGGGAGCGGCCCTCGCACTCGCCCGCGATCCCGAGCTGCGCTTCGTCCTGTTCGGCGACGAGACCCGGCTGCGACCGCTGCTCGACCGCCATCCTGCCCTGCGCGCCGCGGTCGCCCTCGTCCACACGCCCGACTTCGTGGCGGCCGACGCGAAACCCTCCCTGGCGCTCCGCCAGGGCCGCACGAGCAGCATGCGCCTCGCGATCGACGCGGTTAAGGAGGGACGGGCGGCCGCCGCCGTCTCGGCCGGCAACACGGGCGCGCTCATGGCCATGGCCAAGGTCGTCCTGCGCACCCTGCCCGGCATCGACCGGCCGGCGATCTGCGGCGTGTTCCCTTCCCGCTCGCGGCCGGTCGTGATCCTCGATCTCGGCGCCAACGTCGCCTGCGATGCCGAAGCGCTCGTCCAGTTCGCGGTCATGGGTACCGTCTTCGCCCGCGCCATCCTCGGCGTCGACGAGCCCCGAATCGGTCTGCTCAACGTCGGTACCGAGGAGCTCAAGGGCGACGACGTCGTCCGCCGGGCGGCCGACATGCTGCGGGCGAGCCCGCCGCCGATCCGCTTCGGCGGCTTCGTCGAGGGCACCGACCTGGTCGAAGGCTCGGTCGACGTCGTGGTGACCGACGGCTTCACCGGCAACGTCGCGCTCAAGATCGCCGAGGGTGTCGCGCGCATGTTCCGCGACGCGCTCAAGGAGACCTTCACCTCGAGCCTGCGCGGCAAGCTCGGCTATCTCGTCGCCCGGCCGGCACTCGCCGCGCTGCGCGAGCGGTTCGACCCGCGCCGGCACAACGGCGCCATGTTCCTCGGTCTCAACGGAGTGGTCGTGAAGAGCCACGGCGGCACCGACGCGCTCGGTTTCTCCTGGGCCGTGAAAGTGGCGGCCGACCTCGTCCGGCAGAACACCAACACGCGCATCACCGAAGAGATGCGCGCGGTCAGCCACGCGCTCGAGCCCGTCGCGCGCGCCGCCGCCTCCTGAGCGAGCCGCCGCCGTGATCCGCTCCCTCGTGGCCGGCGTCGGCGCCTACCTGCCCGCGCGTGTGGTTTCCAACGACGAGCTCGCCGGCCGGCTCGACACCTCCGATGCCTGGATCCGCGAGCGGACCGGCATCACCCGTCGGCACATCGCCGCCGAGGACGAGCTCACCTCCGACCTCGCGCTCGAGGCGGCGCGCCGGGCGCTCGCCCGCGCCGGCCTCGCGGCCTCCGCGATCGAGGCGATCGTGCTCGCCACGAGCACACCCGACCACACCTTCCCGGCCACCGCCACGGCCGTCCAGCGCAAGCTCGGAGCACCCCCGGGCATCGCCTTCGACGTCCAGGCGGTCTGCGCCGGCTTCGCCTACGCCCTCGCGCTCGCCGACGGGCTCCTGCGTCTGGGCCAGGCTCGCACCGCCCTCGTGATCGGTGCGGAGACCTTTTCCCGCCTGCTCGACTGGACCGATCGCTCGACCGCGGTCCTGTTCGGCGACGGCGCCGGTGCCCTGGTCCTGCGCGCCGACCGGCAGGCCGGCACGCTCGCCGATCGCGGGTTGCTCGCCACCCGGCTCTCCGCCGACGGCCGCCATTACGAGGACCTCTATGTCGACGGCGGGCCCTCGGCCACGCGCAGCACCGGGCATCTGCGGATGAACGGCCGCGAGGTCTTCCGGCACGCCGTGGCTCGGCTGGCCGATTCGGTGCTCGCCGTGCTGGCCGAGACCGGGCTGTCGGTCGGCGACCTCGAGCTGCTCGTCCCGCACCAGGCCAATCTCCGGATCCTCGACGCGGTCGGCAAACGGCTGGGCCTGCCGCCCGAGCGGATCGTCGTCACGGTGGACCGCCACGCCAACACGTCTGCGGCCTCGATCCCGCTCGCATTGAACGTGGCGGTGGAAGAAGGGCGGCTCGTGCCCGGCCGGCTCGTCGCCGTCAACGCGCTCGGCGGCGGCTTCGCCTGGGGGGCCTCGCTGCTGCGCTGGTGAGCGGCCCCTTCTCGGTTGCCGGAACCGCCCTTCTTCGTTGACGGAACCGTTTGTCGGGTCTAGCCTTTTCGGAGAATGCGGGAGGAGGCGACGGTGGCCGGGCGAACAGTCACGCGGGCGCAGCTCGCGGAGGCGGTCTATCAGGAAGTCGGGCTGTCGCGCAGCGAATCGGCGGCGCTCGTCGACCAGGTGCTGAGCGAGATCGTCGAATCGGTCCTGCAGTCGGGCACGGTCAAAATCTCCTCCTTCGGCACCTTCGCGGTCCGCGAGAAGGGCAAGCGGGTGGGCCGCAACCCGAAGACCGGCGAGGAGGTGCCGATCCCGCCCCGCAAGGTCCTCGTCTTCCGCGCCTCCCAGGTCCTCAAGGACCGCATCAACGCGGCCGCCGGGCGGAACACGTGAACGAAGAGCCGGCCCCGACCGCACCCGCCGAGGAGCGGCCGGCCAAGGCCTCGAGCGCGTTCCGCACGATCAGCGAGGTCGCGGAGGAACTCGACGTCGCCCAGCACGTGCTGCGCTTCTGGGAGAGCAAGTTCCCGGCCGTGCGGCCGCTCAAGCGGGGCGGTGGCCGCCGCTACTACCGGCCCGAGGACGTCGAGCTCCTGCGCCTGATCCGCAAGCTCCTCTACGAGGAAGGTTACACGATCAAGGGCGCCCAGAAAGTCCTGCGCGCCCAGCGCGCTGGCAGTCGGGCCGCACGGACAGCCGAGCCCGCGGACCCGGCCGGAGCGGTCGGGCCGCAGCTCGGGGGCGGCGCCCGGCATCGGCTCGCGGCGATCCGCGCCGAGCTCGAGGAGCTGCGCACCCGCCTGCGCCGCGCGCTCGCTTGAACGGCGCCGGCCGCTCGGGCGCCGTCCGGGCGAGGCGCCGATGCACTTCGTACCCCGGCGCCGACCGCGATCCCCGAGCGGCGTTGCGCCGCATCCCTCGCACCCCTCGACCGCCGCCGACGATTGCCCCGCCCCCCGCCCCCCTCTATAGTCCGCCCGCCGCCCGAGGCGGCCGGTCGGAGCGTGGCGCAGCCTGGTAGCGCACCAGCATGGGGCGCTGGGGGTCGTGGGTTCGAATCCCGCCGCTCCGACCATTCCTCCCGCGACCGCGCGCCCGACGCCGTCGCGACCCGCCCCCCGAATTCGGAGAGCGACCCTTGCCCGTGGTGGCCGACCTCGTGCTCCGCAACGGCACGATCTGGCGCGGTCGAGGAGCCGGCCGCTGCACCGCCCTCGCCGTGCGCGGCGAGCGGGTCCTCGCGACGGGCGACGAGGAAGCGATCGCGGCCCTCGTCGGTCCCGGCACCCGGGTGATCGATCTCGCCGGCCGGCTCGCGGTTCCCGGGCTGAACGACGCCCATCTCCACCTCCTGCCGCTCGGCCTCGCCATGCTCGCGGTCGACGTGCGACCCGAGGTCGTGCCGACCCTCGACGCCCTCCTGGGCCGCATCGCCGCGGCCGCGGCTGACCGGCCGCCGGGCAGCTGGATCGTCGCCCGTGGCTACGACCATTTCGCCCTCGACGTCCGTCGCCATCCCACCGCCGACGAGCTCGAGCGGGCCGCCCCGGGCCGGCCCTGCGTGCTGGTCCGCGCCTGCGGCCACATCTGGGTGGCGAGCCGCTCGGCACTCGCCGCCGCCGGCCTCGACGATACGGCCGAATCGCCGCCCGGCGGCCTCGTCGAGAAGCGCGACGGCCGCCTCACCGGGCTTCTCGCCGAGCACGCCCGCGCCCCCGTCGAGCGGGTGATGCCGGCTCCGAGCGACGCCGAACTCGTGGATGCCATCGAGCGCGCCGGCCGCCATTGCCTCGAGCGCGGCGTGACCTCGGTGATGGACGCCGCGGTCGGCATCCGCGCGGGCATGCGCGAGATCGAAGCCTATCGGGAGGCTCGACGCGCCGGCCGGCTGCCCGTCCGCACCCACCTCTGCCTGTTGGGCGAGGCGCAGGGGATCGTCGAGGAATGCTGGCGGGCCGGGCTCGTGACCGGCGCGGGCGATGCGATGCTCGGCATCGGCCCGGTCAAGATCTTCACCGACGGCTCGGCCGGCGGCCGCACCGCGGCGATGAGCGAGCCCTATCTCGGCGAGCCGGGCGGCACCGGCATCCTCTGCCTGCCCGACGACGAGCTCCGGGCGCTCGTCGCCTCCTACCACGCCCGCGGCTACCGGCTCGCCCCGCACGCGATCGGCGATCGGGCCATCGACCGGGTTCTCGATGCCTACGAGGGCGCGCTCGAGGGTCGGCCGGCGCACGCCCGGCGGCATCGGATCGAGCATTGCGGCTTCGTCCGCGACGACCAGCTCTCCCGCATGCGCGCCCTCGGCATCGAGCCCTCGCCCCAGCCCGTCTTCGTCCGCGACTTCGGCGATCTCTACCGCGCGGTTCTGGGCGAGGCGCGCGCCGCCCGCGCCTACCCGCTCCGGACCTGGCTCGAGCGGGGCTTCCATCCGGCGGTCGGCACCGATGCGCCCGTCTGCGCGGTCGATCCCCTGCCCAACCTGCACGCCATGCTCACGCGACGGACTCGGAGCGGCACCGTCCTCGGCCCGGAGCAGCGGGTCGAGGTCGAGGACGCGCTCTATTGTTACACCGAGGCCGGCGCCCGGCTCGAGGGTAGCGAGGCCGTCAAGGGTCGCCTCCTGCCCGACATGCTCGCCGACATCGCGGTCTTCGACCGCGACCTCCTCGCGGTCGAGCCGGATGCGCTCCTCGAGGCGCGCTGCGATCTCGCGATCCGCGGCGGGGCGGTCGTCTTCGAGCGGAGGGAGTGAGCCGGACCGATCGGCCGAGCGGCGCCACCGGCTGCGCTCGGCCTCTCGCGCCCGCGTCGCCGCTCCGGGTCGCGGGCCTAGCCTTCCACCCGCGCCGGCAGCGTCGTCCGTTCGACGAACCGCTCCCGCCCGGCCAGCAGCTTCTCGACGGCCCGGGCGTGGACCAGCTCGCCCTCGACGAACAGCTCGTGGTTCTGCTCGATCCGCGCCGGATCGTAGGCGTAGTTGACCATGATCCCGTAGGACTCGGCGAGGCCTTTGGGCGAGGTGTCGGCCAGCCAGTTTATCCGCTCGAGGCGGGCACCGTTGCCGAGATGGAAGCGGGCGACGGGGTCGATCGGCCGGCCGTTGCGGCGTGCCTTGAGGAGATACCAGGCGCAGAGCCCGGTGAGCACCGGCCGCAGCGCCTCGGCGAGCTCGCCCTCCTCGTGCCAGCCGGGCTCGGCCAGGCGGGCGAGCAGAGCCCGCTCCTCCTCGCTCACGGGTGCGCTGCCGGCGGCGAGCTCGGCCGCGAGCCAGCGGGAAAAACCCGGCACCGGCGAGAGCGTGGCGAAGCGGCCGATGCGCGGGAGTTCGGCCTGGATCGTCGCCACCACGAGCTTGATCAGGAAATTGCCGAGCGTGACGCCCCGGAGCCCGTCCTGGCAGTTGCTGATCGAGTAGAAGATCGCGCTGTCGGCCTCGGCCGGTGCGGCGATCGGCTCGGCCGGGTCGATCAAGGGCCCGATCCGCTCGGCGAGCCCGGTCGTGAGCGCCACCTGGACGAAGATCAACGGCTCCTCGGGCAGCACCGGGTGGAAGAAGGCGAAGCAGCGCCGATCGGCCGCGAGCCGCCGCTTGAAGGCCTCGAGCGAGTCGAGCCGGTGCACCTTCTCGTAGCCCTTGAGCTTCTCGAGGAGCGCCGCGGGACTGTTCCAGTCGATCCGCGCAAGGGTGAGGAAGCCCGGGTTGAACCAGGAGACCAGGAGCGCGTGCAGGTCGCGGTCGAGCTCGGAAAGCGCCGGATCCTCGCCGATCGCGCGCAGCAGCTCGGCCCGGAGCTCGACGATCGCCCGGGTGCCGCCCGGGGCGGTGTTCATTCGCCGGAACAGCTCGACCCGCGGCGCCTCGCCCACCCGCCGAAGCTCGGCGAGCGCAGCGGGTCCGGGGTTGCGCACGAAGGCCTCGGCGGCCCGCCGCACGGCTTCGAGGTCGGGTCCGAACTCGACCGCCAGAAGGCGCAGGAACGCCGCCCGCTCGGCCGCGGGCATGGTCCGCCAGGTCTCGACCAGCTCGCGGGCGAGGGCGAGGGTCGAGGCCTCTCCCCGAACCGAGAGGAGCTCGCGGCAGAGCGGCTCGACGGCGCGCCGGCGCGGGCCCAGCCGCCGCCGCAACAGATCGCGTCCGGCATCGGCGATCGAGGCCCAGAGCTGATCCAGCCGACCCGCCCGGGCGCGCGCGCCTTCGACGACCACCGACGTTCCCGCCACCATCCGCTCCATCCGCTGGCGACGGCCCCGGACCACTATGCCGCAAGCCGCAACCGGCGCCCAGCCCCGACCGGCACCCTCGATCCAGGGGCCGGCACTTTCAGTCGATGCTGACGCCCTGGCGGGCGAGCCAACGTTCGATGGCGGCGAGCGTCGGCTCGCTCACATGGTGCTCGATGCCCTCGGCGTCCTGTTCGGCGGTCGCCGGATCGACGCCGAGGGCGGCCAACAGCGCGAGCACGATCCGATGCCGCCTGCGGCAGTAGGCGGCGAGCGCCCGGCCGCGCTCGGTGAGGAAGATCGCCCGGTAGGGCTCGCTGCGGACATAGCCGTCGCGCTGCAGCCGGGCGATCGCGTTCGCGACCGTAGCCGCGGTCACGCCGAGGCGGCCGGCGAGGTCGACGGCGCGCGCTTCCCCGGTCGCCTCGGTCAGCTCGGCGATCAGCTCGACATAGTCCTCGGCGAGCTCCTGGCGGTGATCGGCGCGGGTCCGATCGAAGCGCGCCGCCCCTCGCGAAGCCCGCTCCCGCTCGCCCCTCACCGTCCGGCTCCGGCCTCTCCTCCCACGCCCGGTCGGGTGCGTCCCGATCGGGCGCGCGCCCGGGCGAACGCTCCGTAGCGCGGGGCGAAGAGGATCGAAAGGGCCAAGAGCCCACCCGCCACCACGGCGATCGTCCCGGCCGCACCGAGCCCGCGCTCGAGGCCGAGGGCGAGCGGCATCCAGGCCGCGAGCGCGTAGCCGAGCACCCCGGCCGACACCGCGAAGAGCGCGCTGAGCCCGATCTGGCGGCCCAGCCGGTCGGTCAGCATGCGGGCAGTGGCGGGCGGGCAGACGAACATGGCGATCGTCAAGATCGCCCCCACCGCATCGAACGCCGCCACCGCGGCCGCCGCACTCGCGAGCAGGAGCAGAAGGCCGATCCCGCGTGCCGGGATGCCGAGGCTCGTGGCGTGATCCGGATCGAAGCTCGCGATCGCGAGCTCTTTGCGCAGCAGGAGCAGGAAGAGCAGGACCGCGAGCGCGACGATCGCCAGGCGGACGAGCGGCTCCGGCAGGGTCGCGAGCCGTGCCGGATCGACCAGGTCCGAAGCGTCACGAGCACCCAGCCAGACGATCCCCTCGAGCGAGCCCATGAGCGCGTGCTGGACGTCGAGATGGACCGCGCGTGCCCCGCTCTGCTCGAGCAGCACGACGCCGAGCGCGAACAGGGTGGTGAGCACGACACCCATCGCGGCACCGGGCTCGATCCGCGCCGCCCGCTGGACCAGGTCGATCAGGAGCACGCTCGCGACCGACGCGGCACCGGCACCGAACATCATGGGCCAGGTGCCGACACTGCCGGTCACGAGAAACGCGATCACGATGCCCGGCAGGACGACGTGGCTCACCGCGTCGCCCAGAAGGCTTCGCCGCTGCAGCAGGAGGAAGTTGCCGAGAAGCCCACAAGCGAGGGCGGCGAGCGTGCCAGTGGCGAGCGCCGGCAGATCGATCTCGAGGAAGTCGCGCAGCTCGATCACGGCGCCGGCCGCTCCGAGCCCGGGACCGCCGCATGCAGGGCTCGGGCGAGCCGGGCGCGGCGCAGCGCCACGGCGACGATTCCGCGTTTCGGGGCGAGGACGAGGCCCGCGACGAACAGGCCTGCGAGCACGAGCACGATCGCGGGACCGGTCGGCAGCCGCGGCAGGGCTGCCGAGAGGGCGGCACCGAGCCAGCCGCCCGCCGCCCCGAAGCAGGCTGCGAGCGGCAGCATCCGGCCGAGCCGGTCGGTCCAGAGCCGAGCGGACGCCGGCGGAACGACCACGAGGGCCAGTGCGAGCACGAGCCCCACGATCTGCAGACCGATCACGAGGAGCGCCAAGAGGAGGCCGAGGAGCAGGAGATCGAGCCGGGCGGCCGGCCACCCGTGCGCCTCACCGAAGCCCGGATCGAAACAGAGGAGGCGGAGCTCCTTGAGGAGGAGGAGGGTGACGAGCACGAGGAGCGCCGCCAGCACGGCCACGAGCTCCGCCTCCTGCCGCAGCATGCCCGCGGCCGAGCCGAGGAGGAACCGCTCGAGCCCGGCCTGGCCACCGGTCGGCAGGCCCTGGACATGGCTCAAAAGAACCGTGCCCGCGCCGTAGAAGACCGCGAGCACGCTCGCGATCGCGGTATCCTCGGCGAGCCGACGGCCGGCCACGATCGCCTGGACGGCGAGGCCGCCGAGCGCCGCGCTCGCCGCGGCCCCCGCGAGCAGCAGCCCGAGCAGGCGCCCCTCGCCCCACACCGCCTGGCCCACGAGGAAGGCCGCCACGAGCCCGGGCAGCGTGGCGTGGCTCAGGGCGTCGGTCAGCATCACCCGCCGGCGCAGCAACAGAAACGTGCCGACCAGGCCGCCGGCACCGCCCAGGAACGCCGCCCCGACCGTGGCCACCGCGCTGTTGTAGCCGGCGTCCAGAAGGAGCGCCTGCACCACGGCGTCCAAGCCGCCCTCGCGCTCAGCCGGCCGAGGCGGCCGCCACGGGCCCGCCCAGCGGCACCGCACCACCATAGGCGCGGGCGAGGTTGCCGGCCGCCAGCACCTCGGCCACGGGTCCCTCGGCGATGCGGCGGACGTTCAGGAGCATCGCGCGATCGAAGACGTCGGCTACGCTCTCGAGGTCGTGATGGACCGCGATCACGGTCCGGCCGGCCGCGGCGAGCTCGCGCAGGAGCCCGATCACGACCCGCTCGCTCGCCGCGTCGATGCCGGCGAGCGGCTCGTCCAGGAGGTAGAGCCGGGCATCCTGGGCGAGTGCCCGGGCGAGGAACACCCGCTGCTGCTGGCCACCCGAGAGCTGGCCGACCTGCCGGTCGGCGAGATCGGCGAGGCCGACCCGGTCGAGCTGCGCGCGGGCTGCCTCGAGATGCCGGCGCCGAACCGGTCGGAACCAGCCGATCCGATGGTAGAGCCCCATCGCGACCACCTCGAGTGCGGTGATCGGGAACTCCCAATCGACGCTCGAGCGCTGCGGCACGTAGGCGACGAGGCCGCTCCGGCGGTCGAGCGGCCGGCCGAAGAAGCGGACCTCGCCCGCGAGCGGCGGCACGAGGCCGAGCACCGCTTTGAGGAAGGTCGATTTGCCGGCCCCGTTGGGGCCGAGGATCGCGACGAGCCCCGAGTGGGGTGCCACGAAGTCGACGTTCCAGAGCACCGGCCGGTCGTGATAGGCGACGGACAGACCGCTCACCGCGAGCGGACTCTCCGGGTCGAGCCGGTGCCGGAGCCCGGCTCCTCCCTCGACCAGTTGCAGGGGTGGTGCCATCGGGCTCAGACTCCGCTCGCGAGACGCCCGGCCATGCCGCGCGGCGGCGCCTCGCCGCCGAGGGCCCGGGCGATCACCGTGACATTGTGGTCGATCATGCCGACATAGGTGCCCTCCCAGGTGCCCGGGGCGCCCATCGCGTCGGAGAACAGCCGGCCGCCGATCCGCACCGCCCGGCCGCGCGCCGCCGCCCCCTCGACGAGCGCCTTCACGTTGCGCTCGGCGACCGAGCTCTCGACGAACACCGCGCCGATGCCGCGTTCCACGATCAGCCGCACGAGCCCCTCGATCTCGGAGAGCCCGGCTTCGCTCTCGGTCGATAGCCCCTGGATCCCGCGCACCTCGAAGCCGTAGGCGCGGCCGAAATAGCCGAAGGCGTCGTGCGCGGTGATCAGCACCCGCCGCTCCGCCGGCACACTCGCGAGCACGCCGCGCACATAATCCTCGAGCGCGTCGAGCTCGGCCCGATAGACCCGGGCCCGCTCGGCGTAGCCGGCCGCATCCGGCGGATCGAGCCGGGCGAGCTCGTCGCGGACCACGTCCACGAGCTCGCGCCAGAGGCCCACGTCCATCCAGATGTGCGGATCGAACTTGCCGGCGAACTCGGGATGCGCCAGCAGGCGCTCGACCGGCAGCCGCTCGGCCAGCCGGATCACCGGCTTCTCGCGGGCCAAGGCGTCGAGGAGATCCTCGAGCTGAGCCTCGAGCCCGAGACCGTTGGCGAGCACGAGGTCGGCCCGGCGCAGCGCCAGCACGTCGGCTCGGGTCTGCCGGTAGGTGTGCGGATCCACCCCCTCGCCCATGAGCGAGCGGACCTCCGCGCGATCACCGGCGATCCGCCCGGCGAGATCGGCGATCTGGGCGATGGTCGTGACGACGGAGAGCCTGCCCGCGCCGCGCGCCGCGGCCGGGACGAGGCTCGTGGCGAGGAGTGTCGCGAGGACCCGGCGGCGCAGCATCGAGCGGCTCCCTCGATCCGGCGGCGCCCCGTGCTCCGTGAGCGCCTCCGTGGATCCAGCGCACACTCGAAAAGTTAGCGTCACCTAAAAATGTCGTCAAGAGCTGAACCCGGAACCTCTCCAACGAGCCGACGAGCCGCGGAGGCGGCCGGCCCGCGCCGCCGCGCTCAGCGCTGGGCGGAGGCGAGCGCGCCGCCGCGGGCGAGGAGCGTGCGGGCCTGCTCGTTGCCCTCGGCAGCGGCCGCCTCGCACAGGAGCCGGGCACGCGCCGGGTCCTTGGCGGTGCCGATGCCCCACCAGTAGCGGGCACAGAGCTCGGCCTTGGCGGCCGTCAGGCCGTCGGCCGCGGCCGCCTCGAGCAACCGCACCGCCTCTTCGCGGTCGCCCGGCTGGGCCCGTTCGGAGAGTGCTCGGGCGAGCTGGAAACGTCGCTTGGCCGAGCCGGGCTCGAAGGCGAGCGCGGTGCGGCAGTCCGCGATCACCTCGGCGAGCGCGGTGCCGGCCTCGCCCTTCCGTGTTCCGGGCACCACCCCGCGATCGCAGGGCCGGGTGTCGCCGGCCGGCCGTATCGGCGGAGGCTCGAGGGGCCGCACCGCCGTCGCGCGCCCGCCGGCATCCGCCCGGGCCTCGGCCAAACGCTGCTCGATCGCCTTCGGATCGAGGGCGCCGATCGGTTGGCCTGCCGACAGGCGCAGGCCGACATAGGTCGAGGCGTAGTCGCGCGTCAGCCGTCGGATCGTCGCCGCCACCGCCTCCAGGGCCTGCAGCCGGGCCTCGGGGGTCGAAGCCGTCTCGGCCGTGCCGAGCGCGGCGAGCGCCTCTCGCAGCAACGCCGTCGCCTCGGCCCGCTCGTCGGCGAGGCCGCTCGCGCCAGTCGCCGATAAAGCGAGCAAGAGCATCGCTATAGATAACAACCGGCGCATCGGGCGTCCTCCTCTTTCCCCCTACGCCACTCTATTGAAAATCCCCGCACCTTTCCAGCAGAGACCGACCTCGCGCCGGTTGCACCGGCGGATCGGCTCGGGCAGAAACGTGCCCACTGGTAGGATGGGGAGGAACGATGCGACGGCGGGCGATCCTGGGGCTCGCGGCGGCGGCCCTGGTTCTGGGCGGAGCGTTGCCGGGTGACGGCCGAGGGGCCCGGGCGGCGGGCGAAGTCGAGCGGGCCAACCGGGACACGGTCGGCATCGTCTCGGGCAGCGTGCACGGCACCTACGCCCGCTTCGCCCAGGACCTCTCCGATGCGCTCGATGCACCGGGCGAGCTCCGGGTCGTGGCGATGCTCGGCAAAGGGGCCGTCCAGAATCTCGCCGACCTCCTCTACCTGCGCAACGTCGACGTCGCGATCGTGCAGTCCGACGTCCTGCGCTTCCTGCGGGAAGACAAGGTTTTCCCCGGCATCGAGAGCAAGGTCCGCTACGTCGCCCGGCTCTACGACGAAGAGGTCCACGTCCTGGCTCGGCCGGAGATCACGAGCATCAAGGACCTCGCCGGCCGCCGGGTGAACACGGGCCCCAAGGGCTCCGGTACGGCGATGACCGCGAAGATCCTGTTCGACGCCGAAGACATCCCGATCGAGCCCTTGAACCTTTCGAACTCCGAGGCGCTCGCCGCGCTCAAGGCCGGCAGCGTCGCCGCGGCCGTCTTCGTGGTCGGCAAGCCCGCGACCTATTTCCGCGAGATCAGCGGCGAGCACGGCCTGCATTTCCTGCCCCTCGAGCTGAGCAAGGGGCTCGAAGACACTTATCTCGACGCCGAGCTCCGCTCGACCGACTATCCGAACCTGATCCCCGAGGGCGAGCGGGTGCCGACCATCGCGGTGGGTGCGGTCATGGCGGTCTACAACTGGAAGCCGGGGACCAGCCGACACGACCGGGTGGTGCGTTTCGTCCGCCGGATGCTCGATTCCCTACCGCTCCTGCAGACCGACGCCTATCATCCCAAGTGGCGGGCCGTGGACCCGCGGGCGACGGTGCCGGGTTGGCAGCGCTTCGAGGTGGTCGAGCAGTGGCTCGCCGGCAATTGAGGGCTGCGAGCGCGCTCTCTTTCCTCCCCCTCCTCGTGCTCCTCGCCTTCGGCGGCGCCGGCGCCGCCGAAGGCGATCCGGCCAGAGGGCGGGCGCTCGCGATCGCCCTCTGCAGTCGTTGCCACGCGGTCGAGGCCACGGGCGCGAGCCCTCTGCCCGCAGCCCCTCCCTTCCGCACCCTCGAGGAACGCTACCCGATCGAGAGCCTCGCGGAGGGACTGGCCGAGGGTCTCGTCACGGGCCACGCCTCGATGCCGGAGGTGCATTTCGAGCCCGAGGCGATCGCCGACTTCCTGGCCTTTCTGCGCGGCTTGCAGGCGCCACCCGGCGGCCGGCGCTGAGCGCCCGCCGTCGAGGGACCGCCGCGCGGCTCGGAACGCTCAGCGCCCGCCACTCACGTTGAAAATCGTGGCCGCCACGTAGCTCGCCTTGTCGGAGAGCAACCAGACGACCGCCTCGGCCACCTCCTCGGGTCGACCGGCGCGGCCGAGCGGGACGGTCGGGCCGAAGCGCTGGATCCGCTCCGGTACCCCGGTGTCGCGCTGCATGTCGGTGTCGATCAGGCCCGGGCGGACACCGTTCACCCGAATCCCCTCGTGGGCGACCTCCTTGCCGAGCCCCTCGGTCAGCACGTCGATCCCCGCCTTGGCCGCGGCGTAGGGGACGAAGCCGCCCGCTCCCTTGAGCTCGGGTGCCATCGAGGAGACGTTGACGATCACCCCGCCACGGCCACCGCGCGAGCGGGCCATCCGACGGACCGCCTCGCGGTTGCAGACGATGTGGGCGACGAGGTCGGTCTCGACGATACGGCGAATCTCGTCGGGCGGAATGTCGACCAGGGGTGCCGCGCGGTGGATCACGCCGGCGTTGCTGACCAACGCCTCGACATAGCCGAGCTCGGCCGCGGTCCGCTCGAACAGCGCGCACACTTGGCGCGGATCGGTGATGTCGCAGGCGAGCGCGATCGCCCGCCGGCCGAGTGCCCGGACGTCCTCGGCCACTCGGGCCGCCGCCTCCGCCCGCTCGCGATAGGCGATCGCCACGTCCCAACCGTCGCGCGCCGCCAGCCGGCAGACCGCCGCGCCGATGCCGCGCGAGCCGCCGGTCACCAGAACCACCTTCCCCATACACTGCCCTCCGCGGATGGATGGTCCGGGTTACGCGGCCGTAAGAATGGCGGCAACCGGTCGTCCTGCCGCGGGCCCTCTCGACCCGCGCAGCCCCGGCGCCGAGCGCGGGGCTCAGTTGCGGCCGTAGCGATCCTCGAGCCGGACGATGTCGGCCTCGTCGAGCCGCTCGCCGTGCTGCACCTCGATCAGCTCGACCGGCTCGCTGCCCGGATTGGCGATCCGGTGCGCGGTGCCCACGGGGATGTCGACATGGCCGCCCGCAGCCACCTCGAAGCTGCGTTCGCCGAGCGTCACCCGCGCCGTGCCCGCGGCCACGAACCAGTGCTCGGCCCGATGCCGGTGGAGCTGCAGCGACAGGATCCCGCCCGGGGCCACGGTGATCCGCTTGACCGCGAAGCCGGGCCCCACGTCGAGGACCCGCCAGCGCCCCCAGGGCCGCTCGTCGCTGTCGCCCGGCCGATAGGTGATCTCGCTCATCCGTCCGGCTCCTCGCACTCGCTGCTCCGTTCGGGAGGGCCCCGATCCTGCCCGCCGAGGGTTACCGTCCCGTCAAGGCGGCCCTGCCCCGCTCGCGCCCCTACCCCCCACCTCGGCCGCGCCGGGCGAAGGCCACGAGCTCGACCACGGTCTCGAGCGGCGGGTCCTCGCTCTCTCGCACTTCCGCCCCGGCCGAGAGCCGCAAGGAGCGGACGAGCAGGAGCGGCCGATTGGTCTCGATCGCATGCAGCACGCCGGCGAGTGCCCGCAGCCCGGCCCGCAGCTCGAGCCTGAGGCCGATCTCGAGGAAGGGCGGCGCGTCGGTCGGCTCCAGGACCTGAGCCGTGAGGAGCTCGCCGCCATTGGCGCGGACCGCGGCGCTCACGAGCCCCTGCAGCTCGGCCGCGGCGAGCGCCGGGGTGGCGGCGCGTACGAACAGAGCCTCGTCACCGAGCGCCGATTCGAGCAATCGCCGCTCGGCCAGGAGCTGCTCGCGCTCGGCGATTCGCTCGCGTAGCCCCGCGATGCGGTCCTCGAGGGCGGCCAGGCGCGCTTCTTGATAGGCGATCCAGCGCAGCGGCAGCCAGGCGAGCAGCCCCAGGCCGGCGAGCGCCGCGGCCAGCAGGCCGAGCGCCACGGCCCGCCGGAGCCCGGCCGGCAGCCGTCTCACGGTAGTCCTCCGCGCAGCCCGACCACCCGCGCCGCGAGCACGAACCGCTCGACCTCGCGCCGGCCGCCGCCCACCTCGACCGAGGTGCGGGCCGAAGGCGCCTGGAAGCGGACGTCCTCGAGGGCGCCGAGCGCCTCGAGCAGCGGCACGAGCGGGGCGGCGTCGGGCGCGTAGCCGGAAATGCGCAGCCGATCGCCCACGAGATCGAGGTCGCTCAAGAACGCCTCGTCCGGCAGGCTGCGGCTCAGCTCCTCGAGGAGTGCCAAGGCGGAGGGTGCGGTGGCGAGGCGACCGGCCAGGAGCCCGGCCTCGCGGCGCAAGGCCTCGAGTCGCTCGCGCAGCTCGCCGAGGTCGGCGAGCCGCGCCTCGAGGACCGCGGCGGCCCGCTCGCGCTCGGCGAGCACCACCCCGCGGGCGTGGATCTCCGAGCCGGCCAGCGCCGCGCCGGCGAGGACCACGGCACCCAGGAGCACCGCGCCCGCGATCGGCAGCACCGAACCGGCGCTGCGCTCGGCCTCGCCCACCAGATCGAAGCGGGCCACGGGCGGCGCGTCCGCCTCGCCGAGATCGACCGCCGCGACCTCGATGCCGAGCTCGGCGAGCCGCTCGCGGACCCTCTCGAGGAACGCGCGCGGCACCGCCGCCACCGTAACCTCGAGCCGCCCGTCGGCGCGCCGGCCGCTGATCTCGACGTCGAAGCAGGCCCGCTCGGCCGTCCACGGGGTGAGCGTGTCGAGCCGGTGCTCGACGATCGCCCGGAGGTCCGGTTCGGCTCCGGGCGGCAAGAGGTCGCGCGCGACGAACCCGTGCTCGTCGGCGAGCCGCAGGAGAAGGCCCCGGCGACGGCGCAGCCGAGCGAGCAGGGCACCCGGGGCCAGCCGGTCGATCGGCGCCGGCAGCCGGCCCGCCGCTCCACGCGGCGCTTCCAGGAGGAAGGATCCGACCTCCTCGAGCCCGGTCCGACGAGCCTCCAAGACCCGCACGAGCCCGTCGCGGTAGAACAGGACCGCGGGGTGGCGGCGGGCCGAGCGCCGGGTCGGCCGGCGCGGCGACAAGGCCCGCAGCTCGTCGAGCCACCAGGCGAGGAAGCCGTCGTCCCGGCTCGTCACGGCGCCGGCGAGCGCCATTCAGGATCCCTCCGCGAGCGCCGAGCCTTCCGCTAGCACCAGGGGCGCCGACCAGTCCACGATTCGCACCGGCCGCGCCTCGCCCGGCCGCAGCACGAGCCGCACCGAGCGGGCCGCGCGCCGGCCGCCGGCCGTGACGGCCACGATCTCGAGGCGGTAGAGCCCGGCCGGATCGGTGCGTCGGCCGACCGTCCGGCTCTCCGTCCCGCCGCCCGTGACGGACGCCCCGCCCGGTCGCTCGCGAGGCCCTTCGACGCCTTCCTCGCGCGCTTCCGCGGCGAGCCCGGCGAGGGCCGCCCGGACGAGCGGCGGGGCGAGATCCGGCAGAGGCTCGGTCCGCCCCGTACCGAGGGCGGTCGCAGCGAGCCAGCGCTCGACCACCGCCGGATCCGCCGGCGCCGGAAGCGCCGCCAGGAGCTCGACAGGGTGGTCGAGGCCGGGGCGGTCCGGTGGCCTCGGCAGCTCCCCCACGCCGCGGACCGCATCGACCGCGCCGGGGGGGCCCTCCTCGCGCCGTCCGGCGCGCAGCCGCTCGATCCGTTCGACCAGCGCCCGAGCCGGTTCGTCGGCGAGCCCGCTCGCCCGAGCGAGCGCCCGCAACAGGCCGGGCGAGGCGGCGGCCGGATCGACGAGCCCGCTCTCGCCCAGGACCCGGACACGGAGGGCCACCCCGTCGAGCTCGAAGCGCAATGTCCCGCCCTCGGGGCCGAGCTCGAGCCGCTCGGCGAGCAGCCGCGCGGCGGTCAGATGGACCGCCGCGCGAAGAGCGGCCCGCAGCCGCACCGCGTCCACCGCCCGGCGGCTCTCGGGCGCCGCGTCCCGGCTCGTCTCGAGGAGCGCGAGGGCGAGTCCGGCGGCCGCCACCGCGAGCCACAACACGACCAGGAGGGCCGCACCGCGCCGCCGGTCCGGCGAGGGACCGACGGCCAGCGGACGAGGCCCACCCTTCAGCGACACGCCGCACTTCCTCCCCTGCGCTGGCCCAGGCAGGCGAGCGGGACATCCACGGCGAGGCGGACGACGAGCCCCGGCCCGTCCCCCTCGCCCGCCAGGCGGACCGCCGCCGGCAGCTGCGGTCCGGGCGGCCAGTCCGGCCACCAGCGCCCCTCCCGCCGCCCCTCGCGCACGCCGAAATAGCCGAAGGCCGCACCCGGCCCGACCGTCGCGAGCGGCACGGGCTCGGCCTCGCCGAGCCGGGTGAAACCGGAGCCGTCGCGCACGAGGCCGGTCCGGCGCATGACCAGGAGGCGGCCGCCGGCGCGCTCCTCGAGCGCGAGCTCGACGAGCACGAGCCCCTCCTCGGCTCGGAAGGGCCCCGGCGCGTTCACGAAGCGGACACGCTCGGGCTCGCCCAGGAAGGCCAGGAGCGGCCGCTGCGGTGGGCCCCAGTCGAGCGGCAGCGCGCGGGCGAGCTCGAGCCGCACCCGCTCGTGCGCGAGCACCAGCGCCCGCGTCTCGGCCGCGGCCCGCCGCTCGCGGGCGAGCGCCCGGCCGAGCACGTCGAGCCCACCGCCGGCGACCGCCGCGGCGAGTGCCACGACGGCGAGCGCCACCAGGAGCTCGAGCAGGGTGAAGCCGCGCCGGCTCAAGGCGGCATCGCCAGCTCGAGCGTGGCGAGCGAGAAGCCGCCGCGGCCGTCCTCGACCCGGGCCTCGATCCGCCAGAGCCGCGGCCGCCGCTCACCGGGCCGCTGCGGCCGGCCGTCGGGCTCCGGGAGGGGCGTACGCTCGAGCCGCCAGGTGAAGCCCTCGGCCCTGCCCTCCGCCACGCTCTCCTCGACCAGGAGGTCGAGGCCGGCCCGCTCGAGGAGCGATTCCGCGAGGGCCGCCATGGCGAGTTCGCGCCGGGCCCGCTCCGCCACTCCGAGGCTCGAGCCCGTCGTCGCGAAGGCGCCGCCGAGCACGACGCCGAGCACGGCGAGCGCCACGAGCGCCTCGATCAGGCCGAACCCGCCGCGGGTCGCGGCCTCAGCCATCGACGCGTGCGATCCGGCCGGTGGCGGGCTCGACCCCGAGCGCGGCAGCACCGCCCTCGCCTTCGATCCGGAGCAGCGCCCCGCTCGAAGAGCCGTCGGGAAAAAAGCGCAGCGGTGCCGCGCCCTCCTGGACGAGCCGCAGGCCGGCGGCCAGTCGGGCGGCGAGCTCGCCCGGCGTCACCGGCTCGATCCGGGCCCCGTCGATGGCCCGGCCGCGGGCCCGCTCGAGCTCGTGCGCAATCGCCCGGGCGGCCGCCTCGACGCCGCCCTCGCGCCGGGCGAACCGCGGTGCCGCGACCAGGAGGGCGAGCCCCAGCACCAGGAGGACCACGAGCAGCTCGAGCAGGGTGAAACCGCGCTCAGCGCCGGCCGGCGACCACATCGGCGGCCTCCCCGGTGCCGCCGGGCGCCCGGTCGGACCCGAGCGAGAGGAGATCGTAGGCGCCCCGCTCGCCGGGGCTCTTGTAGACATAGGGATTGCCCCAGGGATCGAGCGGCACGCTCGCCGCCTCGAGATAGGGGCCGCGCCAGCCGCGCACGCCACCCGGATCGCGGATCAGCGCCTGCAGGCCCTGCTGGGTCGTGGGGTACGTTCCGGTATCGAGCCGATAGAGATCGAGCGCCTGCTCGAGGCTCTGCAGCTGCAGCCGCGCCGTGTCGCTGCGCGCACCACCCAGATAGCCCAGCACCCGCGGCCCGGCGAGGGCCGCGAGGAGGCCCAGGATCACGAGCACCACCAGCAGCTCGATGAGCGTGAAGCCGCGCTCCCCCCGACGCCCGTCGGCACGGCTCGGCGAGCCGGCCGCTCCGGGCATCGCCCTTTCCGCTCCCCGCCGCACCCGTGTTCCGCCCTTCTTCAGTGCAGGATCCGCATGCGATGGCGCTCGCCGTCGCGCTCGACCTCGAGATGGTCGGGGCCGATCTCGAGCACGACCCAGCCCGCGAGTTCCGCGCCCGGTTCGAGCCGGGCGAGCCCGCTGCCGCCCTCGAGCGCCACGAGCGCTTCGCTGCGCCCGCGCCGGCTCACCGTGCCGACCAGTCGGAACGGCGGCCCCGCCGGTCCGCTCTCGACGATCGGCCGGATCTCGGGCACGGGCTCGGCCGCGGCCACCGGCGGGGGCGGCGGTGCGGGCCGTCGCGCGGGCGTGAACAGCGGCCGCTCGACCATCGCCCGGAAGGCCTCGCGCGGTGGCAGGTCGAGCCGTGCGGCGAGCCCGGCCAGCGCCAGCAGGGCCGGGTCGGGCGTGATCGCGGCCGGCTCCGAGGCGGGCCGCGAGCGGGCGACCCCGACCGTGGCCGGTGCCTCGCTCGGGCCACTGATCAAGAGCCAGCCGATCGCCAACGTGCCGCAGGCGACCACGAGCTTGGTGAGAGGATGCCAGGCGGTCATCGGACGGTCGGCGTCCACGGTCCCCGCGACTAGCCACACCGGCCCCGGCGGCGTCAATCCCGCACGAGCGGTCGGATCATCGCAGGCAAAGGTTGACGAACTCTTCACAGGCGTCGCCAGCCCGCCGCACTATCGACGTCGCAGGCCGCCCGATCATCCCGCGGCCGCGGAGGCAGCCCCCATGATCCACGAGCCACCCCTCTTGACCGCCCGTCGCGCCTTCCCGCGGCCCACCGCGGCCCAGCTCGCCGCGGTCGCGGCCGCCACCACCGGCTGGCTGGTCGACGCCCAGAACGGCCGCGGCTCGCTCGGCCCGCGCATCAAGCCCCTCTTCCCGCACGATCCCGAGCTCAACCGCTGCTCCGGCACGGTGCTCACCTGCTGGTGCGGCCCGGACGACAATCTGGCACTCGCCGCCGCCGCCGCCCTCGCCCGCCCGGGCGACGTGATCGTCGCCGCCGCCGAGGGCTTCGTGGGCAGCGCGGTCTGCGGCGACCTGCTCGCCGGCATGATGAAGAACAAGGGAATCGCGGGCCTCGTGGTCGACGGTGCGGTGCGCGACATCGCCGGGCTGCGCGAGGTCGGCCTGCCGGTCTTCGCCGCTGCCGTCAACCCGGCCTCCTGCGTCCGCTCCGGACCCGGCACGGTGGGCCTGCCGGTGGTGGTCGCCGGCCGCGCCGTCCAGAGCGGCGATCTCTTGCTCGCCGACGAGGACGGTGTCGTCACCGTCCCGCTCGCCGAGGCGGATGCGGTCCTCGCCCGGTTGAAGGAGATCGAGGCGGCCGAGGCCGAGACCCTGGCCAAGGTCCGCGCCGGCCTCCAGGTCCCGGGCTGGGTCGAGACCCTGCTCGCCTCCGATCGGGTCCGCTGGCTCGACTGAGCCGGCCGTGGCCCGCCCGGGCACGGACCCGGCCGCGACGAACGCGGCCACCACGCTGCGCGGGCTGCGGCTCGTCGCGCTCGCCGTGGCCCTGGCACTTCTCGCCCTCGTGCTCGACGCCCGCTCGCGCCCGGCCCCGCCCGAGCCGGGAGTTCTCCTGCCGGTCCCGCCGCCGTCGCGGCCTTCCCTCCCGCGGCATGTCCAGCCCCCGGTGCCCGCCGCCGAGCCGGTGGCGAGCGAGGGGGACGCCTCGCCCGCATCGGGTCCCGGCTCCGACGGGCCGGAACCGGCGCCGGCGGCCGAGCGCGGCGCGGCGCCGGCGGAAACGCCGCCGTCCGCCGCCCCGGCACCGTCACCCCTGCCGGAGGTGGCGGCCGAGGCCGCGCCGACCTCTCCACCCTCGGCCGGGTCGGACCCCCGCGAGCCCACGGCGACCGGCTCGGCGCCCCCGGCGCGGTCCGCCCCGGCGCCGGGCGGCGCGCCGAGCGTGCGCGACGGCGTGCTGGCCTACCAGGCCGGCGATTACGAGCGGGCGCTCGCGATCTGGCGACCGCTCGCCGAAGCCGGCAACGCCCGCGCCCGCTTCCATCTGGGCGCCCTCCTGCTCGAGGGCCGGGTGGGCCCGAGCGATCCGGCGGCGGCCTATCGGTGGCTCGCGCTCGCCGTCGAGGCCGGCCAGACCGCCGCGGTGCCCTTGCGCGACCAGGCGGCGGCGCGGCTCCCGCCCGAGACGGTCGCCGCACTCCGCCGCGAGCTCGGCCTGCCGCCCTGAGCCCGCGGCCGGGCGGCGCGCCGCCACGTGGACCCGGACGCCCGGCTGGGTTAGACCCCCTGCCGCACGTCGATCGAGCGGAGTCCCCCATGGCCGATGCCCTGCGCGCGAGCCCCGCGACCTCGAACTCCTTCTTCCGGTCCGGGCTCGCCGAGGCCGATCCCGAGGTCGCCGCGGCGATCGCGGGCGAGCTCGCCCGCCAGCGCGACGGCATCGAGCTGATCGCCTCCGAGAACATCGTGAGCCGGGCGGTGCTCGAGGCTCAAGGCTCGGTACTCACGAACAAATACGCCGAAGGCTATCCCGGCCGACGCTACTACGGCGGTTGCGAACAGGTCGACCGTGCCGAAGCCCTGGCCATCGAGCGCGCCAAGCGGCTCTTCGGCTGCGCCTTCGCGAACGTCCAGCCGCATTCGGGCGCGCAGGCCAACGGCGCGGTCCTCTTGGCGCTGCTCGAGCCGGGCGACACGATCCTGGGCATGGATCTCGCGGCCGGTGGCCACCTCACCCACGGCGCCAAGGCGGCCCTTTCCGGCAAATGGTTCAAGGCCGTCCATTACGGGCTCGACGCGAACGGCTGGATCGACCACGACGAGGTCCTGCGCCTGGCTCGCGAGCACCGGCCGCGGCTGATCATCGCCGGTGCTTCCGCCTATTCGCGGATCATCGACTTCGCCCGCTTCCGGGCGATCGCCGACGAGGTCGGCGCCTGGCTCATGGTCGACATGGCGCACATCGCCGGCCTCGTCGCCGCCGGCGTGCACCCCTCCCCCTTCCCGCACGCCCACATCGTCACCTCGACAACCCACAAGACCCTGCGCGGCCCGCGCGGAGGCCTCATCCTGACCGACGACGAGGCCCTCGCGCGCAAGATCAACAGCGCCGTCTTCCCGGGCCTGCAGGGCGGTCCGCTCATGCACGTGATCGCCGCCAAAGCGGTCGCCTTCGGCGAGGCGCTCCGGCCCGAGTTCAAGCTCTACGCGCAGAACGTGGTGGCGACCGCCAAGGCGCTGGCCGCGGTGATGGTCGAGCGCGGGGCCGCGATCGTCTCCGGCGGCACCGACAACCACCTCATGCTGGTCGATCTCCGGCCCAAGAAGGTGACCGGCAAGGCGGCCCAGGAGGCCCTCGAGCGGGCGCGGATCACCTGCAACAAGAACGGCGTGCCGAACGACCCCGAGAAGCCGACCGTCACCTCGGGCATCCGGCTCGGAACGCCCGCCGGCTGCACGCGCGGCTTCGGCATCGCCGAGTTCCAGCGGATCGGCCATCTCGTGGCCGACGTGCTCGATGCCCTCGCCGCCCGCCCGGAGGGCGATCCCGCGGTCGAGGCCCGGGTGCGGGAAGAGGTGGCGGCGCTCTGCGCCCGCTTCCCGATCTACTGATCGACCGACCCGTCGCGACCGGCCGGGCCGGCATCGGTGGCGCCGGCTCGCGGTGCAGCGCTCGTCGCCGGGCAGTCCGCCCCACAAGCCGGCAGCCGCTCGCCCGCATCCGGCTCGCTCGTCGCCCGCAACAGACAGCCGCCGCGGCCGGCCGCCTCGCCCGCGCAGCCGCGCAGTTCGATCACCGCGGTCGCCGGCACCAGCCGCAGGCCCCTTTCGACCGCACCCGGCAGCCAGCCGGCCAGCACCTGGAGCGTCGAGGGGTAGGGGTGGCCGATCGCCACCGCCGAGCCGGTCCGCCGGGCGAGCCGCTCGGCCCGCTCGAGCTGGGCCAGGATCGCGGTCGGCGCCGGATCGTTGTCGAGGAAGACGTCCCGGGCGGTGGCCACCACCCCGCCCTCGAGCGCGACCCGGGCGGCCACGCTCGAGGCCGTCGTCATGCTGTCGACGAAGGGCAGGCCGAGCCGACCGAGCTCGCCCATCACCACGGCCATCGCACGCGGATCGGCGGTGAGCCGGCTGCCCATGTGGTTGTTGACCCCGGCCGCCCCCGGCACTCGGCCGAGCGCCCAGAGGAGGCGTCGCCGCAACTCCTCGGGACCGAGCGAGGAGAGGAGCGCCATCGGGCCCGGATCCTCGCCGCCGAGCGGTTCCATCGCCAGGTGCAGGAACACCTGGTGGCCGGCCGCCCGCGCCTCGCGGGCGAGCTCGGGCGTGCTCTCCCCGTAGGGCAAGAAGGCCAGGGTCAACGGACCGGGCAGGCGGATGGCCCGCCGGGTCGCGGGCGCATTCAGGCCGAGATCGTCGACGATCACGGCGAGGGTCGGCCGCCCGGCCGGCCGGCGGACGACCGGCCCGGGAAAGGCGACCGGCACCGGTCGAACGAGCTCGAGCGACGGCACCGGCAGCGGCCGGTGGACCATCGGCGCCGGCTCGCCCACCGCTCGATCCCGAGGTGACGGCGGGCCCCCGGAGAGACGCACCCGCTCCTCCCCCGTTCCCCGCACCGGCTCGCCGGCCGACACGGGCCCGAGCTCGCGCGTGGCCTCGCCCGTCGGGACGGACGGCGAACCGCCCGGCGTCGGCTCGACGATGTCCCGCGGCTCGGCCGGGGCCCGCGGCTCGACCGGCCGGAGGCTCCCGACCCCAGCCACGGCCGGCGATCCTGCGGGCTGTGCCGCCGTCGGACGCTCCGGCACGAGCGCCGCGAGCTCGACCGGTGCCGGGGCCGGAAGCGCGGCCCGACGCTCGGAGCGCCGCTCGGGCTCGATCATCAGGAGCAGCAGCAGGAGCCCGAATCCGACGAGGAGGGCCCGGCGGACCAGCCGGCGGACCCGTCGCCGCGAGCGGCGGCGCCGGTGCGGGCGGATCTCGAGGCGCCGTGGCGACCGCCCGGCGGCCGGCTCGATGGTGGGCAAGCTCTCCTCCGGCCCGGGCGCACGACCTTGACGCGGCCACGGGCCTCGGGTTTGCTCCCGCGGCTCGAAGGCACCGCGCGCCGGGCGTCGCCCATGCTGCTCTTGCTCGACAATTACGACAGCTTCACCTGGAATCTCTACCATTATCTGGGCGAGCAGGGGGCCCGGATCGAGGTCGTGCGCAACGACGCGCTCACCGTCCAAGACGCCCTCGCCCGGGCCCCGCAGGGGATCGTGATCTCCCCCGGCCCCTGCGATCCCGACCGCGCCGGCATTTCGCTCCCGCTGATCCGGGCGGCCGCCGGCCGCTGCCCGATCCTCGGCGTCTGTCTCGGTCACCAGGCGATCGCCCAGGCCTTCGGCGCCCGCATCGTCCGCGCTCCCGTGCCGATGCACGGCAAGATCAGCCGGATCGAGCACGACGGCACGGGCGTGCTCGCCGGTCTGCCCTCGCCCTTCGAGGCGACCCGCTACCATTCGCTGTGCGCCGATCCCGCGACGATCCCGGACGAGCTCCTGGTCAACGCCTGGAGCGAGGACGGGGTGATCATGGGCCTGCGCCATCGCAGCCTGCCGATCCACGGCGTCCAGTTCCACCCCGAGAGCATCGAGACCAAGGTGGGCAAACGGCTGTTGCGGAACTTCCTCGACCTCTGCCGTAAGGCGGTGCCGGCATGAGCGCCGATCTCCAGCGCTTCAAGGAAATCCTGGCGGTCGTCGCGGACGGGCGGCCGCTCGCCTTCGAGCAGGCGCGCGAGGCCTTCGCCATCATGATGGCGGGCGACGCCACGCCCGCCCAGATGGCCGGCTTCCTGATGGCTCTTCGGGTCCGCGGCGAAACGGTCGAGGAGATCGCGGCCGGCGCCTCCGTCCTGCGCGAGCGCATGGTCCGCGTCCGCGCACCCGAGGGCGCGATCGACACCTGCGGGACCGGCGGCGACGGCGCCGGCACCTACAACATCTCGACCGCCGCGGCCCTCGTGGTCGCCGCCTGCGGCGTGCCGGTCGCCAAGCACGGCAATCGCGGCCTCTCCTCGCGCTCCGGCTCCTCCGACGTGTTGCAGGCGCTCGGCGTCGACATCGAGGCGCCGGTGCCGGTGATCGAGGAGGCGCTCGAAACCGCCGGTATCGGCTTCATGATGGCCCCGCGCCACCACGGCGCCATGCGCCACGTCGCCGGGCCGAGGCTCGAGCTCGGCACCCGAACGATCTTCAACCTGTTGGGCCCGCTCGCGAATCCGGCCGGTGTGCGGCGCCAGCTCGTGGGCGTGTTCGCGGCCCACTGGGTCGAGCCCCTGGCCCGCGTGCTCGGCCGGCTCGGTGCCGAGCGGGCCTGGGTCGTGCACGGCTCGGACGGGCTCGACGAGCTCACCACGACGGGCCCCTCGCTGGTCGCCGAATGGGACGGTGCGACCGTGCGCACCTTCGAGGTCACGCCCGAGGCGGCCGGCCTGCCACGGGCCCGGCCCGAGGACCTCAAGGGTGGTGACGCCGCCCACAATGCCGAGGCGATCCGGGCGGTGCTCGCGGGCGTGCGCGGCCCCTACCGCGACGCGGTGCTGCTGGCCGCCGCCGGCGCGCTCGTGGTCGCGGGCCGGGTGGAGGATCTCGCGAGCGGCGTGCGGCTCGCCGCCGCGGCGGTCGACGAGGGCCGGGCGGCCGCCACCCTCGAGCGCCTCGTGCGCGTCACCGCCCGCCGCGCGTGAGCCCGCCCGTGGCCGACGTCCTCGAGCGGATCTGCGAGCGGACCCGGGCCGAGGTCGAGCGCCGGCGTGCGCTGCGGCCGCTCGCCGAGCTCGAGCGGGCGCTTCCCCACGCCCCGCCGCTTCGAGGCTTCGCGGCCGCCCTCGAGCGGACCGCGGCTTCCGGTCGCCTCGCGCTGATCGCGGAAATCAAGAAGGCCTCGCCTTCGCGCGGGTTGATCCGCGCCGACTTCGACCCGCCGAGCCTCGCCCGCGCCTATGCCCGAGCCGGAGCCACCTGCCTCTCGGTGCTGACCGACGGCCCCTGGTTCCGGGGCGAGGACGCGCATCTGCTCGCCGCCCGCGCGGCCGTCGGCCTGCCGGTCCTGCGCAAGGACTTCACGCTCGACCCCTACCAGGTGGTCGAGGGTCGGCTCTTGGGCGCCGACTGCATCCTCCTGATCCTGGCCGCCCTCGACGACGCGACCGCGGCCTCCCTCGCCCGGCTCGCGGCCGAGCTCGGCATGGACGTGCTGGTCGAGGTCCACGACGGGACGGAGCTCGAGCGCGCGCTCGCGCTCGGGGCCCGGTTGATCGGCATCAACAACCGCAACCTCAAGACCCTCGAGGTCGATCTCGCGACCACGCTCGAGCTCGCGCCGCACGTCCCTTCGGACCGGTTCCTCGTGGCCGAGAGCGGTCTCGCCTCCCACGGCGACCTGTTGCGCGCGCGCGCGGCCGGGGCGCGCGCCTTCCTGGTCGGCGAATCCTTGATGCGCGAGCCGGACGTCCTGGCCGCAACACGCCGGCTCCTCGGAGACCCGGTGTGAGCGGACTGACCCATTTCGACCCCGCCGGCAACGCCGTCATGGTCGACGTCGCCGACAAGGCGGCGACGGCCCGGACCGCCACCGCCAAGGGTCGCGTGCTCATGGCGCCCGAAACGCTGCGACTCGTCGCCGGTCGCGGCTTCAAGAAGGGCGACGTGCTCGCGGTCGCCCAGCTCGCGGGCATCATGGGCGCCAAGCGTACCCCCGACCTGATCCCGCTCTGCCACCCGCTCCCGCTCGAGAAGGTCGAGGTGCGGCTCGAGCTCGTCGAGGAGCCACCCTCGGTCGAGATCACCGCGACCTGCAAACTCACCGGCAAGACCGGGGTCGAGATGGAAGCCTTGACCGCGGTCGCGACCGCCGCTCTCACCGTCTACGACATGTGCAAGGCGGTCGACCGGACCCTGCGGATCGGCGACATCCGCCTGGTTCACAAGGCCGGCGGCCGCTCGGGCGAGTTCCGGGCGGCATGAGCCCGGCCGGGGCGGGGGGCCGTTGATGCTGGCGCTCGAGGAGGCCCGCGCCCGGGTGCTGGCGGCCGCCCGCCCCGTGGGCATCGAGTGGCTGGCGCTCCCCGAAGCGCTCGACCGGGTGCTGGCCCTCGATCTGGTGGCCCGCCACGACCAGCCGCCGGTCGCCGTCTCGGCGATGGACGGCTACGCCGTGCGCGCCGCCGACACCGAGCCGGCCGGCCGCTGGCTGCGCCTCGTCGGCGAATCGCGGGCCGGCGGCCCCGAGCCACCCGCGCTCGCACCGGGCGAGGCCGTACGGATCTTCACGGGTGCCCCCCTGCCGCCCGGCGCCGATGCGATCGCGATCCAGGAGAACGCCGAGCTCGCCGATGGCCGCGTCCGCTTCACGCGGCCGAGCCGGCCGGGCGAGTTCGTCCGCCCCGCCGGCCTCGACTTCCGCACCGGCAGCGTCGGCCTCTCGGCCGGCCGGGTGCTCGACCCGCGAGCGATCGGGCTCGCGGCCGCCCTCGGGCACGCCTGGCTGCCGGTCCGGCGAAAGCCGCGGGTGGCGATCCTCGCCACCGGCGACGAGCTCCTCTGGCCGGGCGAGCCCGTCGCACCGGGCCGGGTCGCGAGCTCGAACAGCGTGGCACTCGCGGCGCTCGTCCGCCGGCTCGGCGGCGAGCCGCTCGATCTCGGGATCGCCCCCGACACGGCCGACGGTCTGGCCCGCGCCCTCGACCGGCTGGGTGCGGTCGATCTCCTCCTGACCTCGGGCGGTGCCTCGGTCGGCGATTACGACCTCGTCCGCCGGGTGCTCGGCGGCCGCGGCCTCGAGCTCGACTTCTGGACGGTCGCGATGCGGCCGGGCAAGCCTTTGATCTTCGGCCGGCTCGCGGACCTGCCGGTCCTGGGCCTGCCGGGCAATCCGGTCTCCGTGCTGGTGTGCGGCATCGTCTTCTTGCGCCCGCTGTTGCTCGCCATGCTGGGCCTCGAGACGACGCTGCCGGTCGAGCAGCGGCCCGTGCTCCGCGACCTCCCGGCCAACGACCAGCGCTTCGACCATCTGCGCGCCCGCCTCCTGCGCCGGGAGGACGGCCCGGCGGTCGAGCCCTTCGAGCGCCAGGACAGCTCGATGCTGGCCACCCTCGCCGCGGCCGACGCGCTGATCCTCCGCCCGCCGCACGCCCCGCCCCTGCCGGCCGGGTCTCCGGTGCCCTGTGTCCCGCTCGAGGTCGCCCTGCGGCTTCCCTGAAACGGTACGCCGTCGCGCCTGTCGCCCTCTTGCCGCATTGACGGGAGAGGGGAACGTCCCTAGAACATTTCCGGTTCTTCCCCTGATCTTCCCGTTGCGAGCGGGCCGCCGGAGACCGGGCGTGCTGACCCAACGCCAGTTCCAGCTCCTCAAGTTCATTCAACGGTTCATGCAGGAGCACGGCGTGCCGCCCTCCTTCGAGGAGATGCGGGCGGCCCTCGGCCTGCGCTCGAAATCGGGCATCCACCGGCTGATCTCGGGCCTCGAGGAGCGCGGCTACATCCGCAGGCTCGCCTATCGGGCCCGCGCCCTCGAGGTGGTCAAGCCGCCGGTGGCCGCAGCCCCCCGCGGCCGTATGGTCGGCCGCGACAACCCGCCCACGGCGCCGGCGCCACCGGTCCCCGCCGCCTCGAACGTGGTCCGGGCCGAGTTCGGCGCGCCGCGCCGGCCGGGTCCGCTCGCCGGGGTGGCCGGCAACGTCGATCTCCCGGTCTACGGCCGGATCGCTGCCGGCACACCGATCGAGGCACTCGCCGACTACGGTACGACCATGGACGTGCCGGCCGTGCTGGTCGGCGAGGGCGAACACTACGTCCTCCAGGTGGTCGGCGACTCGATGATCGAGGCCGGAATCCGGGACGGCGACTGGGTCGTCATCCGGCGCGCCGAGACCGCCGAGAGCGGCGAGATCGTCGTGGCGCTGATCGACGACCGCGAGGTGACCTTGAAACGCTTGCGCAAGCGCGGCGGCTCGATCGCCCTCGAGGCCGCCAATCCGGCCTACGAGACCCGCATCTTCGGGCCCAACCAGGTCAAGGTCCAAGGCAAGCTCGTGGCCCTCCTGCGCCGCTACTGAGCCGAGGGGCCTCCCCCCGCGCCGGCTCCGTTCCTCCCGCGCGCCGGTTCAGCTCCAGGCGTGCGGCAGCGGCGGTGCTACCGGTGCGATCGCCTCCGGTACGTCGCTGAACACCGCCCGAACCCCGTGCTCGAACAGCCGCCGCGCCTCGGCCGGATCGTTCACCGTGTAGACCAGCACCGGCACCGCCTCGCGGCGGAGCGCGCGCAACGTCGCCTCGTCGAGATGCTCGCGGCCGAGATGCAAGGTGGTGCAGGCGAGCCGCTCCATCGCCTCCCGCCAGTCGGGCCCCGCCCGCTCGCGCAACAGCCCGCGCGGCAGCTCGGGCACTTCGCGGCGGGCCGCGGCGAGCGCCTCCTCCGCGAAGGAGGAGAGCAGCACGGGCGGTCCGTCGGCCGGCCAGACCCGCGCCACGAGCCGGGCGACCTCCGCACCGGTCCGCCGCTCCTCCCCCGCATCGGCCTTGAGCTCGACGTTCACGGCGAGACCGAGCCGGGCGAGGAGATCGAGTGCCGCTTCGAGGGTCGGCACCCGCTCGCCGCGGAAGCGCGGGTCGAACCAGGCTCCGGCGTCCAGGAGCGCGATCCGGCCGCTGTCGGTCGCGAGCACCCGGCCGCGCCCGTCGGTGGTCCGATCGAGGGTCGAATCGTGGATCACCACCGGCACGCCGTCGCGGGCGAGACGGGCGTCGAGCTCGACCATCCCGGCACCCCGCTCGGCCGCCGAGCGGAAGGCGGCGAGCGTGTTCTCCGGTGCGGCGGCCGAGGCCCCGCGATGGGCGATCACCCGCGGCAGACCCGGGAGCGGCAGCTTCAACCCCGGCTCCCACGGCTCCCAACCCCGACCCCGCATCCACCCCTCCTTCGTGACCCTGCACCCGTCGGCTACGATCGCCTCCGTTAGGCCCACCACGGGCGCCCGGCAAGCCGGCGCCACCAGCGGGAGCCGTCCCCTGCGCCCTCTGCCCCCCGCGAGGGAACCAGGCCCCTCGGCCGGGCCGATCGAGGAGCCGGAGACCGTCGTCACCGGCGTGATCGGCCGGGTGATCTTCCATCGGCCGGAGACCGGCTACAGCGTGCTGCGGCTCGACCGCCCGGGCGAGCCCTCGCTCACCCTCCTGGCCACCCTGCCGGACCCGCGCGAGGGCGAGCCGGTCCGTGTGCGCGGCCGCTTCCAGGACGACCCGGCCTGGGGCCGCCGCCTGCTCGCGAGCGCGGTCGAGATCCTGCCGCCCGCCTCGCCCGAAGCGCTCGTCGACTATCTGGCCTCGGGCCTCGTGGCGGGCCTCGGTCCCAAGACCGCGGCCCGGCTCGTGGAGAGATTCGGGACCGACCTGCCCGAGATCCTGGAGCGGACCCCCGAGCGGCTGCACGAGGTCCGGGGCCTCAAGCGCGGCCTCGCCGAGCGCCTCGTCGAGGCCTGGCGGGCCCGCCGCGCCGGCCGCGACCTCCTGCTCTTCCTCCATGCCCACGGTGTGGGCCTCGCCCGCGCCCGGGCGGTGCTCCAGGCCTGGGGCGAGGACGCCCTCGAGCGGGTCCGCGCCGACCCCTACGGGCTCGCCCGCGAGGTCCCGGGTGTGGGCTTCCGCACCGCCGACGCACTCGCGCTCCGCCTCGGCCTCGTCCCGACCGCCCCGGTCCGCCTCGTGGGCGCGCTCGAGGAGGTGCTGCGGCGGGCGGCCGAGGAGGGCCATACCACGCTCCCGCGCCAAGCCCTGCTCGCCGAGGCCCGAGAGCTCCTGGGCGGAACCGCCCCCGACCTCGAGGCGGCCCTCGAGGACGCCCTCGCCCGGGGCCTCCTGCTCCCGGGGCCGAGGGCGGAAGAGGGCTGGATCCAGCTCCCCGATCTCGCCCGGGCGGAGGAGGCGATCGCCCGCGAGCTCGGCCGGCTTTCGGCGGTGCCGCTGGGGTGGCGCCTCGCCGATCCCGAGGCCACCCTCGCCCGCGCCGCGGCGAGCCTCGGCCTCGAGCCGGCGCCCGCTCAGCGGGCGGCGCTGCGGGCCGCGCTCGAGAGCAAGCTCCTGATCGTCACGGGCGGCCCCGGTACCGGCAAGACCACCCTCGTCCGCGCGATCATCGCGGCGCTCGAGGAGCCGGGGCTCAGGGTGGCGCTCGCCGCACCCACCGGCCGGGCCGCCCGCCGGCTCGCCGAGAGCACCGGCCGCGAAGCCAGGACCCTCCACCGCCTGCTCGAGGCCGAGCCCGGACGCGGCTTCCGGCGCGGCCGCGGTCGTCCCCTCGAGTGCGATCTGCTGATCGTCGACGAAGTCTCGATGGTCGACACGCTCCTCATGCGGGCGACCCTCGAGGCGCTGCCCGACAGCGCCTCGCTCTTGCTCGTGGGCGACGCCGACCAGCTCCCCTCGGTCGGCCCCGGAAGGGTGCTCGCCGATCTGATCGAGAGCGGTCGGGTGCCGGTCGTGCGCCTGGTCGAGATCTTTCGCCAGGCGGAGGCGAGCGGGATCGTCCGCAACGCCCATCGGATCAACCGCGGCGAGCTGCCCGAGCTCGCCCGTGGCGAGGATCCCTCGGGCGACTTCTTCGGCATCAAGGCGAACGACCCCGAGACGGCCGCAGCGCGGATCGTCGAACTCGTGGCCGAGCGGATCCCCGAGCGCTTCGGCCTCGACCCCTGGGCCGACATCCAGGTGCTCAGCCCCGTCAACCGGGGGCCGGCCGGGGTACGCGAGCTCAATCGGCTGCTCCAGGCGAGGCTCAACCCGACGCCGAGCGAGGCCGTCGAGCGGGCCGGCCAACGTCTCGCGGTCGGCGACAAGGTCATGCAGCTCGTCAACGACTACGAGCGCGAGGTCTACAACGGCGATCTCGGCCGGATCACCGCGATCGATCCCAAGGCGCGCACCCTCGAAGCCGAATTCGACGGCCGCCCGCTCGTTTACGCCTTCGACGAGCTCGAGGCCCTCGCACCGGCCTTCGCCGCCACGGTCCACAAGGCCCAGGGCTCCGAATACCCCGCGGTCGTGCTCGCCCTCTGCCGAGCCCACGGCCGCATGCTCGGCCGGCGGCTGCTCTACACGGCGGTCACCCGCGCCCGTCGGCTCGTGGTGCTGGTGGCCGAGCCCGAAGCCCTCGCCCGGGCGGTCCGCGAGGGTGGCGGCGATGCGCGCCGGACTCTTCTCCGCGACCGCTTGGCCGTGCTCCAAGAAGGGCGAGCGACGGGCACGGGAGAGCGGCGATGAGCGAGGAGGAGATCGCGGCACGGCTGGCCGCGGCGAGGGCGATCGTCCGGGAGGCCGGGGCGCTCGCCCTCGCCCATTTCCGCGCCCGCGAGAGCCTCGCGGTCGAGCACAAGGGGCCACAGGACCTCGTCAGCCGGGCCGACCGCGAGAGCGAGGCCCTGATCCGCGCGAGGCTCGCCGCCGCCTTCCCGGGCGATGCCGTGCTCGGCGAGGAACAGGGCGGGGTCGAGGCCGATCGGCTCTGGGTGATCGACCCCATCGACGGCACCGCCAACTTCCTCAAGGGGATGCCCTATTGGTGCGTGGCCCTGGCCTTCGTGGCGGACGGCGCCACCCGCCTCGCCCTCACCTACGATCCCGTGCACGACGAACTCTTCGAGGCGCAGAAGGGCCGCGGCACGCGACGCGACGGCCGTCCCCTGCGGCTCGCCGAGCGGCCCCGGGAGGCCGCCTGCGTCGGCTTCTCGCACAACTTCAAGACACCGGCCGAGCCCTATCTCGAGGCGATGCGGCGGCTGCTCGCCGCCGGCGTGGACCACCGGCGCATGGGCTCGGCGGCGCTCACCTTCGCCCACGTCGCCGACGGCCGGCTGGACGCCGCCATCGCTTTCCGCACGAACGCTTGGGACGTGCTCGGCGGGCTGCTCCTGGTCGCGGAGGCCGGCGGCGCCACGACGCCCTTTCTCGACGGCCGGCCGCTGCTCGAACGCCGCACCGTGATGGCCGGCGCGCCCGAGTTGCTCGCCCTGCTCGCCGGCATCGAGACGCGCGTGGCCGTTTGATCACGTTCGTTCCGAAGGGCTCCACTTCTGGTTGACATTCCTCGCTGGGCCCCGCCAAACTCGCATGGCTCGGTTGCGTCGCACAAGAGCGCCCCGGTGGCGTCTGCCGGGGCGGGTCGGGGACGGGTGTGGGCGGCGACTATCTGGCGCATCTGCAGGTCGCTGGAGAGAGAGCGCTCGCCTGCCTGCGGCGCCACGCCGTGCCGCCCACCGCGATCAACTACGCCGTGTGGTTCACCCACCACGCCGGCCAGAACCCCGGCCTCAGCCGGGCGATCCGGGAACTCGAGGCGAAAGGCGAACGGATCGACGAGGTCCGCCACCTCGAACTCGCCGAGCGCTTCATCGCCCGCGCCGCTCAGCTCGAGCGGATCCAGGACCTGGTCGGCAGGGCGGACAGCGCGCTCGAGGTGATCGCCAGCGAGATCGGGGGCTTCCGCGCGAACGCCGCGGCTTATGGTGCCACCCTCGAGGGTGCGGCGAGCCGGCTCGAGGGCGACGGCCGGATCGACGCCGTGACGGTCCTCGTGAGCGAGCTGAAGGCCGCCACCCTCGCCATGCGCGAGCGAGCGGACGCGCTCGAGCGCGAGCTCGGCCGGCGCGACGCCGAACTCGCGGCAGTGCGGGCCGATCTCGTCAAGGCCGAGGAGGCGATCAGCACCGATCCCTTGACCGGGATCGGCAATCGCCGTCTGTTCGATCGGGCGCTCAGGAAGCTCGCGGCCGAGGCCGCCAAGCGCGGCAGCCCCCTCGCCCTGCTCATGGTCGACATCGATCATTTCAAGCGCTTCAACGACACTTACGGCCACCCGGTGGGCGATCTCGTCCTCAAGCTCGTCGCCGCCAAGCTCGCCGAGCGGGCGCTGCCCCCCCGGATCGCGGCGCGCTACGGCGGCGAGGAGTTCGCGCTGCTCCTGCCCGGCAGCGACCTCGCGGAGGCGGTCGAGCTCGCCGAAGGGATCCGCGCCGAGGTCGCCGATCGCGAGGTCGTGCTCAAATCCGACGGCCGCAAGCTCGGCACCGTGACGCTTTCGATCGGAGTCGCCGCGCTCGGTCCGGGCGAGCCGGCCGACCGTTTCCTCGCCCGAGCGGATGCCGCCCTCTACCGGGCCAAGGAGAAGGGCCGCAACCGGGTCGAGCGCGCGACCGACTGAGCCGCTCAGGCCGGTGCGGGGGCGCGCGCACCCTCCTCCGCGAGCGCACGGGCGTGCGCCTGGATCCGCGCGATCATGCTCGCGAGCCCGTTGGCGCGCCCGGGGGTGAGGAAGAGGGTGAGACCCACCTCGTTCAGAACCTCGGGCGGGTTGGCCAGGATCTCCTCGGGCAGCCGGTCGTCGTAGAGCTGCAGGAGGAGGGCGATCAACCCCTTGACGATGAAGGCGTCGCTGTCGGCCAGGAGGCGGATCCGACCGGTCGTGGGATCGCGCCGGGCCACGAGCCACACCCGGCTCTGGCAGCCCGGCACGAGATGAGCGTCGACCTTGAGCTCCTCGGGCATGGGCGGCAGCCGGCGGCCGCGATCGAGGATGTACTCGATCTTGTCGCGATACTCGTCGAACAGCGCGAAATCCTCCGCGATCGCCTGCGCGGCCTCCGCGATCGTCGCCGTGGCGGGCATGGGCTCCTCCTTCGAAGCCACAATCTGGCCGCGCGACCTGCCGCGATCAACCGGCCGCCGCGGGCGCGCGGGAGCCATGCGGCGGATCGTCTCGACCGTGGCGGGCATCGGGCCCACGCTGCGCCCATGACCCCGCGCGCCGATCTCGAGGCTGCGCTGGCCCGCGAGCCGCGGGTCCCGCTCGCCTGCCTGCCGACCCCGCTGCACCCCCTGCCGCGCCTCTCGGCGGCGCTGGGCGGACCGGAGATCTGGGTCAAGCGGGACGATCTCACGGGCCTCGCCTTCGGCGGCAACAAGACCCGCCAGCTCGAGTTCCTCATGGCCGACGTCCTGGCCTCGGGCGCCGACACGGTGGTGGCCGGTGCCTACACCCAGTCCAACTGGTGCCGGCAGATGACCGCCGCCTGCGCCAGGCTGGGCCTGTCGATCGCCCTCGTGCTCGTGCACGGCCAGAAGGGCGCGAGGCTGCAGGGCAACCTCCTGCTCGACCGGCTCATGGGCGCCGATGTCACCATCGTCGACCTCGACACGATGGAGAAGCTGCAGCCGCTGATCGACGCCCGCGCCGAAGAGCTCCGCCGCCAGGGGCGGAAAGTCTACGTCGTCGAGCCTCTGGGCCTGCGCACCAACGTGCTCGGCACGCTCGGTTACGTCGCCGCCACGCTCGAGCTCGCCGACCAGATGGAGGCCACGGGCCGGGTCTTCCACGAGCTCTGGCAGTGCGGCGCCAACATGCAGCCCGCGGGCCTCGTCCTCGGCCTCCAGGCACTCGGCCTTTCGACCCGGCTCCGCACCGTGACCTCGATCCGCTGGTCGAAGCCGCGCGATGTCGACATCGCCGAGATCGCGAATGCCACCGCCGAGCGGCTCGGCATCCCCACCCGGGTCCTCCCGGCCGCGGTCGGCGCCACCGACGACTATATCGGCCCGGGCTACGGCATCCTCACCGAGGCCGCCCGCGAAGCCCTTCTCCTCTGCGCCCGCACCGAGGGGTTGATCCTCGATCCGGTCTACACCGCCAAGGCCATGGCCGGGCTGATCGACGCCATCCGGCAGGGCCGGATCGGCGCCGACCGGCGGGTGATCTTCCTCCATTCGGGCGGCACCCCGGCGCTCTTCGCCTACGCCGAGGATCTGGGCCTCGGCTGAAGGTCGAGGCGAGCGCCGGCGCGCAGCGTCTCGAACGCCTCGAGCGCCCGCGCTCGCGCCGCGGCGTGGTCGACGAGCGGCCTCGGATAGGTCTCGCCGAGCCGCACCCCGGCGGCCGCCAGCACGTCCGCCGGTGCCTCCCAGGGCGCGTGCAGGAAAGCGTCGGGCAGCCGGGCCAGCTCCGGGACCCAGCGCCGAACGTAGGCTCCGTCCGGGTCGAACTTCCGGGCCTGCAGGACCGGGTTGAAGATCCGGAAGTAAGGGGCGGCTTCGATCCCGCAGCCCGCCACCCACTGCCAGCCCGTGGCGTTGTTGGCGAGATCGGCATCGACGAGGGTGTCCCAGAACCAGCGCTCGCCCTCCTGCCAGGGAATCAGGAGATCCTTCGTCAGGAAGGAGCCGACGATCATCCGCACGCGGTTGTGCATCCAGCCCGTCCGCCAGAGCTCCCGCATCCCCGCATCGACGATCGGATAGCCCGTGCGCCCCCGCCGCCAAGCCCGCAACCCCACCGCGTTCCCGCGCCAGGGGAAGCCGTGGAACTCCGCCCGCAGCGCCCGCTCGGGCAAGTCCGGGAAATGGAACAGCGTGTGGTAGGCGAAGTCGCGCCAGATCAGCTGGCGAACGAACGGCCGGGCCTCGACCTCGCTCCGGCCCTCGCCGGCCGCGCGGGCCCGCACCGCGGCCAGGATCCGCCGCGGCCCGATCGTGCCCACCGCGAGATGGGGCGAGAGCCGCGACACGCCGGCCCGACCCGGGAAGTCGCGCATCCGCCCGTACGACCAGACCGGACCGCCCAGAAAGCGGTCGAGCAGCGCGCGCGCCCCGGCCTCGGAAGGCTCCCAGCTCTCGCGCAGCCCGACCGCCCGGTCCGGCCGCGAGGGTCGGAGCTCCCAGCTCTCGAGCGGCTCGCTCGCGATGCCCTCGGGACCGGCGAAACGCAGGCCGGGAGGGACGGGAAGCGGGGCGGGCGGCGCCTCGCGTCTCGCCCAGGCGCGCGAGAAGGGGGTGTAGACCTTGTACGGCGAACCGTCCGCCTGCACGATCTCGAAGGGCTCGAAGCCGAGGGCCGCGTTGAAGCTCGAGACCTCGACGCCGTCCGCCCGGAGCGCCGCCTCGAGCGCCCGATCGGCGGCCACCGCCCAGGGCTCGTAGCGCCGGCTCCAGAAGACGCTGCGGGCGCCGAGCTCGCGCACGATCCGCGGCACGACCTCGGATTGCGGCCCCCGCCGCAGGATCAGCCGGCCGCCACGCTCCGCGATCGCGGCGGCCAGGCTCTCGAGGGCACCTGCGAGGAACCAGCGGGAAGCCGCCCCCCGCCGCCAGGGTCCCGGGGTCTCGTCGTCCAACAGGAAGAAGGCGACGATCGGCCGGCCGCCGGCCGCGGCCGCGTGCAGCGCCGGGTGATCGTCGAGCCGCAGATCGTTGCGGAACCAGAGCAGGACCGGTGCGCTCATCCGGGGCGGGCTTCCTCGGGTGGCGGATGCTCCTTCTACGGCCGAAGCCGGAGCCGGGATCGCCCGCGTCCGGCCGCCTTTCCCGGCTCGCCGCCGGCTGCGAGCAGATGCCCCGGCACGGCGAAGACGCGCCGCTCGCCGGTCAGCCAAGCGGTGAAACCGTCGGCGAAGAGCCCGGCGATCGCCGCCTCCCGCACGTCGAGGCCGCCCGTGAAGGCACCGAAGGCCGGCAGGAAGAGGCGCCGCCCGTCGCCCACGAAGCAGGGCCGGGCGAGGCTCCGCCGGCTCGGAAGACGCGCCTTGGGATGCAGATGGCCCGCGATCTCGGGCTCGGCCGGCGGGCCCGCCGAGGGGGCGTGCCGCAAGCGGATCCCGTCGAGGGCCAGCGCGTCGAGCACAGCACCGCCGAGGGCGAGCGGGATCGTCGGGTCGTGATTGCCGCAGAGCCAGATCCATGGCCGGCCGCGCACCAGGCCGGCGAGCCGGTCGAACGACTCGCCCTCGAGGGCGCGGGCCGCCGCGGTATCGTGGAACCCGTCGCCGAGGCTCACCACCGTCGCCGGGGCGAGCCGGGCGATCACCGCCTCGAGCCGGTCGAGCGTGGCGGCCGTATCGTGCGGCGGCAGGAGTGCGCGGCCCGACCGCGCGAGGGCGGCCGCCTTCTCGAGATGGAGATCGGCCACCACGAGCAGCCGCCGCTCCGGCCAGAAGAGGGCGCCCGTCGGGTCGAGGAGCATCTCCCGGCCGGCGAGCCGGATCAGCACGGCACCTCGCCCATCGCCTCCGCCACGAACTCGGCCACGGCCGCCTCGAGCGCCTCGTCGAGCCCCTCGCCCGCCACGAGCTCCTTGCCGATCCCGGCCACGATCGCGACCGCGAAGGGCGAGATTCGGGAGAGCCGCCGGTGCCGGATCCGTCCCTGCACCGCGTTCAGGAGATCCGAGAGCCTCCGGACGTCGGTGAGCCCCTGCGCCGCCTCCGCCCGCGCCGCCCGGAGCAGCACGTGGTCCGGCTCGTAGCGGCGGAGCACGTCGTAGATCAGATCGGTGCTCACCGCGACCTGCCGGCCGCTCTTGCGCCGGCCCGGCAGGTTGCGCTCGATCAGGCCCGCGACCACCGCACAGTTGCGGAACGTCCGTTTGATCAGCGAGCTCTCGGCCATCCACTCCTCGAGATCGTCGGCCAACAGATCGAGGGTGAAGAGCTCCTCGGGCCGCTCGACCGGACGGCGGCCCCAGACCGCGATGCAGTAATCCGAAGCCACGAAGCCGAGCGGAGCGAGGCCGAGCCGCTCCATCCGCCGGGTCAAGAGCATGCCGAGCGTCTGATGCGCGTTGCGGCCGGCCATGGGATAGGCGACCAGGAACGCCCGCCCGCCGCGCGGGAAGGTCTCGACCAGGAGCTCGTCGGGGGCCGCCGTGCCCGAGCGCCGCGCCTGTGCGTCGAGCCACTCCCGCAGCGGTGCCGGCAGCGCCGCCCAGCGCTCGGGATCGGCGAGCATCGCCCGGACCCGGTCGGCGAGGGCCGGCCCGAGCGGCAACCGGCCGCCGGCATAGGCCGGGACCCTGGGCTCGCCCTTCCGGCCGGCGAGCTTCACGATCGCCTCGTCCTCGCGGATGCCCACGAATTCGAGCACCCGGCCGGCGAACAGGAAGGTGTCGCCGGGTACGAGCGTGCTCACGAAATATTCCTCGACCTCGCCGAGCCGCCGGCCGCGCGGCCCGAGCCGCACCTTCATCACCGGCGCCTCGACGATCGTGCCGACGTTCATCCGCCAGGCGCGGGCGAGCCGCGGGTCGGCCAGGCGGTAGCGCCCGTCCGCCTCGCGCACGAGGCGGCGGAACCGCTCGTAGCGGCCGAGCGCGTAGCCGCCGGTGGCGACGAAGTCGAGCACCGCGTCGAAATCGGCGCGGGCGAGTTCGGCGAAGGGCGCGCTCGAGCGGACCTCGGCATAGACCGCGTCGGGATCGAAGGGCCCGGCGCAGGCGAGGCCGGTCAGGTGCTGGGCGAGTACGTCGAGCCCGCCGGGTACGACCGTCCCGCCGTCGAGCGCCCCCTCGGCCAGCGCCTCGCACGCCGCCATGCATTCGAGCACCTCGAACCGGTTGGCCGGCACGAGCACCGCCCGCGAGGGCTCCTCGAGCCGGTGGTTGGCGCGGCCGATCCGCTGCAGGAGCCGGGCCACGCCTTTGGGTGCCCCGACCTGGACGACGAGGTCGACATCGCCCCAGTCGAGCCCGAGATCGAGCGAGGAGGTGGCGACCACCGCGCGCAGCCGGCCGGCCGCCGTCGCCGCCTCGACCTTCTTGCGCTGCGCCGCCTCGAGCGAGCCGTGGTGCAGGGCGATCGGCAGGTTCTCGGCGTTGAGCCGCCAGAGGAGGCCGAACAGCACCTCGGCCTGGGCGCGGGTGTTGACGAACACGATGCTCGTGCGATGCGCCCGGACGAGCTCGAGGATCGCCGCCGCCGCGTGGCTCCCGTAATGCCCCGCCCAGGGCATGGGACCGGGCGGGATCAGGATGTCGACCAGGGGCGCCGCACCCGCCTCGCCCCGCACGAGCGCCACCGCCTCGGGCTCGGGCCAGAGGAAGCGCTCGAGCGCGTCCGGATACGCCACGGTCGCCGAGAGCCCGACCCGACGGGCGGCCGGTGCGAGCGTGCGCAGCCGGGCGAGCGCCAGCGCGAGGAGTGTCCCCCGCTTGCTCTCGGCGAGCGCGTGCAGCTCGTCCACCACGATCGCCCGCAGCCCCGCGAAGCGCTCGGCCGCGTCCGGGTAGGAGAGCAGGAGGGCGAGCGATTCGGGTGTGGTGAGCAGGATGTCGGGTGGTCGCCGGCGCTGGCGGGCGCGCTCGCCGGCGGTGCTGTCACCGGTCCGCAGAGCGACGCTCAGCGCGAGACCGCACTCGCGGATCGGCGCCTCGAGGTTGCGGGCCACATCGGCCGAGAGCGCCTTCAAGGGCGAGACGTAGAGCGTGTGCAGGCCGCGGCCGCCGCCCTCGCGGGCGAGCTCGACCAGGCTCGGGAGGAAGCCGGCCAGCGTCTTGCCACCGCCCGTAGGCGCCACGAGTAGCGCGTGCCGGCCCGCCCGCGCGAGCTCGAGCATGGCGAGCTGGTGCGTCCGCGGCCGCCAGCCGCGCCCGGCCATCCAGGAGGCGAAGGGCTCCGGCAGCCCGCCGCCCGACGGCTCCCCGGCCGGCTCGCCGCCCGCCGACCCGGAGATCGATCCTGCGCCTGGCGGCGCGCCGACCGCTCGGGTGCGCCCCGACCCGGCTCGCGCCTCGCCTGCGGATCCCGCGACGGCAGCCGCCGGTCCGGTTTCGACGCCGGAGGTCGCGCCGGTGGCACGGCTCGGGGCCACGATCCCACCTTCGAGAGGCTCGACGGGAGCAGGCTCGGTGACCGCCCGCCGCTCGTCACCACCGAGCACGGGGTCGAACGCGCCCGGCCCAGGGCCGCGGACCGCCCGACCTCCCCTCGCCCGCTCCGCCCGAGCTGCTCCGCCCGCCGGCTCGGTTCCGATCACCCGCTGCCGCTCCGTATCGAGCCCCCGGCCGTCCGCCGTCTCGTCGCGAGCGCTCGCCGGATGCTCGGGGAGCGCCCCCACCCTGCCGCACGGGCGCGTGCGGCCCGCCGCCCGGGCTGCCGGCGTCCGATCGCCGGCGGGCCGGCACGGGGTCGAAGGGATCGCACTACGGTGCCATCTAGCGCGGTCGGGGCGCCGGGTCACGGTCGGCCCCGCGGAGTCCGCCGGGGCGGCCCGTCGCATCGGGCAGCACGCCCCGTGCCACCGGACCGCGCGTCGGACCCCGATCGCGTGGTTTTCCGGGCGCTCCGCGGTCGGCCCTGCCGCCGGCTCCCGGGGCGGTTCGAACGACTCCGGCGGGTCGGGGTCGGTGATCCGCTCGCAAACGCGGCCGTCGAGCGCGTCGGACACTCGAGCGGACCACCACGGCATGCGAACGGCCACTCCCCTGTCGGTTCGTCGTCGCCATCGGCCCGGAAGAACGGACCGAGCGCGACGAGCGGCACGCTCGCGCAGGGGACGTCACGAGCGGCCGCGGCGAACGGCGTCCTTCGCTTTTCGCCTGCCCGGCGCTCCTCTGTCGGCACGAAGTCCCGCACGGCCGCCGCTTCGCCGTCGCTCGTTTTCCCGCGGCCCTCCGTGGCCGCCCCCGGCGACGCGCACCCCGAGAACGGAGCGGCGGCGGTCGCCGCGCGCTCGACCTTCCGCACTCCCGGGGTCGCGCAGCACGGGCGTCGCCCACGTCCCCGTCCACGGCACGGCCGGCTTCCGGCGATCGCCCCCCGAGGACCGACGGGGACGGGTCCGGCCTCGTACCGAGCCCGCGAAGACGACCGCCGACCCGGCTACCGGATCGATGCTCGAACTCGGAGGGCGGCGTCGCCCGAAAGCGCTGCCCGTGACCGACGGCGGCCCGGGCAGGCTCCTCTGCACAGCGGCCCGCGCCATCCGGCCCGACCCGAAGGCCGGCCGACCACACGGGGCGGGGAAGCGCCATCGGTGCGCCGTCCCGCCTTTCCCAGCGGTCGGCGTCTCCGGTCGGCGCGTCGGGCGTCCGGCCCGGCCTCCGATCGCGAACGGCCGCCCCCGGCCCACCTGGTCGCGTGCGGGCCGCGGACCACGGAGCCCCGGTCCCGCGCCACGGGCCGGCGGAGCCCGTTCCATCGGGCCGGCCCTCGGGGCCGCGCGACCTCGTCGCAGGCGCGCGTCCTCCCCGATCGGGCGTCCCGGCCGACCGGCTCGCTCCGACCCCATCTTCGAGGCACCGGTTTCGGCACCAGCCGCCCCGCATCTCGACGCGCGGGCGAACACGATCGTCCGGGTACGGCGGGCCCCGGTGCTGGACGGGAAGACCGGAGCCGGACCACCGCGCCGCGGCTCCTCGCCCCCGGCCCGGCTCTCCGGGAACGTCGTCCGCCAGGCCGACGCACCTCCCGAGGCGATGCCCCCTCCGCTGCCTCGACCCCCCCGCCGGGCGGCCCTCGGCGGGCCGGGCGAGGGGTTCGGCCCGAGGCGGCTCGCCGCCGGCGCCCCCGATCCGAAAGCCCCGGCCGACCGGCTCGCTCCGACCCCATCTTCGAGGCACCGGCCTCGGCACCAGCCGCCCCGCATCTCGACGCGCGGGCGAACACGATCGTCCGGGTACGGCGGGCCCCGGTGCTGGACGGGAAGACCGGAGCCGGACCACCGCGCCGCGGCTCCTGGGGCCACGCAGCCGGACTTCCGATGATGAACCTCGGTCGCCCGCCCGAGGCCTCGCCGACAGCCGGCGACGCAGCGGCCCTCGGGGATGCCGAGAGGGCCGACCAAGGGTCGGCGCCAGCGTGAACGGCACCTCCGCAGCCGCGTACACCCGATGCCCCGAACCGAGCGGGCCCGCCCGACCTCCGGCCCGGCCGGCGAACAGGTCGTGCGGACGGAGCCGCTCCCGCGGTTCGCCGAGACGACCGGATCCGGGAGACCGCGCCGTCGGCTTCGAGCACGCGCCGTGGAAGGTCCGGCGATCGGCCCGCCGATACTCCTGCGCACGCCCCGAGGCGGCACACCGAGCTCGATGGTTCCCGGCCCGGGCGCGCCGTGCAGCTCGCTTCGCCGAAACCGGGCCGGCGGGTCCCGCTGATCGCTGCCGCGGGACGGCCGGCGGCGGGCCGTGGGCTTGCCCGCCGGTGCCTCGCGGATCGACCGGCCACCGGGCCCTTCCGACGGAAGGACGAGCCCGAAGCCACCCGCGACGGCCGAGACCACCGGCCCCTCGGCCCGCCGGCTCGGCCTTTCTCACGGAACCGGGCACGCGGCCGCCACGACCTCGCTGCGCCGGCGCCGGAGGCGGGCCGGGTCCCCGCTGCGGCGGCTCGACCCCGGCACCGCGCCCGCCTATGCTGCGCCGCGGCGAGGCGGAGGCCGGGAGCCATGGCGGCACGCATCTTCATCGACGGCGAGGCGGGCACCACGGGCCTCGGCATCCGCGAGCGGCTCGCGCGCCTGCCCGGCGTCGAGCTCGTGGCGATCGACCCCGCCCGGCGCAAGGATCCCGAGGCCAAGCGAGCCCTCCTCGCCGAGGTCGATCTCGTGATCCTCTGCCTGCCGGACGAGGCGGCGCGCGAGACCGTGGCGCTCCTCGACGGGCTCGGGGAGCGCGCACCGCGCGTGCTCGACGCCAGCACCGCCCATCGGGTCGCACCGGGCTGGGTCTACGGCCTGCCCGAGCTCGCCCCGGAACAGCCGCGGGCGATCGCCGCGGCCCGCCGGGTGGCCAACCCCGGCTGCTATCCGAGCGGGGCGATCCTGCTGCTGCGGCCGCTGGTCGAGGCCGGGCTCCTGCCGGCCGACTTCCCGGTCACGATCAACGCCGTCTCGGGCTATTCGGGCGGCGGCCGCGCCATGATCGAAGCCTACGAGAGCGGTCGCGCCCCGCCGTTCGAGCTCTACGGGCTCGGCCTCGAGCACAAACACCTGCCCGAGATCCAGCTGCACGCCCGGCTCGCCTGGCGGCCGATCTTCGTGCCCTCGGTCGGCAACTTCCGTCAGGGTATGCTGGTTTCGGTGCCGCTCCACCTCGATGCGTTGCCGACCCGGCCGAAGGCGGCCGACATCGAGGCGACACTCGCCGCCCGCTACCGCGGCACACCGCTCGTGCGCGTGTTGCCGGCGCCGCGGGAAGGCCGGCTCGACGCCGCGGCACTCGCCGGATCCGACCATCAGGAGCTGTACGTTTTCGGCAACGAGGCGCGCCGCCAGGCGGTCCTCGTCGCCCGCCTCGACAATCTCGGCAAGGGAGCCTCGGGGGTGGCGGTGCAGAACGTCGAGCTGATGCTCGGGCTCGATCGGGGGGCGGACTGATGCTCTGGGCACTCGGCTCGGTCGCACCGGAGACCGAGAGCGACGAATGGTGGGTCGCCCCGACCGCCGTGCTGATCGGCCGGGTCCGGCTCGGCCACGAGGCGAGCGTGTGGTGGAACTGCGTGCTGCGGGGCGACGGCGAGCCGATCGAGATCGGCGCGCGCAGCAACATCCAGGACGGCACGGTCTGCCACACCGACCCGGGCTGTCCGCTGATCGTCGGGCCGGACGTCACGGTCGGCCATTCCGCCGTGCTGCACGGCTGCACCATCGGCGCGGGCTCGCTGATCGGCATCGGCGCCATGGTCTTGAGCGGCGCCAGGGTCGGTCGCAACTGCCTGATCGCCGCCAAGGCGCTCGTGGGCGAGGGCAAGGAGATCCCGGACAACAGTGTGGTCATGGGGATCCCCGGCAAGGTCGTGGCCGAGGTCCGCCCGGACCAGCTCGAGCGGATGGCCCGCGGCACCCGCGCCTATGTCGAGAACTGGAAGCGTTACCGACGCGAGCTTCGCCGGCTCGGGGCGGCCCCAGGCCCCGAAGCCGGCGGTTGAACGGAGGCGGCCCGCGCCGGGCCGCGCGCGCCGACCACGGACCGGCTGGCCGCCCGCGACGAACACGCTATGGTGCCCGCCGCCCGGTCGCCGGGCGGTCGATGCGGAGTCGAACCCTTGAGCGAGCCCGTCCCGCGCGAGCTTTTCGCACGCTGCAAGGCCTGGCCGGTGGTCGAGGCCCTCAAGGTCGTCGAGCGCGTCCGCGACCGACCGCCGGCCAAGGGCTACGTGTTGTTCGAAACCGGCTACGGGCCTTCGGGCCTGCCGCACATCGGCACCTTCGGCGAAGTCTTCCGGACCACCCTCGTCCGCCGCGCCTTCGCCCGGCTCTGCGACCTGCCGACCGAACTCGTCGCCTTCAGCGACGACATGGACGGGCTGCGCAAGGTCCCGGACAACGTCCCCAACCGGGAGATGGTTGCGCAGCATCTCGGCCGGCCACTCACGGCGATCCCCGACCCGTTCGGCACGCACGAATCGTTCGGCCACCACATGAACGCCCGACTGAAGGCGTTCCTCGACGACTTCGGCTTTCCCTACACGTTCAAGAGCGCCACCGAGTGTTACCGTTCGGGGCTGTTCGACGCCACGCTCCGCAAGGTGCTCGAGAACCACGAGGCGATCCGCAGGGTGATCCTGCCGACCCTCGGCCCGGAGCGACGCGCGACCTACTCGCCGATCTTGCCGATTTCGCCGAAGACCGGCCGCGTCCTGCAGGTGCCGATCCTCGAGACCCGCCCCGATGCCGGTACGGTCGTCTTCCGCGACGAGGACGGGACCTTGACCGAGGTCCCGGTGACCGGTGGCCACTGCAAGATGCAGTGGAAGTGCGACTGGGCGATGCGTTGGGTCGCCCTCGACGTCGACTACGAGATGTCCGGCAAGGATCTGATCGATTCGGTCAAGCTCGGCACCCAGATCTGCCGGATCCTCGGTGGAACGCCACCCGAGGGTTTCACCTACGAGCTCTTCCTCGACGAAAACGGACAGAAGATTTCCAAGTCCAAGGGGAACGGCCTCACAATCGAGGAATGGCTGCGCTACGGCACCCGAGAATCCCTCGCCCTCTTCATGTACAAGGATCCCAGAGCCGCGAAGCGGCTCTATTTCGACGTCATCCCTCGCCACGTCGACGAGTACCACCAGCTCCTGGAGGCGTTCCTCGAGCAGGACATCGAGAAGCGGCTCGCCAACCCGGTCTGGCACCTGCACGACGGCGACCCGCCGGTCCACCGGCTGCCGCTCTCCTACGCGATGCTCTTGAATCTCGCGACCGTCCTGAACGCCCAGTCGGCCGAGCTGCTCTGGGGCTTCATCACGCGCTACGCGCCAGGGGTCACCGCCGCGAGCCACCCGGAGCTCGCCCGGCTGGTCGAACACGCTCTCGCCTATTGCCGCGACTTCGTGCTGCCGCAACGCCGGCTGCGCGCCCCGGACCCGCGCGAGCGGGCGGCCCTTCGCGACCTGCGCGACCGCCTCGCGGCCCTGCCCGCCGGTGCGGACGGGGAAGCGATCCAGGATCTCCTCTATGCGCTGGGTCGCAGCCACGGGTTCGAGCCCTTGCGGGAGTGGTTCAAGGCCCTCTACGAGACGCTGCTGGGCCGGTCCGAGGGACCGCGCTTCGGCACGTTCGTCGCCCTCTACGGGGTTCCGGAGACCGTGGCTCTGATCGATTCCGCCCTCGCCCGGGAGGCGGCCGCCGCATGAGCAGGGGGTTGCGATCGGCGCTCGCCGCCCGCCGCTCCGTGGATCGCCGCGCGCCTTCCCACACCGCCGGGCGGCGGTCCGAGGGTCGACGGGGTCCCCGGGTTCGGTTCGGACCGGCGTCGACCCTGTCCGCGACGGCCCTCGCTCCGACCTCGAGACGCGCCGTACCCGTGGATCGACCGAGCGGCTCGCCCGCTGCCGACCCGGGCCACGACGACCGGGTGCCCGCTGCGACGGCAGTGCACGAGGCCGAACGGCTGGCACGCCGGACCCGGAAAGGCACGGCCGGGTTCGACACGGCTCCCGTGGGCCGGCTCGCTCCGACCCGGAGTGGCGGCACCCGTCCGTTCTTTTCCTCGAGGGGTCGCTCGGCGGTGCCGTGCGTCGCGGTGCCGTCCGCCCGTGCGAGCCGGACACGCTCGGTTTCCGGCGGGAACCCGTCCGGCCGCGTGCCCGCTCCGTTGCGGGCCCATGCCGCTACGCCGCGCCGAGCTTCGACGGTCGCCCGCACGGTCCTACCGCCGGCTCGACCGGCTCCGACGCGCCCGGCACCCGGTCGGAACGCGACCTGCGGCCGGGGAGTTCCGATCCGGCCCCGCTCGCAGAGCCTCTCCGGCGGGCGCGGGTACCGAGCGGGGAACGGTCTCGGGACGGAGAACGTCGCGTGAGGGGCCGGAGCGAGGAGCCGCCGCGGCGCCGCAAGGGGCCGCCCGAGCCGCCGCCCCGCCGTGGCCCGGCGCACGGTGGCCCGCCGGTGCTCGAGTCTCGGCGGCCACCGGTCTCCGCCCGCTCGCTCGCCCTCGACGTGCTGGACGCCGTGCTGGGTCCGGAGCGACGCCGGCTCGAGGAGGCCTTCGCCGAACATCCCCAGCTCGCCCAACTCGCGCCCCGCGATCGCCAGTTGGCCCGGCTGCTGATCGCGACCGTGCTCCGCCGAACGGGAGAGCTCGACGCGCTGGCCGCTCCGTTCCTGCGCTTCGTCCCGGAGCCGCCGCGGCTGCGCAACATCCTCCGCATCGGCGTCGCCCAGCTCGCGATCCTGGGTACGCCGCCGCACGCCGCCGTTCACACCGCCGTCGAGCTCGCGCGGCACGGCCACGAGAAGGCCGTACCGATGCTCAACGCCGTGCTCCGGCGCCTCGCCGGTCACGCCGCGGCGCGCCTGCCCGAACTCGATGGCCCGCGCCTCGACACCCCCGACTGGCTCTGGCGGAGCTGGGTAGCGGCCTATGGCGAGCCGACCGCGCGGGCGGTCGCCGAGATCCATCTGCGCGAGCCGCCGCTCGACCTCGTGGTACGCGGCGATCCGACCGAGACGGCAGCGCTGCTCGAAGCCGAGCCGCTCTGGCGCGACGTCGTGCGGCGGCCGGTCGGGGGTGCGATCGAGGAATTGCCCGGCTACGCCCAGGGCACGTTCTGGGTCCAGGACGTCGCCGCGAGCCTGCCCGCCCGCCTCCTCGGCCCGGTCGAGGATCGGCCGGTGCTGGATCTCTGCGCAGCCCCGGGCGGCAAGACGCTGCAGCTCGCCGCCGCGGGTGCCCGGGTCACGGCGGTCGACCTCTCGGCCGCCCGCCTCGAGCGGGTGCGCGCCAACCTCGCCCGCACCCGGCTCCGGGCCGAGCTCGTCGCGGCGGACGTCACGGCCTGGCGCCCTCCGGCGCCGGCACCGCTCGTGCTCCTCGACGCACCCTGCAGCGCCACCGGGACGATCCGCCGCCATCCCGACATCCTCCACCACAAGCGGCCGCAGGACGTGGCACGGATGGTCGAGCTGCAGGACCGTCTGCTCGATGCCGCGGCAGCCATGCTCGCCCCGGGTGGTCGCCTCGTCTACGCCGTCTGCTCGCTCCAACCCGAGGAGGGCGAACGGCGCATCGAAGCCCTGCTCGGTCGCACGCCCGGACTGCGGCGCGATCCGATCCTGGCCCGGGAGCTCGAGGGCCTGCCGGTCGTCCCGGACGCGACCGGGGCGGTGCGGACGCTGCCCTGCCACTGGGCCGAGCGCGGCGGGATGGACGGCTTCTTCATCGCCCGTCTCGCCCGCGCTCCCTGAGCCTTCGCGAACCGGAGCTCCTCCATGACCGTCCGGCCGATCCGCCGCGCGCTCCTCTCGGTTTCCGACAAGACCGGGCTCGTCGAGCTCGCCCGCGCGCTCGCCGAACGCGGCGTAACGCTGGTCTCGACCGGCGGGACGGCGGGCACCCTGCGCGAGGCGGGGCTCGCCGTCCTCGAGGTGAGCGCGGTCACCGGCTTCCCGGAGATCCTCGACGGCCGGGTCAAAACCCTCCATCCCCGGATCCACGCGGGCCTGCTCGCTACCGACACCGAGGAGCATCGGGCGACACTCGCCGAGCACGGTATCGCTCCGATCGACCTCCTGGTCGTCAATCTCTACCCGTTCGCCGCCACCCGGGCACGCGGCGCCGCCTTCGCCGAGTGCATCGAACAGATCGACGTGGGCGGGCCGGCCATGCTGCGCGCCGCCGCCAAATGCCACGAGCGCGTGACGGTGCTCGCCGACCCCGCCGACTATCCCGCTTTTCTCGCCGAGCTCGCCGAGGCCGGCGGCACGCGCCTCGAGACCCGCCGCCGGCTCGCCGCCAAGGCGTTCGCGCTGACCGCCGCCTACGACGCGGCGATCGCGGCCTTTCTCGACGAGACCCGCGGCGAGGCCTTTCCCGAGCGGTTCGTGCTGGCGGCCGAGCGGGTCGAGCGGCTGCGCTACGGCGAGAACCCGCATCAGGCCGCCGCTCTCTACCGGTCGAGCGGGCCGCGGCCCGGCGTCGCCGACGCCCGCCGACTGCAGGGCAAGGAGCTCTCCTACAACAACCTGCTCGACGCCGATGCCGCCCTCGAGGCGGTCGCCGAGCACGTCGAGCCCGCGGTCGTGATCGTCAAGCACGCCAATCCCTGCGGCGCGGCTCTCGGGGCCAGTCTGCGCGAAGCCTGGGAGAAGGCCCTGGCGTGCGACCCGGTTTCGGCATTCGGCGGTATCGTGGCCGTCAACCGTCCGCTCGATGGCGAGACGGCCCGGGCGATGAGCGGTCTCTTCCTCGAGGTGGTGGTGGCACCGGCCGTCCTGCCGGAAGCCGCCGAGGTGTTCGCGCGCAAGCCGGCGTTGCGGCTCTTGGTGACCGATGGCCTGCCCGACCCGGCGGCGCCCGGCCTCGTGGTCCGCTCGCTCGGCGACGGCCTGCTCGTCCAGACCCGCGACCCCGGCACCGACGAGCGCGCCGCCTGGCGGGTGGTCACCCGCCGCGCACCGAGCCCAGCGGAGTGGGTGGACCTGGCCTTCGCCTGGAAGGTCGTCCGCCACACCCGCTCGAACGCCATCGTGCTCGCCCGGAACGGCGCCACGGTCGGTATCGGGATGGGCGAGACCAGCCGGGTGGATGCCGCCCGCCACGCGGTCGAGCGGATGGATCGCGGTCCCGGCCGCGGGCCCTGCGTGGTCGCCTCGGACGCCTTCTTTCCCTTCGCCGACGGCCTCGAGGCGGCGATCGCGGGGGGGGCCACGGCCTGCATCCAGCCCGGTGGCTCGCGGCGCGACGAGGAGGTCGTCGCCGCCGCCGACCGCGCCGGCCTCGCAATGGTCTTCACCGGCCGCCGCCATTTCCGTCATTGACAACGGCGGGCCCCGGCCCGGCCGGTCGCTCGCCGACCGAGCCTCGCAGGGCCGCTGGGCGGCCGGCCGCACGGAGCGGCGCCCGGGGGCACCCGGCAACCGCCCCCCGACCTTCCCGGCCGGGCGCTGCTGCAGGGCGAGGACCGCGAGCGCGAGCCCCGCGAGAGCCGTGAGGGCGAGGAAGAGTTCCGCCATCCGCTGCTCCGCTTCCCGACCGGAGCATGCGGCGAAAAGGTTACGAAGCGGTTAAGGAACCGAGCGTCGATCCGAACGCGATTTTTCGCCGGACCGTGGCCACGCGCCGCGGCGGGTGCGGACAGCGCTCGGGATCGGACGGCGCACGGCCGTTCCGCGCCCGCGCCGCACCCGCGGCTACCCTACCGACTCCTCCATCTTTCCGGCTTTTCGGTGGTGGGCGCACAAGGACTCGAACCTTGGACCCGCTGATTAAGAGTCAGCTGCTCTACCAACTGAGCTATGCGCCCGCGCGACGGCGGGGATGTAGGCCCCGCGCCGGGCAGCGTCAAGCTGCGCGCGCCCGCCCGGTGCGCGCACCGGCTCCCGCCACCCTCGCCCCATTGCCGCCCCGCGCCCGCGGCGCTAGGCATGAAGCGTTCGGGCGAACCGGAGGTTGCGCGAGCGTGCCACCCACCTCGAGCGAGCGTGCTGCCACGGTCCTGCACGCCGACCTCGAGAACTACACCGGCCGCATGGCGCGCGATCCGCACGGCACCGTCGCCTCCCTCAAGAGCTGCCGCGCGGTGTTCGCCGCCTGCGTCGCCGCCGCCGGCGGCCGGGTCGTCAACCAAGCCGCCGACAGCGTGCTCGCCGAGTTCGGCGACCCCCGAAGCGGCGTGCTCTGCGCGCTCGCGATCCAGACCCGGCTCGCCGAGCCGCCCTCGGGCCGCAGCGATCTCGAACCCTTGCGCTACCGGGTCGGCCTCGACCACGGCGCGCTCATCGCCGAGGGCGACGAGCTCTACGGCCTCGCCGTCAATCGGGCGGCGCGGATCCAGGAGATCGCCGAGCCCGGCGAGGTCCTGGTCTCGGCGGCCGTCCAGGAGCGGGTCGGGCCGAGCCCGGAGATCGCCTTCGCCGCCGAGGGCGTGCTCCGCCTCAAGAACCTGCCCGAGCCCGTCGCCGTCTTCCGGGCGCACCGTGCCGACGCCCCGGTCGATGCGGCCGGGCGGCGGCGGGCCCTCGGCAGGCTCGCCCTGCCCCCCGTCCCCTCGATCGTCGTCCTCCCTTTCCGTGGTATCGGGGTCGACCCCCGCGCGGCCCTCCTCGCCGAAGGGCTCACCGACGAGGTGATCGCCGACCTCTCCCGCTTCCGCGACCTCTTCGTGATCGGACGGGCGAGTGCCTTCGCCTACCGCGAGCAGGGCCGCTCGGCCGCCGCGGTCGGCCACGAGCTCGGCGTCCACTACGCGCTCGACGGCAGCCTCGTGCTCGAGTCCGGCCGGCTCCGACTCACCGCGCATCTCGTCGAGACCGCGACCGGCAAGGTCGCCTGGAGCGAGCGCTACGAGCGCACCCTCGAGGACCTCCTCGAGACCGAGGCCGACCTCGCGCGCCGGCTCGCCGCCACCCTGGCGGGCCGGGTCGAGGAGCACGAGCAGCAGCGCCTGCGCCAGGGCGGTGGCCAGAGGCTCGAGGCTTACGGCCACCTGCTCGCCGGCCTGCACGAGCTCTACCGCTACACCGCCGCGGCCAACGCGCGCGCCCGGCTCGCCTTCACCCGCGCCAGCGAGATCGATCCGGGCTATGCCCGCGCCTTCGCCATGCTCTCCCGCACCCACAGCTACGATTGGCGCTACCGCTGGAGCGCCGATCCGGCCCGCTCCCTCGAGGAGGCCAGGGACCTCGCCGAGCGGGCGGTCGCGCTCGACCCGACCGACGCTCGCGGCCACGCCGAGCTCGGCTGGGTCAAGCTCTACGCCAAGGACGTGCCGGGCGCCCTCGAGGCGTACGAGACCGCCCATCGGCTCAACCCGAACGACCCCGACATCCTGGCGCTCATGGCCGACGCGCTGGTCTACGCCGGCCGGCCGTGCGAGGCGCTCAGCCTCGTCGCCCGAGCCAAGCGCCTCAACCCCCACTACCCCGACATCTATCTCTGGAGCGAGGCCGACGCCCTCTTCTCGCTCCGCCGCTACGACGAGGTCGTCGCCACGATCGGCCGGATGCGCGACCCGAGCGAGGGCTCGCGCCTGTTGGCCGCCAGCCACGCTCTCGCCGGCCGACCGGCCGAGGCGCGCCGCTACGCCGAGATGGTCCTGCGCCGCCAGCCCGGCTTCACCGTCGCCGACTGGATCGCCACCCAGCCCGACACCGATCCCGAAGAGCGCGAGCATTTCCGCAAAGGCCTCCTGCTCGCGGGGCTGCCGCCGTGAACACGCCCGAGGGTCCCCGCGCGGTGCGCGAGGTCACGATCGCCGGCCGATGAGCGAGGCCGACCGCGAGCGTTGGGAACGGCGCTGGCGCGAGCGCGCCGGCGCATCCGCCCCGCCCGAGCCCTGGCTCGTCGCCAATCTCGATCGTCTGCCGCGCGGCCCGGTGCTCGACGTCGCCGCCGGCGACGGCCGCAACGCGCTCTCGCTCGCCGAGCGGGGTTTCCCGGTCACCGCGATCGACATCTCCCCCACGGCCCTGGAGCGGCTCGCGCGGAGGGCGCGCGAGCGCGGGCTCGGGGTCGCCACCCGCACCGCCGATCTCGACGATCCGGCGGCGCTCGCCGGCCTCGGCCCGTTCGCGAGCCTGCTCGTGGTCCGCTACAAGCCCTCGCCCGAGCAATGGCGGCACCTGCTCGCCCGGCTCACCCCGGGGGGGCGGCTCCTGCTCTGCTCCTTCGGCCGCGAACGGGCGGCGGCGGGCGGCTTCGATCCCGCCTACTGCCTCGAAGAGGCCGAGCTTCGGGCGACGCTCGAGCCGACCCTCGCCTGCCTCGCCTACGAGCGGCTCGGCCCGGCGAGCGACTGGCTCGAGGGCTCGATCTGGGAGAAGCGGGCCTAGCCCACGAGCCGCAGCCGAGCGGGGGCGCCGACGCCCCGCCCGACCGGGGCCAACAGGCGCCGGTCGACCTCGGCGATCCGGGCGCAGCCGCAGAGCGCCATCGCCCGATCGAGCTCGCGCCGGAAGATGTCGAGCACGAGCGCCACCCCGGCCTCGCCCGCGACCGCCAGGCCCCACCAGTGCGGCCGGCCGATCGCCACCGCCCGAGCGCCGAGTGCGAGCGCCCGCAACACGTCGACCCCGCGCCGCACCCCGCCGTCGAGCAACACCACGAGCCGGTCGCCCACCGCCTCGACGACCTCCGGCAGCGCCCGGATCGCCGAGACCGCGCCGTCGAGCTGCCGGCCGCCGTGGTTGGACACGAACACCCCGTCGACCCCGTGCTCGGCGGCGATCCGGGCGTCCTCCGGATGCAGGATACCCTTGAGCAGGAGCGGCCCCTTCCAGAGCCCCCGCAGCCACGCGACGTCGCGCCAGGAGAGGCCGGGGTCGAGCATCCGAGCGATATACGCCCCGAGCGAGACGATGTCCTCCTCGTGGCCGGCCGCACCCCGGTAATTGGCGAAGCTCACCCGGCGCGCCCCACGCATGCGCAGGAGCCAAGGCCAGTGCACGATCATGTCGAGCGTGCCGCGCAGTCCGAGCCGCGGCGGGATGGCGAAGCCGTTGGCGAGATCGCGCTCGCGCTGGCCCAGCACCTGGTTGTCGACCGTGAGGACCAGGGCCTCGCAGCCCGCTGTCTGCGCCCGCTCGGTCATGGCACCGGTGAGGCCACGGTCGCGGTAGAGGAAGACCTGGAACCAGCGCGGGCCGGGTGCGGCCTCCGCGAGCTCCTCGATCGTGCAGGTCGAGCCGTGGCTCTGGCAGTAGATCGTGCCGGCGGCCTGCGCCGCCCGGGCCGCGCCGATCTCGCCGTCCGGCCAGAGGATCCCGGAGAGCCCGGTCGGAGCGATCAACACCGGGAGCTCGATCCGGCGGCCGAACAGTTCGACCGAGAGATCGCGCTCGGCCGGCCCCGTGAGCATCCGCGGCACGATCTCGAGCGCGTCGAAGTCGTTCTCGTTCCGCGCGAGCGTGCGCTCGTCCTCGGCCCCGCCGTCGGCGAAGTCGAAGATCACCTTGGGCAGCACCCGGCGGGCCGCCCGCCGGAGCGTCTCGATATTGTAGTAGCGTCGGGCGAGCGCCGCGCGGTCCATGGCGATCCTCCCCTGAAGCCCCGGCCCTTCCGCGCCGCCCGCGACCGTGGCATGCGGGCGGCGGCGCCACAAGGCGCGGCAGCGGAGGCGGGCCCTGCGATGACGGCCGACCGCTCGATCGGCATCCTGGGGCTCGGCACGATGGGCCGCAGCCTCGCCCTCAATTTCCGCGACCGGGGGATCGCGGTCGTCGGCGGCGACCCGGCCGAGTCGGCCCGCCGGGCGGCCGCCGCCGCGGGACTCGCCGTCCTCGCCGATCCGGCCGCTCTCGTGGCCGCACTCGCCCGACCGCGCCGGATCCTGCTCGTGGTCCCGGCCGGGCCGCCGGTCGACGCCGCCCTCGACCTGCTCCTGCCCCTCCTCGCCCCGGGCGACGTGGTCATCGACGGCGGCAACAGCCATTGGCGGGACAGCGCCCGGCGTGCCGCCCGCCTCGAGGCCCGGGGCCTCGCCTTCGTGGGCCTCGGCATCTCCGGTGGCGAGGAGGGTGCCCGCCACGGGCCGGCGCTCATGGCCGGCGCCTCGGTCGAGGTCTGGGAAACGATCCGCCCGCTGCTCGAGCCGATCGCCGCCCGTGCGGAGGACGGCGAACCCTGTTGCGCCCGCTTCGGCCCGGCACCCGCCGGCCATCTCGTCAAGACGGTCCACAACGGCATCGAGTACGCGGTCATGCAGGCGCTCGCCGAGGTCGTCGACCTCGCCGGCCGGGGCCACGGCCTCGATCTTTCGGCGATCGCCGACCTGCTGGAAGGCTGGGCTCGGGGGCCCTGCGGAGGCTTCCTGCTCGAGACCGCGATCCGCGTCCTGCGTACCGTCGACCCGGAGAGCGGTCGGCCGCTCCTCGCCTTCGTGCGCGACCGGGCCGAGCAGAAGGGCACGGGCGGTTGGACGGCGATCGAGGCGCTCGAGCTCGGGGTCGCCGCCCCCACCCTGATCGAAGCCGTTCAGGCCCGCTCGCTCTCGGCCTTTCCGCCGCGCGTCGAGCTCGCCCGCACCCTGCCCCGGCCGGCCCGGGCGGCCCCCGCGGGCCGCCCCGAAGATCTCGAAGGCGCGCTGCTCGCCACCCTCCTCGGCGCCCACGCCCAGGGCTTCGCGCTCCTCGCGGCCGCCCGGGACGAGCGCGGCTGGCCCGAGGATCCCGGGCGGATCGCCCGCACCTGGCGGGCCGGCTGCATCCTGCGCGGTGCTCTTCTGGAGCCGATCGCCCGCGCCTTCGCCCGCGACCCCGCCCTTCCCTTCCTCCTCCTCGACGAGGAGCTCCTGGCCCTCCTCCTCTCGGGCCTCGCGGACCTGCGCACCGCGGTCGAGGACGGCGCCCGCACGGGCGTGCCCTTGCCCGCCATGGCGGCGAGCCTCGCCTGGCTCGACGCGCTCGCGAGCGCGCGCCTGCCGGCCGATCTGATCCAGGCCATGCGCGATCGTTTCGGCGCCCACGGCTTCGAGCGGATCGACCGGCCCGGTCGCCATCACGACCTCTGGCTGGGTACATGAGTAACGCGCCCCACCGCGGTGGCCGGGCGATCGTGCTCATGGGTGTCACCGGCGCCGGCAAGACCACCGTGGGCGAGCTCCTGGCGGCCCGGCTCGCTGCCCGCTTCGCCGAGGGCGACGCCTACCACCCGCCCGCCAACGTCGCGAAGATGCGCGCCGGCATCCCTCTCGAGGACGCCGACCGCTGGCCCTGGCTCGAGGCGATCCGGGCCGACCTCGCCCGCTGGATGGCCGGAGGCGAGACCGCAGTGGTCGCCTGCTCGGCCTTGAAGCGCGCCTATCGCGACCTGTTGCGCCGGGCCGGCCCCGGCATCCTGTTCGTCCACCTCGTGGGGCCGCCCCAGCTGATCGCGACCCGGCTCGCCGGCCGCCGCGGCCATTACATGCCACCCGGGCTCCTGCCCTCGCAGCTCGCCACCCTCGAGGACCCGACGGGCGAGCCCGACGTCGTCACGGTATCGATCGACCGCCCGCCCGAGGCGATCGTCGAGGCGATCCTCGCCCGGCTCCGCGAGCCACCGCCCCCGGCCGGCTGAGCGAGAAGGCGCGCGCCGGCGGCGCCTCGCGCGGGCTCAGCCGCGCGCCGGCCGCGGGTCGATCGGCAGGAGCCGGGCGATCCCGAGCAGGTCCTCGAGGCGGGCGGCGGCAGCCAACAGCTCGGCCTCGCCGCGCGGCCGGCCGACGATCTGCAGGCCCACCGGCAAGCCCTCCTCGGTGAAGCCGCAGGGCAGCGAGAGCGCCGGCAGCCCCGTGAGCGTGATCGCGTAGGTGATCGCCACCCAGTCGATGTAGCTCGGGAAGCGATGGCCCCGCAGCTCTTCGATCCAGCGCCGCTCCACCGGGAAGGGCGGCACGATCGCCGCCGGGCACAGCAGGAGGTCGAAGCGCTCGAGGAACGCGCAAGCGGCCTGCTGCATCCGGCCACGGGCCCGCTCGGCCCGCCCGATCTCCTCGGCCGTGAGCTTCATTCCCGTCTCGATGTTCCAGATCACCTCGGGCTTGAGCAGCTCGCGATGCCGCTCGAGGAGCGGGGCGCGGCTCGTGACGAACAGCTCGGCCCGCAGCACCCGGAACACCTCGACCGCCTCGGAGAGATCGGGGCAGGCATCGAGGACCACCTCGCAGCCGAGCTCGGAGAAGCGCTCCGCCGCCGCCCGGCAGATCCGTGCGACCTCGGGATCGACCGGGGTGATCCCGCCGAGATCGGCCGAAAACGCCACCCGGGCGAGTTTCGGCGATCGCTCGACCGCCTCGACATACGCGACCGCCGGCGCATCGTAGCTCAGCGGATCGCGCGGGTCGAAACCGGCCTGGGCATCCAAGAGGAGAGCCAGATCGCGCACGTCGCGGGCCATCGGCCCCTCGACCGAGAGGGTCTGGAAGGGGCTCGCCACCGGCCCGTGCGGTACCCGCCCCGGCGAGGGCCTGAGCCCGACGACCGAGCAGAAGGCGGCCGGGGTACGGAGCGAGCCGCCGAGGTCGGAGCCGTTGGCGAGCCAGCACTCGCCCGCCGCCAGCGCCACCGCCGAGCCGCCCGAAGAGCCCGCGCAGGTGAGATCGGTGTTCCAGGGGTTACGGGTGACCCCGAACACCTCGTTGAAGGTCTGCGCACCGGCGCCGAACTCGGGCGTGTTCGACTTGCCGAGGATCACGGCACCCCGCGCCTCGAGCCGCTCGACCTCGAAGCCCGACCGCTCGGGCACGTGGTCCGCGAAGATCGGCGAGCCGTAGGTCGTGCGCACGCCGGCGACGTCGTTGAGGTCCTTGATCACGATCGGCAGCCCGGCGAGCCAGCCGCGGCCGTCCGTGGGCGGGCCGATCTCGCCCTTCTCGATCCGCTCGGCCTGCTTGCGGGCACGCGCCTCGCAGAGGGTGGGGATCGCGTTGAGCCGCGGCTCGACCGCCTCGATCCGGGCGAGAGCGGCCTCGAGCGCCTCGACGGGCCGCACCTCCCCCGCCCGCAACTTCGCCACGAGCGCCCGCGCCGAAAGCCGCCAGAGCTCGTCCATCGCACGACCTCCCCCCTCGCCCGCCCGCGGGGCTAGCCGCAGTCGGGTCGGCCGTCCAGCTTCTGGCGCGCGTACCGGCGGCGCGGTACCACCGGGAGGCGCGCCGCTCCGCGCCCGCGCGCCCTTGCAACCCCGACCCGGGAGAGCTCGCTTGCGCACGCTCACCGTCGCGATCGGAGGCTTCGGTGCGATCGGCGCCACCGTGGCCGAGCGGCTCGACCAAGGGATCGAGGGCCTCGAACTGGTCGCCGTGAGCGCCCGCGATGTCGAGGCGGCGCGCGCTCGCATGGCCGCCCGGCTCGCCCGGCCGGTTCCCGTCCTGCCGCTCGCCGAGCTCGCATCCCGTGCCGAGATCGTCGTCGAATGCGCCCCCGCCGCCCAGTTCCGCGCGATCGCCGAGCCCGCGGTGCGGGCCGGCCGGATCCTCATGCCGCTCTCGGTCGGAGCCCTGCTCGACCATCTCGACCTCGTCGATCTCGCCCGGGCGAGCGGGGCTCGGATCCTGCCGCCCACGGGTGCGCTCTTGGGCCTCGATGCGGTCCGCGCCGCGGCGGAGGGAACCATCCGCTCGGTCCGGATGATCACCCGCAAGCCACCCGCCGGGCTGACGGGAGCGCCCTACCTCGTCGAGCGCAGCATCGTCCTCGACGGTCTGCGGGAACCGGTCCGGGTGTTCGCCGGCACCGCGCGGGAGGGCGCCCGGGGCTTTCCGGCCAACGTCAACGTCGCGGCCGCCCTCGCGCTCGCCGGCATCGGCCCCGACCGGACCCGGCTCGAGATCTGGGCCGATCCGACCGTCACCCGCAACACGCACAGGATCGTGGTCGAGGCCGAGGAGGCCTCCTTCGAGATGACGATCGCCAACGTGCCGAGTGCCGAGAACCCGCGCACCGGCAAGATCACCGCGCTTTCGGTCGTGGCGGCGCTGCGTCGCTTGACCGCGCCCCTCGTGGTCGGCACCTGAGCCTCGCCCGGCGGCGGCCGCCGCGGGCCGCGGCACGAACCGGAGACCCCGCCATGGCCGGATCCCGACGCCGCCCGTCCGCCGCGGCCGCGCGCGTCGCGGGGGGCCCGCGGGCGGGGGGCTTGCGGTCGGCGGTCCTGGCGGCGGCGCTGCTCGCGGGCTGCACGGTCCCACCCCCAGCCGAGCCGGCCGCATCGGCCGCCGCCCCGGAGCCCGAGCCCGCGGCCGCCCGGGAGCCGGTTCTCCCCGGCGCGACGCTGACCGCTCGCGACTGGCAGTTGCGCACGCGCGAGACCTTCCGCCGGCTCGACCGCGACCGCGACGGTACCCTCGATCTCGCCGAGATCCGCCAGGGGTTCGCCGTGCTCGACGCCGACGGCGACGGCTGGATCTCGCGCTACGAGGCGCGCGCGCTCGTCGAGGCCGGCGATCGCGACCGCGACGGCCGGCTCTCGCGTGCCGAGCTCGAGCGGCTGCCGGAGATCCTGCCCGAGACCGACCGCGACGGCGACGCCCGGGTGAGCGCGCTCGAGTTCAGCCTCGCCCGAACGGAAGTCTTCGTGCGCGCCGATTTCGACCGCGACGGCCGGCTCTCGCCCGAGGAGCAGCGGGAGAGCCCTCGCTTCACCCTCTTCCGGTTCTGATCCGCCTACGCCCTCCGGCTGGTCCCCCCCTCCTTCGGGAGAGCGGGGCGCGGCCGCAAGTTGCTGACGGCCAAAGGGCCGGGTACGATCGCAACGGACGGGCGGCGGGCCCGTCCCCGCCTCGAGCCGGAAGCGGAGCCGGATGCGACCGCCCTACCTCCTGTTCCTCGGCGACGTCCAAGACCAGCTCGCGGCCAAGACCGCGCACGGGCTCAAGGACTGGCGGCCGGAGCGCTGCCTCGCGCAGCTCCGCTTGCCCGGCTGTAAGGCCGATTGCGGCCTGCCCGAGATGGGCGTGCGCGAGGCCGCCGCCGCGGGCGCCCGCACCATGATCGTGGCGGTCGCCAATTCGGGCGGCTGGCTCGCCGAGCACTGGGTCCCGATCATCGTCGAGGCGCTCGAGGCCGGGCTCGACGTGGCCTCGGGCCTACACCAGCGATTGGCCGACATCCCGGCGGTGGCCGAGGCCGCGGCGCGCACCGGCAAGAGCCTGTTCGACGTCCGTCACCCCAAGCAGCGCTTCCGCACCGGCACCGGCATCAAGCGCAGCGGCAAGCGCCTGCTCACGGTCGGCACCGACTGCTCCTGCGGCAAGAAGTACACGGCCCTCGCCCTCGAGCGGGAGCTCAAGGCACGCGGCCGCAAAGCGACCTTCCGCGGCACCGGTCAGACCGGCGTCATGATCGCGGGCGAGGGTGTGGCGATCGACGCGGTCGTGGCCGACTTCATCGCCGGTGCGGCGGAGTGGTTGAGCCCGGACAACGAGCCCGACCATTGGGACGTGATCGAGGGCCAGGGTTCGCTCTTCCACCCCGCCTTCGCCGGCGTCACGCTCGGCCTCATCCACGGCAGCCAGCCCGACGCGCTCGTTCTCTGCCACGAGCCGACCCGCACCCACATGCGCGGCCTGCCGCACCAGAAACTGCCGGGCCTGCGCGAGTGTCTGGAGGCCAACCTCGCCGCCGCCCGTCTCACCAATCCCTCGGTCCGCGCGGTCGGGGTGGCGGTCGACACCCACCGGCTCGAGCCCGACGCGCGCGCCGCCTGCCTCGCCCGCATCGAGGACGAACTCGGGCTCCCCACGGTCGATCCGATCGCCAACGGCGTCGGCCGTATCGCGGACGCGCTCTGGTGAGCGCCCGCACCCTCGCGGCCCGCCACGAGCGGTTCAAGGTCCGGGGCACCTTCACGATCGCCCGCGGCGCCCGGACCCATGCCGACGTGGTCCTGGTCGAGATCCGGGAGGGCGAGGCCCGGGGTCGAGGCGAGGGCGTGCCCTACGCCCGCTACGGCGAGACCGTCGAGAGCGTCCTCGCCCAGATCGAATCGCAGCGCGCGCTCATCGAGGGCGGCGGCGGCCGCGCCGAGCTCGCCAAGGCCCTGCCGCCCGGTGCGGCCAGGAACGCGCTCGACTGCGCGCTCTGGGACCTCGAAGCGAAGCTCGCCAAGAAGCCCGTCTGGCGGCTCGCCGGGATCCAGGCGCCAAAGGCCGTGCTCACCGCCTTCACCCTCTCCCTCGGCACCCCGGAGGCGATGGCCGAGGCGGCTCGCCAGGCGGCCGACCGGCCGATCCTCAAGGTCAAGCTCGGCGGCGAGGGCGATCTCGCCCGCATCCGCGCGGTCCGCGCCGCGGCCCCCAAGGCCAAGCTCCTGGTCGACGCCAACGAGTCCTGGCACCCGGACTGGGTCGCCTCCTGGCTCGACGTGATGGCCGAATGCGGCGTCGCCCTGGTCGAGCAGCCGCTGCCGGCGGGCCAGGACGCCATGCTCGCCGACATCCCCCACCCGGTCCCCGTCGGCGCCGACGAGAGCGTGCACGCCGCCGACAGCCTCGACCGGCTCGTCGGCCGTTACGAGGTCGTCAACCTCAAGCTCGACAAGACGGGCGGCTTCACCGAGGGGCTGGCCTTCGCTCGCCGCGCCCAGGAGCTCGGCTTCGGCCTCATGGTGGGATGCATGCTCGGCAGCTCGCTCGCCATGGCACCGGCCGTTCTGCTCGCCCAGCGAGCCACCTTCGTCGACCTCGACGGGCCGCTCCTGTTGGCCGAAGACCGCACCCCCGCGCTCCGCTACCAGGGCAGCCTGGTCCAGCCGCCGCCGCCCGAGCTCTGGGGCTGAAGCCCAAGCCCGCCCGGGCCTTCCGCTCGGCGGAGCGGCAGAGCGGCCGGCAGCGCCGAGCTCGCCCACCGGTCGCGGGCTCGCCGATCAGTAGGTCGCCCGGCCGCCCGAGAGGTCGAACACCGCCCCGGTCGAGAAACTGCACTCGGGCGACACGAGCCACGCCACCAGCGCCGCCACCTCCTCGACCGTGCCGAGCCGCTTCATCGGGCAGCGCTGGACGAAAACCGCCGCCTGGTCCGGCCCGGCCTGGGCGAGCAGATCGGTGGCGATCGCCGCCGGAGCGATGCAGTTCACGAGGATCCCGGCCTCCACCAGTTCCTTGCCGAGGGCCTTGGTGAGCGCGATCACCCCGGCCTTGCTCGAGCTGTAGGCGGCGGCGTTCGGTGTGCCCTCTTTGCCGGCGATCGAGGCGATGTTGACGATCCGGCCGCCGCCTTGCCGGCGCATCGCCGGGATCACCGCCCGGCAGCAGAGGAAGGTACCGTCGAGATTGACCGCGTGGATGCGCCGCCAGAGCTCGAGGCTGGTCCGCTCGGCGGGCTGGGCCGGCCCCAGGATCCCGGCATTGTTGACCAGGATGTCGATCCGCCCGCAGCGGGCGAGCGTGGCGGCGCAGCCCCGCTCGACCGCAGCCTCCTCGGCCACGTCCACGATCTCGCCCGGAAAGTCCGTGCTCGCCACGAGATCCCAGACCTCGACCCGCGCCCCCTCGGCCGCGAGCCGCCGGGCGATCGCCGCGCCTATCCCCTTCGCCCCGCCGGTCACCACCGCCACCCGGCCGGGAAGCACGCCGCCGCTCATCGCCCCGCCTCGAGGGTGTGGACCAGTCGGACGAGCTCGCGGGTCCGGCTCACCCGGTCACCCCAGCGTCGGTCGAACGCCGCGATCAGCGCCTGGAGCGCCGGCGAGGCCAGGATCGCCCGGCCGGCCTCCACGCTGTCGAGCTCGTAGACCGCCCAGTGCACCGAGGGGTCGAGCTCGCTCCAGGCGCGCAAGGCCCGGCGCGCGCCGAACGCCGCGAGCGCCTCCGGCAGGTGTTCCCGCTCGTACCAGCGATCGAAGGGCTCGCGGTCGGCGGGATCCGGGACCACGGCCCGGACCACGAACAGCGCACCCGGCCCGCTCACGGCGCCACCCCCGCGGGCGCCGGGCAGCGCACGCCCGTGCCGGCCAGCCCGCAATAGCCCCAGGGCCGCTTGGCGAGATATTGCTGATGGTCCTCCTCGGCGTACCAGAAGGGCCCGGCCTCCCGCAGCTCGGTCGTGATCGGCCCGTGGCCGGCCGCGGCGAGCGCCTTGCCGTAGGCGGCGATCAGCCGCTCGGCCGCCTCCCGCTGCGCCTCCTCGCTCCAATAGACCGCACTCCGGTACTGGGTCCCGACATCGTTGCCCTGGCGCATCCCCTGGGTCGGGTCGTGGCCCTCGAGGAAGGCGCGCAGGAGCGCCTCGTGAGAGAGAATCTTCGGATCGTAGACCACGAGGACGACCTCGGCGTGGCCGGTCCGGCCGCTGCAGACCTCTTCGTAGGTCGGGTTCGGCGTGTGCCCGCCCGCATAGCCGACGGCCGTGACCCACACACCCGAGAGCTGCCAGAGCAGCCGCTCCGCCCCCCAGAAGCAACCCATGCCGAGCTGGATCCGGGCGAGCCCCTCGGGGAACGGAGGAAAGATCGAGCGGCCGTTGACCGCGTGGCGGCCCGAAAGCGGGAAGGGCCGCTCGGCGCGGCCCGGCAGCGCTTCGCTCGGGCGCGGGAGGGTCAGCTGTTTGCGGCTCGGCCACATGGCGGGTCTCCGATCGATCGCCCGGCTCAATCGCCCAGGTCGATGCCGAGGTGACGGGCGAGGTGTGGCGCCAGGTCGCGATGCGCCACGGTGGCGAAACGGTCGAGCCCGGGTCGCACGATGTAGAGCCAGTCGCCGTCCGGGCGGCGGGCCCAGAGCTCGGCCGTGTAGACGTCGGCGAGCGCCGGGTCGGCCCGGCTCAGGAAACGGACCCAGTGATACTCGATCCGGACCGGCCGCTCCTCGGCGTCGTAGCCGATCACGAGCTCGCCCTCGGCCCGCCCGATCCGATGCCAATGCCGCTGCTCGACCCGCACCGGCCGGATCGTGCCCAAGGGCTCCGGCAGAGGGATCCGGGCGGGACGCTCGGGGATCGCGGGGCTCGGGCTCAAGACGGCACCTTCCGGAGCCAAGGTCGGTCGCCGGCCGCGCCGGGTCAAGTCGCCGAGGGCGCAGGGCTCGTCGGACGCGCGGAGTCGATCGCAAGGGCCGGGCCGTCCGGAACCGGCAGGCTCACTGGAACAGCCGGGCGAGCAGCTCGCTGCCGAGCGAGCCCGCCTGCGGCACGCTCGTGCGCGGGACATAGTCCGGCGCGAACAGTCTGCGGACCGCTGCCACCGCCCGCTCGAGGTCGCGCAAGGGCTCGACCGGCACCCGCCGCTCGGGCACGGGCTCGCCGAGCCAGGCGGCCCGCCCGGCTTCCACCTGGCGGCGGTGGACGATGCCGACGTCGCGGGTGAGCCGCTTGGGGCCCACGAGCATGCCGAGCCGGTAGGCGATCGGCTGCAGGCGGATGTCGGCGAGCCGCTCGAAGAGCGTGCGCCGGCGCACCGAGGGCGGCACCGGCGGCCGATGCGAGCCCTCGCCGCGCGCGAGGTCGAAGATGAAGACCGGCTTGCCGGTGGCGATCGCTTCGGCGAGCATCGACATCGAATCGCAGGTGACGATCAGCTCGTCGGCGAAGGCCAGGATCCCGAGATAGGGGTTGTCGGGGTCGTCGCGGCGGAAGCGGTAGAGGAAGGCCGGCACGTCGAGCTCGGCCTCGAGCGCGTCGATCGCGGGCGCGGGTGTGCGCGCGCTCGAGGTCACGAGCAGCGAGCCGCCCGCCTCGCGCGCCCGCCGGGCCGCGTACCAGCCGAGCACCGCCCCGTTCTCGCGGTCCATGCTGTAGGGGCCGGCGTGACCGCCCACGATCACCGCGATCCGCGGCCGCGGCAGATGCTCGAAACGGCCGGCGAAGCGGGCCCGCGCCTCGGCCAGCCGGGCCGCCGTGACCCGGTGCAACGGCGCCTCGTTGTGAAGGATGTTGGGTTTCTCCGGCAGCCGATACTGCGGGGTCGTGACGATCAGATCGAAACACTCGTGGCGCGCCCAGGGCCGGCCGACATGAACGAGGCGGACCTTGCCCGGGCCGCCGGCCTCGCGCTGGATCCAGCGCACGAGCGGCTCGTTGCGCCTTCCGGCCGAGATCACGAGCTCGGGCCAGGGCGGCTCGAGCGGGCTCGAGCGCTCCTCGACGAGACCCATGAGGGTGGGGCCCGCGAGGAGGTTCGTCACGAGCTCGGTCCTCCGGTAGACCAGGTGCTTCACCTCGAAGGGCCAGCCCAGCCCCTCGGCCAAGGCCAGGATCTGGCCGTTGTCGCCGACCCTGTGGCCGAGCATGAGCCAGGTCCGGGGCGGCCGGTCGATCCCGGGGCGACCGCTCATGCCGCGGCCGGCTCCGCCGCCTTCGCGCCATCGCGCGGCCAGCGCCGCTTGGCGCACAGCCACTGCTCGGGCCGCTCGCGGATCCAGCCCTCGAACACCCGATTGAGGGCCGCGGTGAGCGCCAAGGCCCGCTCCCTCGAGTCGCGAATCGTCGGATCGGGCTCGAGCGGTGGTTCGACCCGGATCTCGAAGCGGCAGCCCTCGAGCCGGACCACCCGGGCAGCCACGAAGGGCAGCCCCATCCGCACGGCGATCCGTGCGGGTGCCACGGGCGTGGGTGCGGGCCGGCCGAAGAAGGGTACGAGCTCGCCCCCCTCGAAGCGCTGGTCCGGCAAGAGCCCCACCGCCCGGCCGGCCTCGAGCTCGCGGATCATGCCGCGGGCCGCCTCGCCGACCTCGAGGCTCCGCCAGGGCAGGCCCGCGCGGGCGCGGGCGAACAGCGCCTCGATCCGCGGGTTGGTCTGCGCCCGGAAGATCACCGTCGGCACGATCCCGGCACGGATCGCCGCCACCGGCGTGAGGTTCCAGTTGCCGAGATGGGCGGTGAGGAAGAGCGCCGGCCGGCCGCGCAACGCGGATGCCACCCCGTGTGGGTCGACCACCTCGATCGCACCGCTGCGGCCGGCCACGAGATCGGCCAGATGCGGCAGCTCGGCGAGCATCCGAAACGCGTTGGCCCAGCTCTCGCGGGCGATCGCCGCCCGCTCCTCGGCCGATCGCTCCCCGAGTGCGACCGCGAGGTTGGCGAGCACGTGGCGATGCTTCTTGAGCCTCGGCCCGAGGCGGCGGCCGAGCTCGGCGCCGAGAGCGGAGGCCCGTTCGACCGGCAGCGATGCGAACAGCCGCCAGAGGCCGCCCGCGAGCCCGCCCTCCACCGCCCAGAGGACGCGTTCGGGCAGGCCGCCCTCGCTCAGCCGCTCGCCGAGCCCGGCGAAGAGGAAATGCCGCGCCAATCCCACCCATCCGAAGCTTCGGGCCCGCGCCTCTTAGCGCCTCCCGTCGGGGCCCGGCAAACGCTACATGCACCCCGCCCCCTGCCGTCCCCGCCCCGGCCCGGCTAGCCTCGAGCCGAAGCCAGCGAGGAGGCCCGCCCGTGTCGCTCGATCTCGACCAGCTCCGGGGCGTGCTCTACGCCGCCGTGCTCTCCGACACGCTCGATTCCCTGGGCCTTTCGAACCAGGCCATGCGGCCTTTCGTCCGCCCGCTCGACGAGAGCCTCGTCCTCTTCGGCCGGGCCCGCACGGGCCTCTACATGCCGGTCTGGGAGGTCCGCGAGGGCGAGAACCCCTACGCCGTCGAGATCGCGCTCGTCGACGATCTGAAGCCCGGCGAGGTCGCGGTACTCGCTTGCGGCGGCCCGACCGAGCGGATCGCCCCCTGGGGCGAGCTCTTGACCACAGCCGCCCGGGCGCGCGGTGCGGTGGGGTGCGTGACCGACGGGCTCGTGCGCGACGTCCGCCACATCCGCCAGGCGAGCTTCCCGGTCTTCGCGGGCGGCATCGGCCCGCTCGATTCCAAGGGCCGCGGCAAGATGATGGAGCGGGACTGCACGGTGATGTGCGCCGGCGTGCTCGTGCGTCCCGGCGATCTCGTCTTCGGCGACGCGGACGGCGTGGTCGTCGTCCCGAAGGAGCGCGAGGCCGAGGTGATCGAGGCGGCGCTCGCCAAGATCCGCGGCGAGAACCACACCCGCGACGAGCTCGCCCGGGGTGCCACACTCGCCGAAGTCTTCGCCAAATACGGGGTCCTGTGAGGCGAACGCTCAGAGCCCCGTATCCGCGTAGAGCTCGTCGAGGCCGATCTCGTCGCCCAGCAGCGCGCTTTCGAACCGCGCCGAGCCCTCGATCGGCAGGGAGACGATCCAGCCCTCGGCGGTGCGTCGCCAGAGCCGGACGAGCCGGCGCTCGCTGTCGACCAGCCAGATCTCGCGGCAGCTCGGCAGGGCCGCGTAAGCGTGCGCCTTCTCGCCGAGATCGATGCCGCGGGTGGAGCGGGAGAGGATCTCCACCACGAGCTCGGGCTCGACGAGCTGCCGGCGCGGATCGGGTGGCGCACACGTCACCGCGAGATCGGCGCCGTAGACCGTCGCCTCGTCGATGCGCACCGGCGCCTCGCCGACGACCCGACAAGGGGAGCGCAGCCTTCGCCGGATCGCGAAGGCCGTGTTGCCGGCGATCGTACCGTGGACGGGCGCCGGTGGCGCCATCGACACGATGCGCCCGGCGTGCAGCTCTTCCCGCACCCCCGGCCGCTCGCCGCGGGACAGGAACTCGCTCCACGTCCAGAGCCGCTCCGCCGTCTCGGCCATCTCGGATCCCTCCGACCCTGCGATGCTCGGGCGGACCCCGCGGCGGGTCAAGGCCGGGCCGGCCGCCCGGACCTCATCTCTCGGGCGGATGGCGGCGGATCGCCGCCTCGTCCGGCTCCACCCCCCAACCCGGTCCGTCGCCCAGGACGAGATGTCCGGCCTCGATCCGCGGCGGCGGCACGACCTCGTCCTTCCAGGGCACATCGTCGATGTCGATCTCCATGATCCGGAAGTTGGGGATCGCCGCACAGAAATGCGCGCTCATCATGGTCGAAAGATTCCCGTAGAAATTGTGCGGCGCGCAGTTGACCTCGAAGGCCTCGCACAAGCAGGCGATCTTGACCGCCTCGAGGATCCCGTTCCACGGCACGTCGACGATCGCCACGTCCACCGCCCGCTGCTCGAGGAAGGGGCGGAACTGGCGGCGGTGGAAGAGCGATTCGCAGGACGCGATCGGGGTACCCGCCCGGCCGCGGATCCAGGCGAGCGCGCCAGGGTCCATGAGGTCGATCTCGAGCCAGAAGAGATCGAACGGCTCGATCGCCCGCAAGACCTCCAGATAGCCCTCGGTCTTGAAGTTGAAGTTGAGATCGAGGAGGAGGTCCACATCCGGCCCGGCGCCCTCGCGGAAGGCCCCCATCTGCCGCTCGATCCGCCGCAACGTGGCTCGGTCCACGTTGAGCTCGGGCCAGCCCGGCTGATGCGCGAAGCCCGGCTGCCACATCGCCGGCGGGTCGCGATCGAACAGGAAGACGTTGGTCTTCATCGCGGTGAAGCCGCGCCCGCGGATCTCCGCGGCGAGCGCCCTGCAGCCCTCGAGGTCGCGCAGTGGCGGGGTCCCCATGAGCTCGTGGAAGCGCAGCCGGTAGGAGCCGGCGTGGCTCCAATAGAGCCGCAGCCGGTCGCGCACGGGTCCGCCCAAGAGAGCCGCCACCGGAAGGCCGAGCGCTCGGGCCTTGAGATCGACGAGCGCGTTCTCGATCGCCGCGATCGCCATCTGGGCGATCCCGCCCGGGTGGGCGCGAGTGAGCGCGTGCATGAGGGCCGTGAGCCGCTCGACGGGCCGCGGGTCGAGCCCCAAAAGGCGCTCGGCGAGGCCGCGGATCACCGCGGTGAGCCCCTTCGCCCCGTAGCTCTCGTTGTACTCCGACCAGCCGACCGCCCCGTCCTCGGTCGTGATCTTGAGGAACGACCAGACCCGCCAGCCGGCATCGCAGTGCAGGTCCTCGATCCGCGCGATCCGCATCGCCCGCCTCCCCGCATCCACCGCCGCATCATCCCGCACCCGCTCCGGTGGGGCCAGAGCCGGCACCGCAGCACTGGGGCGAGGCCGGAGCCGGTCGACGACGGCACGAGGCTGGTCTAAGCCCGCGCCGGCCGCAGGGAGCCGCCGATGTCCGAACTCCTGCTCTGCCTCGACTGGCACCTCGAGGGTCCGCCCGATCTCGAGCGGGAAGTGCTGGGCGGGGATTTCCGCCTCGAGGTCTTCCGCTGGAGCGAGCGCGCGCGGGTGCCCCACTCGCTCCTCGCCGAAGCCCGCGGACTCCTGTGCAACTACGCGGTCCGGGTGGACGCGGCTCTCCTCGAACGGATGCCGCGGCTGCGGGTCGTGACGCGTTGCGGTGTCGGCTACGACAATATCGACGTCGAGGCGGCCGGTAGGCTCGGCATCGCGGTGCTCAACGTGCCCGACTACGGCACGACGGACATCGCCGACCACGCGATCGGCCTCGCCCTCGCCTTCCTGCGCGGCATCCCCTTCTACACCGAGCGCCTGCGCGAGGATCCGGTCGGCAACTGGAGCTTCGCCGCCGCCCGGACGGTGCGACGGCTCGCCACGCTCGGCTTCGGCGTGGTCGGGCTCGGCCGGATCGGGACCGCCGCGGCTCTCAGGGCCAAGGCCCTCGGCATGCGAGTCGCCTTCTTCGACCCCTATCGGAGCACCGGCACCGAGCTCGCCCTCGGCATCGAGCGGGCGGAGACGCTCGAGGATCTCGCCACCCGTGCCGATGTGCTCTCGATCCACACCCCGCTCACCCCCGAGACCCGCGGCTTGATCGACCGGCGAATCCTGGGCCTCCTCCCCGAAGGCGCGATCCTGATCAACACCGCCCGCGGGCCGATCGTCGATCTCGAGGCGCTGTTCGAGGCGCTGCGCTCGGGTCGGCTCGGCGGGGCCGGGCTCGACGTGTTGCCGGAGGAGCCGCCCTCTCCCGACCATCCCTTGATCCGGGCCTGGCGGGAGCCCGACTCGCCCCTTCGCCACCGGCTGATCCTCACCCCGCACGCCGCTTGGTACACACCTTCGGGGGTCGAAGACGTGCGCCGCAAATCGGCGCTTTCCACCCGCCGGTTCCTCGAAACCGGCACCTCGCGCGATCTCGTCAACGCCCCCTGGCTCGACACCGCCGCTGCAGCGAGCCGGGCCGGGGCCGGGAGGAAAGCATGAGCGAAGCCGCCCTCGATTCCTGGCTCGCCGAGCGCGAAGCCGCGATGCTCGCGCTGCTCGAGCGGATCGTGAACATCGACAGCGGCTCCTACGACCATGCCGGGGTCACGGCCGTGGCCGAAACGATCGCGGCCTTCCTCGAGAGCGAGCGGGTGTCCTGCGAGTGGCTGCCGCAGACCCGCTCGGGCCACATCCTGCGCGCACGGGTCGAGGGGCCCGGCGAGGCGCCGGTACTCCTCATGGGCCATTGCGACACGGTCTTCCCGAAGGGCGAGGCGGCGCGACGGCCGTTTCGCATCGAGGTCGGGCGGGCCTACGGGCCCGGTGTGTCCGACATGAAGGCGGGGCTCGTCATGAACGCCTTCGTCCTCGCGGCCCTGCGCGCCACCGGAGCACCCTGCCCCGTCCTCGGCCTCTTCACGAGCGACGAGGAGATCGGCAGCCCGGTGAGCCGGCCGGTGATCGAGGCCACCGCCCGTGGCTGCCGGGCGGTACTCAACGCCGAGCCCGGGCGGCCCTCGGGCAATGTGTGCACCGGCCGCAAAGGCGGGGTCTTCCTGCGTACGACCGTGCACGGCAGGGCGGCCCATTCGGGCGGCGCCTACGCCGAAGGCCGAAGCGCCATCCTCGCCCTCGCCCACAAGACCGTGGCGCTCATGGGCCTCACCGACCTTCCGGCCGGCATCACGGTCAATGTCGGCCGGATCGGCGGCGGCCAGTCGGTCAACACCGTGGCGCCGGAGGCTTGGGCCGAGATCGACCTGCGCTACGTCAAGGGCACCGACCGGGCCCGGATGCTCGAGGCGATCGAGGCGATCGTCGCCACCCCGCACGTCCCCGACACGACAGCCGAGCTCCGGATCGAGGGCGAGTTCCTGCCGCTCGAGCCGACCCCGGGCTCGCAGGAGCTGTTCGAGACCTACCGGAGCTGCGCCCGCGCGGTCGGGCTCGCGGTCGAGGGCGAGTTCTCGGGCGGCTGCGCCGATTCGGGCTTCACCGCGGCGCTCGGCGTCCCCACCCTCTGCTCGACCGGCCCGGTGGGCGGCAAGGGCCACACCCCCGAGGAATACATGGAAGTGCCAACGCTCGTGCCGCGCGCCCGCGCCGCCGCACGCACGGTGCTGGCGCTCGCCGCCGCCCGAGACCGGGGCCGCGGCCGGGGCGCGGCTCAGTAGAGCCCGCCCAGACCCGACCGACCGTCGACGCCGAGCGCGGGCTCGGGCCCACCCTCGCCGGGCAGCACCACCTGCGCCGGCGCCCCCTCCGCCACGGGCTCCTCGTCCGGAGCCGGGCCGTCCTCGGGCGCCGGGAACTCCTCGCTCGGCAGCTCCTCGACCGACAGGCTCACCCGCACCGGAATGCCGCGGCGGGCGACGAGCTCGGCCTCGACCCGGTGCCAGTCCACGCGCCTCACCTCCTCGCCCGCCTTCCTGCGGACGAGTTCGAGGGCGGCCGGATCGACCGCGCCCGGCTTGGGTGTGAAGCTGTAATTCTCCTCGAGCTCTTCGAGCTGGCCCAGGTCGGGATGCGCCTCGAGGTAGAGCTCGCCTTCGTGCCAACCGACCTTGACCGGCTGGTCGACCACCGTCACGCGGGTGCCGATCGGCACCTCCTCGAAGAGCCGCTCGACCGCCGCCGGGTACATGCGGATGCAGCCGCGGCTCACCCGCCGACCCACGCCGTAGGGCTTGTTCGTACCGTGGATCAGATAGGTGGGCCAGCCGAGATAGAGGGCGTGCCGGCCGAGCGGGTTGTCGGGTCCGGGCGGGACGACCGCCGGCAGTTCCGGCCGATCGGCCCGGGTGCTGGCGGTCGGGTACCAGGTCGGGTCCTTCTGCTTGCGGACGATCCGGGTCTCGCCTACGGGCGTGTCGAAACCCTCGCGGCCGACCCCGATCGCGTGCCGGCGCGGCCGCCCGCCGCGCGGGAACCAGTAGAGGCCGAGTTCGGCCTTGTTGATGACGATCCCCTCGCGCGGTGCTTCCGGGAAGAGGTGGGCGGTCGGCAACAGGATCAGCTGGTCGGGACCCGGAACCCAGGGGTCGATGCCGGGGTTGGCGGCCGAGAGCGCCAGGATGCCGATGTCGTTGGCGACCGCGATGTCGAGCAGCGTGTCCTCGGCGCGGGTCGGGTAGAAACGCAGCGCGCCGATCAGGTCGCCGGTGCGGACCGCGGCGCGAGCCCGGCCCGCGTACGGCAGGAGCGGCAGAGCCAGCCCGACCGCCAAGAGCCTGCGGCGGGCCAGCCCGGCCCGGGCGCCTCCGCCCGGCAGCCGGGCGGAGGCGCCCGCCGCGTTCACTTGCGCAGACCGGCGCGGAAGATGCGGTCGGCCTTCTCGCCGGCCACCGCGGCGTCCTGCGCCGCCCGCTGGGCATCGGCCGCCGCCTGACGCGAACTGGCCTCGGCCGCCGCCGCCTTCTGCTCGGCGCTCTGGGCGATCGCCCGCACCCCGGCGATCTCCTGGCGCAGGGTGTCGATGTCGCCCTTGGTCGCGCAGGCGCCCAGGAGCAGGAGCGGCGCCACGGCCGCGATCGTCGAGAGCTTCCTCATCGCTTCTCCTCCTCGCTACGGATCGACGGGGGCTCGGTTACCGTCCGGCCGGCACCCCTCACGGCCGGATGTCGATCGGGGTTCCGGGGGCGACGCTCGCCCACACGGTGTCCATCTCCTCGTCGGTGACCGCGATACAGCCCCGCGTCCAGTTGAACAACCAGTGATCCTCGCGGAACTGCTTCTTGATCGCAGGATCCAGCCCGTGGATCAGGATGTCGCCGCCCGGCCGCACGCCGAGCGCGCGCGCCCGCCGGCGGTCCTCCTCGTTCGGGTAGGAGATCCGGATCCCCCGGTAGAAGTAACTCCGCGGCAGGAACTCGACGAGCTCGTAGCGTCCCTCGGGCGTGCGCCCGTCGCCTTCCTCGATCTTGTGCCCTTCCGGCCGGCGGCCCAGCGCCACCCGGAAACGGTGGAGGAGAACCTCGCCGTTCCACAGCTCCATCACCCGCTCGCGCTTCCTGACCTCGACCCGGTCGGCGAGCAGACCGGTCGGCGCCGCGCCGCGGGCGACGGCGGGCACGAGGAGAGCAGAACCGAGCGACGGCAGGAACGCCCGACGGGTCGGCATCGCTGGCGACGAGATCCGACGGTTGCAGGTCCAAGACGGTCCGGAGGATAGGCACGATCGCGCGATGTTCAAGCGTGCGAAGGTGCGGTCGGGCGGGGCTGCGGATCCGCTGCAACGCCGGCCGCGGCCGCCGCCCCGATCGGCGGCAGGGGTGCTCGCCAGCGCCGCCGTGCTCCGGCGAACGGCAGCGAACAGCCGAAGGGATCGGCACCCACGACCCGCAGCACGGCCTCGCTGCCGAGCTCGAGCAGACCCATGGCGGCAGCGGGCTCGGGCTCGGTCGTGAAGGTCTCGGTCAGGGACTGGACGGTCAGATGTGCGACCCCGTCGAGCAGCGTGAGCCCGTTCCAGTGCACGTGCCCGGCGATCGCCAGGAGCGGCACGCGGCAGGTCGCGAGCACCCGCCGGATCGCCGCCTGCTCGACGTAGCGGGCGTACGCCGGCCGATGCTCGAAATAATGGTTCCCGGCCATCGCCTGGCCCGACAGGGGCACGTGGCTGGCGAGCAGGACCGGCCGGTCGGCGGCGGCGAGCGTCGCCTCGAGCCAAGCGAGATCGCCCTCGGCCAGAGCGAAGCCGCGCCCCGGCGCGAACGCCACCTCCGCCTGCCAGAGAACCAGCAGGAGGGAGGCCAGCTCGACCGTCCGGTGCCGCATCGAGCGACCGAGCAGGGCGCCGTTCTCGGCCGCCGAGAGATGGACCACGTCGTGATTGCCGAGGATCGAGGCGACCGGCACGCCGAGCCCGGCGAGCGCGTCCGCCACCTCGGCCATCCGCCGTCGGTCGAGCTCGGGCGTCTCCTCGGAGATCCGGTCGCCGAGCTCGAGGACGAGGTCGGGCGCGCTCTCGCGCACGAAGCGCGCGAACCGCTCGAGCAGCGGCAGCGCGGCCGAGCCCCGCTTGGTCGGCAGATCGGGTCCGTGATGGATGTCGGCGACGAGTGCGATCCGCACAGCCATGCCCCCTCCGCCGCGAAGAGCCCGGCCCCGCCCCGTGGGACCGGCTCGTCGGGCGAGCGAGCACGGTTCGGGGACCGGCCGATGACGGCGCAGCGGGCCGCCGCGTTTCTCGGAGCGACCGTTGCCGGAACGCCACGGGACGGGCCGGCGCGGACGCGCGAGCGTGCCCCGCCCCTCCCCGGCCCACCGGTGCGCTCCTAGAAGCTCGCGCCATGACCTGCGCCGCGGCGGGCCTCGCGCCCCACCTCGAGCTCGTCAACCCGCAGGGCCGGCCCGAGCTCCTCCTGCTCGCCGACCATGCCGGCAACCGGGTGCCCGAGGAGCTCGCCGATCTCGGTCTGCCGGCCGAGGAGCTCGCCCGCCACATCGCTTTCGACATCGGCATCGCCCCTCTCGCCCGCCGCCTCGCCGCGCTGCTCGACGCCCCGGCGCTCTTGAACCACTGTTCGCGGCTCGTGATCGACCCGAACCGCCGGCCGGGCGAGCCCTCCTCGATCCCGGAGGTGAGCGACGGCACGCTCGTGCCGGGCAATCGTCGGCTCGATCCGACCGAGCGGGTCCGCCGCGTTCGGCTCTACCTGTTGCCCTGGCACCGGGCGATCGCCCGCCGGATCGCCCGCTGTCGGCGCGCCGGGATCCTGCCCACCATCCTTTCCCTCCACAGCTTCACCCCGCGCCTCGGCGGCGTCGATCGGCCCTGGCAGGTGGGTGTGCTCTGGCGCGACGACGACCGGCTCGCGGCGCCGCTGCTCGAAGCACTGCGGGCCAGGGGCGACCTCGTGGTGGGCGACAACGAGCCCTACTCCGGCAAGGACGCCTTCGGCTACACGGTCGAGTTCCACGCCCAGCGCACCCGGCTGCCGCATCTCATGCTCGAGCTGCGCCAGGACGCGATCGCCGAGCCGGCGCGGGCCGAGGCCTGGGCCGAGCTGCTCGCGGGCCATCTGCGCCCGCTCTTGGCCGAGGCCAGAGGGCTCGGTCTCTGGCCGGGTCGGCGTGCCGTGCGCGCCTGGAAACGGCCGACCGGCGGCTCCTCCGCGAGCGTGCGCGCCGCCGGTCGGTCGCGATAGACCTCGAGGGTCGACTGCCGCCGCCGTCTCAGAAATACCAGCTCAGCCGAGTGGCGACGAAGCCGTCCCGCTCGAGGGCGCGCAGCGAATCCTGCGGGCTCACGTTGAAGAAGAGCCGCGCCTCGACCTCGAGTCGGAGCCGGTCGGAGAGCCGGGTCGAGGCCTCGAACTTGCCGTAGGTCGAGCGGCTGTCGCGGTCGATCGTCGCCCCGGCGAGCAGCGTCGTGTCGCGCACGTCGTTGAGGCCGAGCCTCAGGCCCAGGAACAGATCGTCCTCGAGGGCGACGGGCGGAGCCTCGGCCGCCTCGCGCCCGTCCCAGGAATATTCGGCGAGCAACCCGAGATCGACGCCGCTCTCGAGGACGTCGAAGAGCGTGTACTCGAAGCCGCCGACCAGGGCGGCGAAGCGGCGGCCCTGGCCGCGCCGGACGAGGCCCTCGAGCTTGAACGCCCAGGGCCCGGTCGTGAGCTGGGCATCGACGCTCGCCTGGTCGATCACCTCGTAGATCGGCACGGCGACCGGGCGGCCGCCCTGCAGCCGCCGCTCGAACCGGGGCTCGCGGCTCATCCCGTGGAAATAGGCGAGGCCGAGGTCGAGCCCGCCCGCGCTCAGGGTGTAGCGGCCGGCGAAGTCGACCCGCCGCTCCTCGCTCGAGCTCGAGAACTCGGCGTCCCGGGCCCGGATCGGCAAAGGGCCCCGCAGTCGCGCCTGGTCGTCCGGGAAGCCGCGTTCGCGGAACCAGGGCAGCGCGAAGAGCCGCACGGTCCCCCAGGAGCGCAGCAGGTTGAGGTTGAGCATCGGTTGGCCGAGCCGCTGCTCCCCGTCGAAGTCCTCGACCAGGTCGGTCTGGTTGACGATGTCGACGAGGTGGCGCGATTCGGTCACCCCCCAGAAGACCCGGTCGACGCCGAGGACGAGGTCCCAGCCCTCGCCGACCTTGAGGAGCTTGGCCTCGCGGATGTCGACGTGGCTGCGGTGCTGATCGTCGCGGTCGATGCGGGCGAACGGCACCAGCACGAACCGATCCTTGCCGTTCGCGTCGATCCAGGCGAGCTCGGGCTCCGCCAGGAGCGAGGGCGAGAAGGTCGTGTCGCGCTGGCCGGCGAAGGCCGGCTCCTCGGGAAAGCTGCGCAGTTCGACCCCGATCCGACCGCCGAGCCGGAACTCCTGCGCCGAAGCGACGGCCGCGCCGGCCGCGGCGAGCAGGGCGAAGGCGGAAACGGCGAGGGTCGAGCGGGCACGGTCCGGTCGCATCGCGGGATCCTCCCGAGGGCCCTGCCGCCCGCCGCCGGCCGTCAGGCCCGGCCGGGGGCACGGCCCCCGTCGAAGCAGTGCACCTCGCCCAGAGGTGAGGGTGCGGCGAGCGCGGCGACGAGCCCCGGCCCCGGCTCGAGGTCGAGGAGGGCCAAACTTTCCGGCCGGCCGTGACCGCCGCGCATCGCAGGCTCGTCCCGCAGGCCCGTGCCCTCGGCCTTGCGGTGGGCCTCCTCGCGCACCCAGGCGCGCAGGAGCACGCGGTTGCGCGCCGCGGGCGGCAGGGCGGCGAGCGCCCGCCGCTCGCCCGGATCGAGCAGGAAGGCGGCGAGCGCCTCGGGATCGTCGAGCGGCCGCAGCCGCTCGAGATCGACGCCCAGGGTCGCGACCGCACCGATCGCGAGCAGCCCCCAGCGGCCGGCACGGGCGAGGGAGAAAGCGAGCGGCGGCCGCCCACCGGCGAGCAGCGGCTTGCCGAACGGCCCGAGGACGATCGGCACCGCCTCGGGCGGAAGGGCGAGCCGCGCGGCCAGGAGCCGGCGCAGCGCCGTGCGGCCGGCGAGGAAGCGCCGCCGCGCCGGCTCGGCGAGCGCCCGGGCGCGCTCGCGCTCGGCCGAGGGCAGGGCCGAGGCGTCGGCCGGCGCCCGGTCGAGGTCGAGCAGCCGCAGCTCCACGGAGGGTGCCAAGGGCCGCCCTCAGCGGGCGCGCTCGAGCGCCCGCGGCGAGAAGTCCTCGTCCGCCAGGCCGACGCGGAAGGCGTAGTCGCGCCAGAGCATGCGCGTACTCTTGCCGCTCTGGTGGTTGCGCACGCTCACCGAGTCCGGCCGCCAGAAGCGCTCGGCATAGAGCCGATAGCCCTCGACCGTCATGGTCTTGAGGAGCGCGCCGCGGCGGTCGTAGGAATCGAGCCTCAACACCCGCAGCTCGACCGTGTCGAGCCAGGCGACCTGGCGGCTGTAGCCCGAGCCCGGCTCGACCGGCACCCGCTCGTTGACGTGGCAGAGCAGGTCCTCCTCCCCGGGACAGGGCTCGTCGCCGAGCCAGCGGTAACGGTAGCGCTCGACCTCCTCGCCGACCATGTCCTCGTAAGCCAGTTCGCTGCCGACGAAGGAGCCCGACCGGCCGCTCGCGCTGATCCGCTTCACCCGCTTGAGGGCCGGCAGATACAGCCACTGGTCGTCGTCGCCCTCCTTGTGGGCGATGGTGAGGAGCGCCGTGTCCTTGACGTCGGCCGGCCAGTCGAAGACCAAGAGACTCTTGTCGCCGTCGCCCTCGCTCTCCTTCACCGCCAGGCGGAAGCGTCGGCGGCTCTCGGCCCCGCTCTTGTCCGCGAGCACCATCTCGCCGGCCGCGGTGTAGTCGCGGAAACCGTCGCCGCGGGCGGCGGCGAGCCGGGCGATGGCGAGACCCCGCTCCTCCGCCGAGGGCTCGGCCACCGCCGGCGCCGCCAGCAGCAGAGCGAGCGCGCCGGCGAGCGTCCTGCCGCTCACAGCCGGCGCTCCATCCACAGGAGGAGCGGCGGCAGGCAGAGATAGTCGCCGAACCAGGCGATCGCGATCGTCATGGCGCTGAGCATCCCCATCTGGTGGGTGACCGCGAAGCCCGAGAGCGCCATCACCCCGAAGCCGAGGCCGAGGGCGACGGCCATCAACAGGCACGGCAGCCCCGAGATCTGGTAGCAGTGCCGGATCGCTTCCTCGGGGTCGAGGCCGAGCCGCTCGCGGGCGTGCCGCCAGTGGGCGAGAAGGTGGACCGTGTCGTCGACCACCACACCGAAGGTCGTGACCGCCACCGCCGAGACCGCGAGGTTGACCTCGCCCACGAGATAGCCCCACAGGCCGAAGGCCATGAAGGCCGGGAAGAAGTTCGGCACCAGGCTCAGCAGGCCGAGCCGCGCGCTGCCGAGCGCCGCTACCAGGAGCAGCGAGATCACGACGAGCCCGACCGCTGTGCCGGCCAGCATCGCGCGCACGTTCCGCTCGGAGAGCCAGGCGTACATGATGGAGAGCCCGGTGGGGGGCGCGGCGAGCTCGGGCACCCGGCCGCGCAACCAGGCCTCGCCCGCGAGGCCGAGCTCGCGGACCTCGTCCATGGTGACGTTGGCCAGGACCACCGTGAGCTTGCTCTTCGAGCGGGCGACGTCGAGCATCGAGCCCAGATCGTGGCCGCTCGGCAGCGACATCTCGTAGAGCAGGAGGTACTGGGCGGCGAGCTCCCGGCTCGCCGGGAGCCGGTCGAAGGCCGGATCGTCGCCGTTCATGTTCTTGTTGAGCCGGCGGAAGAGGCGGCTCACGTCCGCGACCGTCACCACCTTCGGCTGTGCCCGGTACCAGTCGGCGAAGCGCTCGACCTTCTCGAGATAGTCGGGCCGGAAGACCCCACCCTCCTCCCCCGCCGGCAGCGAGAACTGCAGCACGTGCAGGCCGGACAGCCGGGTCTGGTAGAAATCCGTGGCCCGGCGGAAATCGTAGCTCTCGTCGAAATAGCGGATGAAGTCGTCGTCGAAGCGGAGCTTCGTCATCCCCCAGCCGCAGCCGACCAGCGCGAGGAGGGCGAGGGCGAGTACTCGGCGCCGATGGCGGATCACGAGCTCGCACAAGCGCGCGAGCGCCCGCCGCAGGCCCGGCATACCGATCTCCGCGCTCGCCCGGATCGGCAGAAGGACGAGCGTCGCCGGCAGGAACGTGAAGCAGAGCAGGAGCGCCACGAGCGAGCCGGCCGAGACCAGCGTGCCGAGCTCCTGCAGCGGCGGGGCGATCGAGAAGCCGAGGGCGAGGAAGCCCACCACCGTCGTCAGGCTGTTGATCAGCACGGGCCGGGCGTTCTCGGCGAGCGCGGCCTCCACCGCCGCACGGCGCGCGCCGAGCCGGGCGAGCTCGCGGCAGCCGCTCGCGACGATGTGCACCGCCGTGGTGAGCGCCAACACCATGATGACGACCGGCGCCGAAGCGGTCGCCGGGTTGAGGACGAGGCCGAGCCAGCCGGCCGCCCCCATGGTGATCACGACCGAGACGACGATCGTCCCGAACGTGGCCACCGTCGCCCAGAACGAGCCCAGGCCGAGGGCGAGGGTGAGCGCGACGAGGGCCACCATCACCGGCACGAGGGTCGAAAAGTCGCGACGGCCGGCCTCCGCGAAGGCGTCGTCGCCGATCACCCCGCCCGTCAGATGGACCCCGATCTCCGGGAAGCGGCTCGCGAACTCGGCCGCCAGCGCGCGGGCGAAGCCCGCCATCTCCGGCACCTCGGTCCGGCTCGCCCCGGGCGCGTTGACGAGCGCCATCACGGCGGTGACGTCGGCATTCTCGGAGACCATGCGGCGGACCAGGTCGTCGCGGGCCATGGCCCGCGCGCGCGCCGCCTCGACCGCGGCTCCGTCGAGCCGGGCCGGGTCGGGCACGAGGTCCTCGACCACGAGCTCCTCGCCCCGGGCGTAGCTGTGCGGCTCGGAGGTCAACGAATAGACCCGCTGCACATAGGGAACTTGCCAAGCCCGCTCGGTGAGCCAGGCGATGGCCCGCAGCGTCGCTACGCTGAACACCCGACCGTCGCGCGGCTCGAGGACGAAGACGACACTGTTGGCCCGCGAGTAGGTCGCCTCGAGCGCCTCGAGCGCAAGCCGCTCCGGGTCGTCCGGGCCGAAGAAGAGCCGGCTGTCCGGGTTGAAGGAGAGCCGCGGCAGGCCACCCCCGGCCAGGATGGCCGCGAGGAGGGTCACGAGCACGACCAGCCACGGCCGCTCGAGGACCGGGCGGAGCCGGGCCTCGACCGGGACCGAAGCGAGCCGGGCCAACAGCCGACGGAGACCGGCCGGGGGCCCGATCGAGCCCGCGAGGGCCGGGCCCTCGCTCGGCAGCGGACGCCGCGCCACCGCAGCGCTACTCGGCGGCCCGCGACACGGCCGCCGTCCGGCCGAAGCCGAACGCCAGAGCACCCACGAGCCGGGCGAGCGGCAGCTCCGGTTCGGCCAGCGCGCGCTCGAGCAGCGCCCGATAGCCCTCGACGATCCGCTCGACGGTGGTGCGCTCGAAGCAGTCGGCGTTGTAGCGCACGTCGAAGTGGAACCGGCCGTCCACCTCGACCTCCCGGAAGCTCAGGTCCCCGTCCGCGCCGGCGGCGTTCACCGGGTAGGAGGCGACCTCGAGGCTGCCGAACCGCAGCCGGGCGTCGCCGACCTCGAGGAGAAGCGGGCCGAAGCCGCGGTCGTCGAAATGATCCGGCCTGCTCATGTAGAAGCCGAGCTGGCCGAGGGAGGTGGGCCGGCCGTCGGCGGTCGTCCGGAGCGCCTCGGCGATCGGCGCCACCGGATAGTCCTGATGCTCGAGGTCGCGGGCGAGCCGCTCGTGCAGCCCGCGCACGAGGAGGGCGAAGGACCCCTCGGGCTCGAGCCGGTGGCGAACGATCATGCGATTGACGAACCAGCCGACGACGTTCGCGAACTCGGGTCGCGTGCGGCCCGCGGCCACCGCGTTGACCGGGAGGTCCACCTCCCCGGTGAGGCCCAGGATCAAGGTGTCGAAGGCCGCGAAGAGCACCGTGTAGGGCGTCGTGCCGCTCTCGGCGGCGAACGCGCGCACGGCCCTCGAGAGCGCCCGATCGAGGACGAAGCCGAGCGCCCCCGCCTCGCGGGCGCGGCCGAGCCGCCGCGGTCGGTCGTAGGGCAGTCCGAGCCGTGGCCCGAGCCCTTCGAGCCTCGCCTCCCAATAGGCCCGGTGCGCCGCGCCCTCGGGCCCGGCCATCATGGCCCGCTGCCAGCGGACGAAGTCCGTGTACTCGGCCGCCGGCGGAGCGTCGGTCACGAGCGCGGGATCGGCGAGCCCGAAATAGCGGCCGAACAGCTCCATCACGAGCAGCATGCTCGACCATCCGTCGGTGACGGCGTGGAAGATCCGCAGCACCAAGACGTCGCGCTCGACCGTGTGGAAGACGACCAGCCGGCAGAGCGGCCCGCGCTCGAGATCGAACGGCGCCTCGGCGAGGGAGCGGACCGCCTCCCGCAGCCCCGCCTCGTCGAGCCCTTCCGCATCGACCACCTCGACCCCTCGCGGGCGCGCCTCGTCGATCGCGAGCGTCACGCGACCGTCGACCCGAGGAAAGCGGGCACGCAGCATCGGGTGTCGGGCGAGGGCGGCGTCGAAGGCGGCGGAGAGCCGGCCGAGGTCGAGCGCAGGCCGGATCGCGAGCCCGAACGCCAGCATGTAGTCCCTGTGCTCGGCGCTGATCTCGTGACCCGGTGCGAACATCTGCAAGAGCATCTCCTGCCGCACCGACAGGGCGGCCGGTTCGGGGCCGGCCGTCTCCGCGCCCGCCGCCCCGGCCGGGCTCGACCCGACCCCATCGGCGCCCGCCGCGGCCTCCGCCTCGCCGCCCAACCGCTCGAGAACGGCGGCGGTCAAGGAGCGCACGGTCGGCTGCTGGAGCAGCTTGGCGACCGGCAGGGTCAAGGCGAGCTCGCCCTCGATCCGGTTCTTGAGCTCGAAGGCGGTCAAGGAGTCGAGGCCGACGTCGGCGAGGGGCCGCTCGGCCTCGATCTTGCCCTCCTCCACCCGCAGCACCTTGGCGATCTGCTGGCACAGGAAGCGGGCGACCATGGCCGGCCGGCGCTCGGCCGGTGCCGCCAGGAGTTCCGCCCGCAACCGGCCGCCGCCCGACTCGACGGCCGAGACCAGATGGGCGAAGCGCGGCGAGGGCCCGCCCCCGGCGGCCCGCGCGAGGACGTCCCAGTCGATCGCGGCGAAGCCCACCGCTCCCGGATCGCAGCGCAGCAGCCGGGCGAGCGCGGCGAGCGATTCGGCGAGCGGGACCAGCGCGATGCCGCTGCTCTCGAGGTAGCGGGCCATCGCTTCCGTGCGGGCGACGAAGCCGGCCTCGCCGAGAGCCCCCCAATTGATCGTGAGCGCCGGCAGGCCGCGGGCCCGGCGGTGCAGGGCGAGGGCGTCGAGGAAGAGGTTGCCGGCCACGTAGTTGGCCTGGCCCTTGGAGCCGAGCATCGCCGCCACCGAGGAGAACATCACGAAATGGTCGAGCGCCAGGTCGAGGGTCGCCCGGTGCAGGTTCCAGGCACCGACGAGCTTGGGCGCCAGCGCCCGCGCGAAGCGCTCGGCATCGAGCTGGGTGAGGAAGCCGTCGTCGAGCACCATGGCGCCGTGCACCACGCCCGCGAGCGGTAGACCGCTCGCGGCGATCGCCTCGACCACCGCCCGCACCTCCTCGGGCCGGGTGACGTCGGCCCGAGCGACGGTGACCCGCGTGCCGGCCGCCTCGAGCTCGGCCACGACCGCTCGGGCGGCCTCGCTCGCCGCCCCCGAGCGGCCCACCAGCACGAGATGGCCGGCGCCGGCCCCGGCGAGGAAGCGGGCCACCTCGAGGCCGAAGCCGCCGAGCCCGCCGGTGACGAGATAGCTGGCGTCGGCCCGCAGCCGCAGCGGCCGGCCGGGGTCGAGGGCCACCTCGAGGGTCGGGTCGTCGAGCTCGACCACGATCTTGCCGATGTGCCGGGCCTGCGCCATGTGGCGGAAGGCGTCGACCGCCTTCGAGGCGGGAAAGCGCTCGAAGGGCAGAGGCGTGATCCGTCCGGCCCGCAAATGGTCCTCGAGCGCGTCGAGCGCGGCCCTGATCGTGCCGGCCCGGCGCGGGTCGACGTTGGCGAGATCGATCGCGAAGAAGGCGGCGTTGCGCCGCAGCGCCTTCAGCCCGAGCGGCGTGTCGCCGTAGATGTCGCGCTTGCCGAGCTCGAGGAAGCGGCCGTGCGGGGCGAGCACGGCGAGGCTCTTCTCGAGGAACGGCCCGGGCAGCGAGTTGAGCACGAGGTCGACGCCGCGGCCCTCGGTCGCCGCCAGGATCTCGTCGGCGAAGTCGAGCGTGCGCGAGTTCATGACGTGGCGGATGCCGAGCCCGCGCAAATAGGCGCGCTTGGCCTCGCTGCCGGCGGTGGCGAAGATCTCGGCCCCGATCATCCGGGCGATCTGGATCGCGGCGAGCCCGACCCCGCCCGTGGCCACGTGGATCAACACCCGCTCGCCGGGCTGCATGCGGCCCATGGTGAGGAGCGCGTGCCAGGCGGTGAGGAAGCCGACCGGCACGGTCGCCGCCTCGGCGGCGGAGAGCCCCTCGGGTACCCGCACGACCATGGCGGCCGGTACGGTGGCGTGCGCGCCGAAGCAGCCGCGCGCCATCGTCGCGACCCGCTCGCCCGGTCGGAAACCCTCGACCCCCGGGCCGATGGCCAGCACCGTGCCGGCGCATTCGGTACCGAGCGCCTCGTGCGCCGGGTCGGGCTCGGCGTCCTCGGGCAGGAGCCCGCTCGCCGCCATCACGTCGCGGAAGTTCAAGGCGACCGCCTGGACCGCGATCAGGAGTTCGCCGGGGCCGGGCTCGGGGCGCGCCCGCTCGACCGGCCGCATCGTGTCGAGCACGCCCGCGGTCGGCATCGCGAGCCGCCAGGAGGCGATCGCGGGGTCGCGAGCGGGCCGGTGCAGGGGCGGCAGGGCGGTCGGCTCGACCCGCTCGAGCCGGCTCACGAAGCGGCGACCGTCGCGCAGCGCCACCTCGGGCTCGGGACCGTCGGCCACGAGCTCGGCCCAGAGCCCCTCGAGCCCGTCCTCGGCCGGGTCGAGGTCGACCGTGGTGCAGCGCAAGCCCTCCTGCTCGCTCGCGACGGTGCGGGCGAGGCCGTGGAGCGGTACCTGGGCGAGCCCTTCGGCGCGCGCCGGACCGTCGGCCGGCTCCCCGGTCGGCCGCCGCGCCCCGCGCGTCACGATCCAGAGCCGGGGCGTGGTGCGCGGCCGCGCCGCGAGAAGCTGCACGAGCTGCAGGACCGGCAGGCAGGCCCGCTCCTGGAACGCCGAGAGCTCGGCACCGGTGGGCTCGCCGCCGAGCTCGGCGGCGTCGAGCGCCCAGCCCTGGACGATCCCGCGCCAGGGCAGCGGCCCCCGCGCCAGCTCCTCGACGAGCGGCGCCAGATCCTCGCGGACACCCGAGCGAACCCGCGCCGCCGCGGGCCCCGGCCGGGCCGGCGCAGGCCCCGGCTCGACCAGCAGGCAGCGCTGGCCGGCGGCCCGCAGCCGCCCGGCCAACCGCTCGACCAACCCGCCCGCATCGGCCAGCAGGAGCCAAGCGCCCGGCTCGCCGGGCAGCGCCGCGGCGGCTTCCGTCGGGCCGCCGCCGGCGCGTTCCTCGAGCGCCGCCTCCTGCCAGCCGTCGCGCCAGTGGACCGGCCGCCGGGCCGCCTCGGCGCCGCGTCGAGCGCGCGCCGGCAACCGGCGGGTCTCGAAGCCCTCGATCGCGAGCACCGCGCGGCCGCCCGGATCGCGGACCAGAACGTCGCACACGGTCGCCCGGGGGTCGCGGCGGACGCCCTCGAGCGCGACGTGGACGCGCTCGCCGGGCTCGGCGAACCAGCGCACCCGGGCGAAGCCGCGCGGCAGGTGGAGATCGTCCGGGGCGGCCTCGCCCAGGAGCGGGATCCCCGTCTGCAGGCAGGCGTCGAGCAGCGCCGGGTGGAAGCACCAAGGGGCGGCGGCCGACAGCCCGGCCGGGCGGACCACCTCGCCGCGCACGCCGACACCGTTCGGCCGGGCCCGAGCCACGCCGCGGAAGAGCGGCCCGTACTCGTAGCGCCGGGCCGCGGCCGCGGCGTAGAACGCCTCGGCGTCGATCCCGCCCTCCGCCGTGCCCTCCGGGTCCGGATCGCCCGCCGGCGGCGGCGCCGCCGCCCGCCGCGCCCGGCCCGAGGCCCTGAGCGTCCATTCCGGCGCCCCGTCGCGGCTGCGGCTGTGCACGGTGATCCGGCCGCGCTCCGGGTCGAAGACGGTCTCGAGCAGCTCCGAACCCTCGCGGTCGAGGAACAGCCCCTCGTGCAGGGTCACGCCCTCGAGCTCGATCGGCCCGTCGCCCAGCACCTCGCGGGCCGCCGCCAGCATCAGCTCGACATGGCCGGCGCCCGGGAACAGCACCGAGCCGTCGACCCGGTGGTCGGCGAGGAAGGGATGGCTCGCGAGGTCGAGCTCGTTGCGCCAGCGCGGCTGCGGGCCGGCGACCCGCTCGCCCAGGAGCGGGTGCACCGGGGCGTTGTGCAACATCGCCCGCGCTTCCTCGCAAGGAGCCCAGAAACGCCGCGTCTCGAAGGGGTAGAGCGGCACCGGCACGGCCCGCCTGCCGGCCCCGAGCACGCCCTCCCAGTCGAGCGGCAGGCCGCGGACCCAGAGCGCGGCGAGCGCCGCCCAGAGCGTGTCGAGCTCGTCCTGCTCGCGGTGCAGCGAGGCCTGGACGAAGCCCTGCACGCCGCGGTGCGCGAGGCAGGCACCGAGCGGCCCGGCCAGGGTGACGTGCGGGCCGAGCTCGAGGAAGGTGTGCGAGCCCGTCGCCAGCGCCCGCTCGACCGCCGGCTGGAACAGCACCGGCTCGCGCACGTTGCGCCACCAGTAGAGGGCGTCCAGAGCCTCTCCCGCGATCTCGCGGCCGGTCACGGTCGAGACGATCGGCAGCCGGGCGGGGCGCGGCCGCAGGCCGGCGAGCGCTTCGAGGAAGGCTTCGCGGATCGGCTCCATGCCGGCCGTGTGGTAAGCCGCCTGCAGCTTGAGCAGCCGGGCGAAGGTCCCCGGCCGCTCCGCCTCGACCGCGGCGAGCACCGCCTCGAGCGCGGACCGCGGCCCACCGAGCGTGGTCATGGTCGGCCCGTTGACCGCGGCCACCTCGCAGCCGGCCGCTTCCGGCCGGGCGAGGTAGGGGCGGACCTCCTCGACGCCGAGGCCGAGGGCGGCCATGGCGCCGCTGCCCTCGAGCCCCTGCTGCAGTCGGCCGCGATGCCAGATCAGCGCCGCCGCGTCCTCGAGCGAGAGCGCGCCCGCCACGTAGGCCGCCGCCACCTCGCCGAAGCTGTGGCCGAGCACCATCGCCGGCTCGACGCCGAACGCCCGCCAGCGCGCCGCCAGGCCGATCTGCACGGCGAAGATCGTGGGTTGGGTGATCCGGGTCTCGTCGACCCGCGACTCCTCCTTCGGCCGCCCCAGCTCCTCGATCGCCGACCAGCCGGCGAGCGTGCGGAACACCGCATCGAACCGCTCGACCTCGGCGCGGAAGACCGGGTCCCGCTCGAGCAGGGCTCGCCCCATGCCCCACCACTGGCCGCCCTGGCCCGTGAACACGAACACGATCGGCTGCGCCGGCGCCCGCCGGCCGACCAGCCAGGGTGCCGGCCCGGCCTCCCCCTCGGCGAGCGCCGGTTCGCCGCGGGCGAAGGCTCGCAATCGCTCGATCGCCTGCCCGCGCGAGCCCGCCACGAGGGCGAGGCCCTCGCCCAGCCGTGCCCGGCCGGTGGCGAGCGACCAGGCGACGTCCTCGAGGGCGGTGTCCGGCTCCGCCTCGAGCCGGTCGGCGACCGCCTCGGCGAGCCGGGCGAGCGCCCCGGGCCCGGCCGCCGACAAGGGCAGCAGGACCCGCGCCGGCGGCGGCCCGGCCGGCTCGGCCGGCTCGGCCGGCGGCGGGCTCTCGAGGATCGCGCAAGCATTGGTGCCGCCGAAGCCGAAGCTGTTGACCGCGGCGAACAGCGGGCCCTCGGCCGCGAGCGGGGCGGGTGCGGTCGGCACCTCGAGGCCGAGCTCGTCCATGGCGATCGCCGGGTTCGGCCGCTCGAAATGGAGGTTGGGCGGCACCAGGCGGTGGCGGAGCACGAGTGCCGTCTTGGCGAGCCCGGTCGCCCCGGCGGCCGCCTCGAGATGGCCGGTCTGGGTCTTGACCGAGCCCACGAGCAGCCGGCGCCCGTTCGCTCGCCGCCGGCCGAAGGCGGCTCCGATCGCCCGGGCCTCGATCGGATCGCCGACCGGCGTACCGGTGCCGTGCGCCTCGACATAGGCGACGCCCGCGGGATCGATCCCGGCCGCCGCCGCGGCCGCCTCGAGCATCGCCTGCTGGGCCTCGGCGCTCGGCGCCGTCATGGTCGCGGTGTGGCCGTCCTGGTTGACCCAGGTGGCGCGGATCAGGGCATGGATCCGCCGGCCCGCGGCGAGCGCCCGCTCGAGCGGCTCGAGGACCAGGATCACCGCCCCCTCGGCCCGCACATAGCCGTCGGCCCGGTGGTCGAACATGTGCATCCGGCCGGTCGGCGACATCATGCCGGCCTGGCTGAAGCCGACGAACGGGGCCGGGTCGAGCAGCGCGTTGACCCCACCCGCGAGCGCGAGATCGCACTCGCCGGCGGCCAGCGCCCGGCAGGCGAGATGCACGGCCACGAGGGAAGAGGAGCAGGCGGTGTCGACCACGAGGCTGGGTCCCCGCAGGTCGAGCCGATGCGAGACCCGGTTGGCGACGATGCTGGTCGCCACACCCGTGTTCGAGACCGCATCCGAGCTCCGCCGGTGGCGCTGCAGCGCGGCATAGTCCGAGCCGCAGCAGCCGAGGAACACGCCGGTGGCCCGGCCGGCGAGCGAATCGGCCGGGATCAGGGCGTCCTCGAGCGCGTGCCAAGCGACCTGCAGGGCCTGGCGCTGCTGCGGGTCCATCGCCGTCGCCTCGCGCGGCGAGATCCCGAAGAGCTCGGCATCGAAGCCCTCGATTCCCTCGACGAAGCCGCCCCAGCGGGTGATCGCCCGACCCGGCTTGCCGGGCTCCGGGTCGAAATAGCGCTCCCGGCTCCAGCGCCCGGCCGGTACCTCGACGATCCCGTCGACCCCGGCGAGAAGGTTGCGCCAGAAGGCTTCCGGATCGGCCGCACCCCCCGGCAACAGGCAGCCGATCCCGACGATGGCCGTGGCCGGCGGCGCCTCCGGCTTCCAGGACCCGGGTCGCAGCATGGGCGTTCCCCCTCCCGCGGCTCGCGGCGCGGTCGCGCAGGCCCACGATCGCCTCGGCGTCACTCGGCAGAGCACGACGGATCGAGGGCATTCATTACTCGTTCACATTTTCGCGCCCGGGCGTCAATCCTCCCGAGGACCGCTCGGCGAACACGAAAGGATCGGAACGAGAACCACTGATTGTTTCGGTGCATCTGGCCTGCCGGTCGAGGATACGGCGTTCGATCGTCGAGACGATTCGCATCCGGCCCCGAGCCCCACAGGCCGCCGGTGCCGCCTCGGGAGGCCGCGGCACCGGCCGGCCGACGGTCGTGTTCACCCCGCGATGGAATTCGCCGATCGAGCCTGGCACGCACCCGATTACGCATCTGCTCGGTCCTACCGATCGGCCCCGGACCCTTGACAACGATCCCTATACAGGATCTTATTCTCCTATCGCCCGCCGATCCGGAGCCCGGCATGCCCGCTCCCGAGCCCGCCGCCACACCCCGCAAGCGCGGCCCCAAAACACCCGAGGGCAAGGCCCGCGCCGCCCTCAACGCCACCAGGCACGGCCTCCGCGCCCGCCACTTCGCGCTCCTGCCGCACGAAGACCCGGCCGAGCTCGAGGCCCTCGCCCGGGCCGCCCGCGAGACCTACCGGCCGGCCTGCCCGATCGAGCGCGAGCTCGTCGAGGCGATCGTCGTGGCGCTCTGGCGCGAGATCCGCGCCGACCGGCTCGAGGGCGAGGTTCTGGCCGACATCCCGCCGGTCGACGGCGCCCGCAGCTGCGGCAGCGATCTTCTGGAGGAGCGTCACCACCGGGCGCTCGCGCTCCTCCTGCGCTACCGCGCCCAGGCGGCGGCTGCGGTCCGCCGCGCCCAGGACGCCCTCGCCCGCCACCGCCGGCTGGTCGCCGAGGCGGCGGGGCGGTTGCCCGCCTGCGACCCGCTCGACGCCGGCGAGGCGGTGGCACCGGCCGCTCGCGCCCCGGCCGGGCCGGCCGGGCGGGCGGATCCGACGAATTGCACGAACGAATTCCCGAGCCCGACGGGAGCGGCCGAGGCCGGCAGCGCGGCGGCCGACAGCGAGCGGGCGGATCCGACGGTGGCGAGCGTGCCGGTCGTCGACCCGATCCCCGAGCCCAAGCGCCCACCGCCCCGCCTCGAGCTGCGCGATTCGGTGCGCAAGGCGCGCAACCCGCTCGACACGCCCTATTTGCGCGCGCTCGGCCGCGATCCCGATCTCGTCCTGCCGGTGCCGGGGCTACCCCCGGAGACCTGGCCGATCGTCCAGCACCTGGCCGACCCGGAAGGCCGGCCGATCGACGGCCAGGGGCCCTATCGACGGGTCCCGCATCTCGATTGGGGCGACTGGCTCGCGCACCAGCACGCCCTGCCGATCATGGAGCGGGTCGCAGCTGCCGGTGGCACACCGCGGGCGGCGGAGCCTTCCGGCGACCGGGCGGCGGTGCGGCACGCCGCCTGAGCCCGTGCCGTTCCACCGTCGCGATCCGGTCGGACGCTGGTGCCCGCCCGGGCCACGCTGCGGCACCCGGGGGGTGCGCCGGACCGCGGCTCGCCCTCGCGCCGCTCGGGGCCGCGGTCGCGGGTGGGGCGAGCGATGGGTCTCGAACCCACGACCTCCAGGGCCACAACCTGGCGCTCTGACCAACTGAGCTACGCCCGCCACGAGCGGCGCTTGTGCCCCGCCGGCGCGGGACCGTCAAGCGCGGCCGCGCTCGCCGCGGCGGAGCCCTGCCCAAATCACGGGCAGACTGCCCGAAATTTGGGCAACTTCGTGGCCGCTCGCTGGGCGCCCCGCCCCGTTCCCGCGCCGGCGGGCGGTTGGCACGGGCCCTGCATCGCTCGTCTCAGTGCAGGCCGGGGCCCGCGCGGCCCTTCGATCCGGGGTTGGGCATGAAGAAGATCGAGGCCGTCATCAAACCGTTCAAACTGGACGAGGTGAAGGAGGCGCTCCAGGAGATCGGCCTCAAGGGCATGACCGTGACCGAGGTCAAGGGCTTCGGCCGGCAGAAGGGCCACACCGAGCTCTATCGGGGTGCGGAGTACGTGGTCGACTTCCTGCCGAAGGTGAAGATCGAGGTCGTGGTCGAGGATTCGCTCGTCGAGCGGGCGATCGAGGCGATCCAGCAGGCCGCCCGCACCGACCGGATCGGCGACGGCAAGATCTTCGTCATCCCGATCGAGGACGCGATCCGCATCCGCACGGGCGAGCGCGGCGCCGACGCCCTCTGAGCCGCGTCCCGGTCTTTACGGTCTCTCTCGAGAACCGGCGGCCGGATCCGCCGGCAGGGCCACCGCTCCTTCGGGAGCCCGATCAACCGAGCAACGGGGAACAGGGTCGATGAGTTTGGGTTGCAAGACGTCCGCGGACGTCATGAAGGCCATCGAGGAACACGGCGTGGAGATGGTGGACATCCGCTTCACCGACATGCCGGGCCTCTGGCAGCACACCTCCTACCCGGTCCAGTGCTTCGAGCAGGACGCGATCGACGAGGGGCTGGGCTTCGACGGCTCCTCGATCCGCGGGTTCAAGGTCATCAACGAGTCCGACATGCTCTTGATGCCCGACCCGACCACGGCCTTCATCGACCCGTTCTTCGAGCACAAGACGCTGGTCATGATCGCCGACGTCAAGGACCCGGTGACCAAGGAGTTCTACTCGCGCGATCCGCGGGGCGTCGCCAAGAAGGCCGAGGCCTACCTCAGGAGCACCGGTATCGGCGACACGGCCTATTTCGGTCCGGAGGCGGAGTTCTTCGTCTTCGACAACGTCCAGTATGGCACCGGCCAGCACTACTCGTCCTACATGGTCGATTCGGGCGAGGGTCACTGGAACACCAATCGAGCGGAGGGCCCCAATCTCGGCTACAAGATCCGGCCGAAGGAGGGCTACTTCCCCTGCCCGCCGAACGACACGCTGCAGAACCTGCGTGCCGAGATGGCGCTCACCATGATCCGCTGCGGTCTCACCGTCGAGTGCCAGCATCACGAGGTCGCGACCGCCGGCCAGTGCGAGATCGACATGAAGTTCGATACGCTGCTGGCGATGGCCGATCATCAGATGCTCTACAAGTACATCGTCAAGAACGTCGCCCGGAAGCACGGCAAGACCGCGACCTTCATGCCGAAGCCGCTGTTCGGTGACAACGGGTCGGGCATGCACTGCCACCAGTCGCTCTGGAAGGACGGCAAGCCGCTGTTCGCCGACCCGGCGGGCTACGCCGGCTTGAGCCAGCTCTGCAAATGGTACATCGGCGGCCTGCTCCGCCACGCTCCGGCGCTGCTCGCCTTCGCCGCTCCGACGACCAACAGCTACCGCCGGCTGGTTCCGGGCTACGAGGCGCCGGTCAACCTCGCCTGGTCGATGCGCAACCGTTCGGCCGCCTGCCGCATCCCGATGTACAGCGACAGCCCGAAGGCCAAGCGCGTCGAGTTCCGCTGCCCCGACCCGTCCTGCAACCCCTATCTCGCCTTCGCCGCGATGCTGATGGCCGGCCTCGACGGCATCAAGAACAAGATCGACCCGGGCGATCCGGTCGACAAGAACATCTACGACCTGCCGCCCGAGGAGGCCGCCGCCATCAAGCAGGTGCCGGGCTCGCTGGATGCCGCCCTCGCCGCGCTCGAGGCCGATCACGAGTTCCTGCTCGAGGGCGGGGTGTTCACCCCCGACCTGATCGCGACCTACATCGAGTACAAGAAGACCGCGGAGGTGGACGCGATCCGCTTGCGGCCGCACCCCTACGAGTTCTTCCTCTACTACGACTGCTGAGCGTCCTTTCCCGATAGTCTCGGCGGGACGGGGCCCTTCGGGGCCCCGTCTTCGTTCGCAGCTGTCAATAGCGCAGGGTGACCGCGAGCTGGTCGACATACTGGCCCTCCGGCGTCCCCGCCTGGCGGGGGATCACACCGTAGACCGTGAGCCGGACCGGCCGCCGGCCGTCGCTCTCGGCCGCGACCGTGCCACCGTTCCGCCCGCCGTCGCCCCAGGGCCGGCGGTGGCCCGGGTCGGCGAACAGCCGGTAGCGCAGCCTCGCCCCCGAAGGCGCGACGAGCTCGCGCTCCGCCCCGCCCTGGATCGCGACCTCGAAGCGGGTCGGCCGCTCGCAGCGGACCACGATCTCGCCCTTGCCGTAGCTCTTGCGGTCGAGGTCGATGGTGCCGAAGGCGACCGGTCGGATATCGACCCGGCAGCGCGCGAGCGCCGGGTCGGCGGCGAGGCCGGCCGCGGCGAGGAGCAGCTGCCCGAAGACCCGGCTCAACCGCACGGCGGCGTTCCGAGATCGGGCAAGAGCTCGCCCTCGGCGGCGGCCGGCAGGCTGCAGGCGAAGCGCCGGCCCTCCCGCTCGCCCGCGACCTCGACCGGCTGGTCGAGCGGACCCGTGATCTGGGCGAAGCCGTCGCGGCCGACCACAACCTCGACACCCCCCTCGGCACTCGCGAGCCTGAGGCCCGCGGGCAGAGGCTCGCCGCCCGCAGCGCGCAGGATCGCCGTAGCCTGGCGGCGGCGGTCGAGCGGGAAACCGATCTTCACCCCGCTCCGATCGCGCGGTACCGCCACCGTCTCGGCCCGCTCGAGCCGGGCATCGAGCGGCAGATCGTCGAGCTCGAGGCGGACGCGGTTGGCCTCCCAGGGCCTGAGCCCGGGCAGCAAGAGCCGGCCGCCGGCGTCGGTCCGGCCGGCCTCGCGATTGTCGAGATAGACCCGCACGTTCGGGAAACCGGGCAGGTCGACGAGGCCGAAGGCCTGGCCCAACCGCCGGGAGGCGGCGAAGGTGCCGTCGACATAGGCGAGGCTGCCGTCGACCCCGAGCCGCAACCGATTCTCGTCGTCGAACCGCTCGGCCTCGAGCTCGATCGCCCCCTTCTCGCCCTGCCAGCTCAGCCGGGCGTCGTAACTCCGGGGCGCGTCGCCGACCTCGGCCCCCACCCGCCAGTCGAGGCCGAGATCGGAGGCGCCACGGGTGCCGCGCGCCTGCAGCCGCGCCGTCTGCCGCCCGTCGCGCAGCCGCGCCTCGGCGCCGAGGGTGGTCCGCTCGCCGAGCGGCAGGGTGTAGGAGGCCGTGATCGCGAGGTCGCGGTCGGGCCTGAGGCTCTGGCCGGCCGAGACCAGGAGCGCGCCGCGGCCGATCGGCAGCGACCAGGAAGCGGCGGCCACGGTGCGGTCCTCGCCGCGGTCGCGCTCCTCGTTGGCGAGCAGCAGGCCGAGCCGGCCGAGGCTACCGAGGTCGAGCCCGAGGTCGAGCTGGTCGATCCGCCGGACGCCGTCGCGCCCGCCGAGCTCGCTCCAGTCCTCGCTCGCGAGGCGGGTGCGGGCCCCGAAGCTCCAGCTCGGCGCCCGGTACTCGTAGGCCAGCTGGCCCACGGCGCCGAACCCGTCCTCCTCGTCCCGGCTCAGCCCGACGCCGGCGGTGAGCGTGCCCCAGAGGCCGAGCCGCAGGGTGCCGCCCGCCGTCAGCGCCTGGCGATCGAGCTGGAGCTCGCCGTGCAGCTCGCCCGTGAGCGCGTCGGTGAGGCCGTAGCGGTGCGTGCCGACCAGAACCGCGTCCCCGTAGGCGAAGCTCGCCTCGCCGTAGCGGCGCCGCTCGAAGCCCGCCTCGTAGGAATATTCGTGCAGACCCTCCTTGAGGTTGCGGGCGCTCACGTAATAGGGCTGGGTCAAGATCCGCTCCCGCCCCAACAGATCGGTGACCCGCAGCTGGACCTCGCCGGCACCGGTGACGACCGGCAGGTTCTGGAAGCTGAACGGGCCGGACGGTACCTGCCCGGTCGACCGCTTGAGATTGTCGATGAAGACGTCGACCACGGAGGGTCGCTCGGCGAGCCCGCCGATCGCCGGCAAGGGGAAGGTCACGAAGCCCGGGTCGAGGGCGAAATTGGTCGCCCACTGGATCCCGCCGAAGCGGATCGAAGAGGCGAAGGAACCGCCCGCGGTGAGGCTGTCGCCGAGCCTGAGGCTCGCCCGCCGCTCCGGCAGGTCGCGGAAGAAGCGCGTCTCGAGCCGCACGAGCTCGGGATCGCCCGTCCCGTCGCGCAGGAGGGCACTGGCCGCGAGCACCCCGGGCTCGCCGAACAGCCCGCCCTCGACGAGCCCGTCGAGCCGCTCCTCGACCCCTTGCCCGCCGGTCGCCACGAGATCGTAGTCGAGGAAGGCACCCCGGGCGGTGGCGGGTGGCGGGCCGGGCTCGGGCCCCTCCTCGAGGGCGTAGGTCTCGAAGGCCTCGGGCGGCAGCTCGAGGGTGAGGGTCAAGGCCTCGCGATCGACCGCGACTCGCCTGGCTCCGAGCGCCTCGAGCGGCAGGAAGGGCTCGCCCTGCAGCGTCACGACCCGGGCCGGATCGACCCGCACCCGCCAGAGGCGGAGCTGGGCCAGCGGGATCGCGAGCCGGCCGCTGCCCGGCTCCTCGGCGACCAGGCTGCCCTTCGAGACCTCCTCGCCGTTGAGGGTGACGGCGAACACCCACTCCCGCCAACCGTCGGGCCCGAGCGGTGGCTCGAGCGGATCGCGGCGCAGCACCCGGCGCGGCGGCTCGACCGGTCCCGGCTCGAAGGTGGGCGGCACCACCCGCGTCGAAGCGACGGGTGGAGCCGACGGCGTCGGGCGGCGAACCACGGCTGGCGCTCCCGCCGCCGGTGCGGGCGCCGGTGGCGCCTCTTCGGCCGCCGGCTCGGGGGCGGCGACCGGCCCCGCGGCCGCCGGCTCGACCGCGAGTTCGGCGAGTTCCGCCTCGGCCGGTCGCGGCGGCGGCTCGCGGCGCTCCGGCAGGGGCAGCACCGTGCCGCCCTGGCGGGCGGCCACGAGCAACCGCAGCAGACGGGCATCGGCCTCGGGCGTGTCGCCCCTCAGAAGGGCGAGGCCCTGCTCGGGCCCGCCGGCCAGGAGGCCGGACCAGACCGCGAGCAGACCGGCGACGCCGCCGAGGCTAGCCGCCCCGCGCAGCCAGCGGGACGTCGAGCTCGCCAAGGTTGGTGTCGGCGCGGACGGACAGGGCACGGGCTCCCTCCAGCCGGGCCCCGGCCAAGGGCCAGCGATGCTCGCGGCCGGCCAGCACGTAGACCGGCCCGTCGCCGAGCGGGATCGGCCTGCCCTGGCCGACCAGCTCGAGGCGGCGGATGTGGAGATGCGCCCGGCCGAGATTGCTCACGACGAGGCTCTGTCCCTGGGCGGTGCGCTCGATCGACCAGCGCGGCTCGGGGCGGGCGCCGGGCGGGGTCACGAAGACCGGCAGGCTCATCCGCAGCGCGAGGCGCACACCACCCGCCGCCGAATCGTCGCGCGGCACCTCGGTGATCAGCACCCGGTAGGTCTCCTCGACCTCCGGTGTGTCGGTCGCGCGGCGGGCGACGCGCACGACCTGACGCTCGCCCGGCGCGAGCTCGAGCATCGGCGGGACGGCGACGATCGCTCGGGTCGGCTCCAGCTCGCTGGTCGCCGTGCCCGCTCGCCAAGCGAAGGTCTCGACCTGGAGGAGGAGCGGGGCATCCCCGCTGTTGGTGACGGTCAAGGCGGCGGCCGGCCGACCGGGGGCGAGCTCGATCCGGGTGGGCGCCACGCCCAGCGTGGCGGCGAGCGCGCCCGCCGTGCCCAGGAGGAGGCAGAGGAAGAGCGGAGCGGCGAGCCACCGCAAAGGCACGGCGCGGGGCCCCTCAGAAGGTCAAGGTGATGGTGACGGTGTCGCTGTAGCTGCCCGGCGGCACGGTCTGGCCAGCAGGGATCCGACCGTAGACCGCCACCGAGCCGCTGCCCGCCTGCAGGACCTGGATCTGCACGGCATCGGCCCCGGTGCCCCAGTTGCTGTTCCGGGCGCTCGTCTTGAAGATCTGGTAGTTGAGATAGTTGCTGCCCGACTTCATGCGCCGCTGGCTGCCGTTGGCGTTGGCGCCGTTGTCGAGCTCGAAGATCAGGGTCCCGACCGGGCAGTTGACGTAATTGATGGAGCCCTGGACATCGAGATTGGTCGTCTGGCCCGAGACGTAGTTACCGAACGCGAGCGTGCCGCCCGAGAGCGCGCAGTTCGACGTGACGGTGGCGGTGACCGTGAGGGTCCCGGTCTCGGTGGCGCCCGCCGCCGGCCGGGCATCGACCAGGGCCGCGGCGACCAGCCCCGCAGCGATCCCGATTCTCCTCCGAGCCATGGCTCGATCTCCCTTCGCTGGTGCCTCGGCGAGGGCTTGGGCATTCCTTGGTCGCGCGATGCGACGCCAGCGAATGTACATTTCTGGTTGAGGATCTTCAACCCCACTCTCTCCTAGCGAGATGTCCGGGCGTACCGCTCGACAGTCGCGAGCAGGGTCGGCCCGTCGACGGGCTTGGTGAGGTAGCCGTCCATCCCCGATTCGCGGCAGCGCCGCTCGTCGCCCGCCATGGCGTTCGCGGTGACCGCCACCACCGGTGTCGCGGCCCGCGCCGGATCGGGCAGGGCGCGGATCCGGCGGGTGGTCTCGAGGCCGTCCATTCCCGGCATCTGCATGTCCATGAGCACGAGATCGAAGGGCTCGGCGGCGAGCCGCTCGAGGGCGGCGTCCCCGCTGCGCACGGTGACGACGCGGTGGCCGGCGCGCTCGAGGAGGATCGCCAGGAGGCGGCAATTGAGCGCGTTGTCGTCGACCACGAGGACGGCGAGCGGGCCGCCCCGCCGCTCCGAGAGGCTGTGCCGGGTGAGGATCCCGGAGCCTGGGCCGGCGCGCAGCGTGCGCAGGCAGGCCATCAGGGTCTCGGCCGTGACCGGCTCGGCGAGGTAGGCGGCGAAGCCGGCCGCCTCGGCACGCCGGGCGTCGCCGCGCAGCCCCAAAGGCGCGAGCAACACGAGGCGGACGCCGGCCTGGCGCGGGTCGGCGCGCAGGCGCTCGGCGATCGCTACGGGGTCGGGGTCGGCGAGCCGGCCGGCCAGGATCGCGAGCTCGAAGGGAGCGCCGCGGTCGGCCGCCTCGGCGGCCAGCGCGAGCGCCTCGCGGCCACTGGCCGCGGTCCGCACCGTCATGCCCCAGAGCGCGGCCAGGGCCCGGATCTGGTTGCGGCTGCGCTCGGCGGGGTCGGCCACGAGGAGCTGGGCACCGGCGAGCGCCGGAGCCCCGCGAGCGCCGATCCCGCGGCCCTCGCCCTCGATCGGCGTGGCGGGCAGGAGGAGGGAGAAGGTCGTGCCGATCCCGGGCCGACTCGTGCATCCCAGCATGCCGCCCATCGCCTCGACGATCCGGCGAGCCACGACCAGGCCGAGCCCGCTGCCGCCGTAGAGTCGGCCGGTGGCGGGGCCGGCTTGCGCCCAGGGGCGGAACAGTCGGGCGAGCTCCTCTTCTGCGATGCCGATGCCGGTATCGGAGAGCGCGAAGGCGAGCAGGACACCGCCGGTCGGCCGCGGCCGGCTCGCGAGGTGCAGGCGGATCCGGCCGCGTTCGGTGAACTTGACCGCGTTGCCGAGGAGGTTGAGGAGGACCTGCCGCAGCCGCGCCGGATCGGCCCGCACGAGCTCGGGCACCTCGGGCTCGACCAGGAGCTCGACCGCCAGACCCTTGGCCCGGGCACGCGGCTCGACCAGGCCCACGACCCGCTCGAGGAACGGCCGCAGCGCGAGATCGACGGGCGCCAGTTCGAGCCGACCGGCGTCGATCCGCGAGAGGTCGAGGATGTCGTTGACGAGGGTCAAGAGCGCCTCGCCGGCCTCGAGGATGGCGTCGACGTGGGCCGCCTGCTCGGCCTCGAGCGGGGTCTCGCGCAACAGCCGCGCCATACCGAGCACGCCGTTCAACGGCTCGCGCATCTCGTGGCTCATGGTCGCGAGGAAGGCGGCGCGCGCCCGAGCCGCGGCCTCGCCCCGCCGGGCCCGCTGCTCGAGGTGCCGCCGCTCGCGCCGCTCGCGCAGCTCGGCGAGCCTCCGGGCGATGCCGTCCGGGCCGCCGCCCGCCCCCCGCATGGCCCACTCCCCCGCCTCTTGCCGATGATCGGCGACGGATCTGGCACGACCCTTTGGCGAGGTCGGTGAGAAAACTCAACCTATAGGCGAAATCCTGCGGCGCCGGGTCAGCCGTGCGTGTCGATCGCGACCGCGGCCGAAGCGGTGCTGCGCAGGAGCGGGGCGGCGGCCGGCTCGATCGCCACGTCGAGCAGCGCCGGCCGGCCGGCGGCGAGCGCGCGCTCGAGGGCCGGGGCGAGCTCGGCCGGCCGTTCGACCCGCTCGCCGAAGGCGGCGAACCCCTCCGCCACACGGTCGTAGCGGGTCGGCAGGAGATCGCAGCCGATCAGCCTGTCGGGACCGTAGAGCCGGCGCTGGATCTGCTGCTCGGCGTTCCAGCGGGCATCGTTGCCGACGACCGCGAGGAAGGGCAGGCGGTAGCGGACCGCGGTGTCGAGTTCGGCGATGTGGAAGCCCGCGGTGCCGTCGCCCATGAGCGCGATCACCGGCGCCTCGGGCTCGACCAGGCGGGCGGCCAGGGCCATCGGCAGGATCCCGCCGATGGCACCCGAGGGGCCGTTGCCGAGCAGGCGCGGCGCCTCGAGGGCGGCGCGCGCCCACTGCCCGAACTCGCCGCCGTCGAGCAGGAGCACGACGCGCGGATCGCGCGCCAGGACCGGGCGGAGCGCCCGGGCGATGTCGAGCGGGTGGCAGGGGCCGTCGGCGGCACCGCGCCGCTCGGCCCAGTCGGGCGGCCGCCAGCGGAGCGCGCTCTCGACCCGCTCGAGCCAGAGCGCGCGCTCGCTGCGCCGCTCGGGCCCGGGGGCGCCGGCGGCGAGGGCCTCGGCGGCCCGCTCGGGCCCGGCCCGAAGGCCCGCGAGCAACCGCTCGCCGAGCTTGCGCCGGGCGTCCTCGAGCGGTTCGCGTTCGGGGTCGATCGCGATCACCCGGCCGGTGGGCGCGAGCGGTGGGCAGCGGCCGAAGCGGAGCGCGAAGTCGAGCCGCCGGCCGACCAGCAGGAGGAGGTCGACTTCGCCCAGGAGCTCGGGCAGGAGGCCGAGGCGCGGATCGGCGAGACCGCGCGGGCTGTCGAGCACGGCGAGCGGCAGAAGGGCGCGCCCGGCCGCCTCGCGCAGGGCGGCGAGCGCGGCACCCCGGCCGGTCCAGGGTCCGAGCAGGAGGAGCGGCCGCTCGGCCCGGGCCAGAGCGTGCGCCGCCCGCTCGAGGCCCGCACCCGGGTTCGGGGAGGCGGCGTGGACGACCAGGCCGCGGACGCTGTCGACCTCGTCCTCGAGGACGTCCACCGGCAGCGTCACCTGGACCGGGCCGGGCCGCCCGCTCGCCGCCAGGCGGAGTGCTCGGGCGACCGCCGAAGCGACCTCCTCGGGCCGCTCGACGGTCCAGGACGCCTTGGCGAAGCCGGCGGCGAGCTCCGCCTGGCGCATCTCCTGGAAGGCCCCGCGGCCGCGCTCGGCCAGAGGCGCCGCCCCGCTCAGGAGGACGAGCGGGCTTTCCGCACAGGCGGCGGTGTAGAGGGCGGCGAGGCCGTTGGCGAAGCCGGGCCCGGCCGTGAGGAGCGCCACACCCGGCGCGCCGGAGAGCCGGCCGAAGGCGTCCGCCATGTGGACCGCGGCCGCCTCGTGGCGGACGTGGACGAGGTCCACGGGTGCTTCGACGAGCGCGTCGAAGACGCTCATGATCTGGTTGCCGGAGAGCGCGAAGACCGTGCGCACGCCGTTCGCCGCGAGGGTGGCGACGAGCGCGTCGGCAGCGCGCGGGGCGCGGCGGACGCTCAAAGGTCCCCTCGCCGGGCGGACCGGCCGGTACGGCCGGGAAGGCGCCGGCCCGGCCGGACCGGCGCGCCCGCGCCACCCCCTGCCGGGTGGAGCACGGCAGCCGCCGATATCGCGACGGTGCTGCGGCGCGTTCCCCTCGCCCTCACTCTTTCACCGCACCCGTCAGGCTCGAGACGTAGTACTCGACGAAGAAGCTGTAGAAGATCGCGACCGGGATCGAGCCCAAGAGCGCGCCGGCCATCAGCGAGCCCCAGTGATAGACGTCGCCCTCGACGAGCTGGGTAAGGACCGCGACCGGGACGGTCTTCTTCTCCGCCGACTGGATGAAGGCGAGTGCGTAGATGAACTCGTTCCATGACAGCGTGAAGGCGAAAATGCCGGCGGAGATGAGGCCGGGGACGGCGAGCGGCAGGGTGATGCGCCAGAGGATCTGCAAGCGCGTGGCACCGTCGATCAACGCGCATTCCTCGAGCTCGTAGGGGATCGACTTGAAGTAGCCGATCAAGAGCCAGGTGCAGAACGGCACGAGAAAAGTCGGGTAGGTCAAGATGAGGGCCAAGGGGCTGTCGAACAGCCCGAGCTGGAAGACCATGGTGGCCAGCGGGATGAAGAGGATCGAGGGTGGCACGAGGTAGGCGAGGTAGATCGCGAGGCCGACCCACTGCGAGCCCGTGAAGCGCAGCCGCTGGATGGCGTAGGCCGCGAGCACGCTCGCGAAGATCGACAGCGCGGTCGCCACTACGGCCACCGTCATCGTGGTCACGAGCCAGCTCGGATAGTCGGTCTGGAAGAGGAGCTTGTTGATGTTGGCGAGCGTCGGCGAGCTGACCCAGAAAGGGTTGAAGTTCTTGTAGTCGTAGAGCTCCTCGTTCGATTTGAAGGTGGTGATCGTCATCCAATAGAAGGGGAAGAGGAGCACGATGACGAAGCAGGCGAGCGGCAGGTAGACCGTCACCATGCGGCGCGGCAGGCTCGCCCACTCGAGGGGCCCGCTGCGCTCGACGAAGCTCGTCGGCGCAGGAGCGGTCGCGGCGGCCTCAGTCATCCTTGCCTCCCTGCTGCCACTTGCGGCGGGCGAGCGCGAAATAGGAGAAGACCGTGGCGAAGACCAGGAACGGGATCATCGAGACGGCGATCGCCGCCCCTTCGCCGAGCTGGCCGCCGGGGATCGCCCGTTGGAAGGCGAGCGTGGCCATCAGGTGCGTCGAGTTGGCCGGGCCGCCGCGGGTGATCGCGTAGACGAGCTGAAAGTCGGTGAAGGTGAAGATCACCGAGAAGGTCAAGACGACCGCTAGGATCGGCATCAGCATCGGCAGGGTGATGTGCCAGAAACGCTGCCAGGCGGTGGCGCCGTCGATCATCGCCGCCTCGTAGAGCGAGGGCGAGATGGTCTGAAGCCCGGCCAACAGGCAGATCGCCACGAACGGGATACCGCGCCAGATGTTGGCGGCGATCAGCGACCAGCGGGCGTTCCAGGTGTCGCCCAGGAAATCGATATAGTGGTCGAGCAGCCCCAGCCGGTCGACCAGGATGTAGGAGATGATCGAGAACTGCGGATCGTAGATCCACCAGAAGGCGATCGCCGAGAGCACGGTCGGGACGATCCAGGGAATGAGGATGATCGCCCGGATGAAGGATTTGAACGGCAGATGGTGGTTCAAGAGCAGAGCCAGCCAGAGGCCGAGGGTGAATTTCCCGATCGTTGCCACGAGCGTGTAGAAGAAGGTCCACCACACGGCCGTGAGGTAGGTGTCGTCCTGCAGGAGCGACACGTAGTTCTCGAGGCCGATCCACTCCCCCGCCCGGCCGATCCGGGTATCGGTGAAGCCGAGCCAGATGCCGAGGCCGAGCGGATAGGTCAGGAACACGACCAGGAGCCCGACACAGGGCAGCATGCACAAGACGACGAGAAACGGTTTCCAGTCGAACAGCCGGGCGAGCCAACTCTGCTCGACCGGCGGCAGAGCCACCCTCTGGCTCGTGGTCGCCACCGCGCTCCCCCTCCCTCGTACCCCGACCGGCGAAACGCCCGGACGGTTCCCGGCACCCTAGCGGAACAGGCCCGGCGCCGGTAGAGCGCAGGACGCGGCGGGCGGCAAGGGCGAAGCGAACATGCCGGAACACGAGGATACGGCGGTTTCGGCGCCGCTCCGGCCCAGTCGCCTCGAGATCCGGCTCCTGCGGGCACCGACCGAGCGCCCGGTGCGCACATCCTTCGGGACGATGACGAGCCGGCCCTGCCTCCTCGTGCGGGTGGAGGACGCCGACGGCGCCTTCGGCTGGGGCGAGATCTGGTGCAACTTCCCGGCCTGTGGGGCCGAGCACCGGGCCCGCCTGGTCGAGACGGTGGCGGCCCCGCTCCTGCTCGGAGGGACCTTCGCCGACCCGGGGGCGGCCTTCGGCGCGCTCGAGCGGGGCTCGCACCTCCTCGCCCTCCAAGCGGGCGAGCCGGGCCCCTTCGCCCAGGTCGCCGCGGGTCTCGACATCGCGCTCTGGGACCTCGCGGCGCGGCGGGCCGGGCTGCCGCTCGTCCGGCTGCTCGGCGGCGAGCGGCGCGAGGTGCGGGCCTATGCCAGCGGGATCGACCCCGAGGAGGCGGCGGCGACCGTGGCCCGGGCCCGGGCCGAGGGGCATCGGTGCTTCAAGGTCAAGATCGGCTTCGGGCGGGAGCGCGACCTCGCGGCGATCCGCGCCGCGCGCGCGGCCCTCGGGCCCGGCGAGGCGTTCATGCTGGATGCCAACCAACGTTGGGCGCCCGAGGAAGCCCGCGCTTTCGCCCCGACGATCGCCGCCTTCGGCCCCCTCTGGCTCGAGGAGCCCCTGGCGGCGGACACGCCCTGGCAGGCGTGGCGCGAGCTGGCCCGGCTCGGCCCGCCACTCGCCGCCGGCGAGAATCTGCGTGGGAGGGCGGCCTTCGAAGCGGCGCTCGAGAGCGGCGCCTTCGCCTATCTCCAGCCCGACCTCTGCAAATGGGGCGGGATCTCGGGCGGCCTGCCGCTCGCCCGGAAAATCGCCGCCGCCGGTGCGGTCTACTGCCCGCACTATCTGGGCGGAGCCGTGGGCCTGTTGGCCTCGGCGCACCTCCTCGCGGCTACCGCCGGCCCCGGCCTGCTCGAAATGGACGTCGACCCGAACCCGCTTCGAACCGAACTCTGCGGCGAGGTCCTGCCGGTCGCCGACGGGCTCGCCCGGCTGCCCGAGGAACCGGGGCTCGGTCCCGAGCCGGATCCGGCGGTCCTGCGCGCCTTCGGCACCCTCGCTCTCGAGCTGCGCGCGGGCGGTTGACCCGGGCGCACCCGGCCCCCCGGGGGCGGACGCGGTGGCTCGGACCGGGCGGGTCGATCGGCCGCCCCGAGGGGACGGCGCCGTACGCCCCTTGCGCCCGGCCTTTTTCCGGCGCCTCGGACCTGCCGGCACGGAACCCGTGGTCGGCGAAGGGCGGAGCCGGAGGGTGAGCGGGTCGGAAGCGAGGACGAGCGGGAACGAGCCGACGCCGCCGTCCGCTCCGGCAGATCTCGCAGCGCGCGTGCGCCAGGTCGCGCCCGAAGCGCGGGCGATCCGGCTCTGCGGCGGGTTCGCGGACGGCACGGTGCGGACCGGCAGCGACGTCGATCTCGCGCCGCTCACCGAACCGCCGCTTTCCTTCGACACGCTGTTCGAGCGGACGCTCGCGCTCGTCGCCCGGCTCGGCCGGCCGGTCCTTCTTCCCGGCCCCGGGCCGTCTCGTCCGCGGCCCGTCCCGGTGGCAGGATCCTTCCGAAAGCGTCGGGGGTGGGACGATGGAGCGGGCCGAGCCGATCCGCATCGACGGCAGCCGGGGCGAGGGTGGTGGGCAGGTGCTGCGCACCGCGCTCGCGCTCGCCGCGATCGCCGGCCGGGCGGTGCGGATCGAGCGGATCCGCGCCAAACGACCGATCCCCGGTCTCGCCGCCCAACACCTGGCGGCGGTGCGGGCGCTGGCCGCCCTCTGCGATGCCCGGCTCGAGGGGGATGCGCTCGGCTCGGGCGAGCTCCTGTTCGCCCCCGGAGGCCCGACCCGCGCCGGGAGTTACGAGATCGACGTCGGCGCGATGCGGGCGGGCGGCAGCGCCGGGGCGGTGAGCCTCGTCCTGCAGGCCATGGCGATTCCGCTCGCGCTCGCCCGCGGCGGCTCCACCCTGAGGCTCCTGGGCGGAACGCACGTGCCCTGGAGCCCGTTCGCCGACTATCTGAGCGAGGTCTGGGTGCCGATGCTGGCTCGGCTCGGGATCGCTCTCGACCTCGAGGTCGAGCGGACCGGCTGGTTCCCCGTCGGCCGGGGCGCGATCCTGGCCCGCATCGAGGGTCGGGCGGGCCACCCGGGCGAGCCGCTCGACGTGATCGAGCGGCCGCCGCTCAAGGCGATCGAGATCCGCGCGGTCGCCGCCGAGCTGCCGGCCCGGATCCCGCAGCGGATGGCCGATCGGGCACGCAAGCTCCTGGAGCCCACGGGCGTGCCGCTCCGGGTCGTCCCCGAGCGGGTCAAGGCCGCCTCGCCGGGTGCCGCGCTCTGCCTCGTGGCACGGCACGGGCCGGTACGTGCCGGGTTCGAAGCCCTCGGCGCTCCGGGCAAGGCCTCGGAAGCGGTGGCCGAGGAGGCGGTCGAGGCGCTCCTCGCCTTCGAACGGGGCACCGCCGCGATCGACCGGCACCTCGCCGACCAGCTCCTCCTGCCGCTCGCGCTCGCGGCCGGCCGCTCGCGCTTCACGTGCGAGGCGGTGAGCGGCCATCTCGAGACCGCGGCGGCGCTGATCGAGGAGCTCGGTGCCGCACGGGTGGCGATCGAGCGGCGCGCCGACGGCTCGGGGCTCGTGACGGTCGAACCCGAGGGCCTCGTGCCGGCGCTCGGCGAGCCGCGCAGCGAGCCGGTTCGGCTCGTGGAGGGCGAGCCCGCGGCACCGGCCGCGCGCGAGCCGGCGGCCGAGGCGCCCATCGCCTGGAACCTCGTCGCCACGGTCCGACGCGAGAGCTGGCGCGAGGCGCTCGGCATCCTCGGCCGCTACGGGCGGGTGCGGAAGACCCCCTATTACAACGTCGTGGTCATGGCGGTGGAGGATCCGCGGGCGGTGGCGGAGCACCTGGCCGGGCGGGTCGAGACCGAGCCCGGCATCATGAACTTCCTCTCCCGCGTGGTGCCGCTCGAGGCCGCCTTCGAGCTCGGCCCCCTCGAGCGGGCGGAAGAACGGCTGGCCGAGGCCTTCGCTCCATTCCTGCCGCGGCTCGCCGGTCGGAGCTTCCATCTCCGCGTGCACAAGCGCGGGCCCGGCAAGACGCTCTCGGGCCACGGGCTCGAGCGGACGCTCGGCGACCGCCTGCTGGCCGCGCTCGAGGCCCGCGGCACGCCCGGCCGGCTCGCCTTCGACGACCCCGATCTGATCCTCGTGGTCGAGATCGTCGACCAGCGGGCCGGGGTAGCGGCCTTCGATCGCGAGCAGCGGTCGCGCTGGCCCTTCCTGCGCCTCCGTTGAGGGCGCCGGGGCGGGAGCTGGCGCCCCGGCCGGGCGGCTCAGGCGAGCTGGGCCACCCCGCGCATGGCGAGACCACCCTCGGGCCCGGTGATCCAGAGCCTGACCGTACCGCCCTCCCCCTCGGGCTCGCCGTGTACGGTGAGCTCGCGGTCGGCGAAGAGCGGCGCGGTGGCGCGGAAGTCGAAGCGGCGGACGCGGGCAGCGGGCCGCTCGCGGCGCAACAGGTCGAGCATGAGGGTCGCCAGCAGCGGCCCGTGCACGATCAGCCCCGGATAGCCCTCGACCCCGGTCACGTAGGGGTGGTCGTAGTGGATCCGGTGGCCGTTGTAGGTCAGTGCACTGTAGCGGAAGAGCAGGACCGGGTCGGGTCGCCAGCTCCGCCGCCACGGCCCGGGTGGCGGCGCCACCGGCGGGGCCACGACCTCCTCGGGCCGCGGCGGCTCGCGGTAGACGATGTCGTGCTCCTCGACGAGCACGGTCACACCGCGGTCGAGGAAGCGGTGCTCGACCATGACGAAAACCAGAGGGCCGGTTCGGCCGCGCTTCGCCTCGACCGAGCGGACGGTCGAGACCCGCTCGAGCGTCTCGCCGACCCGGAGCGGCCGCTCCCAGGCGAGCCGGCCGCCCGCCCACATCCGCCGCGGCAGCGGCACGGGCGGCAGGAAGCCGCCGCGCCGCGGATGGCCGTCCGGCCCGGTCTCCGCCGCCGCCACCACGGGCAGGAAGTAGAGATGGTGCCAGAAGGGCGGCAGGGGCTCGCCCGGGCCCGGCGGATCGTCGCGGTCGAGGGCGGCGGTCAAGGCCGCGGCCGGCCAGGGGTGGAGGGTGTCGGTCCGCCGCTCCTCGCGGCCGACCCAGCGCTGGAGAAGAGCCAGATCGACGACGTTCACGGGCCGAGTGCCCGATCGAGATCGGCCATCAGATCCTCCGGATCTTCGAGCCCGACGGAGAGCCGGATCAGGTCCTCGCTCACACCCGACCGCTCGCGCAGCTCGGGGGGGACCTTGGCGTGGGTGGTCGTGGCCGGGTGGGTGGCGAGCGAGCGGGTGTCGCCGAGATTGTTCGAGATCTTGATCAGCCGCAACCGGTTCAAAACGGCGAAGGCCCGCTCGCGGCCGCCGCCCACCCGGATCGCGATCATCGTTCCCGGACCCTTCATCTGCCGCCGCGCGAGCTCGGCCTGGGGGTGCGAGGCGAGACCCGGATAGCGGACCGCGCGGACGGCCGGGTGTCCCTCGAGCCATTCGGCGAGCCGCCGCGCGCTCGCCTGTTGCGCTTCCACGCGCAGGCCCAGGGTCTCGAGGCCCTTGAGCAGCACCCAGGCGTTGAAGGGTGACAGCGTGGGCCCGGTGTTGCGCAGATAGGGCCGGACCGTGTCCTCGAGGAGCCGGGCGGAACCCGCGATCAGCCCGCCCAGACATCGCCCCTGCCCGTCCACGAGCTTGGTGGCCGAATAGACCGCGAGGTCGGCGCCGAGCTCGAGCGGCCGCTGCAGCCAGGGGGTGGCGAAGGCGTTGTCGACCACGAGCGTCGCACCGGCCGCCTTCGCGAGCCGTGCCACCTCGGCGATGTCGACGAGATCGAGCGTCGGGTTGGCCGGGCTCTCGAGGAGAACGAGATCGGCCGGCCGCTCGAGGGCGCGCGCGAAGCCCGCCGTGTCGGCCGCCGGCACGAGCTCGCTCTGGACCCCGTAACGCGGCAAGAGCTCGCTCACGATCCACTGGCAGGCGCCGAACAACGGGGCGGAGGCCACGACCCGCGCACCGGCGCGCAGCCGGCAGAAGAGGGCGGCGTGGACCGCGGCCATGCCGGTCGCCACCGCGGCACAGTCCTCGGCACCCTCGAGGGCGGCGAAGCGCTCCTCGAGCATGCGCACGGTCGGGTTGGCGATCCGGCTGTACTGGTAGCCCGGCGCACGGGCCGCGACCCGGGCCTCGGCCTCCTCGGCGCTCGCATAGACGAAACCCGAGGTGAGGAAGAGGGCCTCGGAGGTCTCGCCGAAGGCGGAACGTGCGGCTCCGCCGTGCACGAGCCGAGTCCGCATCCGCCAACCGTCGCTCATGGCTGCGCTCCGCCGCAACGGCCGGCGGTCGGGCGCCGGCTGCGGCGATCCGACCTTTTAGCGGCTTCTTTTACGTGGCCCGCAAGCCGGCCGGCCCAAATCGCCACGTGACCCCTGCCTGCCGTCCGCCGCCCGGCCTGTCAATGGGCGACGTCCGAGGGGGCGATGCCGATCCCCCCGCCGCCGGCGGGCTCGACCAGATCGCGCCCGACCGCTTCCTCGAGCCGTTCGAGGCCGTCGCGGTCGAGCAGCCGCTCGAGCCCGTCGAGGATGCGCCACAGAAGGCCCGGCCCCTCGTAGACGAGCCCGGTGTAGAGCTGCACGGCCGAGGCCCCGGCGCGGATCTTGGCGTAAGCCCGCTCGGCCGAATCGATCCCGCCCACGCCCAGAAGCGCGAGCCGGCCGTGCGCTCGGACCGCGATCCGGCGCAGAAGCGCGGTCGAAGGCTCGAAGAGCGGCGGGCCGCTCAGGCCCCCCGGCTCCCCCTTGTGCGGCGAGCGGAGCCCCGCGGGCCGGGCGGTCGTCGTGTTCGCGACCACGAGACCGTCGATCCCGGCCTCGAGTGCGGTCTCCACGATCGCGGCTTCCCCCCGAGGGTCGAGATCGGGGGCGATCTTGAGAAAGAGCGGCGGCCGCCGCCCGTGGGCCCGCTCGGCGAGAGCCCGGCGCAATCGGTCGAGGAGCGGGGCGAGCCGCTCCGGCCGCTGCCAGTCGCGAAGGCCCGGAGTGTTGGGCGAGGAGACGTTGACGACGAGATAGTCCACGAGGGGGGCGAGCCGCTCCACGACCCGCTCATAGTCGGCGATCGGTTCGGCACTGTCGCGGTTCGCGCCGATATTGGCGCCCACGATGCCGGCCCGCCGGTCGCGCCGGGCGAGCCGGGCGGCGACCGCCTCGAGGCCGTCGTTGTTGAAGCCCATGCGGTTGATCAGCGCCCGGTCCTCGACCAGGCGGAAGAGCCGCGGCCGCGGATTGCCGGCCTGCGGCCTGGGCGTGACGGTGCCGACCTCGACGAAGGCGAAGCCGAGGCGCAGGAGGCCACCGTAGGCCTCGGCGTTCTTGTCGAAGCCGGCGGCGAGCCCCACCGGGTGCGGCAGCTCGAGCCCGGCCAGGCGCGTGGCGAGCCTCGGGCGGGCTCTTCCCGGCCGCGGCGGGGCGAGTGCCGCCAGGCGAAGGGCCGCGGCGTGTGCCGTCTCGGGCGGCAGGAGCCGCAAGAGCCGCGCGAGCACCGGACCTCAGCCGCCCCAGGCGACGAAGGGCGGGTTCTCGAAGCCGGGCTTGCCGTAGCCGAGCGGCCTGCCGTCCACCGTCAGCACCCGCCCGCCGGCGGCGGCCAGCACCGCGTGGCCGGCGGCGATGTCCCACTCCATGGTCCGCCCGAAGCGGGGATAGACGTCGGCCAGGCCTTCGGCCAGGAGGCAGAGCTTCAAGGAGCTCCCGGCCGAGACGGTCTCGAGCACGCCGTGGGCGGCGAGCCAGGCGTCGGTCTCGGGATCGCGGTGCGAGCGGCTGGCCACCGCCACGAGGCCCGAGGCCGGCCGCGGCCTGACGCGGATCGGCCGATCGCGTCCCGCTTCCCGGGTGAAGGCACCACGCCCGACCACACCCCACCAGAGCCGTTCGAGGGCGGGTGCGGCGACCACGCCCAGCACCGGCGAGCCCCGGGCGACGAGGCCCACGTTCACCGTGAACTCGCCGTTGCGGGAGAGGAACTCCTTGGTGCCGTCGAGCGGGTCCACGAGCCAGAAGGCGGCGCCGGCCGAAAGGTTCGGCACCCGGCCCTCGGCCACCGCTTCCTCGGCGACGATCGGAAGCTCGGGGTCGAGCGCGCGCAGGCCCTCTTCGATCAGCGCCTCGGCCGCCCGATCGGCCGCCGTGACGGGCGACTGGTCGGCCTTGGCCGCGGCCTCGATCGGCCCGGCATAGTGCTCGCGCACGAGCGCGGCGGCGCGCTCGACGAGCCTCAGGAGCTCGGGGAGCAGCCGGTCGGGATCGGGCATGGGGCAGGCTCGCGGCGAGGGGCGCCGCTCGCGGGCGGCATCGCGGCGCTAGATGCCGCATCGCCGCTCGCCGTGGAAGACGGCGCCCGGAGCGCGCGGCGTTAACCCTTCGTCAACCCTCGCGCGGTAGGTTGCGTCTCGTCGTCGCGCGGCCGGGATGCGTCGGAGACACCGGCGGCCGGCGAGGGAGCGAGGGGGCGCGATGGATCTCGCGGCGATCGAAGAGGGCGTGGCACTCGGGCTCTGGCCACCGCGGACGCGCGGCGGCCTCGACCCGCGCCGGCCGGGCGAGCTCGCAGAGCGGCTCGAGCGGTTCCGCCGGGTGTTCGTGCGGGAGATCGGCTCCCGCACCGGCGGGCTGATCCTCCTCGATCTGCGGCCCGTCCGCGCCCGGTTCGGCGAGCGTTGGGCGGAGCAGCGCGGCAAGGTGCTGGCGATCGTCGAAGGCGCGCTGGCTCACGAGCTCGACGAGGAGGAGCTCTACCTGGTGGCCGACGAGACCACCGTCTGGGTGTTCGCCCTCGAGGGTGAGCCGGCGGCGCTGCGGCTGCGCGGCGAAGAGCTCGCGGCCCTCGCGGGCGAGCGGCTCTTCGGCACCGTGTCGGCCTCGGCCGCGGTGAGGGTGCGGGTCCTGCCCTTCGACCTCGACGAGGGGTTGCGCGGCATCGTCGGGCTCGGCGGCTTGCGCGAGCGTATGGAACGCCAGCGCGGTCGCCTCCAGGCGGCCGAGGCCGACGCCTTCGCCGCCCGCGCGGGCGAGCTCGTGGTGCGCTACCGGCCGATCTTGAGCCTGAAGCTCGGGGCGATCGTGGCATACCGCGCCTTCGCCCGGCTGCCGGTGGCGGGTGGCGGCTGGGCGCGCCCCGAGACCGTCTGCCCGGAGGCTTTCACGGGCACGTTCGAGGCGGAGCTCGACCGCTGGCTCGCCGAGCGGGTGGCGGACGAACTCGAGGGGCCGCGGCTGCGTTCGGCGCGCGCGCTCCTCGTCCTGCCCGTGCACCATGCGACGCTCGCCACACCGGCCTGGCGCCGGCCCTGGCGGGAACGGCTCGAGGCACTGGGGCCCGCGGCGCTGCGCCGCCTCGGCATCGAGCTGGTCGACCACGACCCGCGGCAGCACGGCGCGGCGCTCGAGAGCATGCTCGATCTGCTCGTCGAGGTCTGCGCCGTGCCGATCCTCCGCCTGCCGGTCGAGGGTGCGGTGGAGTCCGAGCCGCTCGAGCCGCTCGCCGAGGCGGGCGTCAAGGTCCTCTCCTTCGCCGCGTCGGGGCTCGACGGGGCCGATCCCGGGCTCGTCGAGCGACTCGCCGCCACCGCCCGGGCCTGCACCGACGCCGGACTCCGGAGCCTGCTCGTTCGCGTCGACCGGGTGGCGCTCGCCGAGGCGGCGCGGCGCGCCGGCTTCGACTACATGGCGGGCGACGGCTGCCTGCCGGCGCTCGCCGCACCCGGTCCCGTGACCGGCGCGATGGCGGCTTGAGCGTGGCCGGCCCCCGCCGGAAGCGCGGCTCGCGGTGGGACCGCAGCGCAACCGGGCACGATCCCCGCCCGCGCTGCGTCCGCCGGCGACGGAACCGTGCCGGTCGCGGCACGCCGGAGACGCTCCGCCACGTCACCGGCCGCAAGGTGAGGAACCGACGTGGGCCGGGACCGCCGACCGCGGGAAGGAGCGGCTCGAGGCGACGCCCGCGAGAGCCCCGCGGTTCGCGGCGCGACGTGGTCCGCCCCGGCTCGGCCGGGAGAGCCGGCTCGGGCGCTCGGCGAACCGTGCCGCTGCACGCGCCTGCGAGCGGACCGGCACCGGGCCGGCCCCGGCGGCCGGCGGGACCCCGGTCCCGGTCTCCCTCGCGCCGGGAAGGTGGCCCGAGCGCGCGATTCCCGCCCTCGCCCCGCGCTGCGTCCGCCGGCGACGGAACCGTGCCGGTCGCGGCACGCCGGAGACGCTCCGCCACGTCACCGGCCGGAAGGTGAGGAACCGACGTGGGCCGGGACCGCCGACCGCGGGAAGGAGCGGCTCGAGGCGACGCCCGCGAGAGCCCTGCGGTTCGGGGCGCGACGTCGTCCGCCTCGGCTCGGCCGGGAGAGCCGGCTCGGGCCTCCCCGCGCGCCTCGGCGGCGGAATCCGGGTCTGCGACCGCAGCGTCGCGATGGGCCGGGCCTCCCCGCGCCCCTCGGGGCCGGATGCGGCTCTCGGTAACGGGGGTGGGCGACCGCGCGGGCCGCGCGCACCTCGAAGCGCGATCCGCCGGGCGAACCGGGCTTCACGGGCGCGCCGACCGCGCGGGACCCGGTCCCTGCTCCGCCGGAGCCCGCGCCCGGCGGCCGCGCCGATGGCGGGCGCCGTCGGCCGCGGAGCGGGCCGTACGCTCTCCACCCGCGAGCACCGAGCCCTGCCTTCGCGCAGAGGCACCCGAGAGAGACGGCTTTCGCGCGGCGAGGTGTGCCCTTCGGGAACCTTCTCGCGGCGAACGGTCGGTCCGGCTTCGGCGCACGGGGCGACCCGTCCCTTGCGGCTGCCGGCGGATCCGGGGAAAGCGGTGGCTCGGGCGCGGATGGGGAAGCGCATCGCGGATCGTAGCCGCGCCCTCTGGCGCCACGGGGCTTCGGCGCGCATGGGGGAAGCGCCGGTCACACTCGCGACGATCTGGGGGTGGCGACGCCCGCCCGCACGGGGGGATACGGACCGGCCCGGCTCTGTTCGCCAGTCGGCGGCAGCGACGCCCGCCCGCACGGGGGGATCCGGAGGCGCCCCGTTCCACGACCCTGTGCCGCCGAGGCTCCTGCGCGTGGGGATCCGCGGGACGGGCGGGTGCGAACAGGCGTCGCTGCTCGCGGGCCCGCACAGAGGGGGGCCGCTCGTTCTACCCGCGGCGCTGTCGGTAGCCGGCTCGCTGTCGCCCCGAGGCCGGGCCGGGGTCCGACCGGTCCGGCCCGCCGCGTCGGCACGCCCCGGCGTGCGGGCGGAGCTCCGGCCGCATCGGCTCGCACGATCCGTGTCCCGAAGGCTCCTCCCGCCCGCCGCGGTGCCTCGATCCGGGCGGGCGCGGTGCCGCCGCACCCGGGGGTCTGCTCGGCGCCGTCGCCCGCTCGACGCGCGAGGAACGCCGCTCCGGCGGAAGCGGCGCGGTCCGACCATCCGGCGGGCATCGAGTGTCGGGACGCACGGCGGCTCGTACGCACCGTTCCCGGCAGGGGCGGCGCGATCCACGAGCCGCCCCGCGCGGCGCTACTCTCGTCGCGAGGCTCGCCGGCATCGCCCATCTCGTTCCGGAGGCCCGACCCGCGGCCCCGGGCTCGCCGAGCGGCTCGGTCGATCCCCTCCGTCTCGACCGAGACCACCGCCCCGGTCCCGCGCGTGCCGAGGGCTCGGGCCCAGAGCCGAAGGGGCTCGACCGCGAGGCCCGGGACGGAAGTCGCGGCCGCGTGCGGGAAGGACCGCCTCTGTTTCGCGGAGTCTCGACAGGGCCCTCTCGACGCCGCTCGGCGCCCGGGCGGGACATTAGGCGGAACCTGTCGGCACCGTAGGATCGGCTCGGAGCCCCGGGCGCACCCCGTGAGCAGGCGGAGCCGAGCCGTTCGACCCGGATCCCGCCCTCGGCCCCGCGCGGGGCGGCCCCCACCCGCACACCGCCGCCCGCGGCGGTCGCCGGCCCACCTCCTCCGCGCGCAGGGGCCTTCGGGTTCTCGGTCCGATCGGCCCGGCTCTCGAGCCCACCTCCCCGGCACGCGAGACACCTCCTGCTCGTCGAAGAGCACCGGCCGAATCCGTGCGACCTGCCCGGCGCGCGAGGCCCTCGCTTCCTCCCGCTCGGACCGGTGCGCCTCGAAGCGGCACGCACCGTGCGCGACCGGTTCCGCTCTCCTCCCGCCGAGGCCGGGGCGGCGGATGCCGCGGGCACGGCGCGACCGGCCGAACGACCGCGGCTCGAGGACGGAGTGGGCTCTCGGGCGCCCCGTTCCGAACCGTGATCCGAGAGTGGAAGACGCCACGGGCCGGGGCACGGATCCCCGCCGTCGGATTCCGGTTCGGCCCCTGCGGCGTCCACCTGCGGGTCCATCGGTGGGGCCCCGCCTCGGCGAGTCGGGGTCGCACGCGTCCGACGCGAGCCGGAGCGGTACCCGGTTACACTTTTGCGGGCATCGGCTGTCGCAGCGGGCCCGAGGAACGCTAGAGTGCCGACAGGGAGATCACGCCCATGTCGGTACGGCGCATCCGCCGGCCCGCGATCGTCGCCGGGCTGGCCGTCGCGGTGACGGCGGGCCTGTTCGGCGCCGCCGGTCGGGTTACGGGCGAACCGCGTCCGCGACCGGTCGCGGCCTCGGTCTTTTCCGGCCCGGTCGAGAAGATCCGCGACGGCGACACGATCGAGCTCGAGGGCGTCGCGGTGCGCCTGCAGGGTGTGGCCGCCCCCGAACTCGGCGAGCCGCTCGGCCGCGAGTCGCGCGACGCCTTGGTCCGGCTGGTGTCCGGCCGGTCGGTTGCCTGCGCCCCCGACGGGACCCGCACGCGCGGGCGGATCGTGGCGGTCTGCACGGTCGACGGCCGCGATCTCGGGGCGGCGCTCGTGGCGGCCGGCCTCGCGCGCGACTGCCCGCGTTTTTCGGGTGGCCGCTACGCCGACCTCGAACGCTCGGCGGCGGCCCGCGGCGCGCCGATCGGCCGGCTCTATCCCCTGCCCTCCTACTGCCTCGCCCCCTGACCGGCCGATCGACCGGTCAGAGGCGGGCGAGCTCGTCCCGCACCCGGGCGAGGAAGCGCTGCCGCCGCGCCGCGTCCGCGGTGTTCATGTGGTAGAGCGCCAGATAGCGCACCCGGGCTCCGGGGGCCGCGAACCAACGCAGGTAACGGGTCACGATCTTGCGCGGCGGGTCGCCCATCCAGAGTGCGGTAAGCCGATCGCGGCCGTAGGTCACGATCCCGGTGATGCTCCGGATATTGCCGAGCAGCGGTCGCACCCGGGCCGGGTCGGAGAGGTCGAAGGCCACTCCCGGCATCAGCACCCGGTCGAAGTAGCCTTTGAGCACCGCGGGCGGGCCGAAGCACCAGGTCGGGAACTGGACGACCAGCGCTTCCGCCCGCAAGAGCCGCTCGATCTGACCCTCGAGCCCGGCCCGGTTGCGGCTCGTGTCGTGGTACCGCCGGCGCGCCTCGGCCGAGAGCACGGGGTCGAAGCCCTCGGCGTAGAGGTCGAGAAGATCGACCTCGTGACCGGCGCGCGCGAGGCCGTCGCCGGCCGCGGCGCGGATCGCGGCGTGGAAGCTCTCTTCGAGCGGGTGGCAGTAGAGGTGGAGGACGCGCACCCCGCTCAGGCCGCGGCGAGGATCTCGACCTCGACCCGCGCCTCGGGGCGGACGAGCTCTTTGACCACGACCAGCGTCGAGGCGGGCGGCGGGTCGGCGACCCAGGCGTCGCGCACCGCCATGAAGGCGGCCCGGTCGGCGACGTCGACCAGATAGGTGTTGAGCCGGACCACGTGGCGGCGTCCCATGCCGGCCTCGGCGAGGCAGCGGTCGAGCGCCGCGAAGATCAGCCGCGCCTGGGCCTCGCAGCCCTCGGGCATCGTCCCGTCCGGGGCGATGCCGAGCTGGCCCGAGACCGCCAGCAGGCGGCGATGGTCGCTCACGAGCACGGCGTGGCTGTAGCGGGCGACCGGGGCGGCGATCCCCGACGGGTTCCAGTGGCGACGCATGGCGGCTCCTCCCTTCACCCCGCTCGGGCCGGGGCCCGCGCCGGCCGGAGGGCCGACGCCGCGGGCGGCTCCTCGACCGCCGAGCGGACGGTCGCGACGACGTATTCGGGCGGCACGCCGAGGCGGACCGGCAGCGCGCTCGTCCCGACCCCCGAGGTCACGAGCAGATGGCGCCGGCCGATCCGATGGTGGCCGCGGGCGAAACGGCGCGGCAAGGCGCTCATGGTGAGCAGCGGCCCGAACCCCGGCAGCCGGACCTGGCCACCGTGGGTGTGCCCCGAGACGGTCAAGAGGACGTGGTCGGGCAGGTAGGCGACGGCGTCCGGCACGTGGCTCAACATCAAGCAAGGCCGCTCCGGGTCGAGCCGGGCGAGGACCGCCGGCAGATCGGCCCGCCGGCTCACCGCACAGCCCAGGCCGGCGATCTGGAGCGGGCCGCCGGCGAGCTCGAGCTCCACCACCTCGTTCTCGAGCACGGCGATGCCGGCCGCCTCGAGCCGCCGGGCGATCTCGCGCCCGCCCCCCTCGGCATGGTCGTGGTTGCCGAGCACTGCGAGGGTCGGGGCCGCGGCGGCGAGCGGTGCGAGGGCGCGGGCGATGGTCGCGGCCGGCAGCGGGCGAACGAAGGCGGTGCGGTTCGCGAGGAAGTCGCCGGGCAGCAGCACGAGGTCCGGCCGTTCGGCGAGGATGCGGGCGACGAGCCGCTCGAGCCTCGCTTCGGTGACGTGCGGCCGAGCGGCGTGCAGGTCACCGAGCACCGCGAAGCGGAGCGGCAGACGGCCGGCCGGCCAGCCCGGGCTGTCGATCTCGTAGCGGGCGACCCGCAAGCGGCGCGGCTCGACGAACCCCGCCCAGGAGCCGAGCGCGAGCACGCCTGCGCCGCCCACGAGGACCAGCTCGACCATCCCGCCACGCCCGATTCCGACCGGCCGCCGCATAGCACGAAGCGGGACGGTTGACGACGGCGCACGGTCGGACCGTAGGCGCGGCCACCGCGAGGCTCCCGCCTGCGGCGGAGCTCCCTCGCCCCCCTGTGATCGGCGGGCAACGGAGACTGCCGGGCCGCGGGCCCGCGCCGCCCCCTCGCGCGAACTTGGGCGCGGTTGCGGTCGAAGAGCCTCGCCGTGGCACGGTGCGGGAGGACGAGGCGACGGTCGAGCGGTCGGACGGGCGGGCTCAGGGGCGGCGGTTGCCGCGGAGTTCGCGGAGCGCACCGTTGAACTGGGCACCGAAGATGAAGATCGCGGCCGAGATGTAGAAGAAGAAGAGCGTGACCACGATCCCGGCGAGGCTGCCGTAGGTGACCGAGTAGGAGGTCGGCAGCGAGGCCAGATAGGCCGAATAGAGCTCGGCCGCGAGCGCCCAGAGCAGCACCGAGAGGACGGTGCCGGGCAGGACCTCGGGAAGGCGCAGCGGCACCGCCGGCAGGACGAGGTGAAGGGTCAAGGTCAAGCCGAGCAGCATGGTGAGCCCGAGGCCGTAGCGCAGGACCAGATAGACACCGGGGTCGATGACGTCGCGCTCGCTGAGCCATTCGACGAGCCGGCGGACGAGCGGCACCCCCACGAGGGCCACCATGGCGACCAGGATCGCGACCGCGACCAGCACCACGAGCACGAGGCTCTGCAGCCGGGCGAGCAGGACATTGTGGCGCACCCGGCCCCCGTAGGCACGGTCGAGGACGTGGCGGATCGCCTCCATGCCCGAGGAAGCGAACCAGAGCGAGACCAGGATCCCGAGACCCAGAAGCCCGGCCGGCGCGCCGCCGCGGATCTCGGCGATCACCGGCCGCAGCACGGCCGCGACCTCGGGCGGCACGAGCTCGAGGGCGAGGGCGATCGACTCCTGCGCCGCCTCGCTCTGGCCGAGCTCACCCGCGATCGCCAACAACACGATGAGGAACGG
>Ga0073932_1000164_pt1 | contig 174286 bp, 147 predicted proteins | sample DewCreD2012metaG_FD_76967 | JGI IMG/M metagenome (GOLD analysis project Ga0073932, IMG submission 76967) | Hot spring sediment bacterial and archeal communities from British Columbia, Canada, to study Microbial Dark Matter (Phase II) - Dewar... ... | reverse complement strand
TTTCACCATCTCTACATGGATACTCCACAGAGCCATATCCACCTCGCCGTCCTGTTCCGGCACGCAGATGAGCGTATCGCCGTCAATCTTAAGATAGGTCAGCGCGCGCAGGTTCGCGCCCGTCAGTTCGCCGCCCACCATCTTTACCTGGCTGAGATTATCACTGGTATACGTGCAGACCTTAAGCGTAGCGGCGTCTTCGATGGAGGCGCTTAAAAAGGCCCCCAACTTGTTGGCAAACTCTTGAATGGAACTGCCAATGTTGTTGATGGTTTCTTTGGGCGAGTCGAATAAGCCAAAGCTGGTGTCGCCCGGCGCGGAGACCGGCGCTGTATTCACCGGCACAACCGCGCTCATAGACTGCGGAACCCCTGCGCCGCCGGTGGTCAGGGTGATGCTGGGGCGCTCGGTCAGGGCGGCTTCGCCGCTCTCGGCCACCATCAGGCGGACAGCCGGATCGCCGAGGATCACATAGTTGCGGGCGTCGTTGTTGGCCGTCCACAGGCCCGCCAGTTCCAGGGCCATGCTCGCGGCGTCTTTGCCAAACTTGATTTCCTCAAGTTCATCCGATAAGACGGTGGACAGCTCAGCGTAGCGCTCGTTAAAGAACTCAAAGGCATAGCCAATCGGACTGCCTTCCATCAGGCGCTTGAGACTGCTGTCGAACACGGCCAACTGCCGGCCAGCTTTGCCCCACACAAACGAATATCCCCAGGCCCGCTCCACGTGACCGATGACCGCCAGCGCGCCGCCCTTGGGGTGGCTGAGCATCCGCTGCGGCAGACGCGAGATAAACGGCCGCGGGGCGATCACCGCCCGCTCGTCTTTAAAGGCTTGCTGGGCAAAATCATCCAGCATGGGCGTGCCGGCCCCGTAGCAGGCAAAGAAAAAGGCGATGGAGCCTAACAGTCTGGCGTTCGCGTCCAGATCATCCGCCGAGAAGTAAAAATCTTCCGGCACGGGCTTGCGCCACTCGCGCGGGCCGGGCCAATCCTGGCAGAGCAGGCCGCCCTGGTGGAGCAGTTGGCGCGGGTCGCCGTTGGGAAAGCCCATGCCGTGCGAGGCGGTAAACAACAGGGCCGGGGTCTTCGAGCCGCCCAGGTACTGCGCCAGCTTTGACTTTTTGGCGTCTTCTTTAAGGATCAGGTCAAAATCCCAACCGGCGTTGGAGAGGTCGGCGTCGGTCTTGCGGGCGGTCATCAACGGCTGTACCAGTTGTTCGGCGCTGAGGATGGTCGCAGGGTCATCTGGATTGGCAACGCCGAAGAAAGCGGCTTTGCGCGGCAGTTTCAGCTTTTTCGTTTCGGCCTCCACCACGCTCTGAGCGTAGTTGGCATATTCTTCAACGGTGTCAAAACAGATGCGCCCCACCGCGTACTGCACGTCCAGTTGGGTCTGGAATTTATAGGGGATCTTGTCTGGGCCGCCGACCAGAAGCAGATAATAAGGCACTTTTTCGGGATCTGCCGGGCCAAAGCCCACGCCGTGCCGGGCTAACCAATCTTTCTTCGACTCATTGGGCCGGTAGCCCTCGCCGCGCGTATACTGCTGGAAGTAATGTTCTTTGTTCGCGCTGGCCTGGGCACGGCGGTGTTCGATGAGGGGCTTGAGGGCCTCGATGATGGCCGGGTCGGCGTCGTGCGCAAAGATAATGCCCCAGCCGGCTTCAGCCAGGTTTTTCGGGTCTACCCCTTCTTTGACGGCGAAGTGCTGGGTGGTCAGGCGCTCATGCCAGGCTTTGAGTTCCTGCGTCTGAGCCTCATCGAGCGGCTCGCCGAGAATGATCGAAGTCAGTTGTTCCGGCTCTAAGGGGGGCAGCAGGTACGAGCCGGTAACTGCATCAATGCCGTTGAAGAACATCGGATCCGACATAATAGTTGCTCCTTTTGCTGCGTGGTTAAGGACAGCGGTCGCCGAGGAAATACTTTCTGCATTCCTGCTCGGTCAGGCCGCGGGTGACGCGGCGCTCGGCCAGTTGAACCAGTTCCTGCACGTCCATCGTATACACGCGCACCGTCCGGTCGCGCCCTGCCGAAACCAGGCGGCGGCCATCGGGACTGAAGGCCAGCCCATAAATGCGGTCAATATGGCCGCCGTAGAGGGTGTACAGTTCATCGCTTTCGTCCAAATCCCACAGGCGGATGGTGAGATCTGCGCCGCCGGTCGCTAACATCGTGCCATCCGGCGAAAAAGCCAGAGCGTACAGCGCGCCGTTATGCTGATTAAAGCGCGCCTGTTCCACATATTCGTTCATCTCTGTATCGAATTCCCACACCACCACCAGCCCATCTTCCGTGATGGCCGCCATGCGGTCGCCGGCAGGGCTAAAAGCCACGCCCTGAACCGCATCGTCAGATACTTCCCAGACCTGAACCGGAGTCGAGGCGTTGGCATCCCACAGGATCACGCGGCCAACCGTATCCCCAACCAACAGCCAGTCTTCGTTGACCGGGTGAATATCCACCGCCATGTTCATGCCCGGATAGTCGGTGGTCAGCGCCAACTGCTCCACCGGCTGACCGGCGTTAACGTCCCAAAGCGTCACACTGCCGTCTTCGCCGGCCGTCGCCAGGCGGTCTCCGGCAGTATTAAAGTCGAGGCCCCACAGGCGGCCCTGCGGAGCGGCGACTTTTTTAATCACCGTCTGGCTGGCAGTATCCCACAACAGCCAGTAGCCATCGCGCCCGGCGGTTGCCATGCGCGTACCATCGCGGCTGTAGGCCAGGGCCTCCACTTCCGTGCCGCCGTGCGCGGGGACGGAATATTCCAGGGCGTACTGGCTGGTATCCCATACTTTAACCCCCACGCCTGGGCCAGAAGCTGCCAGTTCGCGGCCATCTGGCGAGAAAGCAACGGCATAGACGCGGCTGCCAAAATCTGCCGTGAAGAGTTCGCGGCTGCCGGCGGGCGAAATATCCCAGATGCGGGCGGTCTGATCCTGGCTGGCGCTGGCTAAATGCCGCCCGTCGGGGTCAATATCCACGTCAAACACCTGGTTGCCGTGGCCCGACAGGCGGTACAGCTCGCGCCCCGTTTGACGATCCCAAATGCGGATGGTGCGGTCGGCGCTGGCGGAGATCAGGGAATTGCCATCCGGAGTAAAGGTGACGCGGTAAACCCAATCGGTATGGCCGGTGATTTCTCTTTCCAGCCGGGCCCCCAGCAGGCTCCAAACCCGAATAGAACGGTCGGCGCTGGCTGTGGCAACAAAAAAGCCATCTGGGCTAAATTCGATCCCGTTCACAATGCCTTCATGAGCGCGGATCGAGGCCGTCTGTTCGCCGGTATCCGCATCCCATAGCCAGATATAGCCGTCGTCTCCCCCAGAAACAATGCTCCGTCCATCGGGGCTGTAAGCAACCGCTTCCTGGGGGGCGGTGGTGTTTAAGACGAATACCGTCTCCAGCGTGCTCAGATCACGGATCAGAACGGTTTGGTCGGTACTGGCCGAAGCAAGCTGACTGCCGTCAGGCCGGAAAGCGAGCGACCAGACCCCATCTGTCTGATCTTGAAAGACAGCTTTCTCTTGCCCGGTGGCCGTATCAATCAGGTGAACGGAGCCGTCCAGCCCGCCGAAGGCCAGTAAAGAGCCATCCGGGCTGAACTGCACGTCACCCACGCCTTCGGGCGGCCCCTGGATGACGTGCAATGGCTGGCCGGTGTCGGCGTCCCAGATGCGCGCGTTTCCATCCCGGCCGCCGGTGGCGATCAGCTTGCCGTCGGGGCTGTAGTCTACACTGTAGACGCGGTCGGTATGGCCGGTTAAGGTACGCTCCAGGCGGTAGGCCGTGAGGGATTGATGCAGTGCCTCGATAGCCCAGGGCGCGTTGATCTCATATTCCAGAGCCCCTTTTACAGCCGCCAGGCTCAACAAAACACTGCGCTCAGGGTCGAAGGGAAGCTCCGTCAGCGCCGAAGAAGACAACAGCAGGGTCTGCGAGCGCCGGTTCAGGGCCACCGACTCGAGATACAGGTAAGCCGCCACCCCGCCAGCGAGGAGCGACACTACAAACAAAACCTGGATGAGGCGGTTCAGGCGGCGGTAGCGCTGGCGGTTGGCCCTGGCCTTCAGGCAGGCCTGCAAAAAATCCTTTTCCGCAGAGCTCAGCTCGCGCTCGTTCTCCCTGGCCCAGACAATGGCATGGTCCAGCGCCTTGCCCATCAACAACTGCCCCTCGGGGCGGCCCTGCTCTTCCCAAATTTCAGCCTGGCGCTGGAGCGGCGAAAGGTGTTGGGCAAACCACTGCGCGTTGTTTTCCTGCACCGGCTGGATCATGCGGTCGTGGGCAAGCTCAAACCAGGTGGCCCCGCCGCGCTTTTCAGCGCGGATGAGGTAAGCTCTTTCGAGCAGGCGCACGGCGGCGTTCTCAAGCCCTTCGGTTTTGTCCACACCCAACAGCACCTGCCCGCGCGTGCCCTGCACGGTGATCAGCCGCCGGTCAAACCACTTGCGGATGAAGCGTTCTGGAACGCCGGCCTGCGCGGCTACGTCCGCGACGGTGTGGGCGTAATAATCAGAGAGAGCCTGGTCAATATCTCCCATGGCTTCGATATCTTCCAGGGTGATCTCTTCGTCACCTTCCTGCAGGCTGGCCCACAACCGGTAGCACACCACCTGCAGTTGCACAGGTTCTACATACAGCCCTGGAACCTGCTGGATGGTCTCATCGGCCTGCTGGACTTTAACCAGGCGGAGATCATCCACCAGCTTGTTGGCCGCCTGGGTATCAAAGCGCACTCCGGCATCTTCCGCAGGCTGGCGGATGGCTTGCAGCGCGCCGTCCACCTCTAAAAAATTGAGGCGGAAGCGGCTGGACAGGCGCGTGGGCAGGTAGCGCAGGTAGGGGTCGAGGCCGGCCAGATAATCTTCGCGCATGGCAAACAGCGCCCACCGCGAGCGGTTGCGCAGTGCCTGCCCTAACTGCGTAAAGAACTCAACCTTCGCCGCCTGGTTGGTGGGGTCTACCGTCAGGATTTCTTCAAACTGGTCAATAAACAAGACCACGCTGTCGGTGATGCCGTTTTCGGCGATGTGACAGTCAAGGTACTTAACCAGGCCTATTTCAACCAGATCTGCCACGGTACGGCACTTTCCGGCGGGCAGGCTCTCTTCGAGCGACAGCATAAAGCTGAGGCTGTAGCGGTTCAGACCGGCCATCGCGGCGGCCTCTGCCGGGGGTTCCAGGTTCACGCGGATGGGCGGCAGCGGGTGAAAATCCTGCTCGCGCAGTTTTGGCAGCAGGGCGGCGTTAATCAGCGAGCTTTTGCCCGCGCCAGAAGGCGAATAAAGCAGAACAATCCGGTCGGCAATCAGCAGGTCAATCAGTTCAGCAGTTTCATGATCGCGCCCGTATAATTTTTCACCGGGGCGGAAGGAACGCGGCCCTACGTAGGGGTTCGCCCGGGGCGCGGCGCCGCCAGATGGCTGTGGGGACGCGGAAGGGTGAGCTTGAGCCGTTGTGGTCATGGGTTGGCCTTCCACTGGTTCGATAACTCGCGTAGGAAGTCATCCGCACTGCCCCAGAAGATGCTGACATCGGACTCGCGGAAATAATTTTCGAGGTAGCGCCGGGCGCGCTCAGGGTCGGCGATATAACCGCTTTCCAGGTCCACCTGCACGCCCACCTGGGGGTAGCGTTTGCGGCGCTCGCCGCCCGGCTGGGCCATGATGATGCGGTAGAGTATGCGGAAATCCCAGCCATCCAGGTCAAACCCCAGGAACAGCATCGAGGTGTTGGTCATGGCATTCAGGACCACTTTGGGAATTAAATCTTTGTGCGAGGTGGCCCCGATGAGGAAGTTGAAATAATCGTCCTCGGTCAGCACGAGCGAGTCGGGTTCGTCCGCATAGCCAAAGAAGTGAAAGACGAGCGGGCGGCTGGCCGTCGGGCGGTTGCCGGCATCCTCGATGAACAGGTAGGGAGACTGCTCAATATATTCATTCCAGGGGCAGATGCCCGTCTGCGGCTCTTTACCGGCCTCGCGCAGGGCAGTTTCGAGCAGATCATCGCTGTTGGTGGTGATGTACAGGGGCAGTGGATACTGGGCCAGAACGCGGTAGGGGTCAAATCCGCTCTGATAGACGAGGGTGTTACTGCAAGCCGCCAGCAGGGTCTTATAATCGGGCTCTGACTGCACCAGGCTGGGCGGCAGGGCCGCGCCAAAGCGGGCCAAGAGCTTTTTTCGCAGGTACACTTGCAGTTCGTCGCGCGGGAAGTTGGCCGACTGCTGTACGGCCAGGTATTGGGCCACGTGCGACAGGTATTCGCGCTCGAAGATTTCCATCGGGTAGCTGTACTGCTCGGCCCAGTGCCGGGCGATCTCGCGGGGCGAGCCGATCAGGCTTTCGAGCAGGCCAGGGCCGAGGATGGGAGTACAGCGCCCGGTCTTAAGGTTGCTGATGACGGCGGGCCATTTTTCAAAGCCGCCGCCGACCCCAAAGCCCGGCGTATACCACAAGCGCCCACTGCGCAGGCGCATATACAGCACCGGCAGCCAGAAATCTGGCCGGTGGCGCACCACGCCGCGCGCTACGGCCAGCGCCCGGTCAATCTGACCGTCTTTGTAGAGTTCCTTAAAGAAGACCGGCATAAACTCCGCGACCGTATCCATCGAGATATTGCCCTGCATCGCCAGCACCGCCGGCACGCCAGCTTCGGCCAGGCGCGGGCCCAGCGCCAAGAGCGCGTCACCGGCGGTATTGCCGGCGCTCTGGCAAGAGGCCAACACCACCAGGCGCGGGGGATTCTCTAACTCGCGCAGACGGGTTGCCAGTTCGCGGCCCGAGACGCGCGCAATTTGGCCCGCGTCATCTTCCAGCCACAACCACGGCTCGTTGCGCACAAAAGCGCCATGCCCCACCAGGTAGAGAATATCGTAGCCTTCGCGCAGTTTTTCGATCATCCGGTTGAGGGTACAGCGTTGTTCGCCCGCCTCATCCGGCAGAACCGTAATGGGAATACTGCCCAGAGCGGCGCGGGCGCGGCCCACTTCGCCGGGAACGTCCACCGCGGCCAGCGAGTTATCGGCCAGGTTCGCAGGGTTGGCGGCGGCTACCAGAGCGCGCAGGTTGCCCCGCGGCTTCAGGCGCACGGGGCGCAGGTCTGCACTGCTGAGATAACGTGAGAAAAAAATCTGCTCGCCCGTAAACAGGGGCGCGTGATCGTCTGGATCAACCAGGGTTTCCCAACGCAGGTTGTGCAGTTCGGCGGCGCTGGCATCCAGCAGCAGCCGCAGGCGGATGCTGGCCGCCAGAGTTTGGGCGCTGGCGCGTACCTGGGCAAACGCAGTACGAAAGGCCGGGTCGGCAAAGAGAGCCTCGGCTAACCCCTGGCCGTAGTCAGCAGCAGAGGCTTCGAGGGCGCGCAGTTGGGTAAAGTCAAAACAGGCCGTCACCGGGCGATCACTGCCCACGCGGATATCCGTATCGCTGCCAGGCTGGGTGAAGCGCATTTCCAGCGCGTAAATATCCTCTTCACTGCGCTTTAAGCTTAATTCCAGTTCCGCGCTTTCGCTCAACAGGTATTCCCCTTTCGAATCCGGGTGGAATGGAAAAGTATAGGATTCACGCGCATTTTATGTCCGATAGACAACGGATACTATCCGTATTGTATTACTACATTATATTACGATGCCACAACGATAAAAGAGACATGAATAAGGATTGCCCCCCACTTCTTATGCAGGCAAAGATGCCCACCGGCTAACTTTGTTCCAGGTCGCTCAGGCGGTAATTGAGAGCATCTACCGAAACCTGCACTTCGCGCAGTGAAAGCGCCAGTGAGATCATCAACAGGATGAGGCTGGCCCCAAAGATCCACTTACCCAGGTCTGCGCGCCCCGCAAAGAGGACAAACATGCAGACCACGCACAGGAAGAAGCTGGAAACTCCGTAAATCTGCATGTTGCGGATGAGCGCCACGCGGTAGCGCAGGTTGTTGAGCTGGGCCTTAATGATCGGGTCGGGCTGGGCCTTGTAAGAGCGGTGCAGTTCGCGGATGAGATTGGCAAGGGTGAGGAAGCGGTTGGTATAGGCCAGCAGAAGCAGAGAAATGGCCGGGAAGAGAAGCGCCGGCGTCGAAAGGGTGAGATCCATGACAGCCTCCACCTGATTCCCGCCCGGCGCTCCAGATGCGGCCATTCATCACGCAGTCCTGCCAGCCCTTGGGTTTCAGTTCCTGAGCAGGAGCGTTCGCTCCGCTGGCCCGCTTTGGCCGCCGGGCGGGAATAAGATTGTTAAGCAATGGCCTCTTTTAAGGCCGCCAGCACCTCGGCGCTGTGACCTTCGGGTTTGACGTTTTCAAAGACCTTGAGGATCTTCCCATCGGGGCCGATCAGGAACGTGGTGCGGAAAATTCCCATATATTCGCGGCCCAGAAGCTTCTTCAGACCCCAAGCCCCATAGGCTTCGGCCACTTTGTGGTCTTCATCGGCCAGCAGGGTGAACGGCAGGTTGAATTTTTTAGCAAATTTGGTGTGCGATTGGGCCGAATCGGGGCTGATGCCCAGAATCACCACGCCGGCCTGTTCGTAGGCGGGGTAATCGTTGCGGAAATTGCAGGCCTGCGTGGTACAGCCGGGGGTGTCGTCCTTCGGGTAGAAGTACAGCACCACCGGATGGCCGCGGAACTCCGATAAACTGCGCAGCCGGCCCGTCTGATCGGGCAAAGTAAATTCAGGGGCGGGTTGGTTAGCTGAAATAGGCATGGCGTTTTCCTCCGATACGCATTTTGGATGTTTCTTTCTCTCTTCAACAGTTTCTCACAATCTGCCCCATGCGAGAAATATCATAGCCGCCCAAAGATTGTACAACACGCTGAAATTCCGACGAGCGCATCAGGTCAAAAACAGGCTCCAGCAGGTCGCCCGCGAGGAAGCGGCAGGGGATGACCAGGTCGTACTGCTCGGTAAAGAGGGGGATGAAATCGAGGTCGAGAGCATGAGCGGCGGCCTGAATGCCCAGGCCGCAGTCAGCCCGCCCCGAAGCCACCGCAGCCGCTACGGCCAGGTGAGTATACTCTTCCTGGTCGTAGCCGGTCACGGCCTCTGGCGTCAGACCCAACTGACCCAGGTGATAATCGAGCAGAACGCGCGTCCCCGCGCCGCGCTGGCGGTTGATAAAGCGCACATCGGGCCGGGCCAGGTCGGACAGGCCGCGAATGCCTTTCGGGTTGCCGCGCCGCACCAGCAGGCCCTGCTCGCGCCCCACCCAGGCAATGATCTGAACGGGCGTTTCGGGCAGATACTGGCGCACGTAGCTGAGATTATATTCGCCGGTAGCCGGGTCGAGCAGGTGCGAGCCAGCCAGGTGAGCTTCGCCGCGCCGCAGAGCCACCAACCCGCCCAGACTGCCCACATTCGCCGAAGCCAGCCGCCGCGCCCGACCGCCAGAGGCGGGGGCCGCCAGGTATTGAGCCAGCACATCGAGGGTCATATCGTGCGAGCCAATGGCAAAGATGGTGCGTTCGATCTCAGCGGCAGGGCGCAGCAACCGTACCTTCACTTTGGAGCCAGCCTCTAGCCCCTGAACGCCGCGCGGCAGAACCGTCAGCCCATCGGCCCGCACCAGCGAGGTGATCACCCCCGCCCCGCGCGAGAGGGGCGCGGCCAGGATTTTATCACCCACGCGGCCCACGACGACGCGCATATAATCATCATCGCCCGGCGGAGAGGTGACCTTGCGGGTGAGGGTGGCTTCCATTTCCGGCAGTTCCAGCGGGGCGCGGCCCAACCAGCGCGAAATCAACGGTTGGACAAATATTTCGCCGGTGAGGGCCGCCGAAACCGGGTAGCCCGGAACCCCGATAATGGGAGTAACCCCGCCGCCGTCACTGCGCCGCACCAGACCCAAAATCACCGGGTGACCAGGGCGCACGGCTACGCCGTGAACCAGAAGCCGCCCCAACGCTTCGACCACGCGGGCCGAAAAATCCTCTGAACCGGCGGAAGAACCCGCGTTCAGCAGCACCAGGTCGGCCTGATCGGCGGCCTGCTGCACGCGGGCGCAAATCGCCTCAAACGCATCCGGCGTGATCGGAAAACGGAGCGGTTCGCCGCCCCAGGCGCGCACCTGCGCCGCCAGCACCAGCGAGTTGTATTCGATAATCTCGCCGCGCTGTACAGGCTGGCCTACCGGAACCAATTCTGTGCCGGTCGGGAGAATTGCCACGCGCGGGCGGCGCGCCACGCTGACACTGCTGTGACCACTGGCCGCCACCGCGCCCAGATCCACCGGGCGCAGAGCCTGACCGGCCGGCAGTACCAGTTCGGTCGCCACAATGTCCTCGCCCATCGGGCGCACATGCACCCAGGGGGGCAGAGCCTCGCGCAGGCGGATGGCCGCCGGCCGGCGCGGGTCCGGGGCGGGACCGCCGTCTTCGCCAATGGCCTCGACGTTTTCAATGGGAACGACCGCGTTGGCCCAATCGGGCAGGGGGTCGCCGGTGTCTACGTAGACGGCCTGCTCATCCAACCGCAGTGTGACGGGGGCCGAGGGCTGTGCCCCCTGCGTATCTGCGGCGCGCAGGGCAAAACCATCCATCGCCGAGGCGTGGTAATGGGGCGAAGACAGGCGCGCCCACACGGGCCGGGCCAGAACGCGCCCCAGCGCGTTTTCATCCAGGGGGATGTCTTCTACGCCCAGCACCTGCCAGAGATGGTGTTCTTCCAGGGCCTGCCTCAGCGTTTCCTGGGCCTGTTCCAGCGGAATGTCGTGGAGATAAAGGGGCATATCGGCACTCTCAAGGGGTGGTTGGCTTACGCCCTACCAAAAATACACCGTCACCTCGGCCCCGACCTCCAGGCCGGTAGCATCTGGGGGAATGTGAACCATGCCGTCGGCCTGAGCAAGCGTGAAGATGAGGTTCGATTTATAAAAGATCGGCTCAGCCCGGTAATGACCGGCCTCGCCCGTCAAACGCACCGGGAACCAATCTTCGCGCCCGGCCTGCGAAGGGACGTTGGTCGTCAGGCGGGCCGAGACAGAAGACTGCCAGGCCCCTTCGGCCAGCCCCAACAGCCGCCGGATGACCGGAACGACAAACAGGTTGGCGATCACCAAAGCGCTGACGGGGTTGCCGGGCAGGCCGATGACGGGTTTGCCGTCGCACACGGCCAAAATGGTGGGCTTGCCCGGCTTGACGTTAACGCCATGCACCAGCACGCCGGGTTTGCCCAGCTCGTCAATGACCTCAGCGGTCAGGTCGCGGGTAGAGGCGGAAGACCCGGCAGTGATCACCACCAGGTCGCATTCTGGCAGGGCGCGCGCGAGGGCGTCGCGCAGGGCCTGGCGGCGGTCTGGCAGAATGCCGTACCGGCGCGGACAGCCGCCGGCCCGCTCCACCAGGGCCGAAAGGGTATAGCTGTTCACATCGCGCACCTGGCCGGGCTGGGGCGCGCGCGCCGGATCAATGACCTCATCGCCGGTAGATACAATGCCCGCCACCGGCTGCTGCGCCACGCTCACGCGCACCCACCCCAGGGCCATCAGCCCGCCGATTTCGGCAGGGCGCAGAACTTTTCCGGCGGGTAACACCACCTGGCCGGGCGCAACGTCTTCGCCAGGGTGGAGGACGTTTTCGCCGGGGGCCACGGCGCGCAAGATTTCCACCTCGCCGCCGCGCGCCGTCTGAGTGTGTTCGAGCATCACCACCGCGTCCGCGCCCTCTGGGAGCATCCCGCCGGTGTGGATGAGGGCGGCCTGGCCCGGCTCCAGGCGGAAGGACGGGGCACTGCCCATCGGCGTTTCGCCGGTCAGGGCCAGGTACGCAGGGAGCGCATCACTGCTGCCAAAGGTATCGCGGGCGCGCACGGCGTAGCCATCCACGGTGGAACGGGCAAAAGCCGGCAGGGCCTCCGGCGCAGTCACCGGGCGGGCGCTCACCCGCCCCAACGCCCGGTGAGTATCTATCTCCTCGGCCCGCACGGCCACATCCGGCAGGTGCGCCATCAGCCGGGCCAGGGCGGCGCCCGGCGGCAGAAGTTCCAGAAATTCAGGCATCGGTTATCCCGTCCATAAAGCGAGGTTCAGGAAATAGAGGGCCAGCGCCAGGGTCGCCAGAATCGTGACCGACAGCATCCGCCAGCGGGGTTTGCCGCCGCCGGCAATATGATTGATCTGCCAGAGCTGAAACAGCGCCACCGGCATAGATAAAAACCCCGGAAACGCCAGCCGCCAGGGCAGACCGGCAAACACCGAAAGCGCCAGCACCAGGTAAGCCATGCCGATCAGAAGGTTGTGCAGGTTCATCCCGCGCTGCCAGCCCAAACGCGCCATCATCGTATGGCGGTTTTTGCGCAGGTCTTCCATGTAATGCTGGAGCGACCCGGCCAGCGCCGCCGCCAGGTAGAGGAAGGTGAGGGGGAAGGTAATCAGCCCCAACAGACGGTGAAATTCGCCGGTTTGCAGTAGAAAAGCCAGCGCCGGAAACAGGTTCGCCTGCAAAATCGAGAGGATCAGTTCGCCATAGCCTGAATAGGCCAGGCTTAAGGGCGGCACAGCGTAAGCAATCGCCAGCACAAAGGCCAGCGCCAGGATCAACAGCGCGCCCGGGTTCAACGCTCCACTGCTGAGCAGTAGAACCGTCAGCACGGCGCCCGCGGTGAGGGTGGTAACGGCCACCTGTAAAAAGGCCACGCGCGGAGGTCCCTGAGGGTTGGGGTTGGGGCGGCTGCCAAAGGCCGGTTGACCGGCGCGGTCAAAGTACTCGCGCAGGTAAAAACTGCTCAAGAGCAAAAAAAGCACCGCCCCCTGACCGATCCAGTAGGTAGGCCACTGGATGGTATGCCCCAGGTAATTGGCAATCCCGCCGCCGAGGGCGTAGGCCAGCACGCCCCCCAACAGTGTAAACGGGCGGGCGGCCATCAGCAAAACCGAGAGAAAGGCGGAGCGATTCATCGTCTTATCTTACCCTATACCATCTGATAGCCGCCATCAACTGCCAGAATCTGACCGGTGATGTAAGGATGGTGGATTAAAAAGAGGACGGCTTGGGCCACGTCTTCGGGGCGGCCCGCCGCGCGCAGGGGCAGGCGGTCAATCAGGCGCTGCCACTGTTCGGGGGGCAAATCGGCAGATGGCAAAATCAGCCCTGGCGCAACGGCGTTGACGCGCACCGCCGGGGCCAGAGCGCGGGCCAGCAGGCGGGTGAGGCTCTCTAAAGCGGCCTTACTGATGATGTAAGCGGGGTAGCCCGTCCAGGCCTTCTGCGCGCCGCTGTCAGAAAGGTTAACGACCGCGCCGCCGCCGGAGCGTTCCATCAGCCGGGCGGCGGCGCGGGCGCACAGCCAGGGAGCGCGCAGGTTCAACGCCAGAGCCGCATCCCAATCTTCCACCGAAAGCGTGCGCACGTCGCCGCGCTGCATCACCGCCGCCGAATTGATCAGCACCTTCAGCGGGTACGCTACCCCGGCCACCCGCTCAAACAAAGCTTCAATCTGAGCCGGGTCGGTGAGGTCCGCCGGCAGTTCCACCACCGGCACGCCAGCGGCTTCCAGTTCCAGGCGCGTTGCCTTAGCCTGCTCCACCGCGCTGTGATAGTGCAGCCCAATGGCGTAGCCCTGGCGGGCCAGCTCCAGGGCGATGGCGCGGCCTAACCGGTGGGCGGCGCCGGTGATCACGGCGAGGGGCTGTGGAACGTCACCGGGCGCGGCCATCACTTGCGGAAGAAATTGGAAATAAAGAACCAAACGTTGGCCGGGCGCTCGGCAATGCGCCGCATAAAATAGGGGTACCAGTGCGAGCCATAAGGTACATACACCCGCACCGGGTAGCCCTGCTCAGCTAAGGCTTCCTGCAGGTCGCGCCGGATGCCGTAAAGCATCTGAAATTCCCCCGCCCGCTTCGATAGCCCCAAACGGCTGATTTCGGCCTGGACGTGGCGGATGCGGGCCTCGTCATGAGTGGCAAAGGCCGCGATCGGCGGAAAACGACCGTCGGCGCTGGCTTCGGGCGCGCCGGCTTTAACTGTGCCTTCGATCAGTTGAGTTGCCAGACGGTCGTAGTTGGCGTCTACGTCTTTTTTCTTTGGGAAGGCTACGCTGGCCGGCTCCATATAGGCCCCCTTGCACAGCCGCACCCGCCCGCCAGACGCTAAGATTTTGCAGATGTCATCCCCACTGCGGTACAGGTACGATTGAATGACGACCCCGGTGTTCTCGTAGCCCTGCTCGCGCGCCCAATGGTAGATGGCAAGGGTGCGCTCGGTGAGGCTGGAATCTTCCATATCTATGCGGATAAAATTGCCCAGCCGCCGGGCCTCGGCCAGAATGCGCTCCAGGTTGGCGCGGCACAATTCTTCACTTAAAAGCAGTCCCAACTGGCTGAGTTTCAAAGAAATATTGGCGCGGAGCTTTTCGCGGTCTATCACGCTCAGCGCGTGGATCACTTCTTCCGCGGCCTGGCGGGCCTCTTCGGGCCGGGTGGTGTTCTCGCCGAGGTGATCAACGGTGGCTGTGATGCCCTTGGCATTCAGCGCGCGAATAGCGCGGACGGCCTCTTCAACGCTTTCGCCCGCTACAAACCGCTCAGCCGCTCGCCAGGCAAATTTCCAGCGGGTGATGGCCCGCTGCGCCCAGTTCGCTCTGGAGAGTGCAATGAAAAACCAACGTAAGATACGCCCCAGCACCGTGCCCTCCCGTTTCTTTTGGGCAGGCATTCCGACCTGCATTGCCATGATTCTAGCACAAACTCATCTTTTAAAGCGGTCGGCGGCTCCCCGATCCTCTTCCCGCGCCCATCCCGCGTAGAGGTCGAGAAATCCGGCAAATATTTTACCGAATCGGAAAATTCCGCGCGAAGTGTCTGTAAAATCAGCCAATGGAACAGAATTTGGCTCTCTTAATTGACAAAACAGCGATATTCGCTATAATGATGGGGCAAATTTGGTAGGGGGTATATCCCCTGATTCCATGAAAGGAGCCCATTGATTGGGCTAGTCGGTTTCCATGATTCAAAGGAGGAGAGTCGTGAAAAAGAGTTCGTGGTTCCATGTATTGTCCCTGCTTGTGGTTCTCAGCCTGGCGCTGGCCGCCTGCCAGCCCGCCGCAACGCCCACGCAGGGCGCGCAACAGGCTGAACCCACTGCTACGCAGGCCGCCGCTGAGCCCACCGCTACGAAAGCGGCTGAGCCAACGGCTACCCAGGCCGCCGCTGAGCCTACCGCCACGCCGGCCGCTACCGCCACCCAAGCAGCCCCCGCTACAGACTTGCTGAAGGTCGAAGCGCCCAACTGCGACTATGGCGGCGAGTTCAAGTCCATCGAAGCGGTTGATGAGTCTACGGTGAAGTTCACCCTGTGCTTCTCAGACCCGGCCTTCCCCAGCAAAGTCGCCTTCAACGTCTTTTCCATCGCCGACTCAGAATTTATCGCCGAAATGGGCGGCGATTCGGTTAAGATGAGCGACAATGCCAACGGCACCGGCCCCTTCAAACTAGAATCGTGGACGCGCGGCACCAACGTGACCTTCACCGCCAACCCCGATTACTGGGGCCCCAAGCCCGCTTTCAGCACGCTGATCTTCCGCTGGTCTGAACAGTCGGCCCAGCGCCTGCTGGAACTCCAGTCTGGCCAGGCCGATGGCATTGACAACCCCGCGCCGGAAGATTTCGCCACCATCGAAAGCGACCCCAACCTCAAGCTCTACCCGCGCGACCCGCTCAACATTTTCTACATCGGCTTCAACAACAAGATCGCGCCCTTCGACAACGAGAAAGTCCGCCAGGCCTTCGCCATGGCAATCGACCGCCAGCGCATTGTGGAGGAGTATTATCCAGAAGGCTCCCGCGTTGCCGACGTATTCGTCCCGCCGGCGATGAAACCCGGCTACTCTGAAAACATTAAGTGGTACGATTACGATGTGGACGCGGCCAAAGCCCTGCTGGAAGAAGCCGGTTGGGATCCCAACCAAGAGGTCACCCTGTACTTCCGCAACGTGGTGCGCGGCTACCTGCCCACCCCCGATAAAGTCGCCCAGGAAATCCAGGCCCAGCTCGCCGAAGTGGGCGTGAAGGTCAAGCTGGAACAGCAGGAATCGACCACCTTCATTGATAACAGCTCCGCTGGCAAGCTCGGCTTCTACCTGCTTGGCTGGGGCGCGGACTACCCCGACGCCACCAACTTCTATGATTATCACTTCGCCAACGAAGCCAACCTGCAGTTTGGCGACCTCTTCCCCGATATCGTTGAACCCATCCGCAAGGCCGGGCAGATTGCCGACCCCGCCGAGCGCCAGAAGCTCTACGACACCGTCAACGAGCTGATTAAACAGCACGTCCCGATGATCCCGGTGGCGCACGGCGCTTCGGCTGTGGCCTTCACCGCCGCTACCCAAAACGCCATGACCGGCCCGCTGGGCAACGAGCCCTTCTACCTGATGAACCCCGGCAAGGATACCCTGGTGTGGGTGCAGAACGGCGAACCGGCGGCCCTGTGGTGCTCGGATGAGACCGACGGCGAATCACTGCGCGCCTGCCAGCAGATCTACGAACCCCTGCTGAACTTCAAGCCCGGCGGCGTGGAAGTGGAACCCTGGTTGGCCGAGAGCTACACCGTCAACGAAGACGCCACCGAGTACGTCTTCAAACTGCGCCAGGGCGTCAAGTTCCACAACGGTGCTACGCTGGACGCTAACGACGTGGTCGCTTCCTTCAAGGCCCAGTGGGATGCCTCTGACCCGGCGCACGTTGGCCGCACTGGCACCTTTGAATATTTCGGCGCGTTCTTCGGTAAATTCCTGAACGCTCCGACCGAATAACCCCTTAACAACCGACCTTACTTTGGGCGGTCGCGCCAGCGGTTGGGGCGGGGCCGCCCAAAGGTTATTTTTTCAGGACAAATCATGGTTCATTTTATTACGCGGCGTCTGATCCTTCTACTGCCTGTCCTAATTGGGATTTTGTTTGTCACGTTTGTCATCGTGCGCGCCATTCCAGGCGACCCGTGTAAAGCCATGCTGGGCGAAAAGGCCACCCAAGAGAAATGCGAAGAGTTTAACCGGCGCTATGGGCTAAACGACAACTACTTCATCCAGTTTGGCCGCTATGTCATTAACATGGCACGGGGCGACCTGGGTACTTCCATCCGCTTTACCCGGCCCGTCGCAGATATTGTGGCAGAACGCCTGCCCCTGACCATCGAACTGACGTTTGGGGCTATGATCTTTTCTACAGTGGTGGGCGTTTTGCTGGGCGTGGTATCGGCCCTCAAACGCAACTCGTTCATTGACACGCTCACCATGCTGATCGCCAACATCGGCGTGTCCATGCCCGTCTTCTGGCTGGGGTTGATGCTGGCGTACTTTTTCGCGCTGGTGCTAAAAGGCACGCCCTTCTCTCTGCCGCCCTCGGCGCGCCTGACGGCCGGCCTGTCGCTCGTGCCGCTGGCCAAAGCCTGGGGCATCGAAAACCCTTCCGGGTTTCAGAACTTCGTCTTGGTCTTTCTCTCCAACTCCCTTTTTTTTAACAGCATCATCACCGGTAACTGGAACACCCTGCTGGATGGCCTCAAACACCTGATTTTGCCCTCGGTGGCGGTGGGGACGATCCCTATGGCGATCATCGCGCGGATGACGCGCTCCAGCCTGCTGGAAGTGCTGGGGTTGGATTACATCCGCACGGCCCACGCCAAAGGATTGATCGCGCGGAAAGTGATCTCCAAACATGCCATGCGCAACGCCATGATCCCCATTGTCACGATCATCGGCATTGAAACGGGCTCGCTGCTGTCTGGCGCAGTGCTGACCGAGACAGTCTTTGCCCTGCCCGGCGTAGGAACCATGCTGGTACAATCCATCCTCGCGCGCGATTACCCCGTAGTGCAGGGCTTTACGATTCTGATTGCCATGATCTTCATCCTGGTCAACCTGATCGTTGACCTTTCGTATGCATACTTAGACCCGCGCATTCGCCTGGAATGAGCCAGAGGAAATGCCCATGACCGTCCCCATATCCACTTCAACCCCCGCCGCGACTCTGACGGCTGACCAGGCGTATGAGCGCATGTCGCCGCTGCGCGAGGGCCTGCGCCGCCTCGTGCGCCACCGCTCGGCGCAGGTTGGCATGTTCATTTTAGGGATGATGATTCTCATCGCCATCTTTGCCCCGCTGATCGCCCCTTACAGCCCTACCGAGCGCCAAAAAGACAGCAAGCGGCGCGAAGGCCCCTGCATTCACCTGTTAGGCTGTCCCGCCGACCGCCCACAGCACATCATGGGCGTAGACGGCAACAGCCGTGACTTGTTCTCGCGCATCCTCTACGGCTCGCGCCTGAGCCTGCAAATTGGGTTTGCCACCATTAGCTTCGCCATCCTCATCGGCGGGCTGATCGGAGCGGTTGGGGCCTACGTGGGAGGCTGGATTGACAACATCTTCATGCGCTCTATGGACGTGCTGATGGCCTTCCCCGGTCTTTTGCTGGCAATCGCCATCGTCTCGGTGTTGGGAACCGGGCTGATCAACGCCCTGCTGGCGATTGGGATTGTCTCGATCCCGCGCTACGCGCGTCTGGTGCGCTCTACCGTGCTGATGGTGCGCGAACTGGACTACGTGCAGGCTTCGCGCGCGCTGGGCGGCAGTGGACTGCACGTGCTGTTCAACCGCATTTTGCCCAACGCCATTACGCCGCTCATCGTCCAGGGTACGTTGGGGATCGCCGGAGCCATCCTCGATGCCGCCGCCCTGTCCTTCTTAGGGCTAGGGGCCGAGCCGCCCACCCCCGAATGGGGCCTGATGCTGGGCGAAGAGCGCAACAGCGTCTTTAATGCCCCGCATCTGGTGTTCTTCCCCGGCCTGGCGATTATGCTGACTGTGCTGGCCTTTAACCTGCTCGGCGACGGCCTGCGCGATGCCTTCGACCCCCGCCTGCGCGGCGCAGAGAGCTAGCCCGAAAAAATGTACTCTTGACGGAAACCGGGCGCTGTGATAAAAACGATTTTGCCATGTTCCCTTGCCTGGAATTAACCCGAGGTCACCATTCCATCCCCTCTCCCTGACAGGATGGGTATCTACCGCTTGAACCAACCCACAGCACGCCAACCCTTTTCCTCAAGCAACAGAACCTTTCCTGCCACAGGAAAGGTTTTTTTGTAATGGTTACATCCATTCTGGTACTGCACAAGGAGGAATGCCCCAACCCTGCCTATCAGACAGGCAATCAGGTTGGTACAAAATGCGCAAAAATCATTTATAATGTCAAGCATACCGTCTATGCGTGAGGGAAGTCCTCCCTCTCCCTTTCTCAATCGTCTGCACCCATTCTTTTACCGCCACAGAGGAGAAAAGAGAAATGAAACGCACGTCTTACCTGCTGATTGCCGTAATCGTTCTTGCCAGCCTGCTGCTGGCCGCCTGTCAGGGCGCCGGGGCCGGCGCGAAGACCAAGATCCGCGTCGCCACCGAGGCCGCCTACCCGCCCTTTGAAATGAAGAACGAGCAAACTAAGGAACTCGAAGGGTTCGACATTGAGCTGATGAATGAAATCGCCAAGCGCGCCAACCTGGAAGTGGAATTTCAGGATACGCCCTTCGACGCCGTGCTGACGGGCATCGCCACCTGCCAGTTTGACGCCGCGATTTCGGCGATTACCATCACCGCCGAGCGCGCCGAAAAGAGCAACTTCTCCAGGCCCTACATCAACGCCGGGCAGATCATTACGGTTCGCATTGACAATACCGATATCAACGGCCCCGCCGACCTGAAAGGCAAAACCATCGGCGTGCAGTTGAACACCACCGGCCAGATGGAAGCCGAGAAGATCGAAGGCGCTACCATCAAGCCCTACGATACGGTTGACCTGGCCTTCCTCGACCTGCAAAATGGTCAGGTGGATGCCGTCGTCGCTGACTATCCTACCACCGTCACCTTCGTCAACAAGGACAAGGATAAAATGAAGATGGTTGGCGACGTTTTCACCGATGAGTCGTATGGGATCGCCGTGTGCAAGTCGAACACCGAACTGCTGGAAAAGATCAACAAGGCCCTGGAAGAGCTGGAAAAAGAGGGCTTCTTGAAGAAGTTGGAAGAGAAGTGGCTGGCGCAGTAATCGGTTAAAGTTTGCGTAAAGATGAGGCTGTCTCTACAAGTCAGTGAGACAGCCTCATTCCAGGTTTTTTAGGAACTTTTTTCGATCATCCTCGTTAGGAGAAGATCAATGGCAGAAAGATCATTATCTGATCAGAGGCCGCAAGTCGGCAGCGAGCTGGATATACCCGGCCTGGGGATGGATCGCTGGTGGCTGCTGGTGGTATTTGTCGTTGCCCTGATTGCCCTGCTGGCGATTTTCGTGCCAGACCCCTACGGCCGCGCCCTGACGTTTATGATGGATGGCGTTTGGGTGACAATCAGCGTGACCGTTACTTCTTTCATCCTGGTGACCATCGCCGGCCTGTTTGGCGGGTTGGGGCGTTTGTCGAAAAACAAGGTGATTTCCTCGCTGGCGACTCTGTACGTGGAAGTCATTCGCGGCATTCCGTTGATGGTCCAACTGCTCTTCTGGTATTTTGCTTTTCCAGCCATTATTCAGGCCATTGGTCGGGCCATTGATTACGATCCTTTCAAAACGTACCTTGCCAACCCGGTGGCAATGGCAATTGTGGGCCTGACGGTGTGCTATGCCGCTTATATGAGCGAAATCTACCGCGCGGGCATTCAGTCCATCGGCAAAGGGCAAATGGAAGCCGCCCGCAGTCTGGGAATGTCGCAAACGCAGGCCATGCGCTATGTGATTCTGCCGCAGGCCATCCGCGTCATTCTGCCGCCCATGGGCAACGAGTTTATTTCGCTTCTCAAAGACTCTTCGCTGGTGAGCGTGGTGGCCGTGGCCGATCTAACCCGCCTGGGCCGTGAGTTCAGCGGCAAGACCTTTACCCCCATCGAGACCTGGACGATGGTGGCCCTCATCTACCTGGTGATGACGATCTTGAGCGCGCGCGTGGTGGCTTATATCGAGCGCAGAACCAAGATGGCGTAGGAGAGACCGCACATGGAAGACCCAATCATCCACATTGAAAACATCCACAAGCGGTTTGGGCGGGTAGAGGCGTTGAGGGGCGTCAGCCTGGACGTCAACAAGGGCGAAGTGGTGGTCATCATCGGCCCGTCGGGGTCGGGTAAATCCACCCTGCTGCGCTGTATCAACCGCCTGGAAGAGTTTGACGAGGGCCGCATCATTGTTGATGGCATCCCGCTGGATACTGCCGAGAACATTAACGCCGTGCGCACCGAAGTGGGCATGGTCTTTCAACAGTTCAACCTGTTCCCACACCTGACGGTACTGCGCAACATCACCCTGGCGCAGGAAGTGGTACGCAAGCGCCGGTCAGAAGAAGCCCAAAAGATCGCAATGGAACTGCTGGCTAAAGTGGGCATCCCCGAAAAAGCCCAGGCCTTCCCCCACCAGCTTTCGGGCGGGCAGCAGCAGCGCGTGGCGATTGCGCGCGCCCTGGCGATGAACCCCAAGATCATGCTGTTCGATGAACCCACCAGCGCACTCGACCCAGAGATGATCCAGGAAGTGTTAGACGTCATGCTGGGGCTGGCTAAGGAAGGGATGACCATGGTGGTCGTCTCGCACGAAATGGGGTTTGCGCGGGCCGCCGCCAACCGCGCTATTTTTATGGACGAGGGGCAGATTGTCGAAATGGCCCCGCCCGACGTGCTTTTCTCCAGGCCCACGCAAGAGCGCACCAAGCTGTTCCTCAGCAAAGTTCTCTAACCGGGCCGTCTTTCATGCAGAGGCGGGCTTTTGTGAATGCCGCGATGCGGCGTCCGCAAAAGCCCGTCCTTTTTGTTTCCTCGATCGAGCCCCCCAGTCTGCAAAAACGAATGCGCAGACGGGGCACATCAGGTAAAATACAGCCAATCAGGTGTTGCGTGTGGTTGGCAATCATACAATTTTGAGCGGGAGGGTGTAGCTATGTGGAATGCCGGAAGATGGCTGACTGCGTTGGCGCTGTTGCTGGGCCTGGTGGGCCCGGCTCGGGCGCAGTCGGTTTCAGAGCCAGCATCTGCGCTGCAAAGCGCCACGCTCGAACTGGTCAGCCCAACGGCTTGCCCTGCGGATGGATGCGCGCCGGGCCAGCGCCTGAACTTCCGCTTTCAATTCGCCTTAGAGAGCTACGACCCCACCCCCACCGACCCGCCCTCTCCAAACGTGCAGGTGTGTATCTATGCCCCTGCGGGTTGGGTAGATTTAGGCCACGTCTTCGTTACCCCCAACGGCGGCGTGACCGGCCTGCCCTACAGCCCGGCTTCAGCCTGCGCCGGAGACTTTGCCCCCCCCGCTGGCTACCAACTGGTCGCGGCGCGCGAAGCCATCATCAATCAAGAAGTCTTCGGCGACTCGCTGGGAATTGCCCTGCGCCTGGCCGCGAGCGCCGCGGCAGACGGCACGCTGTATGCCCGCGTGTTAGAACGCAACGCCTTCGGCTGGTCTGTTACCCTGGATGATTTTACGCCCAACCTGCCGGTCACGACCCTGCCGGGCGGCCCCCAGCCCACCTTCTACGTGGCCGCCGCCGCCGCGGACTGCGACGCGGGCGCTTATTCCCCCTGCTTCATCAACAGCGGCGACGACCTGGCCGAAGGCTACGGAACCGGGCTAAAAGACGCCGTTGACATTGCCTTCGATGGCGCTGTCGTTGAAATCGTCGGAAATTATCAGATTAAAAGCGCGGTCGTCGCCATTGACAGCCCGGTGACGCTGGTAGGGCATTCTGGCGCTAAACTGTCTTACACCGGAACGGTCTGCACCAACCCCATGCTTTCGCTCCGCGCCGGGGTAACACTGCGCAGTCTGGAAGTGGACGATGGCAGTGCCTGCCCGGCCTCTCAGCACCGCACCCTCATCGAAGTCAACAGTTCAGACGCCGTTGTGATCGAATCGAATACCCTGACCGGCGGCGACCAGGGCATTCACATCAAAGATAACAGCGGCCCCGTCGCCGTCCGCTTCAACCACATCGAAAACAACATGGGCTACGGCGTCTTTTGGGAAAACGGCCAAAGCCAGGCCCCGCTGGAAGTGGTCGCCAATAACATCCTCAACAACGGCAACTCCATCACCTGCGGCTCCACCCTCACGGTCCAGGCCGCTAACCGCAAGGCCAACCATAATTATTGGGGGTCAACCACGCCGCCATCGCAAGACGCTACCCGCTGCGTCATCACCCCCGGCAAGCAGTTGGGCGCGCCCATTGCCCGCCGCTCCAATGCGCCGGGCGTTCAGGCAGAACGCTTCACCGCTACCGACGAAAAGCAGTATGCGTTTGACGAAGAAATCGCCTTCGAATACATCGGCAGTGATCCCGGCTTTGGCCTGTACATCGTCAACCACGGCTTCGCCAAAGAGGAAGGGGTTCCCTTTACCCTTGCCAGCGGAAACTACCCCAACCCGTGCAGTAACTTTTGGGACGTGTTTCTGGCCGACGGAGCCGCTCCGAGCGGCACGCTCAAGCTTTACGTGATCTACTTTTTGACGGATGCCTGCATCGCCGCGGTGGATTCCACCCAGTTCTGCGACCAGGAAACCGACATGGCGGCCTATCCCCTGTGGTGGTATGACCCGGCCTATGGCATCACCGATGGATGGGATACCACCGGGCAGGACCCAGAAGGGCAGAATGCCGCCGGAGCGCACGGCCAGGAAACCAGTTGCGACATTGACGCCGGCGAAATCATCGTAGAAATTGATAACGATGGCCGCCCCAACCTCGCCAACGACCTCAGCCATATGCCCCTGATGGCCGGCATTCAGGTCTTACAGCATTTCCGCGTGATCGGCGGCAGTACCGTCATCACAGTGGATTGGAGCACCGCCAACGAACCTGATATCAGCGGCTTTTACGTACTGCGCAGTACCGATAACGTTAATTTCGCCCCCATCAGTGATCTCATCGCCCGGCGCGGGTCGGCCTTGAGCGGCGCGGCTTACCAGTATACCGACCCGGGCCGCGCCGCCGGAACCACTTACTATTACCGCCTGAAGATCATGCGCACCGATGGCTACGCCCTGTATTCCAATATCCAGTCGGCGCAGGCCAGCGCCGCCACGCCTACCCCCACCCCGCTGATTTCGCTAACGCCTACCCGCGCGCGCACCACCGGCCCAACCCGAACCTTTACCATCCCCCCGCCCACCCGCACCAACACCCCCACCCGCGTGCCGGCCCAGTTCCCCACCCGCATCCCCTCGGCAACGCCCACTTTACCCCCCCCAACCGCCACCCAACCTGTGCTGACCATTCAGCCCACGCCAACCGGCCTGCTCACCCTGGAAGGATCGGCAACAGCCAACCCCTACCCCGAACCAGGCGGTGTCACTCCATCAGCTACAGCCTCGCTCCAGGCCCTTACCCCTACGCCTACCCCAGAGCCGCCGCCCGCCGAAGAAGAATATCCGCCGCTGTCCATCTTGCGTAGTCTGCTCCTCGGCTTTGCCAGTGGAGCGGTTACCCTGGGGCTGGCGGCCATCTGGCTCTTCTTCCTGCGGCGCAAAAGCGGGTCTTAACGCGCCGCCCGCAGTGGGCAGCACGGCCCTTAAAACAGCCTTTTTTTGACATTTCGTTTTGTTTGTGCTATTCTTGCCTCTACCTGAATTCGCCCTTCGAGAAGGAAACATGCAGCGCGAACGCATATCTGAAAACGTCTATTGGTTTCAAAGCGAGATCTACGCACAAGTAACAGCCGGCGCCATCACCGGCCCAAACTGGGCAGTGGTGATTGACACCCTGGCCCTCCCAGAAGAAACCCTGGCAATGCGGTCTTTTATCGAAGAAGAGCTGAACGTTCCGGTTCGGTATATTATCAACACGCATTATCACGCCGACCATTCCTGGGGCAACTGCTTTTTTCCGGGGGCTACCATTTTGGCCCATTCGCTGGCGCGCGATGCCATTATCGAAAAAGGCCAGGCTTCGCTCGAAGCCGCGCGCAAGCAAAACCCCTCTTTCCGCCAGGTAAAGCTCATCCCGCCGCACATCACCTTTGCAGATGGCGGCCTGACACTGCGCGTCGGCAAGAAGAACCTGATCCTCACCTCCGCCCCAGGCCACTCAAAAGACGGCATCTCCGTCCTGGTGGAAGAAGACCGGGTTCTCTTCGCCGGAGACGCCTTCATGCCCCTGCCTTACGTGGTAGATGGCGATATTGACCAACTGGCTCAGACCATCAAAAACATCGGCAAGCTGGGGTTAGAGAACATCATCCAGGGCCACGGCGACATCATCCTGCGCGGCGAGATCGAAGACGCCGTTAAAGAGAACCTCAATTACCTCTCCGCCATCCGCAAAGCGGTGCGGGCGGCAGGACGCAAGCGCAACCCGCTGGAAGCACTGGCCGCAGTGGATATCGAGTCGTGCGGCAAGAACCGCATTTACCTGGGCGGGCTGGCGGAAGAACTGCACCGGCGCAATTTGCGCTATCTGTATAAACAGATGGCCCACGAAGAGGCCGAAACGGTGAAAGAAGACTCGTTGAACTCCCCAGATTAGCCCCGAAACCCCAATAGACCTCCGGGCCTGCCTGGAGGTCTATTTTTTTGGCAGTTCAATACTTGACAAATCAGGTAAATCTTATTATATTAGTAGTTATAAAAACAACTACGCCGCTTGCGCCCATCCGCGGACGCGGCGGCGATCACCTCAAAAAGTAAGGCCGCATGATGGAGTATTTGCAACAATTAGGGTTCAGCCAATACGAGGCGCAGGCCTATCTTACCCTGCTGCGCCAGAATCCCCTGAACGGATACGAGCTTGCCAAAGCTTCGGGCATCCCACGGCCCAACATTTACCCGGTACTGCAAAAGCTGGAAGAGCGCGGCGCGGTACTGCGCCTGGATACGCCCGATGGGGTGCGCTACGCCCCGGTAGAGCCGGAAGAATTGTTAGCAAAACTAAAGCAGCGCTACCAAAAAATGCTGAACGAGGCGGAATGCGCGCTCCAGGCCGTTGCCGCGCCTGTTATGCCGGAGACGGTACTGAACCTGCGCCGCTACCCGGCCCTGTTAGATCACGCTCGGGCCCTGTTAGATAAGACCCGGCACGATCTACTGCTCTCGGTGTGGCCGGAAGAAGCCGCGGCGCTGGCCGGAGCCGTGGAACAGGCCTCAGAGCGCGGCGTGGCTGTTACCACCCTGTGCCTGCGCGGCTGTCCACAGCCCTGCCCGGCCTGCCGCGGCGCGGTCTTTCGTTACCCCATTGCCCCCGCGCAGGGCGGGCGCTGGCTGGCGCTCGTTTCTGACGCGCAGGAACTACTGGCCGGGCAAATCACCGGCCAGGGCGAGGCGCAGGCCGTGCGCACCCGCCAAAAGATGTTGGTGAACCTGACCGGCGGCTACATTCTGAACAGCATCGCCCTGGCCGCCATCCTCAGCGACCTGGGCGGCCGGCTGGAAACCACCTTACAGCCGCCCACGCTGGAAATGCTCAACGCCCTGCACCCCATGCAAGAACACGGTCCCTGGCTGGAGGTGATGCGCCGCATGCTCCACGCCCGCCCCCCCGCCGCCGGCGGGGACGAGCAGGCATCCCCCAGGTGAGCAATCCTTTCTAACCAACCCGATCCACACCCCAACTTCTCAAGGAGAATCCACAATGACCACCCTCGATACCGGTAAATTGATCCACCTTCCACCCGCAGAGACGCCGCCAGACCTCGCCCCCCACCCCGCCGGGCTGGAGCCGCTGGTGCGCGAACTGCTGGTAAACCTGGGCGAAGACCCCAACCGCGAAGGACTGCTGCGCACCCCAGAGCGAGTGGCGCGCATGTACGGCGAGATGCTCTCTGGCTATCATACCGACCTGGACGCGCTGCTGAACGAGGCCATCTTCGAGAGTGAATACCAGGAGATGGTGCTGGTACGCGACATCCAGTTCTACAGCCTGTGCGAACACCACCTGCTGCCTTTCTTTGGGCGCGCCCACGTGGCCTACCTGCCCGCAGGTAAGATCATTGGCCTTTCCAAAATCCCGCGGCTGGTGGAGATGTTCGCCCGCCGTTTGCAGGTACAGGAACGCATGACCCAACAGATTGCCGAGACGCTCCAGGCCGTTCTGCGCCCGCGCGGCGTGGCAGTGGTGGTCGAGGGAGCGCACTTATGCGCCATGATGCGCGGCGTAAAAAAGAGCGAGGCGCGCATGGTCACCAGCGCCCTGTTGGGCGCGTTCCGCTCAGACGACCGTCTGCGCGCCGATTTTTACAGTCACCTGGAGCGGGCGCACAGGAGCGCCGGGGATTGGGAATAAAACATCTGTTGAGAACTGAAAGGAGTGAGCCATGCCAGGATACGATTACCTGATCGTTGGCGGCGGAATGACCGCCGCGGCCGCCGTGAAAGGCATCCGCGAGGTAGACCCCCAGGGCAGCATCGGCATTCTCAGCGCCGAGCCGCACCCGCCCTACAAGCGCCCACCGCTGACCAAAAAATTGTGGATGGGCAAGCCGGAAGAGATCATATGGATCACCACCCCACAGGACGGCGTGACGTGGATGCAGGGCAGCCGGGCAGCGAGGTTAGACCCCGAAGGGCAAACCGTGTACGATGAGGCCGGGCAGAGCTATGCCTATGGCCGCCTGCTGTTGGCTACCGGCGGCGTTCCCCGCCGCCTGCCCTTCACCCCGCCAGAGACGGTGTACTTCCGCACCCTGGATGATTATCACGCCGTGCGCCGCCTGACGGGCAAAGGCGCGCGTTTTGGCGTGATCGGCGGCGGGTTCATCGGCTCAGAAATTGCCGCGGCCCTGGCACTCAACGGCGAGCAGGCGGTGATGGTCTTCCCGGAGAGCGGCATTGGTGCGCGCCTGTTCCCCGCAGACCTGGCGAACCACCTAAACGACTATTACCGTCAGAAGGGCGTAGAAGTGTACCCGGGCGTAGAAATTCAGACAGTAGAGCGGCGCGGCCAGCAGTTTGCCCTGCGCGGCGGCGGGCGCGAGATCGTGGTAGATCACATCATCGCGGGCATTGGCATCCGCCCCAATATTGAGCTGGCCCAATCGGCAGGGATCGAGACCGCCGGGCCAGAAGTGGGGGGTGGGATCGTGGTGGATGAACACCTGCGCACCAACCGGCCCGCCGTCTACGCCGCAGGCGACGCCGCCGCCTTCTATAACCCGGCGCTCGGACGGCGGATGCGCGTGGAGCATGAGGATAATGCCAACACCATGGGCTACTTCGCCGGGCTGAATATGGCCGGGCGCGCCGCCCCGTACCACCATCTGCCCTTCTTTTACTCCGACCTGTTCGACCTCGGCTACGAGGCGGTTGGAGAACTGGACTCGCGTCTGGAGACCTATGCAGATTGGAAAGAACCCTACCGTGCCGGGGTGATTTATTACCTGAAAGACCGCCGGGTGGCTGGCGTACTGCTGTGGAACACCTGGGATCAGGTAGACGCCGCCCGCAAGCTGATCGCGGCGCGAGCAACGGTAACGCCCGCCGAGCTGAAAGGACGTCTGCCAGAAAAGTAATCGGGCCAGGCGCCAGCGTTTACGCCTTCGACGCTGTTTTCTCTTTTTCGGCTCGTTTCTTCAGCCACACCCTGAACCCGTGCATCCGTTCCTTGCCCTGACGCAGGCGCTCCAGGTTTGGGCGCAGTGCCCAAATCATCAGCAGTTCCGCAAACACGCCGTACAGGATATACTGCCAGGGCAAGACCCCTCGAATGGCCTGATAGGCAAACACCAGGCTGGTCAAAAGCGCAATGCTCATCGTGGTAATCGAGGCATAGCCTACGAAGTAGTAAATCAACAGCGCCAGGGGGAAGACAATCAGGCCGACCGGCGGCCATAAGCCCATGGCGCCGCCAAAACAGGCCGCTCCCCCCGCCCCGCCGCGCAGACGCAAGCGCCCGGTGGCCTCATGCCGCTCTAAGAGGTAAATCGAATAATTATGACCAATGATGACCAAGAGCGAAGACAATACCAGAATCCATTCACGGTAGGCAAAGCTGGCCGGGATCAGCGAGCGGGTAATGGAAACAGCCAGCACGCCTTTCCCTACGTCTAACAGCGCCGTCAGCGCGCCGGCCAACAGCCCGGCGGCGCGCATGGCATTGGTTCCGCCGGTGCGGCCGCTTTCGATCCCTCGGATATCGCGCCCGGTGGCAACTTTAACGATAATCCATCCAAAAGGAATAGAACCGATCAGGTAAGCTAAGATGATGCTCGCGGCAATTTCTAAAACAGGCATAGACTCCTCAACTGATAGCAAAAATCATAACCCTGGTGAACCGGGTTGGTTGCGCCGCGGGCTATGCAATCACAAAAGGTACTTCGCAGATGGTTCCGTCATCTACTTGAAACGCGCGCGCCTGCCATCCATCCGCGCCCGGCGACCAGATAATGGCAAGCACCCCCGGATAGGCAAATTCCGCCAGGTCCGTCGCAGAGGGCGAGGACGGCCCTGCCGGGTGCGAGTGAAAAAAAGCCAGCATTTCCAGCCCCTGATCTTCGAGGAACTGGAAAGCCCGGAGTTGTTCCTCCGACGCCATCCGAAACCGCACCGGGCTGTGCAGTTGATTGGTCACCGGCACAACGACCTGCACCCGGCCAGCCTGCCCGCCCAAAATGCCGCAGGCTTCCTCTGGCAGGCAGGCCAGCACGTGTTCAAGCATTTGATTCCAGTGGGCTGGACGGATCGAAAGGCCGCCCTGGAATGGAAGAGAACCTTCAGCTTCTGACACTGATAGCCAATCCCCATAAGACGATCAGCATAAAGGCCGGCTCAAACCACAGGCTCTGCCAGGGTCGGCCTTCTTCCAGCCCCCCGGCAACGCTGGTGAGGGCATAAGCCAGCCCCAACACCGCCAGGCCAAAAGACAGCGGCGAAAGCGGCCAGTAATGCAGGCCCGCGGCAAACTGGCCGACCAGCAGGGCAATCCCCAGCGCCCACGTCAGGCACCAGCGCCCCCCCAGGCGCAGGTACAGCGTGCGCAGTACGACCAGGAAAATCGCCAGCATCACCGCCGGGAGCAGTACATACAGGCGTGATTCGGCGGCCGCCAGCGAGATGGTTAAAATCAAGAACAGCGCAAAGGAAACGGCCGTCAGGCCAATGGATGCGAGGACGTGACGCACATCGGTGAGATCAACCACAATATATTCGGCGACCAGCACCAGTACCAGCATCAGCCCGCCAAAAGCCAGCACACTCCACCACTGCCAACCACCCGCCAGCGAACTTAACGGCACGCCGATCACCCAGGCGGTCAGCGCCGGCAGAAGCCAGTGTTGAAATGTAGAAGCCTGCCCCAGTCTCGGATGGCCGCGCAAAAGCCAATCGGTGCCGGCGGCGGCCAGCGCCGCGCTGAGAATCGCCGTGATCGTTGAAAAATTCAAGTGCAGGCTAAAAAAAATGCCCAATATCTGAACGGTAAAGAGGCGCTCAGGGATTTTCACCAGGGGCAGCAGAACGTAAGCCAGCATAATCGCCGCTGCCAGCACGCTCAAACGGTCGGTATCGGGTAAAAAATGACTGTCTTCCATCTTTCCTCTTGCATTTTAACTTCCGCCTATAGGTTTGTAAATACCAAAGATATTCTATCCCCGTTTCTTCACCTGTTTCATTACCCTTCATTTAATAGAAAAAACCGGTTTTGTGAAAAAAGCCCTCCTGTGGTAAAATTGTTCTGTTATGGAGAATCAAACCACCAGCGCGCCTTTACCCGATGCCACCCCGCCCCGGCTCCTCCCTGCTTTTGTAAAGGGGTTTAACACGGTCGCTGGCAATATTTACCTCATCCTCCTGCCCGTTTTGGTGGACCTGATTTTATGGTTTGGCCCACATTTGCGCATTAAAAACATCTTCCTGCCGCTGATCCTGGAAGCCATCCAAACAGTGCGCGAAACCAGCACGCCCCAGGCGCGCGAGATGCTAACCGGAATGGAAGAACTATGGCGGCTTTTCCTGGAACACTATAACCTGTTGAGCAACACCAGCACCTTCCCGTTGGGCGTGCCTTCGGTGATGGTCGGGCAGTCGCCCCTGCTCACGCCGCTGGGTCAGGCGGCCATTATTGAAGTCAGCGCGCCGTTGCTGGTTCCGGCGGCCTGGTTGTTCTTCTCGCTGGTTGGGTTTGCGCTGGGAAGCCTGTATTTTGCCTCACTGGCAAACTCTTTTCAAAAGGCACAGGCCGCTCCCATGCGCGTCGCGCTGACTCCGCGCGTCTGGCTCTGGCAAACCATGCAGATGATCTTGCTGGTCGTCTTGCTGACCATCTTACTGGTGATCGTTTTCATCCCTACCCTGCTGATCGCCTCGGTTCTGGTACTGCTCAGCCCGGCGCTTTCGTGGATTGTACTGTTGGGGGTCAGTTTTCTGGCTGTATGGATGTTAATCCCCTTAATGTTCACGCCGCATGGGATTTTTGCGCTGGGCCAAAACGTGATGAATTCCGCGCTGTTGAGCGCGCGGCTGGTGCGTCAGGTTTTACCAGGGACCGGGTTGTTCCTGCTCATCGCCATTGTTTTGTATCAGGGCCTGGGCGTGCTGTGGCGCATCCCAACCGAAACGTCATGGATGGCGCTGGTGGGCGTTCTGGGCCATGCCTTCACCGGAACCGGAGTGGTGGCATCGAGCTTTGCTTATTATCTGAGCTGTCTCAACTGGATTCAGGCTACGGCGCGGCGCGCGGCTGTTCCAAACGCCTGACAGTGAGCCAATCGTTCTTTTTCCTGTAGGTTTTCCATGGTTCTATCGTTATTGTGGGAGGTCCTGTGACGCAGTCTGGCGTAACGAGCTCATACGCTGCGAAAGACATTCAGGTGTTAGAAGGCTTAGAGGCGGTCCGGCGGCGGCCAGGTATGTATGTCGGCGGCACGGACCTGAAGGCCCTTCATCACCTCGTTTATGAAGTGGTAGACAATTCCATTGACGAAGCCCTGGCCGGATACTGCAACCGCATCACCATTACCATCCATCCCGACAGCAGTCTGACGGTCGAAGACAACGGGCGCGGCATACCGGTAGACATCCACCCTGAAAAGGGCAAGTCGGCCCTCGAAGTGGTGATGACCACACTGCACGCCGGCGGCAAGTTCGGCGGCGGGGGGTATAAGGTATCGGGCGGCCTGCATGGAGTGGGCGTCTCGGCGGTGAATGCCCTTTCGGAGTGGTGTCAGGTGGAAGTCTGCCTGGGAGGGCAGGTGCACTTCCAGCGCTACGAGCGCGGCGTTCCGCAGGCCCCCGTGCAGGCCATTGGCGTCTGTGATGAGCGCAAGACCGGCACGCGCACAACCTTTATGTTTGACCGCACCATCTTTAAAGATGACCTCGATTACCGCTTCGAGACCCTGGTACAGCGTTTGCGCGAAATGGCTTTCGTGGCGCGCAAGGTGCAGATCGCGCTCATTGACGAGCGCAGCGGCAAAGAGATGACCTTCTACTTTGAGGGCGGCATCACCTCATTTGTCCGCTATCTCAACCGCAACCGCGAGGCGCTCCACCCGGTGATGTACGTCGAAAAAGAGGTCGAGAACGTCGGCATCGAGGTTGCCATTCAGTATACCGATGCCTTCTCCGAATCGGTCTACTCTTTCGCCAATACGATCAACACCATTGACGGCGGCACGCACATGACCGGCCTGCGCACCGCCCTGACCCGCGTCATCAACGACTACGCCCGGCGCAACAACCTGCTCAAAGATACCGATGCCAACTTCTCCGGCGATGACACCCGCGAAGGGCTGACGGCCATCGTCAGCGTTAAAGTCCCAGACCCGCAGTTCGAGAGCCAGACCAAAGTGAAGCTGATGAACCCGGAGGTGCAGACGTATGTGACCCAGGTGACGGCTGAAGCCTTCGCCGCCTTCATGGAAGAGAACCCGGCCGCCGCGCGCGCTATCATTCAGAAATGCCTGACGTCGGCCCGCGCCCGCGACGCCGCCCGCAAAGCCCGCGACCTGGTCATCCGCAAATCGGCCCTCGAAAGCCTCACCCTGCCCGGCAAACTGGCCGACTGTTCAGATCGCGACAGCGGCCGCTCTGAATTGTTCATCGTAGAAGGCGACTCGGCGGGCGGCTCTGCCAAACAGGGACGCGACCGGCACTTTCAGGCCATTTTGCCCCTGCGCGGTAAGATTTTAAACACCGAACGCGCCCGTCTGGATAAGATTTTGAGCAATAACGAGGTCAAAGCATTAATTTCAGCCCTGGGAACCGGCGTGGGCGATAACTTTGACCTGAGCGGCCTGCGCTATAACCGCATTGTGATTATGACCGACGCCGACGTAGACGGCGCGCACATCCGCACCCTGCTGCTGACCTTCTTCTTCCGCTACATGCAGCCGCTGATTGAGAAGGGACATCTCTTAATTGCCCAGCCGCCCCTCTACCGCGTTGCTTATAAAAACCAGGAACGCTATGTATACAGCGACGCCGAAAAAGACCAGTTTATCAAAGAACTGGGCGTCAGCCCCGATAAAGTGACTATTCAGCGGTATAAAGGGTTGGGCGAAATGAACCCACAGCAGTTGTGGGAAACGACCATGAACCCCGAAAAGCGCGTACTATTGCGCGTGACCATCGAAGACGCCGCCGCCGCCGACCGCACCTTCGACATGCTCATGGGCGCCGCCGTCCCCCCGCGCACGCGCTTTATCCAGACCCATGCCCGCGAAGTGAGCAATCTGGATATTTAACCGTTACGGCCCTATCACAAACGTCTCAGACACCGCCTGAACCGCCGTCTCGCCGGTAGTGGTGACGAGGATAAAAGCATGGTCGCCGGGCTGGGCCTGGGCCGGGAGCGTCACCTCGACCCGCAGAACCCCATCTTCACCCACCCTGGCCTGAGCCGCCAGCCAGTAGCCCGCGCTCGATAACCCAACGCCGACCCGCGCATTGGCTCCCGGCGGTAAACCAGCGGCCTCAATGGGGACTGCGGAACCTGGCGGCGCGGCGCGCGCCGCCTTACTGCTGGTCAGTGACGGCGCCGGGTTAGAAACTCTGCCGTAGATCACCAACTGCTGGCCGGGGTAAATGCGGTTAGGGTCGGTCAGCGCGGGGTTCAGGGCCTGTAAGTCGGCGATCTGCACCCCACAACGCGCCGCGATCTGCCCAAGCGTATCTCCCTGACGGACGCTGTACTCACTGGGACAGCCGCCGGCGGCCTGCGGTTCTTCGGGCTCATTCCGTTCCTGGGGGAACAGGCGCACAACCACCTGCCGGTCCGCCCAGGGCTGGGGCAGAGGGTTTTGGGAAGGATGAGTGGGGGGAAAGAAGAAAGCGGATGGGGCGATGGTTCCACCGTTGAGAAGGTGCAGTCCCACCCAAGCCGCCGCCAGCAAGAGAAGTCCAATCAGTTTCCGCGCCATGATGCCCAGGTCGAAGCCAGCATATTGGAGAAGTGCGATTTCTATTGGCCGATCAAGATCGGGCCATAAGTATATTCGGTGCGCGGCATGGTAGCGATGTACGCCGTGACCGTCCAGCTTTCGCCGGGAGCCGCTCCCAGCGGGATGAACACCTCCACCTGCATGCGTCCCTGATCATCTGACATGCCGTCGCCAATGCGGATATATTCGCCGCCGGTCTGACCAATTCCGATGTTAAAAAAAGTATTGGGCGGCAAATTCTGAAAATCCGCCACGATTTTCTGCCCCGCAGACACGCCCTGCAAAACCGGCGCGGCCTGAGGAACGGCTGTAGCAACCACTTCAGCGGTGGGTTGGGGCGCAGAACCGGCGGGCGGAGCCTGAGTCGGCGCGCGGGTGGGCTGAGGCTGTGGCTGTGGTTGAGTCTGCGGCACGCTTTGCCCGACCGGGATGATTAAATCTTGCCCTACGCGGATGAGGTTGGGGTTGGTGACGGCCGGGTTGGCGGCAATGAGCGCATTCAGGGGCACGCCGCAGCGGGCGGCAATCGCCGACATCGTATCACCGGCCTGCACCTTATAAACGACCGGGCAGAAACTGTTGGCCGCCGCGGGGTTGACGGGCACAGCCTGGCCGCCAGAAGCCGCCGGCGACTGAACGCCAGAGATCACGGTTTGCATCACGTCTCCCGAAGCCGGCGGCGTATCAGGCGTGAGGTCACGGCCGCCCAGTGACCCGCCGGCCAGCATCATGATCAGCAGGATAAAGACAAAAAGAACGATCAAAACCTTCAAATTCATGGGAGCCCCCTTGAAGGAAGATCGTGCTTATATTTTCTGACCTTTCAGGGTAAACTCCCCAAAATGTCAGGAAAATAGAGCCACAATCTCAAGGAACGCGCGCATCTTCATTATATACCAGCGGCGAGAGAAGAAAAGGGGCGATTTTCTTGCAGAGTTGTCGAGCCGCGCCCAGAGCCGCCGGTTTGTCTTAGTGAAGGATTTCGATCAGGAGAGCTTCGTTGGGTTCCAGCGGCAAGAGACTGCCGCGCAGGGGGGGCAGGCTGTCGCGGTGGGTGGAAAGCAGCAGACGCCAATCGGAGCGGAGCAAATGGCTGCCGACCACAAACCGCTGTTTGCGGCGGCTGAAGTTCAGCACCACCATCACGGTTTGCGCGCGCGTCTGACGCAGATACGCCAGGATGAAGCGGGTTCCATGCGTCAGCGGCTGGAACATCCCTTCCGTCAGCGCCGGAGAGGAACGGCGCAGAGCGATCAGACGGCGGTAAAAATTCAAGAGTGAGTCTGGGGCGGCGCGCTGGGCGGCTACATTCCGGCGCTCGTAGTTGGGATGCACCGGCAGCCAGGGCCTGACCCCAGGTGGGCAAAAACCGGCGTTTGGAGAAGCATCCCACTGCATCGGCGAGCGGCAGCCATCGCGCCCCTTATACAAGGGCCAATACCGCTTGCCGATGGGGTCCAGCACCTGATCTTTCGAGGTGATCGGAATATCGCGCATCCCAATTTCCTCGCCGTAGTAGAGGAAGGGGGTTCCGCGCAGGGTCAACAGCAGGGCCGCCGCTACTTTCAGACGGGCATCGTCTTCACGCTCACGCCAGCGCGAGGCAGAACGCGCTACGTCGTGATTGTTGAGAACGTAGTTCGGCCAGTCATCGCCGCCCAGTTCGTGTTCCCAACGCTGGACAGCCGCCAAAATACTGCGCGGGCGCCATGGACTTCTTAAAAACTCAAAATTAAAAGCCGCATGCAGTTTATCACTGCCAACATATGCGGCGGCGGTCGCCCCAGAGCCTAAAAAGGTCTCTCCCACGGCGTACCGCTCTGGGTAGCCGTCTAACAACTGGCGGATTTCCTGAAGCAGTGGAAACATCTCTGGCTGGTTGATGTCGTAGATGTGCCGCTGGCGGTCGAAGGCGCGCAGGCCAAAGGCAGGGGGGTTGTTGGGCAGGTCGGGATGTTTGAAGAAGGCGTTAAACACATCGAACCGAAAGCCATCTACGCCGCGCTCTAACCAGAAACGCAGAACCTGGAGCATGGCCTGGCGCACCTGGGGATTGCGCCAGTTGAGATCGGGCTGTTGTTTGTAAAACATATGGAAGTAGTACTGCCCGGTCTGAGGGTCGAATTCCCAACCCGACCCGCCAAAGACCGACTGCCAGTTATTGGGCGGGCCGCCGCGCGGGCCTGGAGCGCGCCACAAATACCAGTCACGGTAAGGGTTGGTGATAGACCGGCGCGACTCTTGAAACCAGGGGTGCTGGTCAGAGGTATGGTTCATCACCATGTCCAACACCACGCGGATCCTGCGCCGGTGCGCTTCTTGAAGCAGGCAGTCAAAATCTTCCAGCGTGCCGAACTTCGGGTCAATCGCGGTATAATCGCTGACGTCATAGCCAAAATCAACGTCAGGCGAAGGGTAGATGGGCGAAAGCCAAATGGCATCTACCCCCAAATCGGCCAGGTAATCGAGCCGGGCCAGGATGCCGTTTAAATCTCCAATACCATCGCCATTGCTATCGGCAAACGAGCGCGGGTAGATTTGATAGATGATTCCACTGCGCCACCAAAGCATTCTCCAATTATACTTGCGAGGCCAAAGTTTTTGTGTTAAAATCACAGTGCATTTAAAGAATCGTTGGCAATGAAAAGTGGGCCACCCCCACTTTTCTGCGTAATATAGGACTATTGGATCAGTTTTCTGGAGTTAGGGTCGGAATGAAAAACGAGTTTGTCCTGGCTTTCAACGAGGTACTCGAAGAAAAGGGGCTGCCCAAAGAAATCATCGTCAAGGCGCTGGAGTCGGCGATGGTATCGGCTTACCGGCGCGCGGTCAATGCCTCTAACGCGCAGCAGGTAGAAGCAAAAATAGACCTCGAAACCGGGAAAGTCACCATTTACGCGGATAAAGAAGTCGTAGAGCAGGTGCAGGACCCGCGCACCGAGGTATCGCTGGCCGAAGCGCGCCGCTATAAGCCAGATGCCGAGTTGGGCCAGATGGTCGTGGTGGAAAGCACCCCGCGCGACTTTGGCCGGGTGGCCGCCCAAACAGCCCGCCAGGTCATCCAACAGCGCATCCGCGACGCCGAACGGCAGGCGCAGTTGGCGTATTACGAAAAGCAGGTTGGCGAAATCGTCAGCGGCATCGTCCAGGCGGTCAACGCCCAGGGTCTGACCATTGGGCTGGAAATGCGCGCCGAAGGAACCATGCCGCGCAAAGAAATGATCCCCGGCGAGCGCTTCCGCGTGCATGACCGGGTGCGGGCTTTGCTCGCCGAGGTGAAAGACACCCCGCGCGGCCCGCAGATCATCCTCTCGCGCACGCACCGCAACTTTTTGCGCCGCCTGCTCGAAAACGAAGTCCCTGAGATCTATCACGGCATCGTGGAAATTCGCTCGATTGCCCGCGAGCCGGGCGAGCGCGCCAAAGTGGCCGTTTACGCCACCCAGCAGGGCATTGACCCGGTGGGCGCGTGCGTGGGCATCCGCGGCGTGCGCATCCAGGCCATTGTGCGCGAACTGCACGATGAAAAGATTGACGTCATCGAATGGAACCCCGACCCGGCCCTGTACATCGCCAAGGCCCTCAGCCCGGCGCGCGTGCACGGCGTCTACCTGAACGAAAAGAACAACGGCGGCAAAACAGCTACCGTAGTCGTGCCAGAAGACCAGCTCAGCCTGGCGATTGGCCGCGACGGGCAAAATGCCCGCCTGGCCGCCAAGCTGACGGGTTGGCGCATTGATATCAAGAGCCTGCCCGAAGCCGCCGCTGACGTGGTTTACCGCCTGCAAAACGACCCGGCGCTGGCGCCCATTGCCGAAGCCGAACAGACCATGCTTGAAACTGTCCAGGCGCTGTTGGCCCGCAAGGCCGAAAACCGCCCGCTCACCCCAGAAGAGTTTGACCGCATGGCCCAGTTTGTAGACCGGGTCGAAAAGCGCATCACCGCCAAGCGGCAGCCCGAAAAGAAAGTGGAAGACCGCCAGCGTCAGGAAGCCGCCAGGGGCATCCCCGAATCGGCCTTCTCCCGGGCCATTTTGGATACCCGTCTGCCTGAACACGTGGCCTACACCCTGCAAGAGAACGGATATACCACCCTGGGCGAGCTGATCATCCAGATGCGGCTGAACCCGGATGAAATCCTTAAACTGCAGGGCATCGGCCCGCGCGCCATGCTGGAAATTAACCAGTTGATTGAAATGACCCTTTCAGAAGTTCCCGCCTCGACCGTGCAGGAAGCCGAAGCCCAGCCTGCGCCGGAGCCCCCCACCAAAGCGGAGGTCCCCGGTGGGTTCGAGCAGAGAGCGGCGGCTGACCTGGAAGGCATGGCGCGGGCCGAAGGGCTGGAAGCCGCTGAGGTTCAGGAACTGAAAGAAGCGGAAGGCAAAGAAGAACCGGCCCAGGCTGTGTTGGGAGCCGAAACCGTCAGCGAGGCCACCCTGGAAGCGGCCGCGCCGGTTGAGGAAGCCGAAGAAGAGAGCAGTTTCGACGAGCTCTTTACCCTGCGCCCCGAGGTCATTACCGATGTCGTGGCCGAAGAGGAAGAGGAAGAGGAATCTGGCACAGGGAAAGGCAAGAAGAAAGGCAAGAAGAAGGGCCGCAAGCACGTCGAGATTGAGTTCGATCCCGATGCTGGCCGCACCTTTGTGCGCAAGAAGCACAAGCGCGGCGGCGAAGATTGGGAGTGGTAAGTTACAAAGAAACAGGCCGGTCTGTGAAAACGGCCCGGCCTGAATAACCGCGTTGAAGGAAGCACAGCGCACAGAGTCAGTCAATGGCGAGAAGCTGAGGTGGCAAAGAAACCGACCAAGCGAGTAAAGCATGTTCCACAGCGGACCTGCGTTGGGTGCCGCGAAACCCTGGCGAAACGCTCACTCATCCGAGTGGTGCGCACCGAACAGGGGGTTCGCGTGGATCCCACCGGAAAGGCCGCCGGGCGAGGGGCTTATCTACACGACCGGCGAACCTGCTGGGAGCGGGGAATCCGGGGCGCCCTGGCGCATGCGCTCAAAACTGAGTTGACGGATCAGGACCGTGAGAACCTGCTCGCCTTCATGGCTTCCTTGCCGGAAGAAAGCGAAGTGATAGGGTAACGGAAAATGAGCCGCTAATTCTTCACCTGCCTGCTCGCTCGAATTAGATGGGTTTTCCGCGCCAGCCTGGCTTTCCTTCACGGCACTTGGCAATATTTCGCAAACCAGAACAGGCTCGGAGAAAACCCTCCGCTTGCCTGGCGCGAAGAAGACAGGAGGTACGTTATGAGCGAGAATGGGCGAAAAACGATTGAACTACCCAACAGCATCACAGTGCGAGAATTAGCGCAAAAGATGGAAGCCAGCCCGATCCAGGTGATTAAAATCCTGATGTCCAACGGGGTGATGGCGAACATCAACCAGCAGGTAGATTACGATACTGCCGCCGTGGTGGCGTCTGAGTTGGGCTATGAAGTCACCCTGGAAAACCAGGAAGTCGAAGAAGAAAAAGAGACCGGTGAAATTCCGCTGTGGCGGCGGTTGATTGCCGGGGAGGATCCCGCTCATCTTACTCCCCGCCCGCCGGTCGTCACCATTCTTGGGCATGTAGATCACGGCAAAACCACCCTGCTCGATGCCATCCGCCACACCAACGTTGCCAGCGGAGAAGCCGGGGGCATCACTCAGCACATTGGCGCTTATCAGGTCGAACAGAACGGGCGGTTGATTACCTTTTTAGACACGCCCGGCCACGCCGCCTTTTCAGCCATGCGCGCGCGGGGGGCCCAGGGTGCAGATGTGGTAGTCCTGGTGGTGGCCGCCAATGACGGCGTGATGCCGCAGACGCGCGAGGCCATTGCCCACGCCAAAGCCGCGCGCGTGCCAATCATCGTAGCCCTCAACAAAATTGACCGGCCCGATGCCAATCCCGACTTCGTCAAGCGCCAACTGGCCGAACTCGGCCTGGTGCCAGATGACTGGGGCGGCAATACCATGATCGTGCCGGTTTCGGCCAAGCAGAAATTAGGGCTTGAAGATTTGCTCGAAGGCATTCTGCTCATCGCCGACAGCAGTGATATCCGCGCCAACCCCAATGGCAAAGTGTTTGGCACGGTGATCGAAGCCCAGGTGGACCGGGCCAAAGGGGTCGTCGCCACGCTGTTGGTTCAAAATGGAACGCTGGAGCAGGGCGATATCATCGTGGCCGGCACGGCTTATGGCCGCCTGCGCGCCTTGTTTGATTACCGCGGCCGCAAACTGCGCAAAGCCGGGCCTTCCACCCCGGTTCAGGTGATGGGCTTAAACGAAGTGCCAGAAGTAGGCGAAATCTTCACGCGCTATCCGAGCGAGCGCGAAGCCCGCGCCGCCGTAGAAGCTCACAAGCTCGAAGCGGCCCAGCGGGTGACGTCCGCCCCCAAAGCCACCCTGGAAGAATTGTTCAGCCGGGTGCAGTCGGGCGAAGAAAAAGAACTACGCCTGATGATTAAAGCCGATGTGCAGGGTTCGCTGGAACCGATTGTCAACTCCATCAAGGAACTGGACAGCGGCGAGATCAAGGTCAACATCCTGTCTGCTGAAACCGGCAACGTGGGTGAAAGCGACGTAATGGAAGCGTCTGCCTCCAAGGCCATCATCATCGGGTTCAACGTCCAGGCCGAGCCGTCGGCCCGCCGTCTGGCCGAAGCCGAAGGGGTCTCGATCCGCCTGTATGATATCATTTACCGGTTGACGGAGGACATCGAAAAGGCCCTGAAGGGCATGTTGGCGCCTGAATTTCAAGAGATTTCACTGGGCCGCGCCCAGGTTTTGGCGGTATTTACGGTCTCAAAAGTTGGCAAGGTCGCGGGCTGTAAAGTGGTTCAGGGCGAAGTGCGCCGCAATGGGCGCATCCGCGTGATGCGCGGTGGTCAGGTCCTGCACGATGGCGAAATTGCATCGCTGAAAATCCAGCGGGATGATGTGCGCGAGGTCCGGCAGGGTTTTGAATGCGGCATCGCCCTGAAGAATTTCTCCGATTTTGCCCCCGGCGACGAACTGGTGTGCTACACCCTCGAAAGAGTCTAGACAAGACGCCGTTCTTAAGGTTTCTTTTGAGGCCGCGTTGGGGTAGAATGCAAGGGCTGGGGCTTTCATGAGGTTTGGGGCAATCCGCCGGGCAGTTGAACCATCCGCAAACATTGTGGGGAAGTAGCCCCCTCAACCAACCTGCCGCAACCCTACAAGAGGGGAGGTTATGAAAGTTTATGCCGTCTAAAATTCGCTTACAGCGCATTGCTGATCGCATTCGCGAAGAACTTTCGGAATTACTGGTGAAAGACGTTCAAGACCCGCGCCTGCTCGGCATTTCGGTCACGGATGTTAAAGTGGACCGCGAGCTGGCCTTTGCCGATGTGTTCGTTTCGGCGGTCGAGGGTAAAGAGCGCAGTAAAGAGATATTAGAAGGACTGGAACGGGCGCGCGGGTTCTTGCGAACGGAACTGGCCGCGCGCGTGGACCTGCGCGTTTTTCCACGGCTGCGGTTTCACTGGGACCCAACCCCAGAACGCGCCGACCATATCGAAAGAGTGCTGGCAAGCCTGCGCGCTGAAGAAGAAGCACGCCAGAAAGCCGGCGACCTGAACGTAGTGGATACGGAGGAAGACGACGAAGATGCAGTCTGATACGCTTCCACAGGGGGAGACGCACTCTCACGATGCGGCCTATCACAGCATCAGCGCGCTCATCCGCCAGCACCTGGCGAACGCCCGTCGTATTGTGATTGCGTCGCACATCCGGCCCGATGGCGATGCAGTCGGTTCTCTGCTGGGGCTGGGGCTAGCCTTGCAAGAGACCGGTAAACAGGTGCAAATGGTGTTGGCAGATGGGGTTCCGCACAATCTTCGCCACCTGCCGGGGAGCGACCAGGTGCGCCGCACGCTGGAGGGCGAGTACGACCTGGCGATTATGGTGGACTGCTCCGAACTTCACCGCGCCGGTGGAGTGTTGGGCGGCAGAACCCCCGACATTAACATTGACCATCACGTCACCAACACCGGGTTCGCGGCCATCAACCTGGTCGTGCCTGAAGCCGTAGCAACCTGCGCCATCCTGGCCGAGTTTATGCCCCAATGGGGACTGCCGATCAGCCGCGCGTGTGCCGCCGCTCTGCTCACCGGCATCGTCACCGACACGATTGGGTTCCGCACCTCGAATATGACGCCCGAAGCCCTGCGCCTGGCCGCCGGGCTGATGGAGCGGGGAGCCAATCTGCCAGAGCTGTACACCCACGCCCTCATCACCAAAACGTTTGAGGCCGCGCGCTATTGGGGGCAGGGGTTGTCGAAACTCCAGCGCGACGACGGCCTGGTGTGGACGACGCTCAGCCTGGCAGATCGCCAGCAGGCCCAATACCCAGGCAACGATGACGCAGACCTGGTGAACGTCCTTTCAGCCGTTGAAGGCGATGTAGCCGTCATCTTCGTTGAACAGCGGCCCGACCGGGTGAAGGTGAGCTGGCGGGCGCGGCCCGGCTACGATGTTTCGAAAATTGCGTTACAATTCGGGGGCGGAGGTCACGCGGCGGCGGCGGGCGCCGACATCAATCAACCGTTAGAAATCGTTCAACAGCAGGTTCTTGAAGCCACGCGGACAATGCTGGGCCTTCAGAAAGACGCGCAGAAGGCTTAATGACCGGCTTTACCCGATCTCTGCGGCTCTCCAACGCAAGGAAAACGCACAAGCCAAACTGACCAGAAGTTCCAGAAGGGGATAGATAAGAAAGACATGAATGACAACCGTTTTGACCTGAAAAACGCAATCTCTGGAGTGCTGGTGGTGGATAAACCGGTCGGTCTCACTTCTCACGACGTAGTGCAAATCGTCCGCAAGGGGACCAATATCCGGCGCGCCGGGCATACCGGCACGCTGGACCCACGCGCTTCAGGCGTGCTGGTCATTTTGATCGGCCCAGCCGTGCGGCTGAGTGAGTACGTCTCTGCTTCTGATAAACGCTACCAGGCTGTCATTCGCCTGGGAGCCAGCACCGACACCTACGATGCCGATGGCCGCATTGTCAGCACGTCTCCGGTGGATAAAATCACCGAGGCGCAGTTCGAGAAAGCCCTGCAGTCTTACGTGGGTGAAATTGAACAGGTTCCGCCCCCTTACTCGGCCATCAAAGTTAAAGGCCGCAAGGCCTATGAAATGGCGCGCGAGGGAGAAGAAATTGACCTGGCGCCCCGCAAGATTAAGGTTTACAGCCTGGAACTGCTCGAATGGGCCCCGCCCGAGGCCGTCATTGATGTATACTGCTCTTCGGGGACGTACGTCCGCTCGCTGGCGCACGACCTGGGTGAAACGTTGGGCTGTGGCGCCCACCTGATCGGCCTGCGCCGTACCAAGAGCGGGCGCTTTACCCTGCGTGATGCCGTCCCCCTGCGCAAACTTCGCGAATCTTTTGAGGATGGAACCTGGTATCAGTACCTCATCCCCGCCGCCGAGGCACTCTCAGACTGGCCAGCGATTGAACTGTCTCAGGAACAGGTCGAAGCCATCCGGCATGGGCACCGCATCCGCGCCGAATCCAACGGTCAGGGCATGGTGCGCGGCATCAGCGAGCAGGGTGAGCTGGTCGCCTTGCTGGAATACGTGCCAGAAACGGGCGAATGGCAGCCGAAGAAAGTATTCTTCTCTTAAGATTTGCTGGATAACCCCTTCTCATCCTCATGCTGCATTTCCATTCACTAGACGGGCTGGAACTTCACCATACCTGGGCGACCATCGGGATGTTTGACGGCGTGCACCGCGGCCATCAATCTATCCTTTCCCTGTTGGTGCAGGAAGCTCACGCCGCTGGCAGTCTGGCAGTGGTGATCACTTTTTTCCCGCACCCGGCGGTTGTACTGCGCGGCGTGCAGGAACCCATCTACCTCACCACTTCGGAAGAGCGCGCCGAGTTGATGGGCAGGCTGGGCGTTGATGTCGTCGTCACCCTGACGTTTGACCAGCAGTTAGCCGCCATGAGCGCCGAGGAATTTATGCGGCGCGCGAGCGCCAGCCTGGGCCTGCGCCGCCTGCTGGTTGGGTTTGATTTCGCCCTGGGGCGCAACCGCCAGGGAGATATCCCTACCCTGCGTCACCTGGGAGAAGAATTGGGGTACGGCGTGCAGGTCATCCCCGAAGTCTCAGTTGACAGCGCCCGCGTTTCTTCCAGTCAGATTCGCAAGCTGGTACAGGAAGGCAGTGTTGAACAGGCCGCCCGCGCCCTGGGCCGGCCCTATGCCATCGAAGGGCGCGTCATCCAGGGAGACCGCCGCGGGCGGCAGTTGGGGTTTCCAACCGCTAACCTCGATTACTGGCCCAAGAAAATCCTGCCGGCCAACGGCGTCTACGCCACCTGGGCTTGGGTGGGCGGCAGTTTTGCAAACAGCGAGCGCATCCCTTCGGTGACCAATATTGGCGTCCGGCCCACTTTTCAGGGGGTCGAACAGCGCGTAGAAGCCCACCTGCTGAACTTCAACCGCGACCTGTACGGTCAGCCTTTAAAACTGGAATTTGTGGCCTTTTTACGCCCGGAACAGCGCTTCTCTTCGATAGATGCGCTGGCCGCCCAAATTTCAGCCGATAAACAGCGCGCCCAGGAGATTTTGGCCGATGAGCCCTGAACGTCAGATTTACCTGCTCGATCCCCAAAAACTGCCGCCGGAGACCATCGCCGTAGCCTTTGCCAAAACGTCACGCTCGCCGCAGTCCTTTCGCAAAATTGCCAGCGAGTTAACCGCCGAAAAAAGCACCGAGTTCCACGAACGTTGGGTGGTCGGGTACGGCCACGCTTCGGTAGCCGAACACGCCGTACTGCACGTGGCGATGGAAAACGTCTCGCGCCTGGCCGTAGAGACCATCGAATCCAGCCGGCTGGCCTCGTACACCGAGAAATCAACCCGCTATCAGAAGTGGGGGCCTGAAGATTTTTACACGCCGCCCGAACTGACCGACGCGGCGCTGAAAAAAACCTACCAGGATACCTGCCAGATGCTTTTTGAGGCTTATCTGACGATCCTGCCCGCCGTCCGCGCGGACGTAGAGCGGGATTTTCCGCGCCAGGAGGGTGAAAGCGAAGCCGCCTGGGAGCGCCGCATCCGCTCGGAATACGTAGACGTGTGCCGGTTCCTGCTGCCAGCCGCCGCGCTGGCAAACCTGGGGATGACGATCAACGCCCGCGCGCTGGAACACGCCCTGCGCAAGATGCTTTCGCACCCCCTGCAAGAAGTGCGTGAAATTGGGATGGAAATTAAGCAGGCCGCGTTAGAAAGCGTGCCAACTTTAATCAAGTACGTGGAGCGCGTGCCGTACTTGGAAGAATCGGCGCGTGCATTAACAGAACTGGCCGGCGAATGGGGCCAGCCGCCCGCCGGGGGCGGGTCCCCGCGGGCTGAGGATTGGTGTCGGCTGGTGGCCTGCGACCAGCAGGGCGAGGAACGGGTTCTGGCGGCGGCGCTGTACCGTTTTGGGAATTTTAGCTATGCGCAGGCCCTCGACTTCGTCCGCTCTGCCACCCCAGCCCAGCGCGCCCAGGTGGCCCACGCCCTCTTCAGCGGCCTGGGCCGCCACGACATCCCCCTGCGCGAAACCGAACTGGCCCGCTATACCTTTGACGTCATCGTTGACCAGGGCGCTTACTTTGAACTCAAGCGCCACCGCATGATGACCCAAACGCCCCAACTGCTCACCGCTACCCTGGGGTATGCCATCCCCCGCCGCATCGTCAGCGCCGGGGTAGAAAGCACTTACCGCCGGGCGATGGATGCCGTACAGCCCGCCTACCGCCAATTGGCCGCCTTTAACCCTCACGTCGCGGCTTACTGCGTCCCCAACGGTTACAACCGCCGGGTACTGCTCGATTTTAACCTGCGCGCCGGCGATCATTTCGTGGCGCTGCGCTCGGCCCCCAACGCGCATTTTTCCATCCGCCGCCTGGCGCTGCGCGTGGCCGCGGAGATGCGCGCCGCCACCCCCCTTTTGGGTCAATACCTGCGCCCCACCCAGGGCATCACCTGGCAGCAGGTGGAGCAAGAGTACTTCGCGCAGGTCTAAAGCCAGTTAATCTACCCAGCCAGCCTCATAACCGGTGACGTACATCGCCACCACGTTCTCCGGCGGCGTCACCGGCTGAATGTTGTGACAGGGCGCCAGGATATAGCCGCCGCCCGCCCCTAAAATCCGCAGGTTATCCAGCACTTCAGCGCGCACTTCTTCCACCGTCCCAAACGGCAGGGTATACTGATTATCCATCGCGCCGTGAAAGATCAGCCGGTCGCCGAAATCTGCCTTTAACCCCTCGCGCTCCATGCCCTTCGACCGCCATTGAATCGGGTTTAACACGTCAATGCCAGCCTCGATCATGTCGGGGATGATCTTGCGGCAGTTGCCATCGTTATGGTGAAAGACAAACGCCCCGGCCTGATGCGCCAGGTCAATGATGCGCTTCATGCGGGGCAGCAGGTACGTGAGGATATGCTTGCGCGAGAACATCAGGTTATCCTGCCCGCCCATGTCTTCGGCCACATACGTAATCATCACCTGGCCTGGGATCGCCTCATAAATACGCAGGGTGCTTTGATAAGCCAGTTCAAACAGTTTATCCAGGCAGTAATGGACGATCTCCGGGTTAGCCACCAGGTCAATCATGGCCTGTTCCTGTCCGCGCAGGTTTTTATAGATAAGAAACGGCTCAGACCCCCCACCCCGGATGGGATAGTCCTCCCAGCCCTTAATTTGCTGTGGGATGCGCGAGTAATCCCACCAGTCGGGGTTAGGCCAGGTGTAATTTTTCTCAATTTCTTCTACCGAGTGATACCCCGCCAGCGGGTGAGTAGCCACTTCCGCATAGACCCCGGTTCCGTAGTTAATATCGCGGTAGGTACAGCCGAACACATCGGTCTTGCGCGGCAGTTTTGGCCCCACGTAGCGCGGCCCCACCGTGCGGACGAAGTCTACGTGCAGTTTCTTCAGGGCGGCATTCAGACAGTCCGCCGCGCTGGCATAGCCGCGCCGAAAAGCCGCCGCCAGGCGGGCTTCGCTCTCCCGGCTCATCCCCAGGTGACGCACCAGTTTGGCGCTGAATTCTGGCGTTGACCAGTAATCCATCGGGACGCGGTCCGGCTTTTGGCGGGTTAAAACGGCCAGCCACCGCTCGCGCGGCGTCATAGTTTCTTGCGGCATAACAGCCTCCTTGTTGCGGGTAGTTACCCGAATTATAGCAGACCCGTCCGCAAAGGGTGATATACTCAAAAAAAAGGCGCGGCAGAACGCGCCGGACGGTCGAGGTGAAGCGTGAATAAAGCCGAATTAATCGCAGCCCTGGAAGACAGCCGCCAGGAACTGCTGAAGATGCTGGAGAACCTGCCGGAAGCCGTGATGCTGGAAAAGGGCGCCTCTGGCGACTGGTCCATCAAAGATATTCTGGCCCACCTGGCGTATTGGGAAGGGCAAACCGTCACCCTGTTGTTTCAGGCACAGCGCGGGGTCGAACGGCCTACCACCGTCCACTTTGGAGACGAACCGGCCGATGCCATCAATGCCCGCTGGCATCAGCAAAGCCTGGCACGCCCGCTGGAAGCGGTCTGGAACGATTTTGTCGGCGTGCGCAAACAGACCATCCGCCGCGTGAAAGAACTGAGCGAAAAAGACCTGACCGACCCACACCGTTTCGCCTGGATGAGCGGGGTTCCATTGGTCGAACTCATCCTGAGCGACACGGTAGAACATGAGGAAGAACACGCCGATGAAATCCGCGCCTGGCTGGACCGGCGCAGCGCCCAAAATAATGGAGCCAATGGGCATTAAATAATTCTTGACAAACTGCCAAACTCCCTTATAATCTAACCAATCGTATCATTAAAGACGCTGAAGAGGACGAGTACGTGCTGCCTGGGCGGTACAGAGAGCGGGATCGGGTGAGAACCTGCGCGTACAGCAGCACCGAATGGACCTCAGAGTCGCAGAGTGAACGGGAAAGTCCCTTTCCCCAGTAGCTTGAGCCGGAGATGCCACCGTTATCAGGGCAAAGAGTATCGCACTGCGCTTCCCTGTGCGCGCAGGCCGTACTCGCAAAAGTGAGGCTGGCTTTTTCCCCTGTTGCGCATCACCAACAGGGCTTTTGTTTAAAAGCAGCGGCATCTCTGCCCCTTACCGGGCTCTACCGCCGGAAAACGACAGCCTAATCAGGGTGGCACCGCGGACATACGCGTTCGTCCCTGTACCCAGCGCCAGCGGCGTTGGGCAGGACGAGCGCGTTTTTTGTTAACCGTTTGTTGCATCTGGCACAGGAGCGAAGGAGTGAAACCATGCCATACAAAGGAAGAATTCTCACCGGGCATCGCCCCACCGGCCCCCGCCATATTGGTCATCTCGTGGGAACGCTGGATAACTGGGCACGCCTCCAGGACAGCTACGAATGCTTCTTCCTGGTTGCAGACCTGCACGTCCTGACCACCGATTACGAACACCCAGAGCGCATCGGCCAAAACACGTTAGAAGTCGTCTTTGACTGGCTGGCCTGCGGCATTGACCCGGCGCGCTCGACCATCGTTTTGCAGTCGGCTGTACCGGCCCATACCCAACTCAGCACCCTGTTTGCAATGCTGGCGACCGTCTCGCGGATGAACCGCGTTCCCACCTACAAGGAGCTGGTGCGCGAACTGCACCTCCAACCCTCTTTGGGACTGCTCAGCTACCCGGTCTTGCAGGCCGCCGACATCCTGGCCTACAAGGCCGATACCGTCCCCGTGGGAGAAGACCAACTGCCGCACATCGAGCTGACGCGCGAAGTGGCGCGCCGCTTTAACCAGTTGTACGGCGAAACCTTCCCCGAACCCCAGGCTCTGCTCTCTCGTCAGGCGCGCCTGCCGGGAACCGATAACCGCACCATGCACACGTCTTACGGCAACCAGATTTATCTGAAAGAGACGCCGGAAGAGACCACCCGCAAGGTGATGAATATGTACACCGACCCTACCCGCCTGCGTGCCACCGATCCTGGTCACGTGGAAGGCAACCCGGTCTTTACGTATCTAGATGCCTTTGACCCCAACGTCGAGGAGGTGGAAGAACTCAAAGCGCGCTACCGCGCCGGCCGCGTGGGTGATGTGGAAGTCAAGCGCAGGCTGGCCGTGGTGCTGAACGAGTACCTGGCCCCCATCCGCGCCCGGCGGGCCGAGATTGAAAAGCACCCGGATGATGTGATTGACATCTTGCGGGCCGGCACACTGCGGGCGTTAGAGATCACCGCCGCTACCGCTGCCGAAGCCCAGGCCAAAATGGGTCTGCTCACGCAGCGCGTGCTGGCTCAAACGGAAGTGATCCCCGAAACAGGACAGCGGCCCGGAGATCACCGCGCGCAAGATATCCCAAGATATCTATTCGTCCCCTAAAGTTGTTTGAAAGCGGGCATACCATGCCCGCCGAAACCCTTTCTCAAACCCTTTTTTATGCAAGCCCAGGAGAAAACAGCCATGACCGAGAGAACCCGCTTTATCCTATCTGAAGAAGACCTGCCGCGCGCCTGGTACAACATCAACGCCGACAATCCCATCCCCCCAAGCCCCGTTCTACACCCCGCAACCAAAGAGCCGGTGACGCCCGATTTTCTGGCCGTCTTGTTCCCCATGGAGATCATCCTGCAAGAGATCAGCACCGAGCGGTATATTGACATCCCCGAAGAAGTGCGCGAGCTGTACAAACTGTGGCGGCCCACCCCGCTGATCCGCGCGCGGCGGCTGGAAAAGGCATTGGGAACGCCCGCGCACATCTACTACAAATACGAGGGCGTCTCGCCTTCCGGCAGCCACAAATCAAACACCGCGCTGGCACAGGCATACTATAACAAAGCCGCAGGGACCAAAGCCATGACCACCGAAACCGGCGCCGGGCAGTGGGGATCGGCGCTCAGCATGGCCTGCAAGTTCTTTGACCTGGCTCTGGAAGTCTACATGGTCAAAGTTTCGTATGAACAGAAACCCTACCGGCGCTTCTTAATGGAAACTTACGACGCCCAGGTTTTCGCCAGCCCCACCGACCGCACCAACGCCGGGCGCAGTATTTTGGCGCAAGACCCCAACAGCCCCGGCTCGCTGGGAATTGCCATCTCAGAGGCCGTGGAAGTCGCGGCTACTTCGGGCGGGACCAAAAAGTACAGCCTCGGCTCGGTGCTGAATCACGTTCTTCTGCACCAGACTGTCATCGGCGAAGAAGCCCTCAAGCAAATGGACATGGCCGGCGAGTACCCAGACGTGGTGATCGGCTGTGTGGGTGGAGGGTCAAACTTCGCAGGGATCGCCTTCCCATTCCTGCGCGAAAACCTGCGCAACGGACAGCGCACCCGCCTGCTGGCCGTTGAACCCAAGGCCACGCCCTCGCTGACGCGCGGCATTTACGCCTTCGATTATGGCGACACCGCCCAGATGGCCCCCATCGTCAAGATGCACACCCTCGGACACGATTTTATCCCCCCGGCCATTCACGCGGGCGGCCTGCGCTATCACGGCATGGCCCCCACCCTGTGCGCCCTCTACGATGCCGGTTACATCGAGGCGCGGGCCGTGCATCAGGTTGCCACCTTTGACGCCGCCGTTCAGTTTGCCCAACTGGAAGGGATTTTGCCGGCCCCCGAATCGGCCCATGCTATCCGCGCCGCCATTGATGAGGCGCTGGACGCCAAAGCCAAAGGCGAAAAGCGCGTCATCCTCTTCAACCTGTCGGGCCACGGCAACTTCGACCTGACGGCCTACAACGCCTACAAGAACGGCCAGTTGGCCGATTACGACTACCCCGAAGAAGAGATTGCCCGCATCAAGCACCGCCTGCCAGAGGTCAAGCTCTCAGAGGCGGCTTAAACGCAAGCCCACCGTCGTTTGGGCGGCATAGGGCAGAACCCTGCTCTACCGCCCAGACGGCGGTTCTAAAAAATCACTCGTTCGTTTCGCCGATTAGTACCAGTTCAAGATTTTGATTGTGAATCTGGAGCGGAGCTTTTTCAGAAGCGCGTGTGATCTGCCCCAACGTATACGCCCCAACCAGCGGCACGTCGCCCAAGACCTGCTTAAGCGCCGAAGCCACCTGGTTGGGGTGCGTTTCAAACAGATAGCCCCAGGCCACGTCAATCAGGGCAACCGCCAACAGCGGCCTGGCCTGCCCCAGAGCGGCCAGCGCGCCGCGCGCGGCGGCTTGCGCGGCCTCCAGGCAGGCCGACGGGTCGCCGATCATCAGGTGAACCACCGCCCCTTCTGGCACGGGCGCGCTCATCCGCAGGCTTCCGTCAACTTCCACCCGCAGTGCCGAGCGTATCATCAGGCTGGCACTGCCGGCCTCGGTTTCTACCCCCAACGGATAGAGCCGCGCCATATCCGTCAGCGGCGGAGCGGCCCACTCGCGCGGCGTATGACCCAAATAGCGCGCGTAGCTTTCAATCGCTGGAGCGCCATCCAGGGCCTGAAGCCACACGTCGCGGGTGCGGGTAGCCCGAAAAAACGCCCCCACCGGGCGCCAGCCGTGCGCCACCGCCGACCCCACGCGAAACCGCCCACCCAACAGCGCAATGGAGACCGACCCCGGCCCAGATTGGTTCTTGCCAATCTGGTACGTTTTCCCCAAAGCCTGCTCGCCGGCGGCCATACAGCCGCTCACCCCAATCGGCACAGACTCCATGGCCTGGCAAAACGGAGTGAGGTTGCAGTTGATGCCGTCCGCCACGCAGAGAATGTCATTCGAGATCAGGGTTTCCTGGCGCAGGCTCTGAGCAATCTGACGGGCAGTTCCAGCGCTGTCTTGCGAATAATGAGGCCACCACTGCACCTGAGCTTTTAGGTCACTGCCGGTCAGCAGGGCCACCACCACCGAGCGCGGCTGATCGCCCTCATCCGTCACCGGGCGCAGGGTGCTGAAGCCCCAAATGGGCGTATCTCCCAACAGCCCGACCAGGCCGGTCAAGACTTCGGCTGTGTTAAACTCCTGCGAGACAAACACCAGCGCCAGCACCGGGCGCGCCGCGCCCAACTGGTCCAGCGCGCGCTGTGTGGCCTGCATGGCCGCCTCGCGCCCGTTAATCCCTCGACCCACGCCGTAAACCCCAGAACGTTTCATGCTCCAGACTCACTCGAACGCTATTCGCTGATCGGAATGGTGATGTGGAAGGTCGTGCCTTTGCGGAACTCGCTTTCAAACCAAATCTTGCCGCCCTGCATTTCCACCAGGCTCTTGGTGATGTTCAGCCCCAGCCCGGTCCCGGTGACTTCGCGGGTCTTGGGGTCATCCGAGCGGAAGAACTTCTGGAAGATCTTTTTTTGGTCTTCCTCGCTGATGCCAATGCCGTTATCGCGCACCCAAACGTGCACCACCTCTGGCGCGCCCGCCGGGTCCCACTCGTTTTTACAGCGTTCCGCCGCAATTTCCACCATGCCGCCGGCCGGAGTGTATTTGTGCGCATTCGAAACCAGGTTGACCAAAACCTGCACCAGGCGCACCCGGTCGGCCCACACGGTAGGTAGATCCGGCGGCAGGTTGACCTGGAGCGTCTGATTTTTCTCTTCCACCTGTTTGCGGATCGAGCGGATCACCTCTTCCATGGCGTCGTTCAGGTGCAGAGCCTTAAAGTCCAGCCGCAGGCGGCCCACCTCAATCTTCGACATATCGTTGAGGTCAGATACCAGCGTGTTCATGCGCTCGATGTTGGCCCGGATCGTACCGAGGAAGTTGGCCTGCACCTCGTTGATCGGCCCGACTGCGCCTGCGCTGATGAGTTCGGTGTAACCCTTCACGGAGGTCATCGGGTTCTTCAATTCGTGGGCCACGAAGGAAACAAAGTCGCTCTTCGCCAGGTTGGCCTGCTGCACGGCGGCGTACAACTGCGCGTTGTAAATGGCAATAGAAGCATGATCGCTCAGGCGCACCAGGAAGTTCAACGTATCGTCCGAGATAGAAGTCTCCGATTCGCTTTCGAGCAAAATCAGCCCAATCGTGGTGGTTTCGCGCCGGATTGGGATAATCGCCTGACTGCGCACCCGCGCGAAGAGGCCCTTCTCGCCGCTTTGCAGGGTGCGGCGCACCGGCATACCTTCGCGGATGGCATCCTGAAGGTTAAACTCGCGCGTAGGAAGCAGTGCGTTCTGATAGGCGTCCAGTTCGGTCTGATAGCCCTGCGACGCCATAATCTGGAGCCCCGGGCTTTCCTCTCCATCGCCCTGCACAATACCCACCAGGCCGGCGTGCGCGCCCGACTGGCGCATGGACCAATCCAGGGTAATGCGCATGGCGCGCGCCGGGTCGAGGCTGGTGTTCAGCTCGCGGTCAATGCGCTGCATCACCGAAAGCTCTTCCACGCGGGCCGCCAGAGCCTGATCGGTCATGGTATACAGGTTTGCGTTTTCAATGGCAACCGCCGCCTGCGAAGCAAACGCCGCCAGCAGGTCCAGGTCATCTTGCGAGAAAATCGTGCCGTCGCGCTTGTTCAGCACTTCCAGCACGCCGATGACCCGATCTTTGACAATTAACGGGATGACCAGAATGGCGCGGGTGACAAAGCCGGTTTGTTTATCGGGCGCGGGGAACCACTCAGGGAACTTGGTCACATCGTTGACGATGATCGACTCGCGGGTTTTTACCGATTTGCCGGCCACGCCCCGGTCGGCGGGCATGCGCTTACCCAGTAAATCTCCGGCCACCGGGCTGACCACCGAGCGGAATACCAGTTCGTTGGTATGAGGGTCCATCATCAGCAGACTGCCGGCCTCGCAGTTGAGAATGTCACAGGCAGATTGCAGAATGTTGTGTAACAGTGGCTCGGTTTCCAGCGTAGAGGTTAGCTGGCGCGTCACCTCGTTGAGGGTAGCCAACTGGCGCGCGCGGCGCTGTGACTCGGCCAGCAGGCGCGCCTTGGTGAGCGCCCCGGCCACCTGGTCGGCAATAGCTTGCAGAAGGTTCAACTGCTCCGGCGTATATTCCACCGCAGGGTCCGCATTCCCCAGACTGAGCGCGCCAATCGTTTCGGCTCCCGTGTTCAGGGGAACGCCAACCCAGGCATACAGGTTGCGCCGCCCGGCCAGCACGCCCCGGCGCTGGCACTCGCGCCCATAATCATCGGTCAAAATGGGCCGGCGCTGGCGGATGACTTCTTGCTCCAGCGCCTGACCCGGGGCAATCGGGCGGTTTTCCATGCGGTCAACGCGGTCGTCGTTTTCCAGGTAAAAAGCGTACTGGTACGTGTCGGCGTCGCGGTCAAACAACATGATATGAAAATCGTCCGCCGGGATGATTTGGATCGTCTGCGCATAAACCAGCTCTAAAATGTCATCCAGGGTCAGCGTGATATTCACACCCTGAGCCACGCGCGTCAGCACATTCATCTCGCGCACCCGGTTTTCCATATTGGCAACCACCTGAGCGCGCTCAATCGCCAGGGCGGCCTGGTCGCACAGGGCTTCCAGATAGCTAATTTGCTGAGAGGTGTACGGCTCACCAGAGAGGCGCGGGCCCAGCGCCATCCACCCCGAAAGGCGCTGGCGGCCCGGCAGCGGCACAAACGCCTGCGCACCTAAGAGCGTCAGGCGGGCGCGGTCTGGTTCAAGCACGGCTGGCATATCCGAAAATTCACCGATGACCAGCGAAGCGGTTTGCTCGCTCAGGCGAATCACCAGCCCGCTGATGACCGGGAAGCGCAGGTCGGTGGTCAGGTTTCCGCTGGCGTCGGGCGTGGCAATATACTGGTCGCTCAAGGTGTCATACACAAAGATATGCAGGCGCGAGGGAACCAGCGTTTCTTCGACGTAGCGGCGCAGAATCTGGATAATGCCGGGCAAATCCACCGCGTGGGTCAGCTCGCCAGAAAAGGTCTGCAAACGGTCCTGGTAAGCCTTGCGGCCGCGGAAAAAGACCGAATCCACCAGGCGCGTGGCCTGGTCGCGCATCGGAATGAACGCCAGCGCCGTCAGGAAAAAGATAATGGCAATGCCAACCGGCGAGTTGGGAACCAGGATATTGCCCAATAACAGCGTGACCCCCGCGGTGATCAGGGCATATCCAATCGTGACCATCACCACCATCAGCGCGATCTGCACCGCCCGGCTGAGAAGAAAATCGGCTTGAAGCATGCGGTAGCGTTGTACGGTGTACCCGGCCAACACCGGAAAAATGACCAGCGGCAGCAGCCAGGGCCACGCGAAGGGGATGTGGAAGGTGGACGTGAGCAGAAGCCACAGGGCCATCGGGCCAAAGCTGAACAGCCCGCCAATGCCCATCAGGCGGAGCTGTTCGCGCTCGTTGGGGGCGGTGATGCGCGTGCGGTTGTACAGCACCCCGCCGATCACCACCACCAGCGAAAGGCCGATAAAAAGATATTCCAACCGCCAGCCCTGCTGGTACGCCATGGGCGCATCATAGCGTAATAACTGGAAGACTCCATTGGCCCCCAACAGCAGAGAGACGGCTACCCAAATGTGCGGCAGGTAAGGGTAGCGCCGCACCAGGGTCGTCTCGCGGGGGAAATACAGCATTAGTGGAACCAGCGAGCCGCCGGTCAGGGCCAGCGCAATAGTCCAAAGATGGGGAAAGACATTGGAAGTATACAGGTCGTAAATCAGCCCGATAGACAGCGCCACCGAAACCGCAAACGCGGTGTAAGCCTGGCCGCTGGCATGCCCGCGCCGCACCGAAAAGACCCACAAAGCACTGCACAGATAGATCAGCCCGATGATATAGGGCGTGTAAAAATAAGCGGCCTGGTCACTGGAAGGGAAACGGCTGAGCGTGATGGCATGGGTGCTCGTTTCACCGGCCTGACTGCGCACTTCCACCGTGACCACATCCCCCACCTGGCGTTCGCGTAAAACCTCGTGGAGATCTTCCACCCTGCGGATCGGGCGGCCGTCAATCGCAAGCAGGCGCGGCTGTGCCGCCGTAATCCCCTGCTGATAGGCCGGCCATGTCTCAGGATCGCCGGTCGGGCCGAGGTTGTTAAATACCAGAGTCTTTTCGACAAAACCGCCCAGGAAAGGCAGCCGCATCCAATCCAGAGCCAGGAACGGCAGGATCATGTAGATGATCATGCCGGTCATCAGGTAGAGCAAAACCACGGCCTGGGGCAGCCAGGTTTTCCAGGTGACGGTTTCGAACGCAGACAGGGGACGAGTACGAATATCTTCCATTAGCAGCTTTTCCGATAGCAAACCGGCGAGATCAGGTTCTAGATGGGTCGTACCGAACCCAACAAGGATTTTCGGGCAGGCAATAATTATAAAGCTTATCCAGTTTGAGTATACAAAATTCCTGGCCCCTGGGGAGGGCTTTTTGCACTTCTGCAAGGTAAAAAGGACGTAAAATATACGCATAAGGGTACGTTGCGCTTAGAATCCAACCTGCATGAGGAGCCAGACTTGAGAGCAATCACAACGGATATTTTGATCGTTGGCGGCGGCCTGGGAGGGGTAGCCGCGGCCCTGGCCGCCCTAAAATTGGGCAGGCGCGTGGTTTTGACGGAAGTCACCGATTGGATCGGCGGGCAGTTGACCGCCCAGGCCGTCCCGCCGGATGAAAACCCCTGGATCGAGTCGGTTGGCGGCACCAACAGCTACCAACAACTGCGCGAAGGCATCCGCGCGTATTACCGCCGCCACTACCCGCTCACCCAGGCCGCCCGCGAGATCGTCCACCTGAACCCAGGCAATGGCAACGTCAGCGCCCTGTGCCATGAGCCGCGCGTGGCCCTGGCCGTGTTAGAAGCCATGCTGGCCCCGTACCGTTCTGGCCGCCAGTTAGAGGTCTTACTGCGCCACCGCCCCATCCACGCCGAGGTAGACGGCGACCGTGTGCTGGCGGTGACGCTGTTCGATGAGCTTACCGGCGAGCAGATCACTGTTCAGGCCGCCTATATTCTCGATGCCACCGAACTCGGAGACCTGCTGGACCTGGCCGGCGTGGAACACGTCATCGGGGCCGAATCACAGGCCCAAACCGGCGAGCCGCACGCCCTGCCCGGCGCGCCCGACCCGCTCGATCAGCAGGCCATCACCTGGTGTTTTGCGATGGATTATCTGCCCGGCGAAGATCACACCATCGAAAAACCCCCTCAGTACGAGCGCTGGCGCACCCTGCAACTGGATTTCTGGCCCGGCCCCCAATTGGGATGGGAAGATGTTGTCCCCGAAACCCTGGAAGTGCGCTACCGGGCCATCTTCACCTCCAGGCCATCGGCCAGCGGCAACGATCACGGTACGTTCTGGCGCTACCGCCGCATCTTCCACGCCGATTACTACCCGCCGGGCCTGTACCCAAGCGATATTACCCTGGTGAACTGGCCGCAGAACGATTACTGGTGCATCCCACTGCTGGGCGTCTCCGCTGAGCAGGCCGCGACCGCCCTGGAAGAAGCCCGCCAGCTCAGCCTATCCCTGCTGTATTGGATGCAAACCGAGGCCGAGCGCCACGACGGCGGCTATGGCTACCCCGAACTCCGCCTGCGCGGCGACATCACCGGCGATACACCTCACGGCCTAGCAAAGCACGTGTACATCCGCGAAAGCCGCCGCATCCAGGCCGAGTTTACGGTTCTCGAACAGCACGTGGGCGTCGCCGCCCGCCAGGGCTTTTCAGAAGCTGAAACCTTCCCCGACAGCGTGGGCATTGGCAGCTACCGCATTGACCTGCACCCTTCCACCGGCAAGCGCAACTACGTGGATATTTCCAGCTATCCCTTCCAGATTCCCCTGGGGGCTTTACTGCCGGTGCGCGTCCGCAATCTTCTGCCGGCCTGTAAGAATTTAGGCGTTACGCACATCACCAACGGCTGCTACCGCCTGCATCCGGTAGAATGGAACATCGGCGAGGCCGCCGGGGCGCTGGCGGCCTGGTGTCTGGAGCAAAAAACCGAGCCTAAGCAGGTACGCGCCAGTCCGCCGCGCCTGCAAGACTTCCAGGCCCTGCTTCGCCGTATGGGCGTCCGCCTGGAATGGCCGCGCTACGCCCGCATCACCGCGCGCTAGGCACAACTACCGCCCAAACAGAATCTGCTCGCGCTCATACAGGCGGATAGACACCAACAGCAGGATCAGCGTCACCGCCAGCGTGACCAGCGTGGTGATGGTGACGTGGTTTGGCTGGATCGTCTCGCCGCGCAAAAACTGGTTAATCAACAGCGACTGCCCGTAGGTCGGAATCAGCATCGCCGTCAAACTGCTTTTAACCGGCAAAAACCCAATAAAAGCCCCCGGCAGGCCCACGATCAGCGGCAGGAACGAGAGATAGGTCTGGGCCTCTTTAAAACTGCGCGTAAACGTCGCCACCAGCATTTGCAAGGCCGAGGCCAGCAGTACCATCGGAACGCACAGCACGAAAATATTCCAGAGGGTCATCTGGTCAATGGTCATTTTAAAGCCCACGTACTCTTCCAGCGGGATCACGTTAAACCCAATCCCAAACAGAACCAGCGTCAACCCCAGGCTGAGAAGCGCAAACGGCAGGGAAGCTAAAAACTTGCCGATCACAAACTCACTGCGGTAAACCGGGTTAATCAGCAGGGGTTCCAGCGAGCCGCGCTCGCGCTCGCCGGCCGTTGCGTCAATCACCACGTACATCCCGCCCACGAAGACCGTCATAATCAGCAAAAAGGGCATCATGTTGAGAAAGATGAGCGACTGGCTTTGGGGCGTCGCTACATCCACGCTGTTCACCGCCAGCACGTTGGTCAGCACCGGGCTGACCCCTCTGGCTTGCAAACGCAGACCGCTCATCATCCCCTCATAAGATAACAGCAAACTGCGCAGCCGCTGTATATCGGCGCTGGCGCTCTGGCGCGAGCTATCCACCACCACGTCAATCGCCGCCGGCTGACCCCTGCCCAACTGCTTGCCGTACTCCGGCGAGATCACCATCACCAGGTTGACTTCGCCCTCGCGCACGGCGCTTTTGGGGTCGGCGGGGGCGGGCAAAATCTCGACGTTGTTTTCTTTTAAGAAAGCAATCAGGTCTGGGGCATACTCCACGCCCGCCGCCGGCAGACGCAGGGGCGCTTCCACCGTTTCTCGAATTAACGACTTGCCCACCACCATAATCATCGCGATTAAAAAGACGGGCATAAAGACCGGCGTCAGCAGGGACGAGGAAATGGAGCGCCGGTCACGCAGGTTATCGAGGACTTCTTTACGAAACACCACCCAAATGCGCCTCATTTTTGCAGTCCCTCCTCCGATCCAATCGCCGCGACAAAGGCGTCTTCCAGGGTGGCTTGCCCGGTAGTTCGGAGCAGTTCTTCCGGCGACCCGGCCGCCACCACTTCGCCATGCGCAATGACCACAATATGATCGCAAAGCATGGAAACCTCTTGCATGATGTGCGACGAGAACAGCACGCACTTGCCCGCGTCGCGCAGGCGGCGGATAAAGGCACGCATCGAGCGCGTGCTCATCACGTCCAGGCCGCTGGTAGGCTCATCCAGCAGGACGTTTTGGGGGTCATGCACCAGGGCGCGGGCAATGGCAACCTTCATGCGCTCGCCGGTCGAAAAGCCCTCGGTGCGCCGGTCCATGATCTCGCCCATTTCCAGCAGACTGCTCAGGTCATCCATGCGCGCTTCCAGGGCCTTTTTAGGCATCCCCTGAAGCTCGCCGTAATAGCGGATGTTCTCGCGCGCGGTCAGGCGCGGATACAGGCCGTGACTGTCGGGCAGTACGCCCATGCGGCGCTGTACGGCCAGCGGCTGGCGGACCACATCCAGGCCGTCCACCGCGGCACTGCCGCCATCGGGCTTAAGAATGGTGTACAGGATGCGCAGGGTAGTGGTCTTGCCCGCGCCGTTGGGGCCCAGCAGGCCCGTCACCTGGCCGTCCGCGGCTCTGAAAGAGACGTTTTTCAGAGCGGCAACTTTACCAAAGGATTTTCGCAGTTCGGTAACTTCGATCATGGCATTATGGGAGTGGCATCGGCCCTACCGGGCTGAGGAAAAAGGATTGAGGGGTGATGTTCTGCAGGCAGCCGGTTTCTAATCCTTCCACCGCGGCCCGATCCAGAAAATCGCGGATGATGGTGGGCATACAGCCCGCGTAAAAATTGCTATGGCCCATGCCGGGCAGAATCAGGTGCAGGCTGTTGGTCATCCCGTGCGCCGCCAGTTCGGCGTTGGCCGGAGGCGTCACCGGGTCGGCTTCGCCAGAGATCATCAACAGCGGCACGTCCGTATTCGTCGTTTCGGGGATTTCAACCGAGCGGTTGATAGGCGGCCAACGCTGGCAGATCTCTCGCGAAACCTTCAGGTCTGGGTCAAAATAATAATCGCCCAGCTCGCCGCCCGGCGGTAACAACGGCAGGTCTTCGTAGCACCAGACCGAGAAATACATCCCCACTGCCAGGCTCTGATCGAGCGACCCGATCAACTGAAGATATTGGCTGACCAGCATCGTAAAGTCGCCTTCCGCGGCCTGGTGGATCATCAGGGGAATTAAAGCCGCCTGACTGTCGTGATAGGTCATCAACCGCACCGTCGAGCTGATTAACAGCGGCGAGATGGACACGCGGCGCGGCTGGCCCGTCCACGGGTCTGGGGTCGTAACCTCGCGCGGGCTGTCATGGACAGCCGAAAGCAGGTCATTCAACTCGCGTTTAAGGTTCGGAAAGGTCTCGCGGCAGGCGGCGTCGGCCTCACAGCGTTGAAAAACCAGGTCCAGGGCCCGCTGCGCATCCGAGCGCATCGTCACGCCCAGCGCCCACCCCAGCGGGGCCACGCCGTCCAGCACCACCGCCCGCACCTGGTTCGGGTACAGGCCCAGGTAAGCCAGCGCGGCACGCGTGCCGTAAGACACCCCCAACAGGTTGATGGTCTCGTAACCCAGCGCCTGGCGCACATCGTCCAGGTCTTGCATGGCTGTATCGGTGGTGTACTGCGTCAAATCCACGCCCTCCAGCCGCTCCAAACAGGCTTCGATCTCGGAGAGGCTCTCTTGCAGGGGCGGGTCGGCGCGGATCACGCCGGGGGTGGGGGTAGGCCGCGGTTCGGGCGGCGTGCATGAGAGCGCCCCCGATTTGCCCGTGCCGCGTTGGTCTACCATCACCAGGTCACGTTTTTGGCGGATGCCCTCCAGCGCGCCCATCAGGCCGGTAAACGCTTCGGTGGCCGCCTGGCCGGGGCCGCCGGCCAGCAGAAACAACGGGTCGGGGGCAGGGTTGCGGCTGATCGCCCGCACAACCACAACATTGAGGGATATTTTGCGCCCCTCCGGCTCGGCGCGGTTCTCCGGCACTTCCAGCGTTCCGCACTGCGCCTTGATGGACGTCCCCTCCAGCGTGCAGTCTTGCAGTGCAATCGGGGCCGGCGGCAGGACGACCGCCAAACCCGGGGTTCCCGTCTGCGCGGCGGTGGGCGCAGGCGTGGGGTCCGCCTGGGCGGCAGCGCCAACGCCGCCTGAACAGGCGCTCAACGCCAGCGCCGCGCAAACCAGGAACAGAACCGCCCCCTTTCTCCACCAGCGGCGGCGCTTGGCCTCAAAAGCGGCTACAAATATCAGGGCCGAAACGATGAACACGATCAGCGCCGCCAGCGGATCATACTTCTGAATGACGAACAGCGACTCGGTTTGCAGAGCGCTGTTGGGAAAGGTGACAATTAAAGAGGCATACAGGTTATTGGCAATGTGCATCCCCAGCGCCATCTCCAGGCTTTCACTGCGCAGCGTCACCCACCCTAACAGCAGGCCCATGCCAATGTAAGCCGGCATGGTCAGCAGCAGGCCGTAAGCCCCCACTTCAGGGTTCAGCCCATGAAGCAGTCCAAACAACACCGCCGGAACCAGCCACCCCAACCAGAAGTTCAACAGCCCAAAGCCCTGGGTGAGATACCCCCGGAAGAGCAGTTCCTCTGCGCCCGCCTGGATGGGGATCAACAGCACAGACACCACCAAGTAGGGCAAAAAGGCCGGCAGATCAAACGTCCAGGCATAGTTTCCGGGCTGAATCAGCGACAGGACCACGTCTCCCAACGCGGCCAGAATCAGCCAGCCGCCGGCCGCACCCCACAACCGGCCCCAATACAGCCGCCCGGTGGGGTTAATGATGCTCATAAAGGGCCGGTGATGGAGCAGGCGCAGGCCAACCCACAACCCCAGGGGGATGAAAATGAACGAGAGCAGGTTGACCGCCAAAAATACGGGGCCGGGCAAGAGGGCCGTAAGATCAGGACTGCGAGCCACCACCATCACAGCGGTCAGCAGACACGAGGTGGGGGCAAACGTCAGCGCGATGACCAGCAGAACCGTAGCCAGATACCGCCAGAAACCATTCTGCCCGCCGCGCGCCGCGGCGATAAAGGCATTTTCCGTCATAAAGGCATCCTCAGTAAGAAAACTGTACCCTCATCCTTCTTCCACCCAGGCTTGGGGAGAAGAAGGGGTATAATCGCAGCCGATGCTTCGCATTACTGTACCATCTGTAAAAGAATTGTACCGGAAAATTGCATTTCCGGCCTGGGCGTTTCCGGCGGCCCTGCTGGCAGTGGGCCTGCTGGCCTACGGCGTTCTGCTCCCCTGGTTGGGATTTTACTGGGATGATTGGGCCAAAATCGCCGTCGCGCGCCTGCATGGTTTGGGGGGCTACTGGCCGTATTATGCCGAAGACCGCCCGCTTTCTTCGTGGACGCACATCGTTTTTACCCCGCTGGTGGGCTTCCGGCCGCTGGGCTGGCATCTGCTTCAATTCATCCTCAAACTGCTGGCCGCCTGGGGCGTCTATTGGGTTACAGGCTTCCTCATGCCCCGGCGGCGCGGCCCGGCGGCTGTGGCGGCACTGCTGTTCCTGGTTTATCCGGTCTTCACGGCCCACCCGGCGGCGGTCACCTTTCACCAACAATGGCTCCAATATGCCCTGATCCTCTTTTCGATGGGCCTGATGCTGGCCGCGCTGTCTGCCGCTTCGAAGGGCCGCTTCCTCGCGCTGACGGCCCTGGCGCTGTTGTTCATGCTGTTGGAACTGACCGTAACCGAATATTTCGCCTCGCTGGAGGCCATCCGCCCGCTGTTGATCTGGGCGGCCCTGGGGCAGATGCCCCACGCTCTCCCCGCGCGGCGCGCCCGCCTATTGCAAACCGCCGCGCGCGCCGCGCCCTACCTGTTACTGCTGGCGGCCTATGGCTTCTGGCGCTTCTGGCTTCATCCCTTCAGCGGGAGAGACCCCTACGGCCTGGCGGCGCTCCACCAATTGAGCGAGAACCCGGCGGCGGCGCTTTCTGCACTGCTGCCCGCCTGGGCGCGCGACGCCGCCTATACGCTGGTAGGGGTATGGGGGCCGCTGCTAACGGTTGGGCCTCTCGACCGCCTGACGCCCTTTCAAATCCTCACCCTGCTGTTCAGCCTGGTCGCGCTGGTCATCACCCTCGTCTTTCTGGCCCGCTTTGAGCCGCACCCCCCCGCCGCCGGAGCGGACGCCTCCGACCGCCGACCGGCGCTGTGGATTGGCCTCGCCGCCTTCCTGCTGGGAATGCTTCCCGGCTGGCTGACCGGTCATACGGTGCTGGAAGACTTCCACGCCGACCGCTATGCTCTGCCGGCCCTGTTGGGGGCGGCTCTGCTGTGGGCCGCCGCTTTGGATTGGATCACCCCCTTGCGCTTACAGCGCGCGCTTCTGGCCGCCCTGTTGGTGGGTTTAAGCACCGGCTGGCAGCTCCGCGCCGCCAACGAGTACCGCTGGCTGTGGCAGACCGAAACGCGCTTCTTCTGGCAGCTCTACTGGCGCGCGCCGCACCTGCAAGCGGGAACGGCCCTGTTCACCTATCAAGAAATCTTCCCCAACCAGGGGTTGTTTTCCAGCAGTTCGGCCCTCAACCTGCTCTACCCGCATCCTCAGAAAGCCATGCCAGCTTCGTTCCCCGCGGTGCTGTCCTACTGGTGGTATACGCTCGCGCCGCGTTATGATATCAACCAGTTGTCTGAACCCATTGAGCTTAAAATGTCCACCCAGTTCCGCAGTCTGGCCTTTCGCGGCAGTACACCCTACACCCTGCTCGTCCATTACGACCCCGCCCACAGCAACTGCCTGTGGGTGATCACCGATGAAGACGTTGATGAGCCGGGTCTGCCGCCGCTGGTCAAAGCCATGCGCTCCATCTCGAACACCGGGCAAATCCGCGCTGAACCGCTGGCGGGCTGGCGCCCCCCCGCCGAGTTCTTTGGTCCAGAACCGGCGCACGATTGGTGCTACCTGTATGAAAAAGCCGACCTGGCCCGCCAGGTGGGAGACTGGCAGCGGGTGGCCGAACTGGGCGACCAGGCCCGCGCGCAGGGCTACTCCCCCGCCGACTCGCGCTCCAATGCCCCGCGCGAGTGGCAGCCGTTTATCGAAGGGTATGCCCGGCTGGGGCGCTGGTCTGAAGCCGCCGAACTGACGATCCAGGCCGCCCGGCGGGGCAAGGAATTTCAAGCGCCTCTGGCGCGCCTGTGGGAAAGGCTGGCAGGCGGCACGCCCGAAGGGGCCGGTAAATCAGAAGCCTACCAGGCGGTTCACGCCGTCTTGTATGGCGATGCTCCCTAGGCCTGCGGCATCCTCCCTGACCCCAAAATGGATTATACTCATAATGTATGACCGGTCTGCCCGCTCTACGCTTTTACCCGGCCGCCGGCAGTGCGCTCCCTCTGCCCCTGGGGCGCTATCTGCCGCCGCTGGCACAGGGAATGGTCAGCGCCTGGCTGGGAGCACACGCCCCGCCGGGTAGTTGGGTGCTGGACCCGCTGGGATCTACCCCTGCGCTGGCGCTCGAAGCCGCGCGCGCCGGCTACCGCGTGATTGTGGCAAGCAACAACCCCATCCTGAGCTTTATGCTCGAAGTGCTGGCCGCCGGTCACCGCCCGGCGGATTTTCAGGCCGCCCTGGCCGAGCTGGCCCTGGCCCGGCGGGGTGATGAACGGCTGGACCGCCACATCCAGCGCCTCTACCAGACGGAATGCCCCCGCTGCGGCGAGATTATCACGGCGCAGGCGTACCTGTGGCGTCGGGGCGAAGCCCAGCCTTTCGCGCGCGCGGCCCACTGCCCCAAATGCGGCGAAGAGGGCGAACAGCCCCTCACCGATGTAGATTTGCAAACCCTCGCGCTGGCAGGCAATGATGCTCTGCACCGCTCGCGCGCCTTACAGCGGGTGGTGATGAACGAGGATGAATACCGTCAGGACGTAGAACAGGCCCTGGAACATTACCTGCCCCGCCCGCTCTCTGTACTCTTTACCTTAATTAACCGGCTGGAAGGGCTGGCCCTGCCCCCTGAGCGCGCGCGGTTGATCCAGGCTCTGTTAATCAGCGCGTTTGACGCTGGCAGCAGCCTGTGGCCCTGGCCGGTTGGGCGCGCCCGCCCGCGCCAGCTCACCATTCCGCCCCAGTTCCGCGAGCATAACCTTTGGCAGACCCTGGAAGAAGCCGTGACAGAATGGTCTATGCCCGATGGCGCGCCCCCGGTAACCGTTACGCGCTGGCCGGCCCTGCCCCCAGAGCAGGGGGGCATCAGCCTGTTTCGTGGGAGGGTCAAGGGCCTCATGCCTCTGCCAGATGAGATCGGCCTGCAGGCCATCGTCACCGTCTTTCCGCGCCCCAACCAGGCTTTTTGGACGTTATCGGCGCTGTGGTCGGGATGGTTGTGGGGCCGCGAAGCCGCCCTGCCCATGCGCAACGTGTTAGACCGCCGCCGCTACGACTGGAACTGGCATACCTCGGCCCTGCACAGCGCCCTTGCCGCGTTGAGCCGCGCCGTCCCAGCCGATACCCCCTTCTTCGGTCTTCTGCCCGACCTGGCCCCCGGCTTTATGACGGCGGTGATGGCCGCTCTCGAAGCGGCTGGCTTCCACCTGGAAGGCCTGGCTCTGCAAGTAGAAGACGCTGTCGCCCAGGGGCTGTGGCGTCCCGCGAGCCACCCTGAACCCCTGGAGAGCCGCGACCGGGCCGCTCTGGAAAGCACTGCGCGCGAGGCTATCCGCGCCGCATTGATCGAGCGGGCCGAACCTGCCCCTTACCTGGCGCTGTACGCCGCCGGGATGATCGCCCTGGCCCGCGAGCGGGCCATTCCCGCTACCATGCCGGGGATGCCCGGCGAAGTCTTCACCCGCCTGCACGCGGCCCTGGCCCGCCCCTTCAGCGACCGCTCTTTCCTGAAATTCTACCCTTCCAGCGGCTCAGCCGCGGCAGCGCCCGCTGAACCTGCCGAGGATGAGCGCGGCTGGTGGTGGTTAGCCAGCGGCTCAGAACCTTACGCCGAGGCGGGGCGGCTGCCCCTCTCAGACCGGGTGGAAATGGAAGTGGTTCGCTTCTTGCAAAAGCGGGCGGCCTGCACCCTCGCAGATTTACAGCAGGCCCTGGCCCCACAGTTCACCGGTCTGCTGGTCCCTTCTACCGAACTGCTGCGCGCCTGCCTGGATTCTTATGCCGAGCCGGTCGCCAACCAACCTGGGGCCTGGCGGCTGCGCGCGGGCGAGTCACCTGCCGAGCGCCGCGCCGACCTGCACGCCATGCGCGCCGCCCTTCTTCAAATTGGCAGGCAGTTGGGCTATCATCCGGCGGAGATGGGCGAAACCACCGTCATCTGGGAGCCAGACTGGGCCTTTTATCTGATGGCCTCCAGCATTATCAGCCGGTTTGTGCTGTCGCCCACGCCGGGGACCGCCCGCCGCCGCGTGCTGGTCCTGCCCGGCAGCCGGTCACGCCTGCTGACCTTTAAACTCCGCCGCGACCCACGCCTGGCCGCCGCCCTGCGCGGCTGGCGCATCCTGAAGTTCCGCCATTTGCGGGCAATCGCCCAGCAGTTAAGCGGCCAGCCCCAGGTAGACCCCAACGCATGGGAGCAAATGCTCGACCAGGACCCCCTCACCGACGAAGCCACCCAAATGCCGCTGTTTCACATCGAATAAATGTGGGTTAAAAACGATCCACCCCCCAAAAATGGGGGGTGGATCGTTTTTCAGCGGGTTACTCCGCAGGCGGCGCGGGCGGAGTCTCTTCCGCCGGCCCACCTTCTTCATCAGGCGGGATGGTTGCGCTTGCCAGCGGCGCCGCGGTTTCGAGAGCCAAAACTTCGCGGTAAGTGAGCGTCCAGACGCTCGACTTGAAGATTTCCACCAGAGCGCCCAGGAACAACAGCGGCAGGATGAGCACCAGCAGGGTGATAGGCACGCCCACCACGCCGGCGACAATCAAGGGCAGGGCGTCTCGCGCGAACAGGCCGGTGATCACCCAGGCCAGCAGTGCCGGAAGCCCGCCAACCACCACCCCCGCCAACAGCAGCAGGATGACGACCGGGATCATTACAATGGCCCAGCCGATGCCCAGGGCAAACAAAATCAGGCCCATCACGAACACGTCTCCCAGGCGGCGGCGCACCAGCTCAACCCCGCGCCGGACCGACTCGAACACCCCACGCTCTTCCAGCACCGCCGCGCGGCGGATAAAGGGCATGACCAGCGATACCGCGATCCCTGCCACTACCAACAGGAAGATCGCCAGCAGGACCAATCCAATCGTGATGATCGTACCCAGCACACCCAAGGTCTGGTTATCGGTGACCCACAGCAGCAGCGGGGCCAGGGCAATGCCAAACAGCAGCACGAAGGCGACAAAGCCGACCAATCCAAAGAGCAGGTCAATTAGGAAGATGCGCAGTGCCGGGCGCGACCAGCCCCACCGGAACCCCTGCCCCACGCTCACCTTTTCGCCGGTGCGCTCGTGTTCGTTGACCATCCGAATGGCGGCGGTCTCAGAAATATAGCGCAGGATCGTAAAGGCAATGCCCAGCAGGACGAGGAAGCAGATCAGCACAATCACGCCGGTGAGGATCGCATTCCACGGCAGGTTCGACAAATCGGGCAGCCGCCCATTACCCGGCGGAAAGCCGTTCCGGCCGCTGCCCCCGCCGCCCCCACCGGGACTGCCAGGACTGCCGCTGCTGCCGCCGGTCGACAGCGCCAGTAAAATGCCGAACACCCATAACGCCCGATAATTGAGCGTGATCGAAAAAGCTCTGCGTAAAATTCGCAAGTGGTCCATTGTAGTTCGCTCCTTATGTTTTCCTCAGCGCCCACCAGCTTGCCAGCCAGCCCCACATCAGGACGACCAGAACCAGGGTGAGCGCAATTTCAATTGCTGCGATTTCAACCGCCGCGATCACCGCCGGCCCCCATCCGGTGAAGCGCAGTGCATCCGGTAACAGCCCGCTTCCGGCGCTCCCCGGCAGGTAGCCCGCAAACAACCACAGGCTGATACCCGCCACCAGCGCCGCCGCCTGTACAAAGGCCCAGACGGCCAGGATTCCAATGGGGGTGGCCTTCCAGGCGGCTTTCAGCACGCGGTACGGCCAGGGGCGGGGCTGTTCGCGCGGCAATTGCAGCATCAGCCCGGCGGCAAAGCGCCGCGGAGAACTGCGCCAGGCCGGCGCCGGCGCGGCGCGCAGCAGCGCCGAAAGATGGCCCAGTTCTTCCAACTCGGCCCGGCACTGCGCACAGCCCGCCAGGTGACTTTGCACCATTTCTAACTGCTTACCGTGCAGTTCGCCGTCATAATAGGCCGCGATCCACTCACTGGCGTGCAGTTCTGTCGGTTGTGTGTTCATGTCACCTCCACCAGCCCCTTACGCAACTGGCCTCTCGCATAATTCAGGCGCGACATCACCGTTCCCACCGGAATATTGAGCGCCGCCGCAATCTCCTGGTACGATAACTGCTCATACTCGCGCAGGATCAACACAGCCCGGCTGGCCTCTGGCAGTGCCAGCACCGCCCGGCGCACCCGCTCCACCGACTCGCGTTGGATGGCCGCATCTTCGGGGTCTGGCATCGTGCCGGGCAGGGCAGCCTCCATCTCCGGCGAGTCGAGGTCAACCGACCGGGGCGACCGGCGCAGCGCATCCAGCGCCCGGTTGATCGCAATGCGGTAAATCCACCCGCGGAAAGGATACTCCGGTTTATAGCCGCTCAAACTCTGCCATGCCTTCAAAAAAGCCTCTTGAGCGGCCTCTTCGGCCAGGTCGGGGTCGCCGCACATCCGGTAGACCACATTGACCACGCCGTCGCGGTAGCGGCAGACCAGTTCGGCAAACGCGTTCCGGTCGCCTCGCAGGGCCGCGGCGGCCAGGTCTTGATCGGTAGTGGGGTGAAGCGAGCCGCCCAAGCGTTCCCTTTGTTCCTTTCCACACTGTATACGGAAGATAACTTTATTTTATTCGGTATTGAACCGCAGGATAGCGCCGCAGGATAGCGGGTCTGTCCCACCCAAAAGCGCGCGCCTGTCCTTTCGGTCAGACAGGCGCGGCCAATGCGGATCGGGCTGGCAAATTGGGGGCGTAGGCAGTCTCACCCCTCAAGACGTAACCGGCGTATCGGTCGGCGTGGGCGTCTCAGTTGGCGGGGGTGAGGTGGGCGTAATGGTGGGCGTGTTGGTGGGCGGCAGAGTTGGCGTATTTGTCGGCGTCGGCGTAGAAGTGGGGGTCGGCGTGGGCGTGGGAGTAGGAACCTGCAGGTTCAGGTGGATGCGCCGCTCGGCATAGCGATCTGGCTCACTGCTTTCCATGTAAATCCGCAGGGTCACAACGCCCGCCGGAAGCTCCGTAAGGTCCCACGAATGGATGCGCTCTGGGTTGACGTACTGGTTGGGATTGTTCTCCACCAATGGATGCCACTCGGCAGGGTCCTGACCCTCGCCCCACTCCAGGCGGAACTGGCGGAAATTGGCCGAAGCCTTAACCACCGCGTAAATATCCAGCGGAGAATGGTTAACAGTCTGGTTATCGTTCATGCCGGCGAAGTAAATCTCGGGGCGCGGGTCGGTGATGCGGCACTCGCGCGGCGGCACAAACGTAACCGGAGACGAAAACCCGTAGCTTTCAGCCCAGGCCCGGCCCTGATCGGTATCTTTAATCCAGGTAATCGCCCACGGGTCGGTGACGTTCAGCGTCAGCCGCTCGGTAGAATACCCGGCGCACTCCGGCGAAGCGCGCAGACCCGTCCAGGTATCCACCTCCACTTTTTTCCACAAATCCTCTTCTTTGGGCAGGGGCGGCTGATCGGCGGCGAACAACTCCACGCGCTGCGACGGGCAGAATTCCGAAGGCTCGGTTCCCGACACCGCGCAGATCACGCGCTCTATCACGCCTCCGGGGCGCTGTAAGGGGGTGGGACTGCCGTTGGTCAGGTGCGGGATGGCATACTGCATAAAAGCCGCCCAGGCTGGGGCCGCGCCGCTCAACCCGGTGACGTTAATCATCTCGGTATAGTCAGCGTTGCCAATCCACACGCCCACCGCCAGGTCAGGCGTATACCCCAGGGTCCAGTTATCACGGAAATCGTTGGTGGTTCCGGTCTTGGCGGCGGCCTGGAACGGCAGGTTGAGGACCGAATTGGGGCCGAACATGGGGGTGCGGGCTTCGTTATCCGACAGGATCGAACCGATCAGATAGGCATGTTCCGGGCGCACCACCTGCTCTCCGGCGGGGCGCTGGTACTCATAGACCACGTTGCCGGTGTAATCCACAATCTTGGTAATTGCCACGGGCGGCATCCGCCGGCCGTTGTTCGCCAGCGTGGCGTACATCGAGGTCATATCCAACAGCGAAATTTCGCCCCCGCCCAGCGTCAGCGACAGGCCGTAATCGTTGCGGGTGAGCGAATGAACGCCCAGGCGGCGCAAAAAGGCAATCAGGCCGTCGTCGCCGGGGATGTTGGGGTTATCGTAAATGCCGACGAACTGCAAAGCCTTGACCGCCGGGACGTTATAAGAATTGGCGAGCGCGGAGCGCACCGTCACCGGGCCGTGGAAGCGGCCATCGTAGTTCACCGGCTGGTAGGGCGGGCGCGGGTCGTTGGGGTCGCCGGAAGGCGGGAAGTTGGTCGGCACGTCCCAGATCAGAGTGGCGGGCGTCCAGCCGCGTTCGAAAGCGTACAGGTAGGTCAGCGGCTTAATCGAAGAACCGGGCTGGCGCGGAATCACCGCCATGTTGATCTGCCCAGAAGCTTCTTCATTATCAAAGTCTGGCGAACCCACCATCGCCAGGATTTCGCCGGTGGACGGCTGAATGGCAACCAGCGCGCCGTTTTTGGCGTTGCGGTCGGCCAGCGCCGCCACCTGATTGGCGATCATCTCTTGGGCCTGGTCTTGCAGTTCGGGCATTAGAGTGGTGTAGACGGTAAAGCCAGAACGATAAATCGTCTGCGGGTCGTACTGACTCTCCAGAATCGAGCGGATAAACGTGACCCAGTGCGGGTAGCGCATAGCGGCCTGGCGCATCTGGAAGTTATAATTCTCGATCTCCTGCATGGCCTGCACCGCCGCGGCGGCGTCTACGCATACCGGAGTATCGGGGCGGTTGCTGACGTAAATACAGCCCTCTTCCTGGCTTAATTCATACATCAGCCGGACGACGTCTTTCTGGCGGCGCAGGGTGACCTCGCGGTTGGTGAACACGTCGTACACCGCCGGCGACTGAGGAATGCCCGCCAGGAAGGCCGCCTGCCCTAACGTCAGGTTATCAGCCGTGGTGTTGAAATACGTCTCCGCGGCGGCTTCGATGCCATAGGCCAGGTTGCCGTAATTGATCTCGTTTAAATACAGTTCCAGGATGGCATCTTTAGAATAGCGGCGCGTGATTTCAGACGCCAGCACGATCTCGCGGGCCTTACGCTCATAGGTGATCTGATTGCGCTCTTCCGGCGAGAGCAGCAGGGCGCGGGCAATCTGTTGGGTAATGGTCGAAGCGCCCGAAACCACCTCGCCGCTGGTGTAGTTGCTCCAAAAGGCCCGCGCAATCGCAATAGGATCGAACCCCGGATGGCTGTAAAAGCCCTTATCCTCGGTAGCAATCGTCGCCGCTACCACGTAAGGCGAGACCTTGCTCAAAGGCACGTAAGTGCGCCGCCCGGCGTTGGGGTCGAGGATTTCGTAAAGGACCTGACCGTTGCGGTCGAGAATGCGGGTCGTCTCAAACTGCGAAGCGCGGGCGCGCAGTGTCTCTACGGACGGCAGGTCCGCCGCAATGGTGAAGTACTGGAACACCACCCACGACCCAGCCGCCACCACCACAAACACCACAATAAACAACAGCGCCACCAGGCCGCGCAGTACGCACCCCAGGCCGCGCTTCCAGGCGGCCGCCCCCCGCGCCGGGCGGTAGGGAGAGCCAGCGTATCCCCCGCGCCCCGGCGGGTAGTAGGTGGGCGGAGAGCCGCCCCCAGCAGGATACTGCGGCGGCTGGGCGCGCGGCGGGTAAGCAGAAGGCCGGGTCTGGCCGCGCCCATAGGGGGGCTGGGGCGTGCGATCCTGGTAGGCGGCGGGCGTTACGCGGGTGGCGTAGGGGTCCACTTCTTCCACCCGCCGGGGCAGGGGCGTATCGCCGCGCCCATACGGCGGGGGCGGCGGAGGGGTAGGACCTCCGCCCACTGCCCCAGAAGGCGGAACCGGGCGCGTGGCGGCGGGGTCTGGGCCTACCTGGTAGGGGACCGTTTCAGGCCCTTCCGCAGGCGTGGGGCGCGCTGGAATGGCGCGCGTCGCCTGCTGGTCGGGCGGTTTGGACTGCTCACCCTGGCCCTGCCCATACCACCCACCCGTCGCTTCTGGCGCGCCGGTAGGGTGGCGCCCCCCTTGCGTTACGCCGCCCTGCGGCGGCGGGGAACTGTCAGGTTGAGCTGGTTGCGGGCGGGTGGCCTCGTCTGCGCCGGGGGAAGTCTCCTCGGGCGGAACTTTACCGCCAGCCGGGCGCGCCGGCTGTGCGCCGGTCATCATGGCTTCGTTCTCTTCACTGCCGGCCAGCAGTTTTTGCAGGCGTTTGCGCGGCTGGGTCTTTTCTTCTTCCGGTTGCCCGGATGGGTTGGTGGGCTGATCGCTCATGGTGGAAATACTCTTCTCGTCGCTATCGCGTGACTACAAAGTTCATCGTCCGTTCAGGCACATAGATCACTTTCTGCACATGCCCCTGGCGCAAGAACTTTGCCACGCTTTCCATTGCCTCGGCCCGCGCGCGGATTTCTGCCTCGCCCTCCCCATGATTCACCTCCAGCGTGCCGCGCAGTTTGCCGTTCACCTGGATGGCAATGACGACCTTCTCTTCCAGTTCCAAGGCCGGGTCATACGCAGGCCACGCCGATAAATGCACGCTGCCTTCTCCGCCCAGCTTTTGCCAGCATTCCTCGGTCAGGAAAGGCGCATAGGGGGCCAGTACCTGCGTAAAAGCGCGCAGTTCGGCGTTCGCAATCGCCTCGCCCTGGCCGCTCTCCGGTTCGACCAGTTCGCTCAGGCGGTTGAGCGTCTCCATCATATGGGCAACCGCGGTGTTGTACTTGAACGCGGCGATGTCTTCGGCCACTTCTTTCGCCAGGCGGTTGATCGCCGCCTTCACGCGCGGCCCAGAAGTGCCCGCTTTGCCTGCATGGTCGTTTACAAACCGCTCAAACCGATCCAGGAAGCGTTTGACGCCCAAAAGCGCCCGTTCATTCCAGGCCATGGTGGCATCATACGGCCCCATAAACATCAGGTAGGTGCGCAGGGTGTCGGACCCGTATTTCTCCACATATTCATCTGGCACAACGACATTGCCGCGCGTCTTGCTCATGCGCTGACCGTCTGGCCCCAAAATCACGCCGTGCGACAGGCGCTTGCGGTAGGGTTCGGGGTATTCCGGCGGGACCGCGCCCAGGTCATGCAAAAACTGGTAGATAAAGCGCGAATACAGCAGGTGGAGCGTGTTATGTTCGTCGCCGCCCACGTACACATCTACCGGCAGCCAGTAGCGCAGTTTCTCCATGTCGGCCAGGGCCTGGTCGTTGTGCGGGTCGCAGTAGCGCAAGAAGTACCAGTCTGAGCCGGCCCAATTAGGCATCGTATCGGTCTCGCGCCGCCCAGGGCCGCCGCAGCGCGGGCAGGCAACGTTCACCCATTCAGGAATATTCGCCAGGGGCGACTCGCCGGTATCGGTGGGCTTATACTGCTCCACTTCGGGCAAAACTACCGGCAGTTGATCTTCAGGAACCGGAACCCAGCCGCACGCCTCGCAGAATATCATTGGAATCGGCTCGCCCCAATAGTGCTGGCGGCTGAAGATCCAATCACGCAGGTGATAAGAGACGGCACGCTCGCCCAGACCGTGCTGTTCCAGCCAGCTAATCGCCGCGGGGATGGCTTCGCGGGGCGAGAGGCCGTCAATCGGCCCGGAGTTATGGACGACCCCTTCCATCCCGGTGTACGCCTGGTTAAGGAAGGACCATTCGCCTTCCGGCTGGATCACCGGCACAATCGGCAGGCCGTACTGAGTGGCAAACGCATGATCGCGCTCGTCGTGGGCCGGCACAGCCATAATCGCCCCGGTCCCGTAAGTCATCAGCACAAAATCCGAGATCCAGATGGGCAGTTCCTGGCCGGTGACGGGGTGCAGGGCGTACAAACCACTGGCGACTCCATCTTTGGCGCGGGCGACCTCGGTGCGCTCCAGTTCAGACTTGCGCCGCGCCCGCTCGACGTATTCGGCGACGGCAGGGTTATCCATCACCTGAGCGACCAGCGGGTGTTCTGGCGCAATCACCATAAACGTACAGCCCCACAGCGTATCGGGCCGGGTGGTAAAAATTTCTAAGAACTGGTCTCTTCCGACGATGGGAAAGCGAATCCGGGCCCCTTCAGAGCGCCCAATCCAGTTGATCTGTGCGGCTTTGACCTTTTCGATAAAATCGGTCTGTTCCAGGCCAGAGATCAACCGGTCGGCATACGCCGTGATGCGCACGACCCACTGGCTGATACTGCGGCGGGTCGTTTCTGTACCACAGCGCTCACAGCGCCCGTCAATCACTTCTTCATTCGCCAACCCCACCTTGCACGATGGACACCAGTTGATGGGCATCTCGGCTTTGTAGGCCAGCCCCTTTTCAAACAGCTTGATAAAAATCCACTGAGTCCAGCGGTAATAACGGGGGTCGGTGGTATCCACCAGGCGATCCCAATCAAAGCTGAATCCCAGGCGGATCATCTGCCTGCGGAAGTTGGTCGTGTTTTCAAGCGTCACCTCTTGGGGCTTGCGGCCGCTGCGAATGGCGAAGTTTTCGGTGGGAAGGCCAAACGCATCCCACCCAATGGGGAACAACACGTTCTTCCCCTGCATCCGCTGGAAGCGCGCGTACACGTCGCCGCCGGTAAAGGTGAAAGTATGTCCCAGGTGCAGTCCCAGGCCAGAGGGGTAAGGGAACTCGACCAGTACGTAGCACTTCGGACGTTCCGAAAAATCCTGCGCGTGAAATTCGACCATAGCTCACCTCTTAAATGATTATAACAGATCGTAGAACCGAAATTTTCACGCCGCCAATGTTCGCCGCACGGCGAAAAGCTCTGCTTTTCACCGCCAAAGCCTTGTGTGGAGCGTTCTCCGGCTAAACGCCGATATATTCTCGATAGCGTTGGTACAAATTGCGTGCCGACGGCCACATGGAGTTGGGACTCATAAAGTGCGAGAATTCAAACGTAATCAGCTTTTCCACCCCTGCGGCCTCGGCCACTTCGATCTTATAGCGCAGATTGCGCCAATCGATCGGCAGGAAGTTGAGCGGCATGCCCCGTTCAAACGATTCCACATTCGACCACGCCCGCAGTCCATGCTTGCGCGCCAGCCGGTTGTTGATTTCCATAAAAATGGGCAGTTCCTGGAACTCCACCTGCCCATCCTGGAACGCCACTACATCCACAAACCCGCCCAAGATGGAGAAAATCTGATCCCACTGCGCTTCGTGTTCTTCCGGAGTAATCGGCCCTTCGTGAAACTGCTTGCGTCCCTTCACGTAAGGGGACATCAGCACCGGAACATCTTTTAACCCCTTCACGTGCCTTGCCAGACGCTCGATCAGGCGGGTATGGCCCTCGTTGTGTTCGTGGATTTCGTGGGTCATATACCACCCGCCAAACGCCGGGCGGTGAGCGTACCGGGCGGCCGCTTCTTCGGTAAAGCGCAGGTTGACTTCAACCTCGCGCTCCGGCTGGCCCTGATGCCAGAAGCGGCCCGAATCGTAGATGCCGAAGTAAAAGGTCATGCCGGTGCGTTCGGCCTGGGTCAGAAACAGATCAACCAGGTCTATGTACACCGGACGGATGCCCACCTCGCGCTCCAGCACCGCAGAAGGGAAAGTGGCCCGGTCGCGGTAGCCAGAGCGGATTAGAATCACCGTGTCAATGCCCACTGCCCGCATCGCATCGAAGTCGGCGGCCCACTCTTCTGGCCCCCAGTTGGCCGAAGGGATGTCGTGGGTGATCTCATCTAAGAAAGTCCCCGTGATTTTCATGTCTTCTCTGCCTCCACAAAATAGAAAGGATCGCGGCGCAGGGCCGCCAATGCCGCCGGCCACATTTTTTCGGCCTCCAGCAAATAACACTCGGCTGTTAACACCCGGCCTTTGCGCAGTCCATCGGGGCCTAACAGCGCCTCCAGGCGGTCATACCGCTGGTGAAACCCGGCGAAGAGATGACTGCGCACCCGGGCGGTGGTTTCCGTTCCGTCCAGGTGGATCAGACGGTACTCAACCACTCTGCCAAAGAGGTACGGCGGCTCAATACGTTCCTCAACGGCGTGCATCGAAGTGTTTGGGCGCAGTCCGCATCCCAAAAAGAGAATCTGCCCCCCCACCTGCGGCAGGCGCGCGAAGGGCGAGCGCTCTCCGCAGGGCGTTTCATCCAGGTGATGATCGGCAAGCAGTTCCGCCGCGCGCGGGCCAACCGCGCAAACCGAATGGGTAGGGTGAACACTGCGCAGAGTTCCGGCACGCGTGCGAAAATATTCTGGCAGTGCGCCCACACACACAGGGGTGGAGCGCGCGTCAAAGTAAGGGTGGTTCGCCCCGACCGTCTCATAACTTAAAGCGGGCATTAAGAGCGTTCCGCCTGCGCCCAGCGCCCGCAACAGGCCCAGTACAGCCCCTTCTGCCCCTGCCGGCCGCGCCCCCAGCGAACGCAGTGAAGCGTGTACCAGCAGAACCCCGCCCGGACGCACCCCCAAGGCTTGCAAGTCCTGGGCCATGCGGTCAATCCATGCTTCGGCTTGATGATCCATGCCTTTTCCCCAAAAACTCGTGTTATGGAGCGATTATAACGCCGCCAGCCCCCGATTCGCCTGTGTTAGAATCGTGACATGCTTTCCTGGAACGCCCCTTCTACCCCGCCCCTGGCGCTCACCCTGGCCGCCGACGCCCGCCTGGGAAAAACGGATTACATTGACGACCAGGTTTGGGAACTGCGCGGCGGCGGCGGCGAGCCGGCCGCTCTGGCTTTTGAGACCACCTATGGCCTGCGCGCCAACCGCATGCGGCTCTTCCCGCGTTTCTTAAAGCCCGGCCTCGATCGCACCGACCCGGCCGGTTTCTTTGCGCCGGTCAAAGTGCTGTCTTACTACCCCAACTACCTGTCCATCGTCTTTAACCCTTTTGAGGGCTTAGAAGTCGTGGCTGAATACTGGATTCCCGAATCGCAGGCGGCGGCGGGACGTTTCAAGATCACAAATTACAGCGTCTTACCTCAAATTTTCCGGCTGGAACTGGCCGCCTTGCTGAATGCGCGCGGGCATGAGGGCAGTTTGCATCCCCATCAGACCGCCCAGGGCTACATCCTGACCGGCGAAACCGGCAACCTTCAACCGGTGATTGCCCTCTCTGGGGGCGCGCGCGTCACCGGCGGGCCGTTCCCGGCCTTGGGGCTGGACCTCGAAATGTACCCCGGCAACGTCCGTCAGTACACCTGGGCCACAGCCGGGGCGCGCACCCTGCCCCTCTCGCTCGAAACCGTCACGCGCACTCTGGCGCTCCCCTGGGACGCCAATATTACCCGCGTGGAAATGCAGAACCTGGCGGACATGGTGCGCATCAACAGCGGCAACCCCGATTGGGATGAAGCCCTGGCCGTATCGCAAAAACTGGCCCACCAGATGTTCCTGCACAACTGGCCCTACCTGCCGGCCCCCTCTTTTGTGCTGACCCGCCGCCCCGACCAGGGCTTTTCGGCCCGCGGGGACGGCTCTGACCATCCCTCTACCTGGAAGGGGCAGACCGCCTTTGACGCCTATTACCTGGCAAACCTGCTGCTGCCCGCCGCGCCGCAGCGGATCGAAGGACTGGTGCGCAACTTCCTGGCCTTCCAGCAGGAAGATGGGCGCATTGACTGGCGTGTTGGGTTAGGGGGTCAGCGTACTCAGCGCCTGGCCCAGCCCATGCTCGCTGCGCTGGCGGTGCAGGTTGGCCCGTACCTGGATGAAAAAAGCTGGTACGGCGAGGTTTACCCCCCCTTAAAGCGTTTTTTTGACTGTTGGATGGCTCCCGAACAAGACAGTGACGGCGATGGCTTTCCCGAATGGGAAAACGCGCTTCAATCGGCCCTGGAAGACAGCCCCATCTTCGAGCGTTTTTCGCCCGAGGGGCGCGGGGTGGATACGACCATCCTCGAAAGCCCGGCCCTGGCTGCCATGCTCTACCGCGAATGTCAGTCGCTGGAAGTCATGGCCCGCACCCTGGGCTTGCAGGCAGACCTGCCGGCCCTCGCCGCCGCCCGCGCCCGCCTGCAAGCCGTCCTGGCCGAAACCTGGGACGGCGCGGCCGGCATTTACCACTACCGCGACGGGCAATCGCACACCAGCCTGCCCTCGGCCAGCGTAGTTTCCTTCCAGGGGTCGGGCGTATTTGCCACGCGGCGGCGTTTTAAGCTCCCGCGCCGCTTAATTGTTCACCTGGAAACCCACGAAGAACGCACCTATGCCGTCGTCTTTACCATCTACGGCTACACCGAAGCCGGTGAAACCACCGAAACGCTGGCTCCGCGCAGTTTTTCGTGGCTTGGCAGGCGCGGCTATGCGGCCACGCAGAACGCTTTTCTGGCCGTGGAGCGCATCGAAGTACAGGGCCTGATGGGGCGTGATAAAGCCAAAATCTTCACCCCCGATTTCAGCGTGGAAGACTGCAGTCTGTTCCTGCCCTTGTGGGCGGGCGCGCCTGAGCCAGAAGTCGCCCGCCAGATGGTGGAAACAACGCTCCTTAAGCGTTTCTGGCACCCGCACGGCATCCCCACCGCGCCGGGCCATGTAGATACCATCTCCATCCCCTGGAATCTCCTGATCGGCGAAGGTTTACTGCGCTACGGCTACCGCGCCCAGGCCGCCGAGCTGTGCGCCCGCCTGCTCAACACCACTGCCAACGCCTTTAAGCGCCACCAGGCTTTTTACCAGCATTATCACGCCCGTTCCGGCCAGCCGGGCGGCGAGCGCGGCCATCTCTATGGGCTGGCCCCGCTCGGTTTGTTCTTACACACCCTCGGTATCCGGCAGCTCCACCCGAAACAGATTTTAATAGACGGTTTTAACCCCTTTCCTAAACCAGTTACGGTACAATATCGAAGAGTGCTTCTCAACTGCTGCGCAGATCATACCGAGATCGTCTTTCCTACTGGGCAGCATGTCGTTATTGATCGCCCCGGCCTGCACCGGGTCATCGTGGAGTGATTTCAAATCAACCCTGATTAAAGAAAGGAGGTAAGCGTGAGCGAAAGGAATCCCCATTCCTCGCAGTCCACACTTCTGATGCTGGCCGTCGTGCAGGCACAGGATGCGGAGCTTGCGAAAGAGGCGCTCGAAAAACTGGGCCTGACGATGGTGCGTCTGCCAAGCGTGGGCGGCTTCTTGGGGCGGCGCAACGCCACCCTGTTGATCGGTTTGCCAGAACAGCGCCGCGATGCGGCCATCGAGGCACTGCATCAGAGCTGCCGTCAGCGCGTTGAGTTCATCGCCGTTCCTTTAGAGAGCGCCCCCCTGCCCATGCCCACTCCTACGCCCATCACGGTGGGTGGGGCTACCATCTTTGCCCTGGAAGTCGATCATTATGAGGAGCTGTGACCATGAAACTCATCATTGTAATCCTGCGCGATATTGACCATGACGCCGTCTCGCAGGCGCTGACTTCTGCCGGTTTCCGGGTGACGCTGATCGCATCCTCTGGCGGGTTCTGGCGCAGGGGGAACACCACCCTGTTGATCGGCTGTGAAGATGAACAGGTTGAACACGCTCTGGAGATCGTGCGCCAGAATGTCTCTCCAGCTTCTGAGCCAGGCACGCGCCACGCCACCATCTTTGTACTGAGGGTTGATCAATACGTCCACTTCTAGCGCGGCTGGGCGCGTCGTTTTGCTCAGCCGCTGGCTCTCGCTGTGAATGGCACGAGCGCCGGAGAGGCCCGGTGAATCGAAAAGCAAGCCGATTCCCCCATTTCGGCGTCCGTCGCTGTCGTTTCTATCCCATACCCTGAGGAGTTGATACGCACTATGAACCTGGGCCAGGCATTTTCATTCCCGTTTCAAGACCCCGATTGGCTGAAGAAAATTGGGCTAATGGGCCTGATCTTCCTCATCCCCATCCTGGGGCAAATCATTGTGGTGGGCTGGTGTCTCGACATCACCCGGCGCGTTCAACAGCGCAATCCCGTGCTGTTGCCCGATATTGACCTGGGCAAACAGCTCAATGACGGCTTCAAAGCCTTTGTCGCTGGCCTGGTGTACTCCATTCCCATCTTCATCATGCAGACGCCCATTATCGTCACGTCAACCATGGCGGAATCTTCCAGTTCGAACGCCGAGGCCATCGCGGGCGCGGTGGCGATCATTTCGCTGTGCTGTGGCGGCCTGATCTTTTTGTACTCTCTGGCTCTGGCCCTGGTGATCCCTGCCGCCTATGGCAACATTGCGGCCAAAGACAGCCTGGGCGCCGCTTTTGACTTTCCAACCATTTTTCGCCTGGTGCGCGCCGCGCCCGGCGCTTATCTGCTGACACTGTTAGGCACAATCGCCGCCGGGTTTGTCGCCGGCCTGGGGTTGATCGTCTGCGTCATCGGCGTGCTGTTCACCTACGTCTACTCCATGGCCGTAATGGGCCACCTGTATGGGCAGGCATATAACCAAGCCGTTGGCAATCAATCGCTGGCAGGGCCGGCCGCCGTTTTATAAACGGAGATCAACCACGCCAGTAGCCTGAGTTGTTCGATCCCGTCCGGCAAGGAAATAGCCCCCCTGCGAGGTTCCAACTTCTGACCCCGCAGGGGGTTTTTATAGGCTCAGCAGGGCAAATTTTCGGAACTGCGCCTGCGCCAGGCCGCCCCGTTTACTCGTGAAATTCTTCCACGTGGTAAACGTACACCTTCAACTTCTTCACCCGCCATAGGTCGGCAGGCGCGCCCATTTTCCGGCAGAGATGGCTCAGAAAAGCGGTCGGCTCAGGCAGTTTTTCCCACACCTGGGGTAAAAAAGTGGCGCGGCGCATCCCATCCATCAAGATGACGCCATCCTCGCCGGGGTGGAGCAAAGCAGGCAGGTCTTCCGGGCGATCATATTCCAGGGGGACTGGCGTGGTCAGGCGCGAGATTTCAATGCGCAGGTGCGGCACTTCTTCCGGGCAGACCGGCCGGAAGCGGTAATCTTCCAAAGTGGCCGCCACGGCATGCTCACACACATCCAGCGCCAGCGGCTGACGCGCCTCCAGGCCGCCAATACAGCCCCGCAGTTCCCCGTCCTCGGTCGTAAGGGTAACAAAACAAACGCCATCTTCCACCAGGCGCGGGGGAAGCTTTTTGAGATCGGGCGGTGGATGGGGGATGCCGCACACGGCCCGCTCGATGGATTGGCGAGCCAGTTGAAGCAGAAGCTGCCTTTCTTCTGGTGTGAGCGACTCTGTTGTCATAGCGAACCCTCACGCGCGGCGCTTCTCGCCGTTATGTTTTCATCGAACACGAATACAACGGATCATTCCAGCCCGGTAAAAACGCGGTTATGATACACCAGCGGCGGCAGGTCCTCTGGAACCGACTGGGCCGCCAGCACCTCCGCCACATACAAAGTAGAAAGCGGCATGGCATACGCATGGACAACCCGGCAGTCGAGAAAAGCAGATCCCCCGGCCAACAGCGGCGCGCCCGTGACCAGGGTAAACACTTCCAGGCCGGCCATCCGGTCGCCGCTGTCTGGCAAGCGCCCGGCAAATAATTCCGCAAGGTACTGCTGCTGTCGGGTGAGGATGGTGATCGCAAACACCCCCGACTGCTGAACCAGCGCATAGGTGCGGGTATTGTTCGCCATCGTCACCGTCACCATCGGCGGCTCCAGCGACACGGACGTGAACGAGTTGACCGTCATGCCATGCGTTACGTTTTCATGCACAGTGGTGACAACCGCCACCCCTGTTACCCAATGGCGCATACTGCGCCGCAGTTGTTCTCCTACCGGTAATTCTGCGGTATTAGTCATGTTCATTAAAATTGTTTATACCCGTGAAGGCTCAGGTCGTCAAGCGGCGCGCGGCATAAATCTTGCTCCGCTTAAAGTTACACCGGCGCCCAATTTCACTTGCTTTTTATTAAGGGATTAAGGTACTATCAAACCATATTATGAACGAAAACGCTTCCGTTCCTCAACCTGCCGCCCGCCCGCCGCGGCGCGCGGCCCCACCCTTCAGCCTGTGGAAGGCCCTTCAGTCGGTCTTCAGCATGGCCTTGTTGGTCGCCACGCTGTTCACCCTGTGGACTCCGGCTAACCTGTTCTCTAACAACCTGCTGGAGAAAATGTTCCAGTCCGTCCAGCCGCCGGTGGAAGAAGTGGACTACCCCACGCCCACGCCCTCGCCGCGCCCGCGCATTGGGCTGGTAGCCGGTCACTGGGGTAACGACTCGGGCGCCGTCTGCGCGGATGGGCTGACCGAAGAGTCGGTCAACCTGAAAATCGCCACCCTGGTCAAAGAGGCGCTGGTGAAGGAAGGGTTTGAAATTGACCTGCTCAAAGAGTTCGACCCCCGCCTGAACGAATATAAAGCTCTGGCGCTGGTCTCTATTCACAACGACTCCTGCGATTTTATCAATGACCAGGCCACCGGGTTCAAAGTCGCCGCGGCGGTCTCCAGCGCCTACCCCGAAAAGGCCGCGCGCCTGACGGCCTGCCTCTCGCACCGCTACCAGTTGATGACCGGCCTGCCCTTCCACTTCAATACCGTCACTGCCGACATGACCCGCTACCACGCTTTTAACGAAATCCACAGTGATACCACCGCCGCCATCATCGAAACCGGGTTTTTAAACCTGGACCGCAAGATTTTAACCGAAGAAACCGATAAGGTTGCCCAGGGGGTTACCGCCGGTATTTTGTGCTTTATCCGCAACGAAGATGTTCCAGGAGCGCCAGCACCCAACCCATGAACGCTGAGCAAGCCCAACGAGACGCCCAGCACGCGATCCATCAGGCCGCGCAAGCCTATCACCGCGGCGACCGCACCCAGGCCAGACGCTGGGCTTCGTTGGCCGCACGGCTCGACCCGACCAGCGAAAAGCCCTGGCTGATCCTGGCAGGGCTGGCCTCGCCGCAGGCCAGCGTCGCTTACCTTAAAAAAGCCCTGGAATTAAACCCAGACAGCCAGCCGGCCCGCCAGGGCATGGAATGGGCCGTCCGGCGGCTGCGCCGGCAGGCCGCGGCGAGCGCCGCCGCGCGCCCCGCCCCGCTCCGCCCTGCGGAACCCGTTTCGGCGGCCTCAACCCAGCCGGTTCACCTCCGGCGGCGCCGGGCCGCCCCTCCGCTGTGGGCCGTCGCCCTCTTCCTGGTAGTGTTCGGCGGCCTGTGCATGGCCGGGCTATCGGGCGCGTGGATCGTCCTTGCCAATGCCGGCTCGGCAGAACGGGCCATTGCCTTACTGCTCAACCCCAGCCCATCGCCCAGCGTCACCCCCCTGCCCTCGCATATGCCCACCCTGGCCCCTACGGCCACGCTTCAGCCCGCCACGGCTACAGCCACCGCAGTTCCCCCCTCACCCACGCCAGAGCCGCCCACCGCCGCTCCCCCGGCCGAGGCCGCCGCCGCGCCAGACGGCGCCGCGACCGAAGAGCCGGTTGACCCCACCATTACCCCCATCCTGGTAGATACGCTCACCCCCATCCCACCCACAGAAACCCCTCTGCCGACCGACCCTCCCCCACCCGCCCCAGACCTGCCGGCGGGCATTGGCGCGGGAGAACGCTGGATTGATGTAGACCTGTCGGATCAGATGGTGTATGCCTACGAAGGCACGCAGCGGGTCAACAGTTTCCTCGTCTCTACTGGAACCTGGCGCACCCCCACCGTCATCGGTGAGTTTAAAATATACGTCAAGTACCGCTACGCCGATATGTCTGGCCCAGGCTATTACCTGGCCGACGTACCTTACGTGATGTATTTCTATAAAGGCTACGGTTTGCACGGCACGTACTGGCATAATAACTTCGGCACGCCCATGAGTCACGGCTGCGTGAATCTTAGAACGGATGAGGCCGGATGGTTATTCGACTGGGCATCGGTAGGAACAGTGGTTAAAGTGCATGACTGATGGACACGCTCTTTGAACCCTGGCTGGCTTTCTGCTCGCGGCGCGCGTTTCTCCGTCACCTGCGCGATGGCGCATTGGGGCTGTTCTGGCTGCCGCTGATCGAGCTGTCGCAGGGCGCCGAAAAGCTGGTAACTCAGCCTGAAATCACGCCCGACCTGGGGCGCACGCTCCGTGACACGGTCGAAGTCTACAAAAAACCTTCTTTTTCCGCCGACCTGGTCAAAACCTACCCGCGAGATACCGTTCTTCCCATCACCGCGGCTACGGTAGGCGACCAGAACCCGCCGCACAACCGCGTGTGGTACCTGCTGGGCAACGAGGGTTACGCGCACTCCGGCGCTATCCAGCCCGTCGCCCAACAGCTCAACCCGCCCCTCACCCTACCCCCCCGTACCCGCCGCCTGGTCGAAGTCACCGTCCCTTTTACCGACGCCCTCTGGAACCCAGACCGCCCCCGCGACGTGGCCTACCGCCTGTACTACAGCGCCACTTTTTGGGTCAGCAAGGTGGTTCTCGACCGCGCCGGCAGCCCCTGGTACCGCATTCCAGACGACATCTGGGATTATCACTTCTACGCCCGCGCCGAGCACTTCCGCCCCGTCGAGCCGCAGGACCTGGAGCCCATTTCTCCGCAAATTTTGCCTGCCGGCAAGCGCATCGAAGTGCGCCTGGCCGATCAGGTCGTGATTGCTTACGAAGGCGACCGGCCCGTTTTTATGGCGCGCACCTCCAGCGGCGCGCGCTTTGCCAGCGGCGACTATTCCACCCAGCCGGGCACGTTCGTCACCAGCCGCAAGCGCCCTTCCAGGCATATGGCGGCTGGCAGTCCGGCCACCTCTTCCAGCGGCTATGACCTCCCAGGCGTCCCCTGGGTGTCTTACCTGACCGAAACGGGCGTTGCGTTCCACGGCACTTACTGGCACAATGATTACGGCAGGCCCCGCAGTCATGGCTGTCTCAATCTTTCCCCTTCGGCGGCCCGCTGGATCTACCGCTGGACTCTGCCGCACGCCCCGTACTACGAGCCGCTGGTCATGGAAGACTCGGGGACGCGCGTGGATGTGATGGCTTAAAACGTTTCAAACATTGGTTAGGTGCGTGCAAGATCATCGAACTTTGAGGAGGCTTCTATGCCACGCCAACCTTTATTTGCCGGTTTAGTGTTTGACGAAGAGGGCAAGCCCGCCGAAACGGCCTATGTGGGCGATGAACCCTGCTACGTGGTCAACGACCGGGGATTCCGCCGCCATATTCCTTCTGAACAAATTGACCGCCAGGTCTTGCAGATGCTGGCCGATCAGATCAAAGGCCACGAAGATATCCTCTCGGAACAAACGGCCAAGATGCTGGGGCAGGAAGATATCTTCAGCCGCGCGCTGATCCAAAACCAGTTGAAAAATATTGACCAACAGCTTGAAAACCTGCTCAATACCGGCATCCCCGAAGAAGGCCGCGCCTATATGGGCATGATGGGCTTCAAGATCATCATCAACGTTCACGGCGAAATTGTGAGCGTGGATCAGCCCGGCATGATTGACGATGAAGGCGAAGAATAAATAAACTGCCGCGCGCCCTCATATAGAATTCTTAGGTTTTTCCGATATAATCTTGATGACAACCAGTTAAAATGCGTCCCAAGAGCAACGCTTCGCCTGGCATCCATGCGGGCGTATGGAGATGAGACGATGACGCCTTCTAATTTTATTGTTGATGTTTCTGAAGCAGATTTCGAGTATGAAGTGCTTTCATACTCTCAAAATATACCCGTAGTGGTGGAATTTTGGGCAACCTGGTGCCAGCCCTGCAAACTGCTTGGCCCGATGTTAGAAAGACTGACAGAAGAAGCGGGGGGCAACTTTCGCCTGGCGCGCGTGGATGTAGATGCCAACCCCAACCTGGCCCTGCGCTATGGGGTGCGCAGTGTGCCGACCGTTAAGGCCATCAGTCAGGGGCAGGTGATTGGCGAATTTATGGGCGCACAGCCTGAACGGCGCGTGCGCGAGTTCCTCAGCCGGCTGGCCCCGCCCAGCGAAGACAGCCTGGCGCTCGAAAAGGCTTTCAGTCTGCTGCAAGAACAAAAATGGGCCGAGGCCGAAAGCATTTTCCGCGAATTGGATGAGAAAAACCCCGACGCGCCGGTGATCACCCTGGGGTTGATTAAGGCACTGCTGGCCCAGGGGAAAGGCGGCGAAGCCCTCTTCCGCATTAACCATTTTCCAACCAGCCGCGAATATCAGACCGCCGAACTGCTCCGCCCTCTGGCCGAATCCATCGTCCGCTACGAAAAGAACGAACTGCCCGATGAAACCGACCTGGATGCCATGTTCCGCAACAGCATCCGCCTGGTCATCCGCGGCAACCACCCCGCCGCCCTGGACGGACTGCTGGAGATTATGCGCCAGCAGAAACGCTACCGCAACGACCGCGCCCGCCAGGTCTTCCTGGGTATCCTCGAACTCTACGGGCCAGACAGCCCGCTTTCCAGGCAGTACCGCAGCGAACTGGCCGCGGTGCTATTCTAGAAGATTTGCCACAAGTCTTAAGATCAAGACTGCGCGCTCAGGCGGCGCAGTCTTTGTTTTAAAGGGTCTTTCCTGATATCTCGATAGGATTTTCCCCGCTTTCGGTTCAACCCCGCGCTGGCTATGATGGGTTTGAGGAAGAGAAATGCGTTGGACGGGCCGCTGTTCGCCCAACGCGGCAGAAATTGGTTCATTAATTGTAGGGAGGCTTGAAATGACTGTTCCGCCTGCACCACCGCCCGTAGAACCGGACCGCCAGGAATACGTGGAAGAAGTCCGCACGCCCGGCGGGGTCTACCAGCGTCAGGTTGTGCGAGATGAGGCCGCGGAAAGATACCAGGCGACCCCGGCGCGGGGGCCTTTACGTTAGAAATTTCATCCATGATCGCTATGATCGTTTACGCCCTCGTCGCCTGGGGGCTGACGCGCCTGGTCTGGCTGTTGTTCTACCGCTACCCCACCCAATCCGAAACGGTCTACCGCCAGGATCGCTTTTAATGGGCTTGCCTTACTTCACCAACTGCAAATCGCCCCAGGTGGTCGGGTTGGTCAACCGGCGGCCCGGCACGTTAGAGACCATGCTCTGCTGAACGTTTTCGCTGGCATTGTCATTGTCAGACACCGAAAGCACAAACCCCAGATGCATTCCGGCGGCAGGCGTTACCTCAAAAACGGTCCAGGGAATAGCCGCTTCCACCCGGTAGATCCCGTTCTCATTGCGCGAGGCAATTTTAACCGCACTGCGGCCACCGGCAATATTCGATGGGAACCACAGGTAAGCCTCTTTCGTTCCATTGGCGTCTGGCCGCCCAGGGCTGATGCCTAACTGGAAATCATCGGGGCTGAGATTGGTGGTGTAATAATCCTCGCGCAGTTTGGTATCCACCAGCAGTTCGATGCTATCACCTTTGAAGATATTCTCGCCGCTGGCGTTCTGCACATATTTGTCATCGCGGACCTTGACGGCGATGTACAGGTTATTGTTATCCCAACCGATGTGAAAAGACCCCGCCAGATCGTCTTCGTTGGCCCAGTTGTTTTTGCCAAAAGTCACGTGATTGGCCGGGTATTCGCGGGTGATATCTTTCCACTCACTCCAATCGCCGTCCAGCGTAGGCGGGGTGGTCAGAAAATTGGCAATGACCTGGACGGCAGTGCGCGCGCTGGGGATGGTGGCCGTCGCCGCTGGAAGCGTGGGAGTTGGGGTCCGCTGCGCGGCGGTGGTTGGCGTTGGCACAGCGGTAGAAGTTGCGCCGCCGGTCGAAGGGGTAGCCGTGGGCGTTTCACCGCCAGGGCGGGTAGCCGTTACCACCGGCGGCAGGGTCGCCGTAGCTGTGCCAGATGGCGGGGTGATGGCAAACAGGGCGGTCAGGGCCTGATTGGGCGCCGGGAGCTCGGTGGGGGTCTGCCCGGTTCCTCCCATCGCTGGCAAATTGCAGGCGAACTGCGCCGCCGACAATACAATGATCGCTAGTAGAGCGCGTAATCGGTAGATCATGTCTCCTCCTATCCAGGATAGCCCTGATTCATTATACAATACAGCTATGAATGACACCGGAATCACGCCATCACCACAGTTTCTCGCCAACCTGGATGTCCGCGTAGTTGTTTTTTGCCTGCGCGAAGAGCGCCTGCAAGTGCTGCTGACGCCTCACCTGAACCTCTGTGATGCAGAATCTATGCCACCCCAAGCCTGGGAGCTGCCCGGCAGCCCCATTCCAATAGATCAATCTCTTGAAGAAACCGCCACCGAGAGCGTTCTACGCCTGACCGGACTGCGCGAAGCCTTCCTGGAACAACTCTATACCTACGGCGACGTCTCGCGCTGCCCACAACAGCGCCTGATTTCGGTGGCGTACTTTGCCATCATCCCGGCAGGGAGTACCCGGCCTGCGCCCGGCGGGTCCGCCGGTTTCTCCGCCCGGTGGTTTCCAGTGGAACAGCTCCCGGCGCTGGCAATGGACTTTCGAGAAGTGATCGCCTACGCCCAGCGGCGTCTGCGCTATAAGTTAGAGTACACCGCTGTCGGCTTCCAGCTTCTGCCGGAATATTTCAGCTTAAGCGAACTGCAAAAGACCTATGAAATGATCCTGGGAGAAAAGCTCGATAAACGCAATTTTCGGCGGCGCATTTTGCAGGCCGGCATTATCGAGGAAACCAACCGCCTGCGCGGCGGAGAAGGCCGCCCCGCCCGCCTGTTTCGCTACCGCCCTGATGCAGTGGCCGAAATCCGCGCCAGAAGGCTGTTCCCGTAAAAATCAACTGCTCTGCCGGAGGGGAACCACACTGAGAGCGCCGTTCCCCTCCATATAGATCTCTTGGATTTCGTTTAAATCCGCGTACCCTGCTTCTCGAACCGAAGTGAGCAGTTCTTCATAGGTGATTAATTCCTGGCGCATATGCCTGCGAAACAACTGCCCATCGCGGTACAAAATCAGCGGATCGGCCTGCACAAGCCGCCGCGCCCATTGAAAACGATAACTGAGCCAATCGAGGGCGTAAGTCCACAGCAAGATCGTTGCCACCAGCAAGAGGCCATCGGTCACGGAGCGATAATCGTCGGCCATGCCGTTTTGGGCCGCATCGGCAATCAGCACCGCCACCAGCAAATCACTGCGGTTGAGGGTGCTCGTCTCGCGTTTTAACACAAAACGTAGAAGCAGTAAGATTCCAAAATACATTACCGTACCCCGGACGAAAATTTCGACCAGGGGCGTATCCGGAAGGAAAACTTTGCTCCAGTCAGTAGAAAACAGAAAATCAATCATCATTCCACCCTACTTACGAACTGCGTGAAAAGAAGCTGATGCTCTCAATATGATACGTCTGCGGGAACATATCGAACGGCTGGACACTCTCCAGGCGGTAGCCGGCGGCCAGCAGGCGTTTGGCGTCGCGCGCCAGAGTAGCCGGATCGCAAGAGACATACGCCAGGAACTGCGGCGCACTGCGCGTGATGGCATCGAGCGCGGGCAGTGCCAGACCGGCGCGCGGCGGATCCACCAGGACAAGATCCACCGGCAAATCCAGCGCGGGCAGCACTTCTTCAGCCAGGCCCTGATACAGCTCGACGTTCTCAAACTCGTCCAGATTCGCCGCAAAATCATCCACCGCCGCCGGAGCGAGTTCCACCGCCGCCAGGCGGCCAACTCGTGGGGCAAGAAATGCGCTGAACAACCCTACCCCGGCATAAACTTCCAAAAGCGTCGCGGCAGGGTCTAAAGGCAGGTGTTCCAGCAGGTAGCGCACCATATTTTCGGCTTGCAGCGTATTGACCTGGAAAAACGACCCCGCGGAAACGCGAAAAGGCCGCCCCAGGGCTTCCATCACCACATGGTCATCGCCGGCCATCACCACCGGGTACGTGCCGCCCTGCTCGTCCACCACCAGGTGAACGACCGAAACCGGCAGTTCGACGTTCAACTCTGGGGGGCGCGGGTCCTGGCTTTCAAAGATCACCATCAGGTCTTCACCCGCCCCGGCACGGATGGCAATACGCTCCACCCCCTCAACCGCCCCGTCAAATGTGAGCATGGGCAAAAGCTCGTTGATCGGCTCTTCGCACAGGCGGCAGCTTTGTACTGCAATCACATGGTGCGAGCCGGGTTCTTGAAACCCCAAACCGCCCTGGGGAGTGAGGTGAAACTGCGCAGTGTTGCGGTAATGCCACTGCTTTGGAGAAGGGATCATCGCCCGCACCGGTGGGTCGGCGACCCCGGCGATGCGCCGCAGTTGATCCTTAAGAATCTCCGTTTTGGCCTGTAACTGCGCCTCGTAGCGGATATGCTGGTAATGGCATCCGCCGCAGGCCGCCGCTTCGTCTTCTGGTACCGCAATGCGGTCTGGAGAAGCCCGCAGTACAGCCAGCAGTTCGCCCCTGGCAAAGCGGGGCTTATCTTCGACCAGGCGCAGGCGCACCCGCTCGCCCGGTAGTGCCCCCGGAACGAATACCGCCCGTCCATCGGCCAGGCGGCCCATGGCATCGCCGCCGTACACCAGGGTGCTGATCTCAATTTCGTACTCTTTTTCAGGCGTCATTTGACTTCCCATAAAGATTGGCGCGCGCGCATCGCTTCCATGATCGCAACCGACTGCAGGGTCGTCTCCACCCCGGCTGGAGGGCGGCGGCCGGCGCGCAGCGCATCGAGAAAGGCCGCGTTTTCATCATAAAACCCGTTTAACTGCCAGTCCTCACTGCCGCCGGCCGCCTGGGGGCCGGTCACTTCCAGCACGCGGCGGCCCTTTTCGAGGTACAGCAGTCTGCCAGGGTAATCATACCCCCCGTTAAGGGGCAGTTCCAGGTAGAAAGCGTGATCGTGCAAAAACACCGCTGCCCGCTCGGTCAGCGCGCCGGTCACCGGCAGAAAGGCCAGGTGCGCCTCTGCGCCCGAGGCCAGCGCGCACCGCAGGGTGACATTAGCGACGTTGGCCCCCAGCGCCGGCAGGGGCTGATAGTGAAACTCCACCCGCCGGTAAGGGCTGGCGGCCAGAAAAGCGGCGGCGTCGATGCCGTGAACGGCCGTCGTCGAAAAATCTTCATCCGTGCGCCCCACGCGGGCCATCTCATAACGCACGTATTGAATATCCCCCGGCTGAAAACGAGCCGCGAACTCGGCCAGATAACGCTGTACCAGCGGGGTAAAGCGCCGGTTGAATGCCACCAGGTGCGGGGTGCCTGTTTCCCGCGCCGCCGCGTGGAGCTTTTCAGCCTCGGCCAGCGTCAGGCCGGGGGGCTTTTCCATCAGCACGGCAATCCCCTGGCGCAGCAAGCCAGCGGCGATTTCCGCAGTGACCGGCGGCGGCGTCAGCACCCACACGGCCTGGGGGCGCTCTGCCGCGATCATCTCTTGAGCATCACAATAACTCCGTTTGAATCCAAACGCGGCGCAGAAGTGCCCGGCGCGCTCGATCTGCGGATCACAGCAGGCCGCCAGTTCTACATCTGCGCGCCCGGCGGCATACCGCGCCAGAGCCGGCCCGTGACTGCTCATGGCGATCCACCCACAGCCAATAATACATAGTTTCATCGGTGCTTCCCCTCAGCGGCAAAATCTCAAACGCCACACGGCCAGCCAGCCCGCGGCCAGCGCCCCGTTGATGATCCTCACCCGAATTATACTTAGCAGGGCGATGATTTCAAATGGCGCGCCCTTGTGGAAGCTTCCCCGCAGTTGGTTAGGAATTTCCCCCTTTACTGGCGGAGCCGCTGTTTTTTCGGTTACAATCAACTCATGAATGACCGCCGCCGCCTCATCCAGCTTCTCGCTATCGCGCTCATCCTGGGGGGGCTGCTGCCGGCCACTCGCTTTTTAAATCAACCGGTCGCCGTCCAAACTACCCAGGCGCCGCCCACGCCTTCCGCCACCCTCTCGCCGGCGGCATCTTTTACCCCCACGGTGCGCCCCAGCCGCACGCCTTTCCGGGTTGCCACCAACACCCCCACCCGCACGCGCACGCCTACCCCCAGGCCCACGCGCACCCTCACCCCCACGCGCACCGCCTCTTCCACGCCAGAGCCGCCGGCCCAGGCCAGGATTGAGGGCATCTACGGCTACGGTCAGCTCCTGCCCCTGAGCTGTGAAGCCCGTTCAGCCGCCGATTGGGCGCGCTACTTTAAAATTGACATCCGCGAGATGGAATTTATGGACCGTCTGCCCAAGTCAGACGACCCAGAGCTTGGCTACGTCGGCAGTCCCTACGGCGCTTGGGGACAGATTCCACCCAACCCTTACGGCGTCCATGCCGCTCCGGTAGCGGCTGTTTTGCGCAGTTACGGGGCCAAAGCCATCGCCGGGCGCAACCTTTCGTGGGACTTTGTGCGCTCCGAAATCGCCGCTGGCAGGCCGGTAATCGTCTGGGTGGTCGGCCACGTGGAAGCCGGTCAGGGCGTGCAGGTGGACATTAACGGAGTCACGCGCACGGTAGCCCGCTACGAACACACCGTCATCGTCATCGGCTACGATGCCAAATACGTCACGATTCTGGATGGCAAGCAGATTTACCGCCGTCCCATCGAAGTTTTTTTGGCTTCCTGGCAGGCGCTTGAAAACATGGCGATCACCTGGGATACCCGCTCTGGCCCCTGAACGCTCGCCAGACAGGCGCGTCCTCCGAATTTCACCCCGGAGATCAAGATTCCATATCGTTTCATCGAACCGTCATTCAAACGGGCTATAATAAGATTGGGGAGAAACCGGACTCGCAAGATTCGTGAGGAAGGAACCGAAATTGTATAAATTATTTCGCTTTATCAGTTTTATCCTGTTACTGCTCACCGTCGCTGGCGCGGGTTTTGCCGCCGGCGTAATCTACAGCGACCCGCGCGGCCTGGCGCTCTTGCCGGTGACGGGCGTCCGCCCTACCACTGCCGCCAAACCGCAAGAGTTAGATGCCGACCTGATCCGACAGGCGTATGAGATCATCCAGAAAAACTACGCCGACCGCGAGACCCTCACCAACACGAACCTCACCTATGCCGCCATCAGCGGGATGGTGGATGCCCTGGGCGACACCGGTCACAGCCGCTTTTTGACTCCAGAGATGGTTCGCTCAGAACAACGCGCCATCCAGGGAGAATTCGAAGGCATCGGCGCGCTCTTGCAAATGAAAGACGGCCGCCCGGTGATCCTGGCTCCTATGGATAATTCTCCAGCCCAAAAGGCCGGACTGCGCGCGGGCGATATCATCCTGAAAGTAGACGGCGAGGACGTCTCCACGCGCACTCTTACCGAGATCGTTGACCGGGTCTTGGGCCCCGCCGGGACCAAAGTCACCATCACCATTGAACGCCCCGAAACCGGGACCATTCACACCTTTACCATCACGCGGGCCAGGATTGAAATTAAGAACGTCACCTGGCAAATACTGCCGGGAACCGACATCGTCCACATTCGCATCGCGGCGTTCAGTCAGAACGTCGGACGCGACCTCGAAGCCGCCATCCGCGATGCCCAGGCCCAGGGCGCGCGCGGGATCATCCTGGACCTGCGCAACAACCCCGGCGGGCTGTTGAGTGAAGCGATCGAGGTCGTCAGCGAGTTTCTCTCGAGCGGCGTGGTCATGCAGGAAAAGAACGCCCAGGGTCAGATTCGCACCATTCCCGTTAAGCGCGGCGGCATCGCTACCGACATTCCTATGGTGGTGCTGATTAATGAAGGCTCGGCCAGCGCCGCCGAGATCACCGCTGGCGCCCTGCAGGATTACAACCGCGCCACCCTCATCGGCGAAACTACCTTTGGAACCGGAACCGTTCTGCTCAACTTCCCCCTTAAAGATGGCTCTGGATTACTGCTGGCAACCGAAATGTGGCTGACGCCCAAAGGCCGCGTGATCTGGCACACCGGCATTGAACCCGACATCCAGGTCGCAATGGATCCCGAAGCCGTCCCCTCCATCCCTGAAACCGAACGCAACCTGACCGCTGAGCAGTTGAAAAAACTTGCGGATGCGCAGTTGCTGCGCGCCATCGAGGAACTACAGAAAAAACTGCAATAAATAAACCAGAGATCAGGTTTGGGCCTGATCTCTGGTTTATTTATTGCCAACCTGGCGGAGAGGGCGGGATTCGAACCCGCGTTCCCTTGCGGGAAACGCGCTCTCCAGGCGCGCGCGTTAGGCCAGACTACGCTACCTCTCCAATGACCCGGCCAATTTTGCTCAGGGCGCACGAATTATACCACAAGACGCGAGCCGTGCAAAACATCCGCCCGGCTCTCTGGTACAATCATGGAAATTTCAACCATCCACCGCCTGCTTACCCGCAGACGGCAGGGGATATGATGAGCAGTGAAGTATCGCAGAATTTCGTCGGTCAGGTTTTAGAGGGACGCTACCGCGTAGATGCTTTCATCGGTCGGGGCGGCATGGCCGATGTATATAAGGTATGGGACCGGCAGCGCGCCGTCTTCCTGGCGATGAAGGTGCTGCACCCGGACCTGGCCGAAGACCTGGTCTTCTTACAGCGTTTTGAGCGCGAAGCCCACACGCTCGACCGTTTACAGCACCCCAACATCGTTCGCTTTTACGGGCTGGTTTCATCCGGCGCGCGCGCCTATATCCTGATGGATTACATTGACGGCCTGAGCCTGCGCAAAGAGATCGCCCTGCACCGCGAAGGGCTTTCTCCGCAGCGCGTGTTAGAAATCATGCGTCCGGTGTGCGCCGCACTGCACTACGCCCACCAGATGGGCCGGGTTCACTGCGACATGAAACCGGCCAATATTATGATCCACACCAACGGCTCGGTCTTTGTGACTGATTTCGGCATCAGTCACATGAGCGAAACGCGCACCGCCACCCTGACCGGCATCGGAACCCCGGCTTACATGGCCCCAGAACAGTTTCAGCCAGCGGCCCCGCTACCCACCCCTGCCGCCGATATCTACGCCCTGGGGGTGACGATCTATGAAATGCTCACCGGCGGACAGCGCCCCTTCACCGGAGACAAAGCCCAGACCGAGGGAACCGTTACGCAAAAGATCATCTGGGAGAAAACGCATCTGCCGCCGCCCTCGCCGCGCGAGTTAATTCCCAATCTGGACCTCCGCCTGGAAGCCGTGGTGATGCGCTGTCTGCGGCGCGACCCCCAGGCGCGCTTTCCTACCGCGCTGGCGCTGTATGAGGCCCTGCAAGCAGCGATTGTGGGCGAAAGCCCATCTACCGATACCCCCACCCTGCTGGAAGTGCCGCCGGCGGCCATCTCTGCGCAGGGGGCGCGCCAGCGCAGGCTCTCCACCCGCCAGCGGCGCGCTGTTCTTGGGTTAACCGTGACACTGCTGGCGCTCGCGCTCATTGCCCTGGGGCTGGTCTTCCAAGGCGGCGGGCCGGGGGCATGGTTCCCTACCCGCGCCGCCGCCGGTTCGCGGAGCGCCGCCGCCACAGATCTGGCGGCCATCTCGGCAATCACGCCTTCCCCTTCCGCTCAGCCGACTGCCACCCTGCCCCCCACGCTCACGCCCACCCTCACCGGCGGGGGCGGGCGCATCGCCTTTGCCTCTAACCGCAGCGGCTCCATCCAGGTATGGGTAATGGACTGGCAGGGCAACCAGCGCCGCCAGATCACCACCCTGCCCAACGGCGCGTGCGACCCGGCCTGGTCGCCCGATGGCCGGCGGCTGGCCTTTATTTCACCCTGCCAGGGACCGCGTTCTTCGTACCCTGGGTCAAAGATTTACCTGACCGGGCTGGATGGTCAAAACGTTGAGGCCCTGCCCCTGCCGCTGGGAGGGTTCGACCCGGCCTGGTCGCCCGATGGCCGGCAGATTGCCTTTTCTTACATCTACGAAAATAAAATTTCGATTGGATTGTACAACCTCGAAACCCAGACCATCACCGAACTGACCGGCCACGGCAGCCGCAGCGCCCAGCCCGCCTGGGCCAGTTCTGGCGAGACGTTAGCCTTTATCAGCGATGACCGCCAGATGGGAGAAATCTGGCTGATCGGCGCGGATGGCCTATCGCTGGAAATCTTTCAGCCCGCCAGCCTGACCGAAGCCTTCTCTTACCCGGTCTGGTCGCCCGATGGCCGGTGGATACTGGCAACCCAAAAAGTAAGCAACAGCCCTAATTCCAGTCTGGTGCGGCTGGATATTCAACCCGGCGGCAAAGTAACCGCCTCCCCCTTCCTGAGCGAGCCGTTCACTTCGACCCATCCTTCCTTCTCCCCCGATGGGCAGTGGGTGGTCTTTGAAGGCTGGCCCGAAGCCACCAACCGCGAGATTTTCGTCGCCAGCGCCGATGGCAAAACCGTTTACCGCATCACCAACCAGACCTCGCAAGATTTTCACCCCGCCTGGGGGCCTCAGGAATAGAACAACAGCTCCGTTCCGCCCAGCAAGATGCTGTCGCCGTGATTCAGCGTCACCGGCCCCTCGATTTTCACGCCGTTGACCAGCGTGCCGTTGGCGCTGCCGAGGTCGGTCAGGGTAAATTGATCGCCCTCGCGCTGCACCAGCGCGTGCGGGCGCGAAATGGTACGATCCGAGAGGCGGATTTCCCAACTGGATTCGCGGCCAGCGCGCCCGATGGTGACGACGTCGCCCCACAGCACGTATTCCTGCCCGGCATCTGGTCCGGCGCGCACCACCAGGCGCGGGCCTTTGGGCGAGCCGGGCAGTTCGTTCTCATCGAGAACTGCGCCGGAGAGCGGCCCGGTTTCTCTCAGCGGAAGCATCTCGAACCTGAAAGTCTGCTGGTGCAGGACAATCTGATCGCCGTCTTGCAGCTTGCAGGGCACGTCGCCAATGCGCTGGCCGTTGACGAAAGTGCCGTTACTGCTGCCCAGGTCGCGGATGGTAAACCCCAGACCATCCCATTCCACCACAGCATGATGGCGCGACACTTTGAGATCATTCACCACCAGGTCACTCTCCACGGAACGCCCAATCTGAACACGCTTGCCGGGGAAAAGCAGGTATTCTCCGTCTGAATATTTAAGTTTAGCGACAGGCATCGGAGAGGTGCCGGCCATACGTAGGCTCCTTGGATCGCGCCACACTCAGACGCTCACAATCAACACAAAACTGCTTCAAGGTTAAAGTCTATTCCGGCGGTTGTCAAGCCTCGCAGGCATTTTAAGAAAACCCGCCTCTCAATTTGCAGGAGGGGTGTGGGGCCAGGGGTGGGGGGACTGTGAGAAAGCCCTGCGCTTTTCAAATCAAAACCTTGTCAAGACTCTTCATCGGTTGTATAATAATTCCACTTCGGGCGGTTAGCTCAGTTGGTTAGAGCGTTGCTTTGACATAGCAGAGGTCGTAGGTTCGAGTCCTATACCGCCCACACCCATACACCAAACGCTTTGACCGGGACGATTAACCACGTCTGAACCAACAGGGAGCAGGAACCGTAGATTGAGAGTTCTTGCAGGCGCACAGACCGGCGAAAACCACCCGCGAGCGGTCGCCTGAACCGAAAGGCATTTCGAAGTAAGGCAGAACGATCGGCCCCGTTACCGGCCAGCCAGAGAGGATCGCTCCTGCGAGGAACGGTCAATTCGGGTGGAACCACGGGATTGTGACGCGCACGCCGCGCGTTTGGCACTCTCGCCCCGTTTGAGGCGAGGGTGTTTTTTGTTTAACTACCTCGATCCGAGGAAGTTGGAGGGTAAAATGGCTGCAAGTAAACCACAAGACGAGGCTCAGGGCGCGAAAATCGCCCGCATCCGCCACTCGGCGGCCCACGTGATGGCTCAGGCCGTGCTGGAAAAGTTCCCCACCGCGCGCCTGGCGATCGGCCCGGCCATTGAGGACGGGTTCTATTATGATTTTGACCTGCCCCGCCCTCTCACTCCTGAAGATCTAACCGCTATCGAAAGCCGGATGCGCGAAATCATCCACGGCCGCTACCCTTTTGAATACCAGGAAGTCTCGGCCGCGCAAGCGCGCCAGATTTTTAAAGACCAGCCCTACAAGCTGGAATTAATTGACGGTCTGGAGCGGGGCGGCTTCGATGAAAACGGCCAACCCCTGGCCGAGCCGCCGGTCATCTCCATCTACCGGCACAATGGCTTTGTTGACCTCTGCCGCGGCCCGCACGTGGCGCACACCGGCGAAATCAACCCAGACGCCGTAAAGCTCATGCACGTGGCGGGGGCCTACTGGCGCGGCGACGAACAGCGTCCCATGCTCCAGCGCATTTACGGCACGGCCTGGGAAACGGTGGAAGAGCTGAAAAACCACCTCTGGCGGCTGGAGGAAGCCCAAAAACGCGATCACCGCAAGCTGGGCCGCGAACTGGACCTCTTCAGCATTGCCGAAGATATCGGCGGCGGGCTGGTCTTGTGGCATCCCAACGGCGGCATCATGCGCAAGATCATCGAGGACTTCTGGGGCGATGAACATGCCAGAGCTGGTTATGATTTCGTCTATACGCCCCACATTGGCCGCGCTCACCTCTGGCAGACCAGCGGACACCTCGACTTTTATAAAGAAGATATGTACGCCCCTCTCGACATCGAAGGACAGCAGTATTATCTAAAACCCATGAACTGCCCCTTCCACGTCTACATCTACAAAAGCCGGCTGCGCTCGTACCGCGATCTGCCGCTGCGCTATGCCGAGTGCGGCACGGTTTACCGCTTTGAGCGTTCTGGCGTACTGCATGGCCTGCTGCGCGTGCGCGGCTTTACCCAGGATGACGCTCATCATTTCTGCCGCCCCGATCAGATGCCCGCCGAGATTGATTTTGCGCTCAACTTCTCGCTGGCAATGCTGCGTGCCTTTGGTTTTAACGAGTTCCAGGCCTACCTCAGCACCCGGCCAGAAAAATCCGTTGGCGAGGCACAGCATTGGGCCGATTCAGAAGCGGCACTCGAAGCCGCCCTCCAGCGTTCTGGCCTCAATTACCAGGTGGATGCCGGCGGCGGCGCGTTCTATGGACCAAAAATTGACCTCAAGCTCAAAGACGCCCTGGGCCGCGAGTGGCAGCTTTCCACCATCCAGTTCGACTTTAACCTGCCGGAACGGTTTGACATTACTTACATCGGAGAAGATGGTCAGCCCCATCGCCCGTACATGGTTCACCGCGCCCTGCTGGGCAGCATAGAACGCTTCTTCGGCGCTCTGATCGAACATCACGCCGGGGCTTTCCCCGTGTGGCTCTGCCCGATTCAGGCGATCCTCATCCCCATTGCGGACCGGCATCTCCCCTACGCCCAGGCCGTCGCCGTCCGGCTAAAAGAAGCTGGCCTGCGCGTTAAGGTGGATGCGGGCGCAGAGCGCATGAACGCCAAAATCCGCGCCGCGCAGACGCAGAAAATCCCCTACCTGCTGGTGGTTGGGGATAAAGAGGTAGAAGCCGGAACGGTGGCACTGCGGCTTCGCTCTGGCGCCAACCCTGGGCCGGTGGCCGTGGATGAGTTTATTGCGCTGGCCCGCAGCGCCATTGAAGCCAAAGCCAATATATAAAATAACCGGCGGTGAGGTGGTTTCCTCGCCGCCGGTTGTCTGTAAGAACTACCGATTGTGGTTACTTGATCGTAATGATGGACGACTTCGCCGACTTGCCGTTGGTCAGGCCGGTGGTCAGCACTTCGACCACCCACTTCTCACCCGCCGCTGCCGAGGTCGGGATCGTCAGCTTGCCGGTCGCTTCGCCGTTGGCATCCGTCTTGCCATCCAGCGCCACCCGATACGCTTCGCCGTCTTTGCCCAGCCGGAAGTCAATCTCGGCGTTGGCCGGGAAGCCCTTCACCCGCACTTCTACCTGCTCGCCAGCCTTGAGGCTGGTGGCCGAAACCGTGACCAGCGAACTGCCGGTTGAACCAGAAGGCACGCGGATCCTCTGCCCAACGTAAATCTTGTTCGGGTCTTTGATATCCGGGTTGAGCTTCATCAGGTTCGAGACGGTCGTGCCAAAGCGGTTGGCAATCTTCGCCAGCGTATCGCCGCGCGCCACCACGTATTCCTGGGTTCCAGTCACGGGCACGCCGGGCAAGTTCGCGCCGGCTTTGATGCGGATTACCTGACCGACGTAGATTTTGTCGGGGTTTTTGATCTCAGGGTTAGCCTTCAACAGCGAGTCGTAGGTGACTCCGCAGTTCTTGGCAATCTTGGTCAGATAGTCGCCTTTCTGAACGGTGTAGGTGTCGCCGCAGGCCGCCGCCGCCACCGGAGAGAGCGTCATTCCCGCGAACAGAGCCGCGATGAATACAGCCAGCATCAGGGTTTTAAACAAGGTTTTCATCTTCATTTCATCCTTTTTTGTTGCCGGGCTTGCTTGCCCGTTGCTTTTCCGTTTCTACATAGTTAGACGATGAAACCCGAATTTAGTTCCCATCCTCTGAACACATTTTAAAATAGGTGGAATGATTGACGCCCCTCCCTTTTTTATGGTATGATGTAATCAAGCGGTCCGTAATCCTCACGGGCCAGGTTAAGTTTTTGTTTTGATCATTTATTAAGGAGAAGAAGGCTATCAGTACATCAAATTTTCGAGTCAATGAGATGATTCGGGTGCCAGAGGTACGGCTTATTGGCCCCAAGGGAGACAATTTGGGTGTCGTCTCGGTCAGCGAGGCCTTACGCATCGCGCGCGAGGCTGAAATGGACCTGGTAGAAGTGGCGGCCAACGCCAGTCCGCCGGTTTGCCGCGTGATGGACTTTGGCAAGTTCTTGTACGAGCGCACCAAGAAAGAACGCGAAGCCAAAAAGGCCCAAACCAAAATCGAGATCAAAGAGATTCAGCTCCGGCCCAAAACCAACGAACATCACCGCACTTTTAAAACCCGAGACGCGCGGCGCTGGCTGCTGGAAGGCAAAAAGGTGAAAGTCACCGTCCGCTTCCGCGGCCGAGAGATCACCTACCCCGAAATCGCCATGGAAGACCTGCGGGAGATTGCCGAGGAACTCTCGGACATCAGCACCATTGAACAGCCCCCCTCCATCGAAGGGCGGGTTATGAGCATGATGCTTAACCCCAGCGCCAAACCAACTGCTTCTGGCAAGAAGCGCGAAGGCGGCAAAGCCGAAGAACAGGTCGAGAAACCCGCTGAATCTCACTAGAAACCCCGGCGCGCCCGCTTATGTCATGACCGATTAAAAACGCTGAGATTCCCTCTGCGCAAAAGTGAGTTCTTGTTGTATAATACGCGGCTGCGTCTTCCCGCGTTCGCGGAGCAGCCGCGTTTGGTTGGTAACACAGGTTTCCATCTCGCAAGGGATGTTAAGCCGCGCAATCTATTGAGAGGAGTTTCGCTGTGCCACGCAAGTCTACTCGAGAAGGTAAGTACAAAATGAAGACCCATAAGGCGAGCAGCAAGCGCTTTCGCCTGACCGGGTCGGGTGTGCTGGTGCGCACCAAGGGCGGCAAAAGCCACCTGCGCCGCCGCACCCCCAAACGCACCAAAGCCCTGTTCACCGAGATGCTGCCCGTCAAAGGTGAGGGTATCATCCAGCGCGTTAAACGCCTGATCCCTTATTTGCAAAAGCACGGTTGAGCAGTGCCGCGAAAACGCGTTTTTGCGTTGGCTCTCCAGCTCAAAAACAGGCTTCGCAAGTCGTTATCCGTTTTTTTTTGGTACGGCCGTTGGGTGTTCGCAACTGGTGATCTTACCGGCGCCCAGGGGTTCGTAAAGGAGTAAGCATGGCTCGTGTTAAAAGCGTCGCCTACCGGCGACACCGCCGAACATTAAAGATGACCCAGGGCTACTTTGGCTCACGGCATCTACTCTTCCGCCGCGCCAACGAGGCGCTGATGAAGAGCCTGTGGTATGCCTACCGCGACCGCCGCGTCCGCAAGCGCGACCTGCGCAAATTGTGGATCGCCCGCATCAACGCCGCGGCCCGCGCCAACGGCATCACCTACAGCCGCCTCATCCACGGCATGAAGACCGCCGGCATCAACCTCAACCGCAAGGTCCTGGCCGACCTGGCCGTGCGCGACCCGAAAGCCTTCGCGGCTGTGGTTGCCCTGGCAAAAGCCTGATCCCAAAGCAGCCTGATTTTCAGGCAGCGAATCCTCCCCAGAGGCTGTGACCATTCACAGCCTCTTATTCTATAATTAGCCTATGAGCACAATTCACCAAACCTTCCCCTTACCTGCCGGACGCCGGTTAGAAATCTGCCAGGGAGACCTCACCCAGGAGCCGGTGGACGCGATTGTCAATGCCGCCAACAGCTCTCTCTCGCACGGCGGGGGTATCGCGGCGGCCATCTCCAGAGGCGGCGGGCCGACCATCCAACGCGAAAGCGATGCCTGGGTGCGCGAGCACGGCCCTGTCAGCCATGCAGAGCCAGCCTACACTTCCGCCGGCAGACTGCCCGCCCGCTATGTCATCCACGCCGTCGGCCCCGTCATGGGCGAAGGCGACGAAGACCGCAAGCTGGCAGATGCCATCCGCGGCAGTCTGCGGCGCGCCAGCGAGTTGAACCTGAAATCTATTGCCTTCCCGGCCATCTCCGCCGGCATCTTCAGCGTTCCCAAAGAGCTTGTCGCCCGCGTATTCTTCCAAACCATCCCGGCTTTCTTTGAGGAAACGCCGCAGTCGAGCCTTGAGGTGGTTAAAATCGTGCTGTGGGGTGCTGAGATGCTGGAAATCTTCTTGCAGGCCGGAAAAGCGGCTTTTCCATCCTGAGTGAGCATGTTTATTTCGTCTTCGTCGAACCCGAAAATCCAGCGCGTGCGCGCCCTGCTGAACCAGCGCCAGGCCCGCCAGGAACAGCGCGCCTTCGTCGTTGAAGGCGTGCGCCTGATCGAAGAAGCCTTGGCCGCCCGCTGGGAGCCGGAACTGGCATTGTATACCGACCGGCTTTCAGAACGCGGGCTCCAAATGGTGGATCGCTTCCGTGAATTGAAATGCGAGGTGGCCGAAGTGCCAGACCGGCTGATGGATCAGATCACCGGAACTGAGACCCCCCAGGGCCTGCTGGCAATCTTCCGACAGCGCGATCTCCCTCTGCCCCCTGCGCCGGATTTTCTGCTCATTGCCGACAACCTGCGCGACCCCGGCAACCTTGGAACCCTGCTGCGCTCCGCCGCCGCCGCCGGAGCGCAGGCGGCTCTGCTCTCGCCAGGCACGACCGAAGCCTACGCCCCTAAAGTCCTGCGGGCTGGCATGGGCGCGCACTTCCGCCTGCCGATCCACCACCGCGGTTGGGAAGAAATCCGTGCGCTGTGCAAACAGCGCCCGCCCGCGCCCCTCACCGTTTACCTGGCCGACGCCGCCGGCGGCATCCCCTGCTGGGACCTGGATCTGCGCGCCCCCCTGGCGCTGATCGTCAGTTCCGAAGCCGATGGCCCCAGCCCCAAAGCCCGCGAGCTGGCCGATCAGGCCATCACCATCCCCATGCCGGGGGTGGCCGAGTCGCTCAACGCCGCCGTGGCCGCCAGCATCCTTTTATTCGAAGTCGTGCGCCAGCGAAGGAATGCCAACCCATGAGAATTCGCTCCATCACCTGCTTTTTTGACCCCCGCACGCGCAACCCGTATGGGACGCTCGATCACCTCGGCAAACTGGCAAGCGCCGCCCGCGAGTTGTATGAACGCGCGGGCTACGAAGTGCAGACACTGCGCCTCTCCACCCCGCCCTTTCCACTGCTTTACGCCACCGAAGAGGTCGAGAACGCCGTGCGCCTGGCGCAGGCCCTGGAACGCGACGCGCAGGAACGTGGGTTCGATTACCTCTCGCTCGGCCCGGCCCTGCCAGAAATTCCTCGAAGCTTCGAACAGGTCCTGCCGATCCTGGCGGCCACCCGGCAGGTCTTCCTGAGCGGACTGATGACCACCGGGCGGTTCGAATCCAGCGTTGCGCCCCAGGCCGCGCGCGCCTGCGCTGAAATTATCCACCAGGCCGCGACTATCACCCCCGATGGTTTTACCAACCTGCGCTTCGCGGCGCTTGCCAACGTCCCCCCTCATGGCCCTTTCTTCCCCGGCTCGTATCACAGCGGCGAGCGCCCGGCTTTTGCTCTGGCGCTGGAATGCGCCGACCTGGCCTACGCCGCCGCTCGCAAGGCCGCCAGCCTGATGGATTTCCGCCGCGACTTCGTGACGACCCTCGAAACCCAGGCCGCGGCGCTCTCCAGCCGCGCCAACCACCTGGCCCAACAGTTTGAAGTGGATTTCCGAGGCCTCGATTTTTCCCTCGCCCCCTTCCCCGAACAGTGGTGCTCGCTGGGCGGCGCGTTAGAAGCGTTGGGCCTGCCCGCCCTCGGACGGTCCGGCTCGCTGGCCGCCGCCGCCTTCCTCGCTTCGGCCCTCGACAGCGGTAGTTGGCTGCGAACCGGCTTTAACGGCCTGATGATGCCGGTGCTGGAAGACTCCACCCTGGCGGCGCGCGCGGCCCAGGGAGCACTGCGCGTCCACGACCTGCTGATGTACTCCGCCGTCTGCGGAACCGGCCTCGACACCGTCCCCCTGCCGGGCGATGTGACCGCAGACCAGATTTACCCCCTGCTGCTCGATGTGGCCGCCCTCTCACTGCGCTTGAACAAGCCCCTGACTGCCCGCCTCATGCCCATCCCTGGCGCGCGGGCCGGCGACCCCACCCACTTCGACTTCGCTTTCTTCGCCGATGGCGGCGTACTGCCCCTCGACGCTGCCCCCCTGAAAGGCCTGTTGGCAAGCGAAGCCCCCTTTATCGTGCGCCCGCGCAGTATATGAGCCACCCGCTGCCCACCTGGGCGCCGCGCCTTAAAGCCTTCCGACTGCGCCGCCTGTACGAAAGCGACGCTCAGGGCCGCCTGGACCTGGAATTGCTGGATGAAGTCGGATGGGCTTTGTATTCGCGCTGTGCCAGCTTTATTCAGGCCAACGAGGCCAGGCAGGGGCGCGTCTTATGCCCCGTCTGCCATGCTCTGATCCTGCATCAGCTCCGCGCTAAAGAAACGCTGACCTGCCCTCAATGCGGCTGGACGTGTTCCCTGCGCGCCTATCTCGATACCATCAAGGATCAACAGCTTGACGGCGGCCCCGAAGTGATCGCCCTGTTTCAGCACTATGTGGATCACTTCCCTAAAGCCAAAGAGCCAACCGAAAAAATGCTGCTCATAGATGGCCTGATTCACGGCTTCCACCACTACCTGCGCAGCGGGCGCACCCGCCGCCCGGTTGGGGTAAACCTGATTGACGGCCCCCTTGAATTTGTGATTGACTTCCTCGACCATCTCACATATGGTCCCAACAGCACCCCTGGCGTCCAACAGACCTACGGGCAGTGGCGCGAAAAGGTTTATTCCCGGTCGAAGAAAAAGGCTAGCGAACCTGGCGGAAATTCACCAGGATGATGTTCTTCTCGCAGTCTTCATACGTGTCGAAGTAGACGCGGTTCGAAAGCGGCACGCCCGCCTGGTCGAGTAGCATCACCCAGACGGCGTTATGAGATGCCTTCACCACGTCCGACACAACGAACTCGTAGCCCGCCGGCCCAAACTGGAGCGCCGTTCCCGTCAGGCTGAACTGCGAGATGGTTCTATCGAGGTAGCCCCCCAACTGCACCGTCACCCCTACGTAGGGCGCGCCCTGCAAGTCATACACCTGCCCGGCCACCCACAGCTTGCATTCCTCATGGTCCGGGATGGCACTGCCGGCAATCGCCACCGGGTCGCCGCGCAAGATGAAGGGGTACAGCGAGTGAATGGTGGCGGTTGGCGAAGGGCCGGGCGTAAACGTCACCGTCGCGGTGGGCGTTTGAGTAGGGGTAGCCGTAGGCGGGATGGGAGTAAAGGTTGGGGTGGGCGAAATCGTCGGCGTAGCCGTTGGGGTGACGGGGACAGGGGTATTGAACGGCGTAGGGGTCAGAAAAAAGCTGGTCGGCTGGAGGGTCGGCAGGGGGAACGGGTTCAGGCGGCTGTTCGGGTTCAGGAAAATGACGGTATAAGCCGCGCTGAACAGGCACAGCCCCAACAGCATCAGCACAGTCAACGCATTCCAGACGGCATCTGTGGATCTTCCGGCATTCCGGGCTGGTTTTCTTCTCGCTCGCGGGTGCTTCGGCTCCATTCTGACGGCTCCTATGGGAGAAGAACTTCCACCTGGCTCTGACTGCGGCGCGCCTGCACCCATTCCTGTACGGCCCGGTGCTGTAAGTATCGCCGCGCGTCAGGCGAAAGCGGACGCTGCTCGCGGGCAACCACCTGGAGAATATGATACCCAATCTGCGAGTGGATCACGCCGCTGATCTCGCCCGGTTGAAGGGCAAAAGCGGCCTCTTCCACTTCAGGCTGTAATAAATAGCCGCGCGGGAACCAGCCCAGGTCTCCGCCGGTTTGCAGGTCGTAGCCAAAAGCATAGGTTTCAAAATCAACGCCGGACTCTTTCACTTTCGCCAGCGCCTTTTGGGCCGCAGCTTCATCCAGCACTACAATCTGGCGGGCATGAACCTGTTCGGCGGTCTCTGGCACGGCGGCGGCCAGTTGGTCGCGCTGCCAGGCCGCCGCCAGCGCGCGCCGCAGCGCCGAGCGGAAAGACGCCTCAGTGTACCCGTACTGCTCCCACCAGGAACGCAGCGCCTCTGCGCCGCCGGCCTGCCCGGCCAGACGGTCAATTTCGGCCTGCACAGCGGCATCGTCCAACTGGAAGCCGCTTTCAAAAGCCGCCTGCGCCAGCAGTGCGCTGTCGATCAGGTTATCCAGCACCTTCTGGCGCTGCTCTTCGGGAGTGCTGGCTTTGCCCAGCGCCTGATCAGCCGCCTGCAATTGGGCCAGTTCCGCCTGAAATTCCGCCAGCGCGACCCCTTCGCCGTTGACCCGCAGGGCCAGCGGTTCAGGCGTGGCGGTGAGGGTGGAGGTCGCCGAAGGCTGCGGCGTGGCCTCTATCGGGAGCGCCGTGAGCGTGGCGGCGGGCAGCAAGGTCTCGCTCTCCACCGGAGCCGGATTCGGAGTCAGCGTGGCCGTCGCACTGGTACATCCAGTCAGCCAGACGGCAAAAATCAACAGTGTGATATAGAAGAACAGGACTTTGGAATACATCTCGCTGATTATACCCGAAAAAAAAGCGGCCCCTGTTTCCAGAGGCCGCTTGGGTACGTCAACCCTATTTTTAGTACTCCGGCATCGGCGGAGTCTTCGGAGCTTCCTTCTCAGGGATTTCCGTCACCAGGGCTTCGGTGGTCAGGATCATCGAGGCGATGGAAGCCGCGTTCTCGAGCGCGCCGCGCGTGACTTTGGCGGGGTCAATCACGCCGTTCTTAACCATATCCTCGTACTGATCGGTGAGAACGTTGTAGCCGATGTTGGGGTTGTTCTGCGCTTTCTGCTGCTGGCGCACCGTCTCCACCACCACCGAGCCGTCTTTACCGGCATTCTCGGCGATCTTGCGCATGGGAACTTCCAGCGCGCGGCGGACAATCACCACGCCGATCTGCTCGTCTTCGTTCTCCAGCTTGAGATTATCCAGCGCCGCGCGCGCGTTGATCAGCGCAACGCCGCCGCCCGGAACAATGCCTTCTTCCACCGCCGCGCGAGTGGCCGACAGAGCATCCTCAACGCGGTGCTTCTTTTCCTTCAGCTCAGTCTCGGTCGCAGCGCCCACGCGGATGATCGCAACGCCGCCCGACAGCTTCGCCAGGCGTTCCTGGAGCTTTTCGCGGTCGTAATCGCTGGTGGTTTTCTCGATCTCAATGCGGATCTGCTCGATGCGGCCTTTAATGGCGGCTTCGTCACCGCGCCCGCCCACAATGGTGGTGTTGTCTTTGTCGGCAACGACCTTCTCCGCGCGGCCCAGGTCAGAGACCATGGTGGTTTCGAGCTTGCGCCCGGTTTCTTCCGAGATCACCTGCGCGCCGGTCAGCGTGGCAATGTCTTGCAGCATGGCCTTGCGGCGATCACCAAAACCAGGGGCCTTGACGGCTAAAACATTCAGCATGCCGCGCAGTTTGTTCAGCACCAGGGTCGCCAGGGCTTCGCCATCCACGTCTTCAGCGATGATCACCAGGTCGCGCTTGCCGATCTGCACCAGTTTCTCCAGCAGGGGGACGATATCAGCCGCCGCCGAGATCTTCTTGTCGTGGATCAGGATGTACGGCTCATTGATGACCGCTTCCATGTGTTCCGAGTCGGTGATGAAGTACGGCGAGATGTAGCCGCGATCAAACTGCATACCCTCAACGTACTCTTTCTCGAACTCCAGGCCGCGCGATTCTTCCACGGTGATGACGCCGTCTTTCCCAACTTTGTCCATCACTTCGGCAATCAGTTCGCCAATGGTGCGATCCTGAGCGGAAATGGTCGCCACGTTGGCAATCTCTTCTTTGGTGGTCACTTCAATCGCCATATCGCTGATCGCCTTGGCAACCTGGCGAGCGGCGGTTTCGATCCCGCGCTTTAAGAGCATGGGGTTGGCGCCAGCGGCCAGGTTCTTCAGGCCCTCGGTCACAATGGCGTGCGCCAGAACGGTCGAAGTGGTGGTGCCATCACCGGCAATATCGTTGGTCTTGGTCGCGGCTTCTTTGAGGAGCTGCGCGCCCATGTTCTCAAAGGGGTCTTCCAGTTCGATTTCTTTCGCAACCGTCACGCCGTCATGGGTGATGGTGGGCGAACCGAACTTGCGATCCAGCGCCACATTGCGCCCCTTGGGGCCCAGGGTGGTCACAACCGCATTGGCAACAATGTCAACGCCGTTCTTCAGGCGGCGGCGAGCCTCATCCGCGAAAACCAATTGTTTAGCTGGCATAGTTTGTATCTCCTTATTGGGATAAGTTCAATCACTCAACGATTGCAAGCAGGTCGCTCTCGCGCAGGATCAGGAGCTTCTTGCCATCCACCTTGATCTCCGTGCCTGCGTATTTGGCAAACAGCACTACGTCGCCAACGTTCACATCCATCGGGATGCGCTTGCCGCCTTCATCCCGGTCACCAGGGCCAACCGAAAGAACTTTCCCCTTTTGGGGCTTTTCTTTCGCGGTTTCCGGCAGCACAATGCCGCCGACCGTCACATCTTCCTGCTCCATCGGCTCAATCACGACACGGCTGCCAAGGGGTTTCAGGTTGACTGCCATACAATTGCCTCCTGCAAAGGTTTGGGTATCTTGATTCCACATTTTAGCACTCGAATGATACGAGTGCTAAAGACGAACCAATCTTAACCATCTTTTGCATGGAAGTCAAGAGGGAAACCGCGCCTTCTTATAGATTTCTTATAATCACGGGCGCCCCGGCGAAGCCGCGGTGATGCCGTAAGAAGCGCAGATGGCTTCGCTTTCCTTCATAATATTATCGTAAACCGGCTCTTCATTAAAACGTGGAACGGCGCGCACCTCGGCGATCACTTCCAGGGCTTCGCGGCAGTAATCGGCCCGCTCTGGGTTGGTAGGGACGTACATGCCCGCGAGCAGCGCCGCGTAGGTAAAGTAATACCCCACGGTATTGGGCGTCAGCGCCAGGCCCTGGATGACAATAGGGGCTTCGGTTTCTTCGTCACACTGGCGGACACTGCAACTGGTTTTGGCATCACAGCCGCGCACCGCACAGCGCAGGGCGCTGACCCCCAATTCGTAGTTTTTACCCTGACGCGCCACCATCCCCAGGTCGCCGTAGACTTTGGCGCTGTAGGGGTTAAACGACAGCGCCTTGCTCATATTGCGCGAAGCGATAAAAAATTCGCCCATTTGGGCATAAGTATACCCAATGCCCAGATACGGGTAGGGGTCTTTGATCCCCAACTGCTCGTTCAGGTTGGCGGCCTTCTCGAAGTATTCCAGCGCCTTCGTAAACGCTTCCATTTGTTCAATGCTTTCTGGCGCGGCGCGCATCCCCTGCAAGCGGTACGACTGCCCCAGCTTGATGTACAAAAAGGTCATATTCGGGGCTAACTGCAAAGCCGTCTCAAACTCTCGGATCGCATCCGCGTAAGCCGCCTGATTTTCCAGGTACAAACCGTACACGCGGTGCAGTTCCCATTGGTTGGGGCTGATTTGCAGTGCCTGTAGAATGGCCGACTCGGCCTCGTTGTAGCGGCGGAAGTCCACCATGATTTCGGCGTAGTAAATCAGCGCCTGCAGGTTGGTTTCATCCAGCACTTTGGCGCGGGTGATCGCCAGATCGGCCTCCGACATGAGGTCATTGCCGCCGGCCTCATCGAGCAGGGTATCGCGCGCGTAAGTTGCCAGCCAGTCGAGCGTAAAAGCCCGCACCGCGTGAGCGGTGCTGTCTTCTGAAACGCACTCCAGGCCAAGATAGGCGTCCCAATTGGGAGGGGTGTGGGAGGTATCAGCCGTATTCCCATCCCCGGCAGGCGTTGGCGTGGGATTGGCGGTGGGGGTGGGCTGTCCGCCCGGCGGGGCGCACTGCGCCCCGCGGTTGGCAACATCCATCGCCTGAAGAAGCCGCGCTTCGCGCTCCTGGTCGGTCGTGACCATGGCGGACGAATAGGTCAGCACGCGCGCCAGTTCCGCGTAGAGCGCGCCGTTATTGGGTTCCACTTCCAGGGCGTTTTGAAACGCCGCAATGGATGCATCCAATGCGCCGGCGTCAAAATGCGTGCGCGCTTCTAATACATAAGAATTGGCAACGCGCGTGGCCGTGGGCGTGGGCATAAACAGGGGTTGGATCGCGCCGCGCTCAATGGAACGATTCACCAGCAGGACGCTTACGACCATCAACAGCAGTACCAACACCGTTGTGGGGTTCGCGCCCCGGCGGGCGCGCCTGAAGATATATCTCCTCGGAGCCATTCTTTGCTTTCTTTCTTAAGGGGCCGCCGGCGCTTCTGGAGTCGCAGTTCCATCTGGCACGAGAGCCCCCGACACATCCTGACAGTTTTCTTGAATCACCGGGATGTTCGACAGCACGGTTTCATCGCTCGGCGCCACCTGGAGAAGCTGCTGCACCACCTGGAGCGACTCCTGGCACTGCCCTAACCGCGAAAGAGCAATGGCAAAGCGCACGTTATAAACCACGTAAGTGTAACCGCCATCTGGCGGAACCGGCTCAACCTGGTCGCCTTTGCGCGTCACCCCGCCGCGAACTGCCAGGCGAAACTCATCGGCGGCCTCTTGATACTGAAAATTGCGGTAATACATCGTCCCCAACAGCCCGTGCATCAGCGGGTCGGTGGGGGCGCGGTCTACGGCTAACTGCGCCATCTGAATGGCGTTAGCAAAATCACCCACCGCAAAGTACGTCAGCGCCTGCTCCGAATAGGGTTCGGCGATGTCAGGGCGCAGGGCAATGGCGCGGTTTAGCGCCTCTAACGCCTTGCCATAATCCGATGGTTCCTTAGCCAGCGCGCGGTAGTTGCGCGCCAGGGCAATATACAGCTCCGCCAGGTTGGGGTTCATCTCCAGCGCCGCCTGAAACTCAGCGACGGCTTCGGCATAGTTGCCGGTCACTTCCAGCACCAGCCCGCGCGCCCGCCGCACCTCTAATTGGGTCGAATCCAGCTCCATCGCCCGCTGCGAGTCGGCAATGGCTTTTTCAATGGTAGTGAAATCGCCCTTTTCCTCGTCAATCATGTCTTTATACAGCTCGGCGCGGTAAGCATAGGCCAGGGCGTTGTTGGGGTCCAGTTCAAGGGCGGCCTGCAGCTCGGCCTCACCCTGCAAATATTGTTTTTTCTTCCCCAACACCCAGCCGTTGACGGCGCGCGCCAGGGCGTTCTTGTCGTTGAGCATCAGCGCCGTAGCGATGTTCTCTTCGGCCTGGTCATAGTCGCCATATAAGACTTGCAGGCGCGCAACCGTGACGTAAATGGCCGGATTCTGGGGATCAACCTTGAGCGCCTCCTGATACATCTGAATCGCCTGGTTGATTTTGCCATCCGCCACCAATTCCTGAGCCTCATTCAGATAAGATTCAGGCGAGCGCGTAGGAGTAACCGTGGGGATGAACAACGGCGGCGTCACCGGCACGATCACAAAGTTAATGTACAGCGCCCCTGCCACCAGGGCGCTTAAAACCAGCAGCCTCAGCGGGTTAGCGCGTTTGCGCTGCCGGGCCATGCTCCATTTACTGCCTTTCAGGTACATAGGAATCATCTTACCATTACGTTTGAACAGGCGTCAAGATGCGCTCCTCCTCCGCCTGGCCTACGCTGACGCCGCCTCGATGGTAGAATCAGCCCTGAGCGCTCTTTATGAAGTTAATCAGAATCTACCTCGTTCTCATCCTATCCGCTGGCGCAGAGGCCCTGGCCCTGACCCTTCAGGGCCCATCCGAAGCGCGCAGCGCCGTATGGCTGGGGCTTTCGCCGGCCCGTCTGGTTTTGCTGGCGCTTCTGGCTGGCCTGTGGCTGCTGTGCCTGGCGGGGAGCATCTGGCTGTGGCGCTCGCCGGAACGGATGGGCCGCATATTACAGGCCGCCGATGAATGGTTTCTAACGAAAAAACAGCTTGCGCCTGGCGTGCTGGCCCTTGGCATTCTGCTAACACTGGCGTTCTGCGCCGCAGCGGCCGTTTTATCAACTCCGCTCGATTACGAAGTCTACGGCGTCATCGCGCCTTATACCTTTCCGACCCTCTATTCCTGGGTCAGCCGCCTCTTACCGCTGTTGCTGTGGCTGTTCCTGGCCGGCCTGTTCCTGCTCCTGGCCGTCCTGGCGCGTTACCGCGCGGCCCTCCTGCGCCCAGCGGTATGGGCTCCTCGTCACTGGCTTAGTCCCCTCATCCTGCTGGCGGCGGCTCTGGCGGCGCTGGCCCATTGGATCATCCTGGCGTTCCAGTTGCGCTTTTTCGCCAACCACCCGGCCTGGTATTGGGAAATCCATCCCCGGCCTTTCACCCTGCGCGACGTCTTCCTGGCGGCCCTGGTGACGGCACTGCTCATCCTCGCCTGGCGGCTGCTGGCGCACAGCCGGCCTTTGCCCGGCTTGCTGGCGCTCTTCCTGGCCGGTCTGGTCTTACAGTTGGGCATCGGCTATCTCGAAGGTGGAGGTATGGCCGCGCTGCGCGACCGCTATCTCACCCGCTATCACAGCTCGTACCTGCGCCGCGCCAGCGAAAACCAGCTCTCGATCCTGGAGAATCTCCGCCGCTATGAAGAACTGCACGGCGATTCGATGTTTGCCCGCACCAAACCGCCCGGCCTGTTGGCGTTTTATATCGCTGTGGACCAGCTTATCAATGGCTACCCTTCTCGCTACGCCCCACAAGAACGCCTGGAACGCTCCGCATGGCTGGTGACGTACACCTTCCCCATCCTTGCGGCGGGCATGGTATTCCTGCTCTACGCCTTTGCGCGGCGGTGGATAGACCCCGGCAGTGACGGTACAGCGCGGCTTGCCCCGGCCCTCTTTATCCTTGCACCCAATATCGCTCTGTTTTCCTTATATCCAGACCAGGCCATCTATCCGGGCCTGTTCCTGTTGGGCGTCTGGTGGGTCACTGGCACGGTGCGCCGTCAGGCGGTGGGGCCGGCGTTTCTGCTGGGCGCGGGGCTGTATCTGGCGGCCTTCTTTGCCTTTACCATGCTGCCGCTTTTCACCTTTGCCGCTGTTTTTCTGGTGATCGAAACCTGGCGCTGCCGCCGCGAGCGCGGCCCGCTGCCAGCCCTATGGGTGGGCCTGGCGTTCCTGGCGGGAGTGATTTGCGCCTACCTGGTCTTCCGTATCCTGCTGAATTACGACTTTTTCACCCGCTTTTCGATCACCACCACGATCAACCATGCCTTTGACTTTTACACGCGCGTTGGCCTCCCTCTACCCTCTACGCCCGAACCACTGCCCGCGCGCGCGGCCCAGGTATTGCAAGCCGCCTGGATTAACAACCTGGATTTTGCATCCACCACTGGCTTTGCAGTCTATATTCTCTTTATTGCTCAGGCCGCGCGGGTGGCGGTTGGTTTTGCGCGGCGCGCCGCCGGTCCCGCTGAAGCCGTTCTCCTCGCGCTGGTGCTGAACTTCCTGCTCCTCAACGCCGCGGGAACGGCCCAGGGCGAAGTGGGCCGGCTGTGGATGTTCTGGGTTCCGGTAGTAGCCCTCTTCGCGGCCAGAGAACTGCTCCCCTGGCAGGCGCGCGACCGCCGCGTCCTGCTGGTTCTGATGGCGGTTCAGTTGATCACCGTCCTGCTGACCTATCATTTTCAGGACCTGCGGATGTAAAGGCATGGCAAAGAAAATCCTCTTCATTTTCCTGGTGACCTGCGCCGCTCTCGGACTGCGCCTGTACGCCGCCGCCCGCCTGGATGTGGATTACGACGAGCCGGTCTACCTCGACAATGCCATCGAATACGCCAATTACCTGCGCGCTGGCCGCTGCACCCTCATCGCCTGGAGCGAAACCACCTACGAACACCCGGCGCTGTATAAAATCCTGTACGGCGTCGCCCAGCTAACCCGGCCCCCGCTGGCAAAGCTGTATGAAAAGGACCTGGTGCGCCTTTCTCCTATCGCCTCGGCCCCCGCCAGAGACTGGAACATGGTGGGGCGCTACCTTTCTGTGGCCCTGGGGACTGTAACGGCCCTGGTCCTGGCATTTCTCTCGCCGGCAGCCGGTCTGATTGTGGGCCTCCATTCGCTGAGCATCAAGTACACGAGCGAGGTTTATCTCGAAGCTCTGCCCTTCTTCACCAGCCTGCTGTGCGCTCTGTGCTACCTGCGCTGGTTCCGGCGGTTCGAAGTCGGAGCCGCCCGCGAGCGCCGCGGACTGCTCTGGCTGGGGGCTTCGGCGCTCTGCCTGGGGGCGACGGCGGCCAGCAAATACGTCTACTGCATCGTTGGTTTGGCCGTCTTGGTTCACTTCTGCGCGGCGGCACTGCGGCGCAAGGTCTTCTGGCGCGGCCTGCCGTATCTGGCCGGCTGGGGAATCGCCGCGCTGGCGTTCTTCTTCCTTCTCAACCCGTACCTCTGGCCGCACCCGCTGGAGCGCCTGGCAAAAACCCTGACTTTCCACCTGGAATACCAGGATTCGCAGTTCGTCAAAAGCTATGGGTATCCCTTCTGGCAGCCCCTGCGCTGGCTTTCGGCCTTCACCACCTACTACGATTATCACCCCCGTTCGGCCCTGCTGATTAACGCCGACGCCGTCATTTTTGCGCTGGGCGGCCTGGGCCTGCCGGGACTGCTGCGGCGGCGGCCTCTCTTCTTTAGCTGGCTGGCGGTGGGCCTGCTGGTCCTGCTGATCTGGAACACCAAATGGCCGCAGTACACCATGATTATTCTCGTTCCCTTCAGTCTTTCGGCGGCGGAAGGGCTGAGACTGCTCTCGCGGCTGATCATGTGGCTGCGTCCCCGGTTAAATATGTTAAAATCACCCCATGCGCTTTGATGTCTTCACCCTCTTCCCTGCTCTCATCCACCCCTACCTGGCCGAGAGCATCTTACAGCGGGCGCGCGAGCGCGGGCTGATCGAGGTGGCCGTCCACGACATCCGCGCCTGGACGGACGATAAGCATCACGTCACCGATGAACCCCCCTACGGCGGCGGCGGCGGCATGGTGATGAAGCCCGGCCCGATCTTCGCCGCCGTTGAGGGTGTGTTAGGCGCGCCCCCGGCCTGCCCTGTCATCCTGATGACTCCCCAGGGCCGCCCCTTTACCCAGCGCGTGGCTCAGGAACTGGCACAGCACCCCCGCCTGGCACTGCTGTGCGGGCGCTACGAGGGCGTAGATGAGCGCGTCCGCCAGCACCTCGTCACCGACCAGCTTTCCATCGGTGATTTTGTCGTCACCGGCGGTGAACTGCCCGCCCTGCTCGTCATTGACGCCGTCAGCCGGCTCATACCCGGCGTTTTGGGCGACCCTGACGGCGCTTCAGACGACTCACACGCTTCTGGCCTGCTCGAATATCCCCACTACACCCGCCCGCCTGAGTTCCGCGGCTGGAAGGTCCCCGACATCCTGCTCTCCGGCAACCATGCCGCCATCGCCCGCTGGCGCAGAGAGCAGTCTTTACTGCGCACCCTGCAGCAGCGCCCCGACCTGCTGGCCGCCGCCGACCTCTCCGACAAAGACCGCCAGTTCCTCGCCAGGGTCGCCCGCGAGGGTATCCCAGAGGAACACCGCATTTAATTCTGGAGAGCTGTTTTATCCTGCGAACAGCCCAACCGCTGGCGCATCCCCCGTGCCGCACAGCGAGGCAAAGCCGTCAGGTGGAAGCGCAGGTTGGGCGGCGTCCCCGTCAACCATACTTTGGCTGATACATGTCTCCTGCCAATAAAACGACGCTGTGCCACAGCGTTTCAAGATGTGACACCGTGCGTTCCAATTCTCCCGAGGCCTTGCCAGGACTGCTCAGAATGCTTTCTATCTGCTGCACATATCCGCCAGGCAGGACGGGAAAGGAAGCAATCTTTTCCATCACCTTCTTGTCACCAATGAAATATCTCTCATTCAAGGCAAAGAGCACCTGGGTTAAATTAGAGACTACCCGGGTCAAACAGCCCACTGTGTTGTACACGTCGCCACGAGCGGCAAACTTGCGAGCAAAGCCTAACGTGAACTCTGCGCTCCACAAACATTCACGAACAATAGCCCGCTTGAGCCTTGGGGGATACACTTCCACTTGATGCTTCAGCCGGACAATTTGGGAACCGGGATCAAAAAGCGGAACACAGGCTTGAATCTCGGCAAGATAGATCACGCTGTAGAAGCCAAAAGTGGGCTGCTGGTCATAATCGTGCGCAATAATGCCTTGCCGCGCATCACGAATCGTCCGTTCCACTTGATCGAAGTTTCGATAGAGGAAGTCCACTTTACCAGCTTCTGTCTGAATCCAGGCGCCGCCATTCACCCAAGGCCCCCATTCGTAAAAATCAGAGACGACAGCCGCGCCCTGATTGGAAATGTTATCGGCGATGCGTCTAATCTCTGTAATGGAGAACGGTTTAGCTTCGTGATAGTACAAGCCAATGTCCAAATCCGAAGACTCGTCGGAGGTTCCAGCCGCATAAGATCCGCCGAGAACGACAGCCACCATTTCTGGAACTCGACGCAGACTTTCAACGAGCCGTTCCAGTAGCTGCTTCTTATCATTGGGTATTGCTCTGATGGTACTCAAGTGCTGCATTGATTTGCCCTTGTGGTGCGCTGGAGCCTGCGCCGCAAAGCGCGCGGCATCAGGTGCAAGGGCAGGTTAAACGGCTTTGAAATTCTGATATACAGAGATGGGGATTAAAACCCCTCTCCTTTCCGTAGGTTGATAACAATTCGTTTGCCTTTCTTTTGAACGATTATTCTTTCCATCACCTCTTGCCTCAGATTCTCTGGAAGATGTTGGGATTGCCAATTGCGTTCTTCTTCGACTCTATCCTCGGCATTCACAGGATCACATGCCGCGATGGCTTTAAGAGCATAAAGTGCGGCGCCGTAGGCATGCTGTGCAACGTGAGCAGTTCCAACAGCTTGACCTGCCGCGCGTGCCGCAAAACAAGCGGCCTCATTTTCCTTTGCGTCACGGGCAGCAGCATGAGCTGCAAGAGAAGCCGCGCGTATCTCGGCCATCTTAAATACGCCCATACGAACCCATGTTCGGCACGCTTCGATAGCTTTGCGGGGCCGCTCGTCGTTCGGATACGCGTTCTCGAAAATCGGCAGTACGCGTTCGGCACAGTCTGCCGCCCAGGTCGCCAACGCTCTTTGATCTTCCTTACTATATCTCTTGTATTTTGTCATATTTTTCGAGCAGCGATCCGATTTTGACGTTGGTCCTTGCGCCGTCCAACGGCTGGCCGCTCAGTCGCGCCGCGCAGAGGCGCGACATCAGGTGCAAGCGCAGGTCGGGTAACCGCAAATGTTCATTCAATCTTATCCCTCTTTGCAAGGTTGTGTCTTGCACAGAGTAGTTGGATATTCTCTGCTTTTAGCGATGTTCCACCTTTTGAATATGGGATAATGTGGTCATAATGAAGCTCGTCCATTGCGCCACAAACGACGCACTTGCCGCCATCTCTTTTCCACACTTCAAATTTTACAGACGTAGGAATGACTCTTCTGTGTACGGTTGGTGTAGTTTGTCCATTATCAGAATTGCTTTCCTCAACAGCAATCAACTTGAATTTAAAAACCTTGCGTTGACCGTCAAATTCTTGCCAGGAGTCAACTAACTCAAAAACACCGTTGTAGGACCAAATGCCTGGCCGTATTTTTTCGTAAACTTTCACTTTCTCTGGTAGTCGAAGTTTCTTTTTATAATCCTGAGCCGCTTTATGAAACTTGCCATTTTCAGTTAATGTTCCTGTTGGATTAAACTCGGGTTGATCAACAGATTTCGGATCGGTCATTCTTCCATTGCGTCGTTGAACATCATGACCCTCATAAATCAAAGTAGAACCATCGTCTTCAAAACGATCGCGGTAGGGGGCATTATCACGCACAGACATCAAGATTATAGAATAACCGTTGCTAAGCTGATAGTTCATCCCCTTTTGGAGATTAACCCCTTCTCGCTGACACATTTCAAGATAGGAAATAATCTCATTTGCCATTGCCATTTACCCATTCATAAATAGGCTGCCCAACGGCCAGCGTCAGCCGCGCACACAGAGCGTGCCGGCTGGACGCAGTGTTGGGCGGTCACAGGGTTTTCAAAAGTTACTTCACTTCTCATTTCGTGTGACATTGGATGTCAAAACGATGTCATGTGCAAATCCAGCCACGAAAGTCAACGGAAGAGCGAGTGCTTCCATTCCCAGACAGAATAGCATAATTGATAAGGCTACCTCCGGATCGTTTACAGCGGGTACAAATCCAGTAGTGGCAATTATTAGAGCGCATACAAGCAGCGTTGCACTGACAACCAGGAACCAAGGCCATGCTCTGGCAAATAGCTCTTGGAACTTGATGGGTAGAACCTTTCGCCACCAAGTCAGCGGCTGATTGATACGAGTTGAAACGAGCCAGATAAACGGGAAGAACAATACCTGCGCAACACCTCCTCCAACGATAAGAAGCAAGATGAAGAGAAGGATGAAAGCAGTTGGCCCATTCTTCTTGTGAACGAAACCAAGCGACCAAATGATTATGGAAAGCCCGACAATCATGGCAGCAATACCAGTCAACAAGAAATTGGGGATAATAGTAAAAGCAGGTTCATTTCCATGCGGCCACATCTTCTGGGCTTCTCCGATGGCAAAGATGAATAAGCCACGAGTGGGTACATTCCCTTGCAGGGTCTCAAAGAAGCCGTGACTCATCCCTGAGATTCCAAAGATCGTTCCCAATGTCGCTACGTTTATTCTAGTTGCTTTATTCACCTCTGCTCCTTTAGCGCCAAAGCAGGTTAAAGCACAGCGATCAGGTTGTTTGCCCAGGTGCGGATCGCTGTCCAATTCCGCGCGTCGCTGGCTGGCTGATTATGGAGGGGACTGGCGGGCAAACTGGCAAGTAAATTATCGGGAAAGCGTAGTGTCGCAGGGTCGTACTTGCCGCCAAACATTTCAAGAGCGACTGGTGCAAGCCAGGGGAACTTTGCAAGCTCTTCATCGAGTTGGGTGCGAGCCCCTTGCCACTCCTGCTCATCATCATGAGTTGGACCAAGAGCAAAAATTACAACAGGCCGTTTTGAGAGGGCTTCGCGATGCTGTGTCAAGAAACGCCGCGCATCTTTGTGTAGACTACCAATATAGATCGGTGCTCCCAACACAACAGCGCAATACCCTTCGAGTATCTTCACTTTCCGCATGGGCTGAAGATCTACCTCAAGCCCATTTTCGCGTAACATCGCCGCGACTGACTCGGCCACTTCTTTGGTTGAACCGTAACGCGTTGCATACGCTAAAAGAATGGATTTTGACATGTCTGTTTCCTTTGAACATAATCATCTTTCTCGGAAAAGCCGCCCAACGAATCATTATCCAGATTCCGAATACACAGCACTTTTCCCGTATAACCGACCGGAAAAAGCATGTCATACCGCAATTGTGCTTCTCAAATCCTCCGCTGGGAGCAAATCCTTGCTTTTATTCTATATCCAAATCCGGGAAGTTCAAACAGCTTTATGCCTGATCCATCCTCCCTAAAGCCCAAAAATTTAATCGGTCCAACAAAAAGCGCAAACGGCCCCGGTAACTCCATTTACATTTCTCCGCTTCGCCCCTACAATATCCTCAACCTTCTTACCCAGGGGATGCCCCATGCGCCTCAACTACGGAAAAACGTTCCTGCTCGGTTTTGGCTTCTTTTCCACCAGCCTGATTTGGGCCACCTATAACGCCTTTGTGCCGCTCTTCCTCGCCAATAAATTTAACCTGGACGTCCGCTGGATCGGGTTCTTTATGACTCTCGACAACATTGCGGCCCTGTTCATCCAGCCGCCGGTAGGGGCCTGGTCCGACCGATTGCGCACCCCCATTGGCCGCCGGATGCCCTTTATTTTGATCGGCGCGCCCATCGCGGCGGGCGCTTTCAGCCTCATCCCCCTCGCCAGCGTACTGCCGCTGTTCTCGGCCTGCACCATCTCCATGCTGCTGGCGATGGCCTTCTGGCGCACCCCCGTCGTGGCCCTGATGCCCGACATTACCCCCTCCCAATTCCGCTCGCAGGCCAACGGCATCATCAACCTGATGGGCGGGCTGGGGTCCATCATCGCCACCCTGGGCGGAGCGGTCTTGTTCCGCATGAACCCGGCTTACCCCTTCTGGTTGGGGTCGGCGTTATCAATCCTGGCCGTTGTACTGCTCTTCCTGGTGATTAAAGAACCTAAAGAATATGAAGCTACCACCCAGGAACGCCCGAACCTGTGGCGGGCCTTTGTGGAGGTGTTCAAAGACCCCGATAAGAGCGCCCTGCGCATCCTCTCGGCCATTTTCTTCTGGTTCGTGGCCTATAATGCCATCGAAGCGTTCTTTACCTTATATGCCCAGGAGCATCTGGGGTTAGAAGGCGGCAGCGGCGCGCAGTTATTGGGCCATCTCTCCCTCATCTTCGTGCTGTTTGCCCTGCCCGCCGGCTACATCGGTGCGCGGGTGGGCCGCCGCCGCACAATTATGACCGGCATTGTGCTGATGGCTGCGCTGATGCTCTCCATGTTCGTACTGCCCAGAGAGGCGTTAATCCTCCCCATTGCCAAAGTATTTGGATTAGGACAGGTCTACTCCATCAGCTTCCTGCTGTTCCTCGCCGGGGCCTCCTGGGCGCTCATCAATGTTAACTCGCTGCCGATGGTGGTGGATATGACCGACGACCTGCGCATCGGAACCTACACCGGCCTCTACTACCTCTTCTCCACCCTGGCCGCCATTGCCGGGCCTAACATTAACGGCTGGATCATCGCGCTGACCGGGAACAACTACGGCCTGGTCATGGTGGTTGGGCCAATCTTCATGGCCCTGGCCCTGCTGATGATGTTAGGGGTGCGGCGCGGCGAGGCCAAAATCAAAACCCCGCCCCAAGAGAAGCTTCAAAAACCGGTACTCTAATGACACTGCCCCCCACCCGAGTCGCTGTACCCACCCGCTTCCACCGCGACAAACTCCCATTGATACCGGTCTGGATACAGGAAAAGCACCAGCAGGCCGTGTGATCGGTTATCGAGGGCTTCGGTAATCGCCAGGGGCGCGCCCACCTCAAACAGCCAGGCGCCCCCCGTCCCGGCGATAAACAGGCGCATCCCATTTTCCGGGTCGAACCTGCCATTGGCATCTAACAGCCCGAAACGCTCATAATGATGATCATGGCCGTTCACCACCACGTCCGCCCCGGCTTCATAAGCGATTTGCCAGAAAGCTGTTCCGGCCCGGTCAATGGGAACCCATCCCGAACTCCATAGGGGATGATGCCAGTAGATCAGCGTACAGCGCGCCGCGCTCCGCTCCAGGTCGGCTCTCAGCCACTGCGCCTGGCGTGACTCCGCGCCGCAGCCGTCGGACAGGCAGTTGCTGTTGAGCGATACAACGTGCCAATCCCCAAAGTCGTAGCTGTAATAGCCCAGGCCGGGCGGCCCGGCCAGTTCGCCAAAATACGTAAAATAAGCCGCGCCTGCCTCGGTGTACCAGTCGTGATTGCCCGGACTGGGGCGGATGCGGCTGCGAAAACGCCCCCACGTTGGGTTGAAGCAGTCCTGAAATTCAAACGCCGCTCCCACCGTCTGTACGTTATCTCCGGCGGTAAAAACCAGCGCATCGGGGTAGCGCGCCAGCAGATCTTCCAGCAGGGCGGCGGTCTGGTCGTCGCCATCCAGCCCGCACACGCTGATATCTCCCGCCCCAATCAGCACCGCCGGAGCGGCCTCCACCTCTACAGCACCCTGCGGTCCCGGCGAGGGATCAGAGACAGGCCGCCGGCCCCCCAGGTTGCTGACCAGACACGCCGTCAGAGAGACAATCCCCAACAGCCCAACCACAGCAGCCCGGTAGTCCATCCTTCCCTCCATTTACCCGACTTTCGTTACCTTGTCTGTCTTCACAAACAAGTGTATACTAAATCCATCGTAGCCTATCAGTCAGGGATACCGGGCACCCACCCCTGACGGCTCGGTCCCAACATTCAGTCTTCTCAGGAGATGAAAAGAATATGACGAAGAAGTTATCACTCATCGTGGTTGTCCTGGTGATTGCTTCGCTGCTAATGACCGCCTGCCAGCCGGCAGCCGGTGGAGGCAGCAAAGCGGGCGCCGGGAAAAAGGTGTGCCAGGTAACCGACACCGGCGGCATTGACGACAAATCCTTCAACGCCACCGCCTGGAAGGGCGTCGAAGATGCCAAGAAAGAATTTGGCATCGAGGGCAAGTACCTGGAATCACAACAGCAAACCGATTATGAGAAGAACATCAATGCCTTCATTGAAGAGAAGTGCGACCTGATCGTCACCGTCGGCTTCCTCCTGGGCGATGCTACCAAGGCCGCTGCTGAGGCCAACCCGAACCAGAAGTTCGCCATCGTTGACTTCGCCTACGATCCGACCATCCCCAACGTGCTTGGGCTGACTTTCCAGACCGATGAAGCCGCCTTCCTCGCTGGCTACCTGGCCGCTGGGATGACCAAGACCGGCAAAGTCGGCACCTTCGGCGGCATCGCCATCCCGCCTGTTACCATCTTCATGGACGGCTTCTACTACGGCGTGCAGTACTACAACCAGCAGAACGGCACCAACGTCGAAGTTCTCGGTTGGGACCCCGCCAAGCCCGACCAGGGTCTCTTCACCGGCAACTTTGAAAGCACCGATGACGGCCGCACCATGGGCGAAACCCTGCTGGGCGAAGGCGCCGACATCATCATGCCCGTCGCCGGCCCGGTTGGCCTGGGAACGGCTGAAGCTGTCAAGACCAAGGGCAACGCCTGGATCATCGGCGTAGATACCGACTGGACCATCAGCGCCGCTCAGTACAAAGACATCGTCCTGACCTCGGTCAACAAGAATATGGATGTGGCCGTGAAAGACGCGATCAAAGCCGTGATTGATGGCACCTTCAAGGGCGGCATCTACTCCGGCACGCTCGCCAACAAGGGCGTGGGCCTGGGCACCATCGCCGGTTCTGTCCCCGCTGACCTGAAGACCAAAGTCGAGCAGGTTCAGAAAGACATCATTGACGGCAAGGTTAAGGTCAAGCCCTAAACCCTGATCCATCTGTAACCCCTGGTGGGTTTGCGGGCGGCAAAGCTCGCAAACCCACATTTTGTTAATAAATGGTAAAATCTTAGAAATTCTTTCCGATTTCCTTCCTGTGGAGAGGCTATGGCCCCCGTTTTGGAGTTGAAAGGGATCACCAAACGGTTCCCCGGAGTCCTGGCAAATGATCATATTGATCTGACCCTCCAACAGGGCGAAATACACGCCCTGCTGGGAGAAAATGGCGCCGGAAAAACCACGTTGATGAACATCCTCTACGGCCTGTACCAGCCCGACGAAGGCGAAATATGGGTCAATGGAACCAAAGTCCAGGTGCGTTCACCTACCGATGCCATCCGCGCCGGGGTTGGCATGGTTCACCAGCACTTCATGCTGGTCCCCGTCTTTACGGTGACGGAAAACGTGATGCTGGGCGAAGAATCCACCAAGGCAGGCGGCATTTTAGACCGCGAAACCGCCGCCGCCCGCATTCGCGCCATTTCTCAGCAGTACAACCTGCTCGTCAACCCCAACAGCTATGTCAAAGACCTGCCGGTAGGCGTGCAGCAGCGGGTTGAAATCATCAAACTTCTCTACCGCAACGCCAACATCCTCATCTTTGACGAACCCACGGCGGTGTTAACCCCCCAGGAAGCCGATGAACTGTTTGAGATCATGCGCTCCCTCACCCGCCAGGGCAAGTCCATCATTTTCATCACCCACAAACTGCGCGAAGTGCTGGAAGTGGCCGACCGGATTACCGTCATCCGGCGCGGGCGGGTAATTGGCTCGGTACTGCCCGATCAGGCCGACCAGGCGAAACTGGCCGCAATGATGGTCGGACGCGAAGTTCACCTCGAACTGGAAAAAGAAGAAAGCCAGCCGGGCGAGTTAATCTTGAAGATCGAAGGCCTGGTGGTAGCCGATGACACCCGCCAGGTCACCGTGGATGGGCTGTCTTTAGAAGTGCGCAGCGGCGAAATACTGGGCGTAGCGGGCGTGCAGGGCAACGGCCAGACCGAACTGGTGGAAGCCGTCACCGGACTGCGCGCCGCCGTCAGCGGCAAGATCAACCTGTGCGGCCAGGATGTCTTGCGCGCCAGCCCGCGCGAAATCACCGAACTGGGAACCGGGCATATCCCCGAAGACCGCCAGCGCGACGGCCTGGTTCTGCCCTTCCCCATCACCGACAATATGGTGTTGAACACCTATTATTTAGAACCATTCGCGCACGGGGTGGTCATTGACGAAAAAAAGGTGTTAGAAACTACCGTGCAGAAGATCCAGGAATTTGACATCCGCACGCCCGGCCCGCTTGTTCCGGTAGGGTCACTCTCCGGCGGCAACCAGCAGAAGGTGATTGTGGCCCGCGAGCTTTCGCGCCCCATCCGCCTGCTGGTAGCGGCTCAGCCCACGCGCGGCCTGGATGTTGGCTCGATTGAATATATCCACTCGCAGATTCTCCAGCGGCGCGATAACGGCGTCGCCGTTTTGCTTGTATCTACCGAACTGGACGAGATCTTACAGCTTTCGGACCGGATCGCGGTGATGTACCGCGGCAAGATTGTCGCGGTTGTGCCGGCCCAAGAGGCAACCAAAGAATACCTGGGCCTGCTGATGGCCGGCATCCCACCGGAGCAGGCCCGCCAGAAGATCACCCCAGGCGCCGGCCCGCAGGGCCCGGAGGCATCCGATCCACTTCCCCAAGGGGGTTTCTGATGAGCGACGCTACCAACCCACCCACCCCTGAACAGTCCAAACCTCAACCCGCGCCCGGCGGTGAAAACCTGGTTGCGCCTGCTGATCCGCCCTCTGGCGGCCAGGCGGCGGAGAAGGCCGACGCAGTAAAAGTGTTTATCAGCGAAACCAACCGTCCAACCCGCGGTGCCGGGCGCTGGGCGGCCCTCTGGCAACTGGCGGTCATCCCCCTGCTGGCTGTGTTCACCGGGCTGGTGATCGGCGCGGTGTTCATCATCCTCACCACCGAAGAGGTCTACCAGGCTTTTGGTCAGGGCATTGGCACAGGGCTTGCCACCATGTGGTGGACGGTTGCCAACGCCTACGGAGCTTTATTCACCGGCTCCATCGGCGACCTGGGACGCATCATCACCGCCATCAACAGCGGCGACAGCTTAGAAATCCGCCGGGCGTTCAACCCCTTCCTCGAAAGCCTGGTCACGACCACCCCTTATATCTTCGCCGGGTTGGGCGTGGCGTTAGGGTTCCGCGCTGGCGTCTTTAACATCGGTGCAGAAGGTCAGATCTTCATCGGCGCCATTGGGGCCACCTGGGCCGGTTACGCGCTCACCGGCCTGCCCGCCATCATTCACATTCCGCTGGCCCTGTTGGCCGGGGCGGCGGCAGGGGGGCTGTGGGGCTTCATCCCCGGCTGGCTCAAGGCCAAAACCGGCGGGCATGAGGTCATCAACACCATTATGATGAACTACATTGCCTTCCGCCTGAGTGACTGGCTGCTCACCGGCCCGATGAAGCGCCCCGGCTCGTTTAACCCGGTTAGTCCCAATATCCAGCCGACGGCCATGCTGCCGCGTTTCTTTGACGACCCCATCCGCTTCCACCTGGGCTTCTTTATCGCCCTGGGGATTGCCTGGGTGGTTTACTGGCTGTTGTTCAAAACCACCTGGGGCTTCGAACTGCGCACCGTTGGCGCTAACGCCTTCGCCGCGCGCTATGCAGGCATGAAAGTGCCGCGCAATATTATGCTTGCGATGACCCTTTCTGGCATGCTCACCGGCCTGGCAGGGGCTAACGAGGTTCTGGGCGTCAACCACAACCTGGCGATGGCCTTTTCCTCTGGCTACGGCTTTGACTCCATTGCCCTGGCTCTGCTGGGCGGCAACCACCCCTTGGGCGTCGTGCTGGCGTCACTGCTCTTTGGCACGTTACGCAACGGGGCCACGCGCATGCAGGTCGTCTCGCAGATCCCCATTGACATCATCTCGATCTTGCAGGCCATCATCCTTGCGCTGATCGCGGCGCCCGCTATCATCCGCACTATTTACCGCCTGCGCTCCACCACCGGCGGCAGCGGCTTCGATATCCAATGGAGAGGGAAGTAAACTATGGCTGAACAGACTTTTCACCGCCACCTCGAAACCGCCTCGCCCACCCGCCAGCGTGTGATGGGCACAGTGTTCCTCGCCATTGGCCTGCTCATCTGGCTGGGCTTTGCCAATACCATCATCCCCGGCCAGCTTGCCAGCTTCGATGTCAACGGTCCTGGGGCCATTCCGCTTCCTATCTGGCAAATTCCCGCTCAGGCGGCCCTGCTGGTTCTGGCGGTCTTGTGCGCGGCAGCGGGCGGCTACCAGCTTGCGCGCGGCTTTGGACGCTACACCAACTGGATTCTCAGCTTCATCCTCGGCCTGTTCGTGTTTGGCTTTTTAGTATGGGCCACCGCTGGCAAATCACTCAACCTGGCCGGCCTGCTCTCTACCACCCTCAGCAAATCCGTTCCCATTACCCTGGCGGCGCTTTCGGGCGTGCTGGCCGAACGCGCCGGAATCGTCAACATCGCCATTGAAGGCATGATGCTTTCTGGCGCGTTTACCGGGGCGCTCGTGGGCAGTCTGACCGGCAGTCTGTGGGTTGGCCTGGTCGCCGCCGTGATCGTGGGCGGCCTGATGGCCCTCCTGCACGGCTGGCTTTCGATCAAGTACAAGATCAACCAGATCATTTCCGGCACGGTCATCAATATCTTCGCTACCGGGTTGACTTCTTACTTCTCCGCCAAGTTCCTCCAGACCTATCAGGAATTGAACAACCCCGGCACGTTTGCCCCCGTTCCCATCCCACTGCTGGCGCAAATCCCCGTAATCGGCCCGATCCTGTTTAACAACAACCTGTTCGTCTACGCCATGTTCATCTTCCTGATCGTCCTGAACGTGGCCCTGTTCAACACCCGTTGGGGCCTGCGGATGCGCGCGGTCGGCGAACACCCCAAAGCCGCTGACACCCTGGGCATTGACGTCATCCGCACCCGCTACATGGCCGTGTTACTCAGCGGCATGATGGCCGGCTTTGGCGGCGCGTATTTTACCCTCGGCTCTGTCGGGCGCTTTGACGAGGTGATGACCGCCGGGCGCGGCTTTATCGGCCTGGCCGCCATGATCTTTGGCAACTGGACGCCCTACGGCTCTTTTGGCGCCGGGCTGTTGTTTGGCTTCGCCGACTCGCTGGCTTCTCGTCTGGCGATCTTGCGCATTCCCATCCCTTCACAGTTCTTGCTGATGGCCCCCTACATCGTGACGATGATCGTCCTGGCCGGGGTCATTGGGCGCGGTCACGCCCCCGCCGCCGAAGGGATTCCTTACGAAAAGGAGTAGACACCACACCGTTCCAGGAGGGAACCCATGAACAGGCCAATCCGTGCCGCTGGGCTAATCATCATGCTGGTGATCGTCCTGGCCGGCTGCAACCTGCCGGCCCCCCCGCCTACCGACCTCAGCCCGGATGACGCCGTCAACACCGCCGCGGCCCAAACCGTGGTGGCCCTCAGCACCGAACTGGCCGCCGGCCGCAGTCCCACCCTGGGCGGCCCGTCCACCGGGCAGAATACTCCCACCCCGCCGCCCGGCTCTGGCGGCAGCGCCTCCACGCCCACGCCTTCCGGCGGCGATACCGGCCCTACGGTGGACCCTAACCTGCCCTGCAACCAGGCCGAGTTCATCAGTGATGTAACCATCCCCGATGACTCCACCCTGCCCCCTGGTACGCCCTTTGTGAAGGTTTGGGAAGTCCGCAACGCCGGTTCGTGCGCCTGGACGCCGGAATACAGCGTGGTCTTTGCCGGCAGCGGCGATGCGATGAGCGGGCCGGCGTCTTCTCCGCTGCTAACCTCTGGCGAAGTCAAACCCGGGCAAACCGCGCGGGTTTCCGTTTCAATGCGCGCCCCCGCTGAGGCGGGCGATTACCGCGGAAGCTGGCTGCTGCGCTCGCCCGATGGCAAAACCTTTGGCGTCGGCCCCACCGGCAACGGCTCCATCTTCGTCCAGATTCACGTGGCCGATACGTACTCCTTCGCCGAGCACCTGTGCAGCGCCGCCTGGAGCACCGCCGCCGCCGCCCTCCCCTGCCCCGGCAAAGAGACCGACGCCCAGGGCTTTGTCGTCCAGGTGGAAGACCCCACCCTCGAAACCGGCGCGCAGGAACAGGGCCTGGGCCTGCTGGTACTGCCTCAGCCCACCCCCGGCGGCTACATCGTTGGGCGGTATCCGCCTATTATGGTCCCATCCGAGGCCGATTTCCGCGCCACCATCGGCTGCCGGTCGGGAGTCAGCGGCTGTTACGTGCGTTTTAAAGTCACCTACCAGATTGATAACGGCCCCGAACAGACCCTGGGCGAATGGAATGAGGGGCAAGACGGCAATGTCAACCGCATTGCCGCCGATTTAGACACCCTCGCCGGCAAGCCGGTGGCTTTTAACCTCTACGTCTACGTCAGCGGCACGCCCGACGCCAGCCGGGCCATCTGGTTTGATCCTCGCGTGATAAAGCAATAGGATTTCCCCATGAAAATCTTTGAAAGCCAAGCTGCGGGCATCGTCTTTGTCGTGCTGGAAAACGGCAGCGACCTCCTCGCCAGCATCCGCGCCGCCGCCCAACAGGCCAATATCCACACCGGCGTGCTGACCTCCGGCATCGGCAGTTTGCAAAAAGGCCGCATCCACACCGTCATCACCAACGAACTTCCCCCCCAGGAACTTTACCTCGATGTTCCCGGCCCGCTGGAGGTCTCCAATTACACCGGCATCATCGCCGCCTATCAGCCCCACGTCCACATCACCTTCATGGATGCCGCCGGCAAGCTCTACGGCGGCCACCTGGAAGAGGGCTGTGAAGTCCTCACCCTGGCCGAGTTCAGCATCCTGCGCGTCCCCGACGCACGCCTCGCCCGCCGCAAACCCCAGGGTGGGTTGTTCCCCCTACTAGATCGAGAGTAGGTTCTCTTCCCGGTCCCTTACTCAAGTCATACTCCACAACGGGGTTTTCCCCTCAAAATCCATCTTTTGGCGCTCCCCCCGGCGCGGATTGAGCAGTATCATACCCATAACAGATTAAATTAAGCCGGAACCGGCCCAAAGGGAGTGACTATGGCATCTATCCTGGAAGTTAACCAACTGGTTAAAAAATACGGAAATTTTACCGCCGTCAAAGGCATCTCCTTCGACATTCAAGAAGGCGAGATCTTCAGCCTGCTCGGACCCAACGGCGCGGGCAAAACCACCACCATTTCGGTGCTTTCCACCCTCTACGCCGCCACCAGCGGCGACGCGTACATCTGCGGGCGCTCCGTCTCGCGCGAGCCGCTGGCCGTGCGGCAGTTGATCGGCGTGGTTCCCCAAGAGCTGGCCGTCTACGATGATCTGACCGCCCGCGAGAACCTCGCCTTCTGGGGTCAGATGTACAACCTCAGCGGCAGACAGCTAAAAGAGCGCATCGCAGAAGTGCTGGCCCAAATCGGCCTGACCGACCGCGCCGATCAGCGCGTCCGCACCTATTCGGGCGGCATGAAGCGCCGTCTGAACATCGGCGTGGGACTGCTCCACAAGCCGGTACTGCTGTTTATGGATGAACCCACTGTTGGCATTGACCCACAGTCGCGCCGCGCCATCCTCGACTCGGTCAAAGAACTCAACCGCCAGGGCATGACGGTCCTCTACACCACGCATTATATGGAAGAAGCCCAAGAACTCTCGCACCGCGTGGGAATCATTGACCACGGCGAGCTGATCGCCCTGGGAACGCAGGCCGAACTGACCCGCCAGGTGGGCGAAAACGAGAGCCTGATCCTGCACGTTGGCGAGGGCGAAAACGCCGCCGCCCTGGCCGCCGCCGTGCAGGCCATCCCCGGCGTCATCCAGGCAGATATCAGCGACCATGCCGTCGCCATCATCACCCCCCAGGCTGAGGATATTCTGGCCCAGGTCATCCTTCAGGCCAATACCGCCGGAGTCAAAATCCGCTCGGTAGAGATCGAGGAACCCAACCTCGAAGCCGTCTTTTTAAGCCTCACCGGGCGCGCCCTGCGCGACGCCTGAAAGGAACCACCATGAAAAAGATCTTCCTGATCGGCTGGAAAGACGTCACCCTGGCCTTTCGCGACCGCGCCGCCCTCATCCTCATGCTGGCCGCGCCCTTTCTCCTCACCCTGGGGCTGGGCTTCGTCACCGGGCGGTTTTCCGGTTCCACCAACACCGGCCTGCGCGACATCCCCGTCATCATCGTCAATCAGGATGACGGCAGTCTGGGCGATGAACTGGTGAAGGTGTTTCAATCGGAAGAGCTAGATACGCTCATCAACGTTTACGAAACCGATGACCCCGACCGGGCGCGCCGGTCCGTTGATGAAGACCGCGCGGCCGCCGCCGTCGTCATCCCCGCCGGGTTTACCCGCTCCATCATCCCAGAGGGCAGCGCCCCCCCGACAGAAACTGTGACCATTCAGGTCTACACCAACCCCACCAGCCCCACCAGTTCTGGGGTGGTCAAAACCATTGTAGAAGAGTTCGTCAACCGCGTTGAAGTTCTGCGCGTCAGCGGCGAAGTGACCGTGCGGGCATTAATCGCCGGCGGGTTCATCCAACCGCAAGACGCCTCTCGCTTCGCCAAAGAGGTCGTCGCCCGCCAGAACGGCGCGTCCGGCGCGGGCATTACCATCAAAAACGTCACCGGCCAGAGCGAAGCCGTCCGCTTCGACCCGATGGCCCTGCTGGCCCCTGGCATGGCCCTGATGTTCCTGATGTTCACCGTCAGCAACGGCGGGCGCACGCTGCTGGCCGAGCGCGCCCAGGGGACTCTGCCCCGACTGCTGGTTTCGCCCACTTCCGCGGCCCAGGTGTTAGGCGGCAAGGTCTTTGGCATCTACCTCACCGGCGCCGCCCAAATGCTCATCCTCGTCCTCGCCAGCACCCTGCTCTTCCAGTTAAATTGGGGAGATGCCGCCGGCGTGTTGGCGCTGGTGCTGGCGGCCGTCGTCGGCGCTGCGGGTTGGGGTTTGGTGATCACCGCGCTGGCGAAGTCGCCCGGCCAGGTGGGAGCGGTCGGCTCGGCGGTAATGCTCGTGTTCGGCGTCCTGGGCGGCTCATTTATCAACCTGGAACGCATGCCCCCCTGGTTCCGCCTGGTCGCCAAAATAACCCCCAATTCGTGGGGATTAGATGGCTTCACCACCCTGGCAATGGGCGGTCGCCTGGCCGATATCCGCGAGCCGCTGCTGGCCCTGCTGCTCATGGGAATCATCTTATTTGGCGTGGCCGCGCTGTTGATGAACCGCCGGGGGTTGACCGAGGCTTAGAAGGCAGAAATCATGAATAAAATTCTGGCAATTATCTTTAAAGATGTGCTGCTGCGCTTTTCCAGCAAATCAGAATGGCTCTTCTTCCTTATCTTGCCCATTGTGTTTACAGTGGTGCTTTCGGGCGGGGCCGGGCCATCCGGCGATAACCGCATCCGCCTGATCGTTGTGGATCAGGCCGGTTCATCGCTCTCGCAGGAATTATTGGCCGCATTAGCGCAGTCCGACACCATCCGCCCCAATGTACTGCCGCTCCAGCAGGCCGAGTCCGAGTTCTCGCGGCGCAGTACCGCCGCCATGCTGGTCATCCCGCCGGGATTCGACCTGGAACATCTTCAGCAGGGCAACTTGGAGATCGAACTGCGCCAGTTGCCCAACAACACCAACGCCCTGATCGCCGCGCGCTCGGTGCAAACCGTCATCGGGCGCATCAGTGCCGGTGTCGCCATCGCCAGCCGCAGTCTGGCAGAAGCCGAGCGCATCCGCACCTTTGAATCAGCCGCCGACCGCCAGGCTTACTTCGATTCAGCCCTGAACGAAGCCCAAACCATGCTCAGCGCCGCGCCACGCCGCGTAGAAACGGTGCTGGGTAACACGCAGGACTCCATTTCTTTCGATCCGTACGCCAACTCATCGGCGGGCCAGCTAATCACCTGGGTCTTTATCCCGCTCATCGGCATTTCCGCCTTATTTGCTGGCGAGCGCCAGGCTGGCACACTGCGGCGGCTGATGATTACACCTACCCCAAAAGCCACCTTTCTGTTTGGAACCATCGCCGGGCAGGTGCTTATGGCGCTGGTACAGATGACCTTGCTGGTCGTTGTTGGCATCCTGGTGATGAAGCTGAATTGGGGCCACGACCCCGCGGCTCTCGCTCTGATGCTGGTGGCCTCGGCCCTCGCGGCGGCGGCCCTGGGAACCATGCTGGGAACCTTCATCAAAACCGCCGGCCAGGCCAACGGCCTGAGCATCATGCTGGGGATGGTCATGGCCCTGCTGGGCGGCTGCTGGTACCCCATTGAACTTTTCCCTCAGTTTGTCCGCGAGGCGGTAAAAGTCTTGCCCACCACCTGGGCTATGCAGGGGATGCTCGACATCGTCCTGCGCGGCCAGGGCCTCAATGCCATCCTGCCCGAAGCCGGGGTGCTGCTGGGCTTTGCCCTGGTATTCTTCGCGGTAGGGATCTGGCGGTTCCGCTACGAATAAACGTCAGGGGCGTGCAAGGTGTGCGGTGGATGAACCTTTGCGCGCCCCTTAAAATATCATAAAATAAGATCATTATGGTTTGGTTTTTATTGCTCGCCCACTTTCTCGCCGATTACCCCTTACAAACCAACTGGATTGTCAGGAATAAAAAGCGGTTTGGCGTCTTACTTCTCCACGTCGCCATCCACCTGGCGGCCATGCTGGTCATCGTCGGACGCTCGGCTGGGCGGCTGTGGCCTTATCTCCTGGCGCTGGCCGCCGCCCACCTGCTGATTGACGCGGCCAAGAACAAGGTCAACGCCCTGCGCCCCCAATGGGTCGCCGGGCCATATATCATTGACCAGCTTTGCCACTACCTGACGATCTTCCTCACCGCCAGGTGGATCGCCCAGGATCAGGTTCCACTCGACCTGCCCTTTTCGCCTGCGTTGGCCGTTTACCTCATGGCCTACCTGGTTGTAACGTACACCTGTTACATCAGCGAGTGGCTGTTGACCAACTCAACCCCACGCTACCAGCAGCAGGTCGTCGAACAGGCCTGGCCGCGGATGTTGGTACGCGCCCTCTTGCTCACCTTCCTGCTGGCGGGCGGCGGCCTGCTGCGCCCGGTCCTGACTGCCGCGCCGGCCCTGCCCCTGCTCGCCCTCACGCTTCTGCTCCCCTACGGTGAAAGCAGTACGCGCGTCCGCGCCATTCTAACAGACCTGACCGTATCTACCGCCGCGGCTATTCTGGTGCTGGCCGTCACCTGGACGGCCTGATCTCCGCGCACAGCTTAACGGCGCGCTTTCAACCTCGCCTCATTCATCCTACGCGTTCAGCCGCGATGCGTTCAATTTCCGCATCTCGGCTCTTTTCCTTGTTTAATGTAGAATATACCCATATTCCCTTGAATTTCGAGGACTTATGAACTTTGTGGATTTACGCTCCGATACAGTCACCCAGCCGACTCCCGAAATGCGCGCCGCCATGAGCGCCGCCGAAGTCGGCGACGATGTTTTCCGCGAAGACCCCACCGTCAACCGCCTGCAAGAGATGGCCGCCGAGCGCATGGGCAAAGAAGCCGGCCTGTTCGTACCCTCTGGCACAATGGGCAACCTGGCGGCGGTACTAACACACTGCGGGCGCGGCGATGAAGTGATCCTGGGCAACCTGGGGCATACCTTCTTATTCGAGGGTGGTGGGATTGCCGCGCTGGGCGGCGTTCATTCTTACGTACTGCCCAACCAGCCCGATGGAACCCTCAAGCTCGACGACATCCGCGCCGCCATCCGCCCAGATGACCCCCACCATCCGATCACCCGCCTGGTAACGGTGGAGAACACTCACAACCGCTGCAACGGCCGCCCCCTGACCGTGGAATATATGGACGCCTTGGGCCGCCTGGTCCAGGAACATCATCTAAAACTGCACGTGGATGGAGCGCGGATTTTTAACGCCGCCGCCGCCCTCGGCGTGCCAGCCGCCCGCCTGGTCTCTGCCGCCGATTCGGTCACTTTCTGTCTGAGCAAGGCGTTATGCGCCCCGGTAGGGTCGGTGCTGTGCGGCTCCAGGGCGTTCATCGAAAAAGCCAGGCGCATCCGCAAGCAGTTGGGTGGGGGCATGCGCCAGGCCGGCGTGCTGGCCGCCGCCGGGATCATTGCCCTGGAGAAAATGGTGGATCGCTTACCAGAAGATCACTGCCGGGCCCAGAAGCTCGCCAGAGGGCTGGCAGACATTCCCGGCCTTCTGCTGGAAGACCCCATCCCCCCCAGCAACATGGTTTACGTCCGCCCAACGGATGACAACCCCCTCGATGCCCGCCAGATTGCCGCCCGCCTGCTGGAGCGCGGCGTGAAAGTCATGGTCGCCGGCCCGCGCCGCATCCGCATGGTACTGCATTATTGGGTTGATGATGCCGGCGTGGAGCGCGCCGTACAGGCCTATCGTGAAGTGATTGGATAAGACCACTAACTGCCTGCTATTGACCGTTAACTTCTCCAGCCGTCATCTCTCGAATGATGACGGCCATTTTTTCGACAATCTGCGGGTCAAAGTGAATACCAGCCTGGCTTTCCAGGTATTCCAGGGCCTCGATGGGCTTCATCGCCGTGCGGTAAGGCCGGTCAGAGGTGAGGGCATCGTAAACATCCACCACCGCGAAAATGCGCGCCAGCAGGGGAATATCCGTCCCCACCAGGCCAAGAGGGTAGCCGCTGCCATCCCAACGTTCCTGGTGATAAGTAATCACCGGCAGAGCGTCTCGCCAGGCCGGTAAAAGCTGAACGACCGACGCCCCTACCGTGGGATGGGTGCGCATGTGCAACCATTCTTCTTCGGTCAACGGGCCTTTTTTCAGCAGTACATCATCGCGGATCTTAATTTTGCCGATGTCGTGCAGTAGCGCGCCGCGGTCCAGAGCCTCTAACTGCCCTTTGCTCAACCCCATCGCAGTTCCCAGCCGCCTGGAAAGCCGCCGAACCCGCGTCGAATGTTCTTTGGTCTCGCCGTCACGCGCTTCCAACAGCTTCATCAGGGCTTCTAAAAAGTTGTGATGAGCTTCTTCTTGTTCGCGGTAGGCTTTTTGGATGGCAATGGTCTTTTGCTGAGTCTCGGCCAGTAAGATTGAACGTTCCAAAGCCACCACGGCCTGATTCATCAGATGTAAGATTTTTTCCGGCATCTGGTACGAGAGCGACGTTTCTTTTAATTGCAGCCACAACGCCCCGTAGCACCGCCGCGTGGTCTGCACCGGCACGCAGATGATGGAAGAGCTTTCATCCTGCGCCATATACACCATCTGGCGGTCCGTCATCACCTGGCGTACCAGGTCGTAAGGATGCTCCAGCCTGGAGGGCAGGGTAATTTCGGCTTCTTTGTTACCATCCTGAGCAAACAACAACAGCCCGCAGGCCTGGGGTTGGAACAAACGTTGGGCCGTTAGAGCCACCGCACGCACAGCGGCGGGCAAATCCTCGGCCTGCGAGATGTGCTGGGTTAAATCATAAAGAATCTGGGTAGTTCGCAGGTTGCTTTGCAGTTCCTGGTACAGCCAACTGCTCTCAAACAACCCGGCGGCCTGCAATACCAGCAGTTCAGCCAGAAAAACGTCTGCCTGGCAAAACCCATCCGCACCAACTTTGCCAAACGCCAGCAAAATCCCCCCTGTCTCATCCTTCATCCGAATGGGACAGCCCAGCATAGAGCGCAATTCTGGCGTATCGGGCCGCATAAACGCCGTGCGCGGATCGCTGGCCGGGTCTCTCTGACGAAACGTATAGGCCGCGCGGCTGGCATTTTCTAGGAAAGAGAAACCCGACTGCTGCAGCGAGGCCAGCAGCAGCGGAGCTTCGCCCGCGCCGGTCAGACGCCATTCTTGCTGTTCGCACAACGCCACCAGTGTGTAACGGGCATTCAAGACCCGCCGGGCTATGGCGGCTACCATCCCGGCGATATTCTCGCTGCCCTGAGCCGGAGAAAGCAGGGCCGTAGAGCGGACGATTTCGGCCATTGCGTCATGCTCGTGCAGCGATAAGCCATGCGGCATCACCATATCCTGGGGAGATAAGGATACATTGTGAAGATCCTCAAGCTGAACTGCCAAAACTGGCAGGCTAGACCTGGATGACGCGGGGAATGCGTCAATAGAATCCTTCTTTGCTTTCATAACAGGCATATAGATCAGCCCCCCCCTTATTCCGTGATTATACTGTAATTTTTGGCAATCCATCTCGGGAGCCTGACTTTAAAGGCGTTTTGTCTCACGTGTATAACGTTTGTTGAAGTGATTCATTACAGGTCAGCCGTGTGATCTGCGAACCCGCATCCGCGCGCCCTCACAGCCGAAATTACACTGGCATGAAATTCTGATATAATTCACGCCAGGATCGAGGTTTGATTCTGAAGGAAATACAGGCACGCGCTTGTACTGCCTTCCGTCGCCGTACACCGACTGCGCATTGTTTTTTCTGTCAATCGAGGGATTTGCCCCGCCGTTTATAGAAAAATCGAAACGCCAGCCGCATCCTCTCCCGGCCCACGATGAAGAAACGCTATGGCAAAAGATTACTTTACTTTGCAAGAAATTAATGAAGCCGCCGCCGCAGTGCGCAGCCGCACCCACTACCAGCCCCGCGTAGGGTTGATTTTGGGGTCTGGCCTGGGTGGGCTGGCGGACCTGGTTCAACAGCCCGACGTGATCGCTTACCAAGATATTCCCTACTGGCCGATGTCCACTGTGATGGGTCACTCTGGCCGTCTGGTGATCGGCGACCTGGCCGGGGTGACGGTGATGGTACTGCAAGGCCGCGTTCACTTTTATGAGGGGTATTCGATGCAAGAGGTCGCCCTGCCCGTGCGGGTGATGCAGCGCCTGAAGATCGAAACGCTGATTGTCACCAACGCCGCCGGGGCCATTAACCCCGATTTTCAACCCGGCGATGTGATGCTGATTACCGACCACATTGCGCTGATGACGATGACCGGCTTTAACCCACTGCGCGGCCCCAACCTGGATGAGTTAGGACCGCGCTTCCCAGACATGAGCCAAGCCTATGACCGTAAACTGCAAGCTCTGGCGCGCTCAGCGGCCCAGGCCGAGGGCGTGGCACTGCGCGAAGGCGTTTACGTGGGTCTGTCTGGGCCATCCTTTGAAACTCCCGCCGATCTGCGCTTCCTGCGCGCCATCGGGGCAGATGCCGTGGGTATGTCCACCGTGCCAGAGGTGATCGCCGCCCATCATGGCGGCACGCGCGTGTTGGGGTTCTCTGGCATCAGCAACAAGGCCAATCTCGATGGAAGCACGCAGACTACCCACGAAGAGGTTTTGCAGGCCGGCCAGGTGATCGTCCCCAAGCTGACGGCGGTAATTCAGCGCGTACTGCGTCAGATGGAAAGCGCCGGCCATTTTACGGCGTAGGTTTGCTGGAATGAGAAGTACACATGGAACGCATCCTCCCTGCATTGCAGCAGTACGAGTTCGGAATCTATGCTCTTTTGGGGATGGTGGCGCTGATCTACCTCCAAAAATTAGGGGTGGCTTGGAAAGAATGGCGCGGGACCGTTTTTGGCATCGAGCGCGATCTTGCCCTCCGGCGCTTCCGGGCAACTCTGACGATTCTGGTGCTGCTGATGCTGTTCGCCTTTGCGGAATTTTTTATCGTCTCGTTTGTGATTCCCGCCTACCCAAGCGGCAGTGCGGCGCTGGCAACCCCCACCCTGGACGTACTGGCTACGCCCACCGTCACCCTGGCTTCCAGGATTGACGCGCTGGCAACGGGACAGGTCACGTCTACCCCCACCCCTCAGCCCACCGTTCAGGTCGAAGGGTGCGTCCCCGGGCAGATCGAGTGGATCGAGCCAGCGGCCGGGCAAGAGATCAGTGATACTGTCCGCCTGGTGGGAACGGTGAACGTGCCGAACCTGGGGTTTTTTAAGTATGAGTATTCGGAACCGGGCAGCGATGTATGGAACACCATCGCCGCCAACAATGAGCCAAAAGTGAACGGAGAGATCGGATTCTGGAACACCAGCCAGTTAGAGGCCAAAGAATACTTACTGCGCCTGGTGGTCGTGGATAACCAGAATCAGACGCTCCCGGTGTGTGTGATCAATGTGCGCGTGGTGCATACCCCGTAGGGCCGCCTGCCCCGCGCGCCCCAACAACTCAGCGATCGAGGTGGAATGCCTGAAGTAGCCATCCGGCCCGCAGTCAAAGAAGACCTGGTCCACCTGGTGCAGATTGAACACGGTTATCAGAGCCAATACGTCTGGCAGATGGACCGCGTTATGGAAGAAGGTCAGATCGTCATCAACTTCCGCCAGATGCGCCTGCCGCGGCCTCAGCGGGTGGAAGAACCCGGCCCGCACCCCCTGTTAAACGAAGCCAACTGGTCACGCTACCAGGCCCTGCTGGTAGCCCTCTTAGGCGGCATCCCGGTAGGGTATGTAGGCCTGTCGGACCAGGTCGTTCCCCAAACCGTGTGGGTAACAGACTGCGCCGTGCGTGAAGCGCACCGCCGTCAGGGTATTGGAACGGCCCTCTTGCTGGCCGCTCAGGATTGGGGCATCGAAAACGGCTTCCGCCGCATCGTGATCGAAATCCACCCCAAGAATCACCCCGCAATTCAACTGGCGCGCAAACTAAATTTTGAATTTAGCGGTTACAATGATCATTATGCTGGCAGCCAGGACATTATTTTGTTCTTTGCGCGCTCTCTAAGATAAGCGCCTGAGGCGCAGTTCGTGCGGCGCTCTGCGCCGCAGCACTTGAGAGGTAGAGCCGGTACAATTATGGGAAGCGGTTGGCAAAACAACCTGGTTGAGATTTTGAAAACGCTCAATCAAATCTTGACGGCGGGGAATGCCATCACGGCTTTTTCTTTGCTGTTGTACGCCCTGGCCTTTAATTTGCGCGACCGCGTAGCGCGGTCGTTTGCCTTTATTATGGTGTGCGTGGTGGCCGTCTTTACCGGCGAGGCCATCGGCAGTTCATCAGCTACCCCAACCGTGGCCGAATTCTGGCTGCGCTTGCAGTGGGTCGGTATCGTCTTTCTGCCGGCCGCTTACCTGCATTTTTCAGACGCGGTGCTGGCAACCACCGGGCGGCCCAGCCGCGGGCGGCGGCGCTGGGCGGTGCGATTGGCCTACCTGGGCGGGGTGATGTTCGTGTTGGGCCTGCCGTTCTCTTACCTGGTCGGCCCGGTGGTCTACGACCGACCGCCTGCCCCTCACCTACAGCCCACCTTCTTCACCGATATCTTCATGCTGGCCTATCTTACGGCCCTGGCGGCCTCGTGGTTGAATTTCGTGCGCGCCTATCACCGCACCACCACCGCCACCAGCCGGCGGCGCATGATGTACCTGCTGGGCGGTTCGGTGGCCCCGGCTCTAGGTGCTTTTCCATTCCTGCCCTACAGTCCCAATTTTTCCGCCCAGCATTTGCTGACCTTCTGGTCGGTTTCCTTCCTGGTCAATACCGCCATTGGCGTGCTGTTGGTCGTCATGGCCTACAGCGTGGCCTTTTTTGGCGTCACCTGGCCGGACCGGGTGGTGAAACTGCGCCTCATCAAGTGGATCATGCGCGGGCCGTTTACCGCCAGCCTCACCCTGGCGGCCGTCACCCTGGTGCGCCGCGCCGGAGAATTGTTTGGCTCCAGCTACACCGCCCTGGTTCCGATTGTCATGGTGGGCGTCATCCTCACCAGCGAATACCTGATCACCCTGCTGGCTCCCCTGGCCCAGCGCTGGCTCTCTCCAGCCGGAGATAAAGCCGAACTCGAAGTGATCCGTAACCTCGAAAACCAACTACTGACCCAAAATGACCTGCGCCAGTTTCTTGAAACCATCCTGGCGGCCGTCTGTGACCGGCGTCAGGCCCTGGGCGCTTACGTGGTGGCGCTCAATCCCAACGGCATGGAACTGCTGGTCTCCACCGGCAGAACCCGCTTTGCCGGCCAGAAAGTTGATGAAGACGTGCCGGTTGAACTGCTGGAGCGCGTTTCAGGAGAAGGCGTGCTCCCCAGCTATTTCCGCTGGGGCGAAGATGAACTCTTCCCCCTGCTGAACGGCTCGCCCGACAAGCCCGATCTTTTGGGGCTGTTGGGCGTTCATGCCCCCGGTCACATTCACAAAGCCAAGCCCCGCAAAAACGGGTGGAACGCTTTCACCGGCCAGGACCTGCCTGCCGCGCTGGAGGCCCTCGACCGGGAACACCAGCAGGCCATGCAGGTGCTGGTCGAACGGGCTTCGATGGCCCTGCGCGACTGGCGTATCCAGCAAAAAGTGTTCCGCTCTTTAGAAGATTTATCTCCGCACGTGGATCTGATCCAGCGTCTGCGGGCCGCCGGGCAGTATGACCGCTCGGGGGCGCTGATGACCGAAGACCTTCTGCCCCATGAGGCGAATCTGGCGAATTGGGTGAAAGATGCCCTCACCCATTATTGGGGCGGCCCCAAGCTGACCCGCAACCCTCTCATGAACCTCAAGATCGTGCAAGACGCGCTCAACCGGCACGAGGGCAACCGTGCCAACGCGCTCCGCTCCATCTTGCGCGAAGCGATTGATCGTGTCCGCCCAGAAGGAGAGCGGCGCTTTACAGGCGAGTGGATACTGTATAATATATTAGAAATGAAATTTTTGGAGGGGAAGAAAGTGCGCGAAGTCGCACTGCGGCTGGCAATGTCTGAGGCAGACCTCTACCGCAAGCAGCGGATCGCGGTGGAGGCGGTGGCGCGAGTCATTGCTGAAATGGAGGTGCAGGCCAGAAAGGAAAGCGAAGTTGAGGTTAATAATGCTCTATAAGGTGGATGTTCAAACAACGGTAAGAATCAGCAGGTTGGGGAGGTGGGTGAATGCTTTCTAAGCGTGTCGCATCAACTGGTGGCGGAGATGGCGTACCCGATATTGACGAAGGCTGGTGGGCATCGGTTTTGGCAGATGAAGAGGCCTATGCCGCACCGGTCAAAGCTTCATCGCCTAAAGTCAATGCGCCTGGACCAGGAACCGTTGACTGGAAACGCGTTCAAGACTTATTTGAAAGAGATGAGATCGTCTCACTGCACGTCTACGGCTATAACCGCGGCGGCCTGCTGGTGCAGGGAGACGGCATCCAGGGGTTTGTCCCGGTGTCGCACCTGGTGGAGATGCCCTGCGGCATCCCCGAAGAAGAGCGGCGGCAAATCCTGGGTGAATATGTGGGCCGCAGTCTGGATCTAAAAGTCATTGAGTGCGAGCCGACGCAGGAACGCGTGGTGCTTTCGGAGCGGGCCGCCCAGGCCGGCGAAGGCCGCCGCCGCCAGTTGTTCAATACCCTCAAGCCCGGCGAACTGGTACATGGCACGGTGACGAACGTCACCGATTTTGGTGTGTTTGTAGACCTGGGCGGGTTAGAGGGCCTCATTCACGTTTCCGAGCTTTCCTGGGGGCGCGTGCAGCACCCCTCTTGCATCCTCCAAGTGGATCAGCCGGTAGAAGCCCTGGTACTGATGATCTCAGAAGAAAACGGACGGGTGGCCCTGAGTCTGAAACGTCTGACGCCCAACCCCTGGGAGATTTTACAGCAGAATTACCAGCCCGGTGACGTTGTGCCGGCCACGATCACGTCCATTATGCGGTACGGCGCTTTTGCGCGTCTGCAAGAGGGCGTTGAAGGACTGATCCACATCTCCGCCATTCACATCCCCGGCAACCGCAAGGACCTTGAAAGCTATTTATCCGTCGGGCAAAATGTAAAAGTGAGCATCTTACATATCGACGCCGATAAACGCCGGCTGGGATTACGTCTGGTCAGTGTCGAATGAGCCCGGCTGCGGAACCGCCTAAGGTTGCCAAAAAGACGGCGGCCCGCGGCTCAGAAGCCCGCGGCTCAGAAGCCGGGCGCAGGCCCAAAGCGCACACGGCGCCGGTTCCGCCTTCAGCCTCCGCTCCCCCGGCGCCTGCACAGCCGGGACTTCAAACCATCGAAGGCGAAAAAGGCGACCTGCTGACCGTCATCTGGCTCCGGTTTGGCCGCTTTGTTTGGGATATTGCCGGGGTTGGACTGCTGGCTGGGGCGCTGGTCACGCTGATCGGCTTTGCCAACCGGGCCCTATCCATGCCCTGGGCGCAGGGGGTGGTCATTTCGTGGTGGGTTTCCCTGTTAGCGCAGGCGTTTGGCTGGGGCTGGCCGCTGGCTGTTCTCGCCATCGGCATTCTCGGCTTGTTGTGCTTTCGCCGGCGGTTAGCGGGCTGGCCGTCCTTTCGCCTGAGCAGGGTATTGGCCCTGGAAGGCTCTGCTTTTGGGCTGTTAACCCTGCTGGCAATTAACGGCGGCTTCTCGGTAGAGAACGCCGAAGCCGGGCGCGACGGCGGCGTCATCGGTTGGGGGTTAGCGCGCCTGCTCGACCAGGCCATGCCCCTGCCGTGGAGCACCCTGACCGTCCTGGTGCTGATGTTCTTCCTGCTCGGTTACGGTCTGGGAGCCTGGCAGTGGGCCTTGCGCAAGCTGGTAAAGTGGCTGGATACAGTCTCCCCCCCGCCAGCCGCGCCAGCCGCGGCAGCCCCGGCTCCGGTTAGCAGCGCCGCTGCCCCGCCCGTCGCCGTGCCCTCTCCCTCTACTTCACCGGCAGGGCGGCGGCCCGACCTGCCCCCCCTCACGCTCTTAAAAGACGACCAGGAACACCGCCCGGACGAAGAGAAAATTCGAGAGACCGCCGGACTGATTGAGCATACCCTGGCAGAATTTGGCGTTCCGGCCCGCGTCCTCGGCCACCGCATCGGCCCAACCGTCACGCAGTTTGCGGTGGAACCGGGGTTTATCGAAAAACCCGGTCCCGACGGCCAGCCGGTCCACCAGAAGGTGCGCGTGGCGCAGATTTCCAGCCTGGCGCGCGACCTGGCCCTGGCTCTCTCTGCCGAGCGCCTGCGCATCGAAGCCCCCGTACCGGGCCAGTCTTACATAGGAATTGAAGTCCCCAACCAGCGCGTCAGCATTGTGCGTCTGCGCTCACTGCTGGCTTCTGAAGCGTTCCAAAAGCTTTCTTCTCCGCTGGCAGTGGCCTTTGGGCGCGACGTATCGGGTCAACCGGTGGTGGCCGACCTTGCGCGCATGCCGCACCTGTTGATTGCCGGCACAACCGGTTCTGGCAAATCGGTGTGCATCGCCTCGATTGTCACCTGCCTGGTGATGAACAATACCCCCTCCGAACTGCGCATGGCCCTGCTCGACCCCAAGATGGTCGAACTGGCGCGCTTCAACGGCCTGCCGCACATCTTTGGCCGCGTGGAGACCGCGCTGGACCGCATGTTGGGCGTCTTGCAGTGGGCCCTGATGGAAATGGACCGCCGCTACCGCCTGCTGGAAGAAGCCCACGCCCGCGACATCTTCTCTTATAACCACAAACAGGCTAAGAAGAATCAGCCTGGTCTGCCGCGCATTGTGGTGCTGATTGACGAACTGGCCGATCTGATGATGACTGCCCCCGACCAGACCGAACACAGCCTCATCCGCCTGGCGCAGATGGCCCGTGCCACCGGCATCCACCTGGTCGTTGCCACTCAACGCCCTTCCACCGACGTAATCACCGGGCTGATCAAGGCCAACTTTCCGGCGCGCCTGGCTTTCACCGTGGCTTCTTCGGTCGATTCGCGCGTCATCCTCGACACCACCGGCGCAGAAACGCTCTTGGGCAAGGGCGACATGCTCTTACTCAACCCCGAAGTGGGGACGCCGGTGCGCGCTCAGGGAGCCTGGGTGGGCGATGATGAAATCAGCAGTATCATCGCCTACTGGCAGAAATCATCCGTGCCCGATGCCCCCGCCGAAGCGGCCCCCTGGGAAGCCCTGGTGCAGGCCGGCAAAGAGGACGAAGACAGCGATAAACTGGTTCAGCAGGCCATCCAAATTGTGCGCCAGACCCAGCGGGCCAGCGCCTCGCTGTTACAGCGCCGCCTGCGGGTGGGCTACCCGCGCGCCGCCCGCCTGATGGATGAACTGGAAGAACTCGGCGTGGTCGGGCCCTCGCAGGGCGGCGGCAAGGAACGCGAAGTCCTCTTGCCCCCCAGAGACGGCGACGAGGACGAGATCGAGGACTAGCACGCCGTTTCGGGCCGGCGGGAGATTCCTTAACTGCTCAGGGAAATTCATCCCTTGTTCTGCTTCTCCGAATAACGTATCACTGATTCATGCCATAGATTCCCCTGGCGCCTATAGGGGAAGAAAGGAACGCTTTAAGGATGGATCAGGATCGGAGACGAGAACGCCCCGACGACGAGCGCGGCCAAAACCAGATTGACACCGGATACTGGACCAACGAGCCGGCCTTTCAAAAAGCCCGCCAGCGCGCCCGCGAATATAAAGATGAAGAACTGCATCACGACCGCCGCGCGCGCGGCCCTTACGATGCCTTTGAGAACGATGAATATTACGCCAACCGCGGTTGGACCCGCAGCGCCGCCGTCAAGACCAGCCGCGATTGGGCTTTTTACAACAATCAGGATTTTTCGCGCGCAGACCGCCTGGAAATCAACTTTGACCGAGACAGCCCAGAGCGTGAGATGGGGCAGAAACGCACGGCGGAAGACAGCGCCGCTTCCGTTTCAGACGCGCGTGAGGCCCCAGGAACGTAAAACACTTTCAGGCTTTTACCACAAAAACCGATCTTCAGCAAGTACCATTTTAGGTACTTGACAATCCTCAGATCATTTGCTACGATTTTTTCAATTATTTTCTACCAGTTTTCCGCACAACCGTTTTTTATTCGTAGTGACGGAACAGGCAATCATAAGGGGCAACAAGCGTTTGCCGCTGTTCACTACAACCTTTTTTGTAAAGGAGGTCGTTCCGTCGTTTTGCGTCATACCCGCAAGTTATCAGAAGATTCAACCGGATCGTTGTCCGCGCTTTTTCAAAAGCAAGCCACCATCCTTTTGGAGGAGAAATTCAGATGACCAAGCAGATCTCGCGCATGTTGACGTTCGTGATCGTCGCCGGCCTGCTGCTGGCGGCCTGCGCTCCCGGTGGACCCGGCGGCGCTGCGGGCGGGACGATTAAAATCGCTACGCAAAGCCCCCTCTCCGGCGGGCAGTCCGCAGTCGGCGGCGACATCAAGAACGGCGCCGAACTGGCGCTGGAACAATTGAGCGGCCCCCTCAAGGAAATGGGGTTCAAGGTCGAACTGGCGGCCTACGATGACGAAGCCAACCCCGACAAGGGCGTTGCCAACGCCAAACAAATCGTCGCCGACCCGGCTGTGCTGTGCGTGGTAGGCCACTACAACTCCGGCGTGCAGATTCCCTCTTCCGAAGAGTATCACACCGCCGGGCTTGCCAACGTTTCGCCCGCCAACACCAACCCCAAAGTCACCGACCGCGGCTATCTCGAAGTCAACCGCATTGTAGGCCGCGATGACACCCAGGGAGCCGTCGGCGCGCAGTTTGCCAAGTCTCAGGGCGTCACTACTGCTTACGTTCTGCACGACAAAACGGCCTACGGTCAGGGCATCGCCGAGTTTTTCCGCAAAGAAGCTGAAGCCCAGGGCATTAAGGTGCTTGGGTTTGAAGGAACCGAGGAAAAAGCCAACTTTGATGCGCTTCTGACCCCCATCATCACCGCCAACCCAGACGCCGTCTACTTCGGCGGCATGTTCGACCAGATCGGCGTGTTCATCAAACAGGCCCGCCAAAAGGGGTACATGGGCATGTTTATCAGCGACGACGGCTTTGACTCTTCTGAGGCGGCCAAAATCGCCGGGGACGCGCTCTTGCAGGGCAAAGGGACTTACTACTCTACCGTCGCCGGCCCCGCCAAGGTTTACCCCGGAACCGCCAAATTCCAGGCCGATTTTAAAGAGAAATACAAAGCCGATCCACAGCCCTTCGCCGCCCAGGGCTACGACGCCATGGGCATCTGCCTGAAGGCCATCGAAAACGCCGCCAAAGCCAACGGCAACAAGATCCCCACCCGCGAACAGGTCGCCAAGGCCATCCGCGCCCTCAAGGATTATGAAGGCATCACCGGCAAGATTACCTTTAACAGCAAGGGCGACCTGCTGGAAGCCAAGTACTTCATCATCCAGGTGACTTCGTCCGACCCCGCCAAATGGGCCGATAACACCATCACCGAAACGCTGACCTTCGCCCCCCCTGAATAAGCCGGGCGTCTGAACGATACCTTCCTTTTCCTGACCTAACAGGGCGGGCTCCAAAGCCAGGGGCCCGCCTTATAAGGAATGCTCATGGAGCAAACTTCAACTTCCGCGATTCCCAAACCCACTTCGTCTTTACCGGCTTTCCAGGGCATCGTACAGGGGGTTCTGCGCCCGTTGGGGCAAATCTTCATCTTCATCCTGGGCAGCGGGTTGGCACTTTCCATCGTGATGCTGCTCCTGGCCCTGATTTTCCGCGGCTCTGCCGTAGACCTGAAAGCCATCGAAAAAAACGGCATTGACCTGATGAGTTATACCGTCCTCAACCTTCCCCAGGTGTTGGTGGATGGCATTGTCTTAGGGTTTGTATACGCCGCCATCGCCCTGGGATACACGATGGTTTACGGCGTACTCGAGTTCATTAATTTCGCTCACAGTGAGATTTTCGCCATTGGCGCGTTTATCGGCGTAGAACTGCTGATTGCCCTCAACGCCGGAGAGCGGCTGGCCTCTCTGCCCCTCTTAGCGGCCTATGGCTGGCTGGTAGTGGCGATTTTGGCCGGCATGGCCGCTTCTGGCACGGCGGCGGTGGTGGTGGAACGCATCGCCTACCGGCCGCTCCGCCACGCGCCGCGCCTGGTCCCGTTGATCTCGGCCATTGGCGTTTCCTTTTTCCTCCAGGATCTCATCCGCATGGTGGAAAGCGTCACCACCGGCCAGTTCCACCGCATTATCCCCTCTTTCGGCAATTTCGACGACCGTATTCCCATTTTCAGCGCCGCTTTTGGGTCGCTCACCCTCAAGCTGGATGTCGAAGTCAAATCTGTGTGGGTTATGGTCGCGGCGGTGCTGATGCTGGTCGGGCTGAACTACCTGGTCAACGTCACCAAGCTTGGAAAAGCCATCCGCGCGGTGGCTCAAAGCCAATCTTCGGCCAGCCTGATGGGCATTAACGTCAACCGCATCATCTCGCTGACCTTCCTGATTGGCGGGGCGCTGGGCGGGGCCGCCGGGGTGCTGTACGCTCTCAAATTTACCCGCATCGACCCGTTTGTCGGTTTCTTTCCCGGCCTCAAAGCCTTCACCGCGGCGGTCATGGGCGGCATCGGCAACCTGACGGGCGCACTGCTGGGCGGTATTGTGCTGGGAATGCTCGAAACCTTTGCCGGAGCGTATCTCTCCATCTTTACGATGGGCGCCGCCGGGGCCGAATATAAAGACATTCTGGCCTTTGCCATCCTGATCCTGGTTCTGATCTTCCGCCCCTCAGGCCTCTTGGGCGAGCAGGTCGGGCAGAAAGCGTAGCGAGGCAGACCATGCTGGCAGACTTCCTCAAAAATTCTTCATCCAACCTTCGGCAATTGTGGCAGTGGCTTAAGCAGGGCAACCGGCCCTACATCTTCGTCTCACTATACGTTCTGGCAGCCACGCTGATGGTTTATTTCTCCCCGCGCTCGGTGCCCGCCTTTCTGCTGTTCCTGGCTTCAGTCGGGTGGATTTATGTACTGCCCCTCAACCCGCGCTTCAAGTTGATCCTCGGCCTCGTCATTGCTCTCATCATCGTTCCGATCATCGGCGTGCGCAACATCTTTTACCTCGACGTAATCTTCCAAATCAGCGTCTTTGCGGCGCTGGCGTTGGGGCTGAACATCGTAGTCGGGTTTGCCGGTTTGCTGAATCTGGGGTACGTGGCCTTTTACGCGGTGGGCGCTTATCTGTGGGGGATCTTTGGCTCACAGCAGATGTTCCTGCTCAACTCCATCCCCGGCACCGCGCCGCCTACCAGCGACTTCTTCCTGCCGCCCAACAGTTTTTACCTCTTCCTCTTCCTGGGGATGGGCCTGGCGGCGCTCGTCGGCATCCTATTGGGACTGCCGGTACTGCGCGTGCGCGGCGATTATCTGGCAATCGTTACCCTGGGCTTTGGCGAGGTGATCCGCGTGCTGGCAAACAACCTCGACAAGCCCATCAATCTGACCAACGGCCCGCAGGGCATCACCCCTATTCAGCGGCCCACCATCCCGGCATGGCTGTTAGATGGCTGGAACGCCATTTTCAGCCCGCTGGTCGGTCAGCGCGTCAGCGAAGGGCAGTTCTACAACCTGTTCTTCTACGTGCTGGCCCTGGCTGTGATTATTCTGGTCATCATCACCGTACTGCGGCTGGACGACTCGAAAATGGGCCGCGCCTGGATGGCAATCCGCGAAGACGAACTGGCCGCCGCGGCTATGGGCATTCCGGTGGTCAAATACAAACTGGCGGCTTTTGCGGTGGGAGCGTCTTTCGCTGGCATCATGGGGGTGCTGATGGCGTCCAGCCGCACCTTTGTCAGCCCAGAGTCGTTCAACTTCATGCAGTCCATCGGCGTGCTTTCTATGGTCATCCTGGGCGGCTTGGGAAGCATCCCCGGCGTGGTGCTAGGCGCTTCGGTGGTGGTGATCCTCAACCTCCAGGTCCTCCAGGGCCTATCGCTGTGGCTCAACTCACTGCGCCAGAGCGATATCGTCATCCCGCTGTTCAACTTTGCACTGCGCGATCTTTCCAGTCAGCTAGACCCCTCCAAATATCAGCGCATGTTGTTCGGCTTGATCCTGATTGTGATGATGATCTACCGGCAGGAAGGGCTGATCCCGGCCAAGCGGCGCAAGCGCGAGAAGGACGCGCCGCCCTCCGACCTGGATGAAGACGAAACAGCGCCCCTCAACCCCGCCCCGGAGGTGAAACATGGCGCTGCTTGAAGCTAAAGGCGTTACCAAGCGCTTCGGCGGCCTGACCGCCGTTGATCAGATTGACCTGACCCTCGAACAGGGGACCATTTACTCCATCATCGGGCCGAACGGCGCGGGCAAAACCACTTTCTTCAACACCCTCACCGGCATTTACCGGCCAGAGGAAGGGACGATTCAGTTTGACGGCCACAACCTGATTGGCCGGCGGCCCGACCAGATCGCGGCGCTGGGCATCTCCCGCACCTTCCAGAACATCCGTCTGTTTGGCAGTATGACGGTATCCGAAAACATCCAGATTGGAATGCACCACCGCCTCAAGCAGAACGGCATCAGCGCCCTGTTACGCACCAAAGCCTTTCAGGAAGAAGAACAGGCTTCGTATCAGCGTGCCCAAGAGTTGATCAACTACGTGGGCTTGACGGGCATGAGCGACGAACTGGCCTCGAACCTGCCGTATGGCGGGCAGCGCCGCATTGAAATCGCGCGGGCCCTGGCGTCACAGCCGCGCCTGCTTCTGCTGGATGAACCCACCGCCGGCATGAACCCGCAGGAAACCTCCGACGCCATCGCCCTGTTCCGCCGCATCCGCGACGAACTGGGCATTACCATCTTGCTGATCGAACATGATATGCACGTGGTCATGGAAATCTCCGAACACATTACCGTGATGGATTACGGGCGCAAGATCGCCGAAGGGCTTCCGGCGGAGATCCGCTCGGACGCCCGCGTCATCGAAGCCTACCTGGGGCGCGGCGCCGCCGCCCAACTAACCCTATAGGGAACCGCCGCCATGTCACTGCTTGAACTGGACCACGTTCACACGTACTATGGGCATATCCACGCGCTCAAGGGCATCTCACTGCGGGTCGAAGAGGGAGAGATTGTCACCTTAATCGGGGCCAACGGAGCTGGAAAAAGCACCACCCTGCGCACCATCTCTGGCCTGGTGCGCGCCCGCGGCGGGCATATCCGCCTGAAAGGCAAAGACATCACCCGCATGGAAGCCCACGACATCGTTTCTGCCGGGGTAGGTCACGTCCCTGAAGGGCGCGGCATCTTCCCGCGCTTAACCGTCCGCGAGAACCTGGAGATGGGCGCGTACACCATCCACAGCCCGGCGGAAGTCCGGCGGCGCATGGATGAAGTTTTTACCATCTTCCCCCGCCTGCGAGAGCGCATCAACCAGAAGGGCGGCACGCTTTCGGGCGGCGAACAGCAAATGCTGGCGACCGGGCGCGGCCTGATGCTCAAACCTCAGATTCTGTTGATGGATGAACCCTCTATGGGCCTGGCCCCCGTGCTGGTAGATGCGATTTTTGACATCATCAGCCGCCTGAACCAGCAGGAAGGGACTACCATTCTGCTGGTGGAACAAAACGCTCTGATGGCACTGCGCACCGCCGCGCGCGCATATGTGTTGGAGACCGGACGCATCGTGCTTTCTGGCTCGGCCCAGGAAGTGGCTCAAAACCCAGAGGTAAAGAAAGCCTACCTGGGCGGATGAACAGACGCGGTTTCTTCCTGGTTTTATTGGCCTCAATCTTATGGGGGACGACCGGCACGTCGCAGGCATTGGCCCCGGCGGGCGCTCAACCCCTGGCGATTGGCGCACTGCGCTTGGTGATCGGCGGCGCGGCCCTGCTGGCAGTGGCGCTTATCTCTTCCAGGCGGTCTGGCGCTTTGCCTATTCGCCCTTTAGCGCCCGGCCCGGTGCTGGCGGCGGCCATTTGCATGGCGCTGTACCAGGTGCTGTTTTTCGCCGGGGTGGCCCGCACCGGGGTAGCCGTTGGCACCATGGTTGGGATCGGCAGTTCGCCCGTGCTGGCGGGCCTGCTCGGATGGCTGCTGCGCGGCGAGCGCCCCGGCTGGCGCTGGGCGGCGGCTACCGCCCTGGCCGTAGCCGGGTGCGCCCTGCTGGGGCTGGCGGGCGGTGAAATCCGCGTGGATGGGTGGGGACTGCTCCTGGCCGTGGGGGCCGGCGGCGCTTACGCCACCTTCTCGCTGGTCGGCAAAGGACTGCTGGCGAGCCAGCCGGTCGAAGTGGTCATGGCGGCGGCCTTCAGCCTGGGCGCGCTTCTGCTGGCCCCGGCCCTGCTGGCGCAAGACCTTACCTGGCTGGCGAGCGCGCGCGGCCTGCTGGTCATGCTCCACCTGGGCCTGCTGGCGACGGCCCTGGCCTACACCCTCTACGGGCAGGGCCTCCGCCGGCTGCCCCTCGCCACTGCTGTGACCATCAGCCTGGCCGAGCCGCTCACCGCCGGAGTTTTGGGCGTTCTCCTGCTGCGCGAGCAGTTGACCTTCTCGGCGGGGGCCGGCATCGCGCTGATCGCCGCCGGGCTGGTAGTTTTATCCATCCATGCCGGAGGGCGCGCGCCGGCCAGCAGTGCTACTTCAACTTCTCCTGCCCCTTAAATTCGCGGTACGGCGACAAGATCGCCAGCACTTCGTGATCTTCCGGCAGCAGGTTATTTCCAACCATGCGGGCCAGCAGTTCGCCCAGACCGGGGCCAAGCATAAAGCCCTGGCCGCACATGCCCACCGCGTTCAACAGCCCTTCTACTTCCCTCGACCAGCCCACCAGCGGCGCCCCGTCAGGCGTCATCGGGTACAGGCCGCGCCAGGTGCGCCGCACGCGGATGTTCGCCAGTTTGGGCATGACCTCGATCATGCGTTGGGCCGCCTGCGGCAGAAATACGCTGGTCTCGTCCACGTCGAAGCCCCAAATATTGGGTGACGGCGTAATGCAGAAGATAATCTGCCCGGTTTTGTGCTGGTAAAAGTAAAAATTGGCGCTGCCCGGCGCCGGGCGGATGTCTACAATCATCGGCTTCAAAAACGGCGCGACCGACTCGGTAATGCCCGCCTCGTGGCAGTCGGGGTTGACCGGAAGATCCAGCCCGGCCATCTGCCCCACCTGGCGTGCCCATGCCCCGGCGGCGTTGATGACCACATCTGCGCTGTATGCCCCGCGCTCCGTCTTGACCCCTTTAATGCGCCCCCCTTCGATCACCAGCCCGGTCACTGGCTCGTTATAATGGAACGCGGCCCCCGCCCGGCAGGCATGGGTGTAAAAGGCATGCAGTGCCAACAGCGGCGAGCAGTTGCCGTCCTCCGGCGAAAACGTCCCCCCCCGCAGGTCCTGACGGTTCAGGTCCGGCACAATTTTCAGCAGATCATCATGGTCATACCAGTCAATATTCAGCCCCAAGGCTTTTTGCCTTTCCAGCAGGGCCTTAAGGGTCTGTTCTTCCGTTTCGCGGTATGCCACAAAGCTGTAGCCGCCCGTCACCCATTCAATATCGTCTCCGTAGACCTCCTGCCAGGTGCGGAAAATCTCAATCGAGCGCAGGCACAGGCGGATTTTAGCCGGGTCGGAGTGAGTGGCGCGCACCCCGCCGATGGCGCGCTTGTTCGAACCCTGCCCCACGCTGGCACAGCCATCCACCACTAGGGTTTTATAGCCCGCTTGGGCCAGGTACAGGGCCGACGGAGCGCCCACCGAGCCGGAACCGATGACGATCACATCGTAATGTGGAAGGCGGCCGTTGTTAGGCATGGTCACTGTCCTCCTTGCCAACACCCGCGAACACCTTGAGCGGCACTTCGATAAAGATCGGGCGGCGGGTAGTGTCGGTTACTTCAGAAAGCACAATCCCCTCGTCGCGGAACAGGCGGAAGATCAGCGAGTGGCAGGTTTTCGCGCCGCACGCCCCCATCGCCGCGCGTGTGATGGCTTTGATCTCATTCAGGTCGCGGTAGCCCTGGCGGATCAGGGCGCGGATTTCGCCGGCTGTCACCCGCTCACAGCGGCAGATAATCGTATCGTCGGTGATGTGTTGAACGTAGCTGTTCATCGGCTGGGTGACGTGTTCTTCCTGCACGCGGATACCCGCAATACGCGCCGCGATCGCGCGGGGGGCCCGCACCTTCACGATGATCGTATGGTCGCGGCTGGCAACCTGCTCCACTTTCACCACTTCCAGGTTCCCTAACACCGCGCCTTCGGTATCTAACACGGTGACCGTCTCGCGTTCCTTGATCATCTCGTAATTAAACTCAAACGGTATGGCAACGATCGGGTTTTCAGCGTCCTTGCGGTAATCCACCAGGGTGATCGCCAGCCCTGGGCAGAACGAGATGCACTTCTCGCACCCAATGCACACCAGTTCATCACCCACAAATTTCGGCGCGCGGCGGATGTCTTTGGGGTCAATAAAAATCAGTCCTTTGGGGCAGGTGGACGCGCACGGGTTGCAGGGAATCTCCTGGGTGCAGTGAAACACCGGCAGCATCCCCTTTTGCGGCTCAGGATGGGCTTCTTCCACCACCGGGCCAGGCCGCGACTTGAGAATCTCGCCGGTGCGGTACCACTCCTGCGGAGCTGGCCCCACGTCGTACCCTAATTCGCGGGCGATCTCATGCCCTTTGATTTTGCCCGAAAACATCGCCGCCGAAGCCTCGGCGATTTCTTCAGCATCGCCCGCCGCAAAGGCCTTCACCCCAAAATCCAGGGCCTTACGGTAAAACTCGTCTACTGGCTCCAGCCCGACGGCAATCAGCACGCAGTCGCAGGCGAAGGATTTTTCCGTGCCGGCAATGGGTTGGAAGGCGGCATCCACCTGGGCAATCGTCACCGATTCCACTTTGTCACTGCCGTTAGCGCTCAAGATAGTATGCCCGGTATAGATCGGCACGCCCATGCGCACCAGCTTATCTTTGTGAACTTTATAGCCGCCGCACTCCCGCATCGCTTCTACCAGGCCCACCACCTCAATTCCGGCCTGTAAAGCGTGATAGCCCGCGATCAACCCCACGTTGCCGCCGCCCACAATAAAGAGCTTTTCCGCCGGGCGGATCAGATCGCGGTTAACCAGAGTCTGAAAAGCCCCGGCCCCGTATACCCCCGGCAGGGTATTGCCTCGAAAGGCCAAAAAACGCTCGCGCGCCCCGCTGGCGCATAAGATCACCTGGGGCTTCACCAGCACGTAAGTGGTCCCGTTTTTGAGAATGCCCACTTTCTTATCGCTGAACACCGCCAGCGCGGTGGAATGCAGCCAGATTTCCACCGTCTGAGCCTGGCGCACTTCTTTTTCCAGCCGGGTGGCAATGTTAATCCCGCGCGTGCCGGCATACACGGCGTCGGTCGAACCAAAAAAGCGGTGCGTTTGCAGTACCAGTTTGCCGCCCAGGCGGTGCTTGTCATCTACCAGCAGGGCGTGAATGCCGTAGCGGCCCAATTCAATGGCCGCAGACATGCCCGCCGGCCCACCGCCGATAATTAACACCGGAACTTCGATCTCTTCAATGGCCGCCATCGGCGGCGGCGCGGCTACCGGCGGCAGGACCGGCAGGCCAACAGCCGGCTGTACCTGCATGCCTGGAGCTACCAGTTCCGCGCAAGACTTCACCGGCAGACCATCCGCCAGCACCATGCACTGCGCGCACTGCCCATTCGCGCAGAAGATCCCTTGCGGCGCGCCATCTTTATGATGGCGGCCAAAAACGCGCACGCCGTTGGCGTAGAGCGCCGAAGCGATCGTTTCGCCGCGGTACGCCCGGATGGCCCGCCCCTCCCAGAAAAAGGTGATCTCTTCGCGCTCTGGAATGGGCAAAATAGGATGTTTTTGAATCCGGAAATCAGGCATAGGCTTGACCTCAAGTAGAAAGCCCTGATCAGTGGTTAAAATTGCCGGTTCACCCGGCCCTGTCTCTCTAAGGGTAAGAGAATTTCGCCTCGCCGTGTAGTGACGTTAATGCCGGATTCCGGCGCGAATGGTTACAATCACTGCCTGCGTTTTTCTGTTAAATGCTTGTAAGCTGGTTTATATGGAAATTTTACTGACCCATCTCGTATAATCAAGCCAGCAAGCCGCCAATACCCCTGTATTGGACATTTTACATACTCGATCCAGGCTTACGATGAACCCTGATCTGCAAGCGGTTGAGAATCTGTCCGAAACACCCCTGCAAAACCTGCTGGTTTTCCGGCTGGGCGCGCAGGCTTTTGCGCTTTCGATTGAGGCCATTGTACAAGTTATCCCGATGATGAAGCTCGCGCCCCTGCCCCAATCTGACGCCGCCATCGAGGGCGTCGCCAACATTCACGGCAAGGTTACCCCCATCATCAACCTGCGCCGCCGGTTAGAACTGCCCCCTCTGCCGGCCCGCCTGCACACCCCCATCATCCTCGTCCGCCTGGGAAACCGCATGGCCGGCCTGCTTGTGGATGAAGTCATTGACATCCTCAGCCTGCCCGCCGATCAGGTGGTCCATCCCGCAGAAATCTTACCGGAAGGGTTAGAATTTGCCCGGATCATTGCGGGCGTGATCTTCCTCGCCAATCACAACATCCTTCTGCTCGACCCCTGCGCCCTGGTGTCGCCCGCCGCCCAGGCACTGCGCGGCGGCTTAGAGGCTATCAACGCCGCGGTAGACAGCGCGCGCGACAGCGCCGCCGCTCTAACCGAACCTGCTTCTTCTGAAACGCAGGCGTAAACGGCATGTCCGAAAACAGCCCGTTCAGCCCCAAACCTCTGCCCAGCCTCGGCTACGGCGACTACCTGCGCTACAGCCAGCTCATGCAGGAACGCTTCGGGCTGGCCTTCCCCGAAAAACGCCGGATGGAGCTGGAAATCGGCGTGCGCCGCGCCTTTGCGGCCTCTACCTGCCCTGACCTGAACGCCTACTACGAACTGCTGTGCGACCCGGTCCGGGGCGCTCCCGAACTGGAGCGCCTGGTCAATGCCCTGACGGTCGGCGAAACCTACTTCTTCCGCGACGCCGGGCAGTTCAACGCCCTGATCACCCACGTTCTGCCGGAAATAATCGCGCGCCGCCGCATGGTGCGCACCCTGCGCATCTGGTCGGCGGGCTGTGCCAGCGGCGAAGAACCCTACTCCATCGCCATGGCCCTGGTGGACCTGCTCCCCGACCTCAAAGACTGGACCATCACCATCCTCGCCACCGATATTAACTCCCAAAACCTGGAACGCGCGCGCCAGGGCGTCTATTCAGAATGGGCCTTTCGCGAAGAGCGGGCGCGCCAACTGCGCGGCCGCTTTTTCACCCAACAGGGCAACCTTTATCACCTCGACCCGGCCATCCGGCGCATGGTCTCTTTTGCCCAGCTTAACCTGGCCAGCAGCCAGTATCCATCTTTTGACAATAACACCATGTATATGGACCTGATCCTGTGCCGCAACGTGACCATCTACTTCCCCGAATCCGTCACCCGCGCAGTGATTGACCGGTTCTATAACGCTCTCAGCGACTATGGCTGGCTGGTCGTGGGGCATTCGGAACACTCGCTCGATACCTATCAAAAATTCCAGGCGCGCTCGTTTCCAGAGGCCATCCTCTACCAGCGCGCCCCCACCCCCATCCCGGCGGCGGCTCCCGCGCCGGCCCGGCCAGCCCTGGATAACCCTCCCCTTACCTTAGCGCCCCTGCCAGATCCCGCCCCGGCGGCGGCTCATCCAGACAACGAGCCGCACAGCGGCCAATCGAACGATTTCGAGCAGGCCCAGGCCATGTTCGGCTTTGGCAAACTGGAAGAAGCCAGCGAACTTCTCCACCGCTGGCTCAAGGCCCATCCGCGCCACGCGCCGGGCTGTGCACTGCTGGCTAAAATCTGCGCCGATTTGGGCAACCTGAGCGAAGCAGAACCCTGGTGCCGGCGCGCCATTCAGGCCGACCGCCTGAACCTTGATGCCTACTATACCCTCGCGTTGATTTACCAACACCTGGGCGACTCTGAAAAGGCTCTGGAGAACATGAAAACAGTGGTCTACATTGACCGCAACGACATCCTTGGACATTACAGTCTGGCAAACCTTTACCACGACCGGCTGCAATTCCCCCAGGCGCTAAAGTCTTTAGACAATGCCCGGCGGCTGCTCGAAAACCGCCGCGATGACGAAGTCATCCCCCGTTCCGATGGAATCACCGCAGGCCGCTTAAAACAGGCCGTGATCCAGCAGCAACAGCAGTGGACCGCCGCCGTCAGCGGCGAAGCAGAAAAACACCCGCAACCGTAAGAGGTTTCAATGCGCGATTCAGAGATCAAAAACGTAGATTGGGAACGCCTGCGGACGCGCCTGGCGGCGCTGGAGGCCAGCCCGGAACAGGCGGGTGAAACCCTTTCGGCTGAAGAGGTCGAACAGGTTTGGGCCCAGCGCTCCGAGCAGATGGCCCAGGCTCAGGCAGAAGAGGACGCCGGCGACCAGATGGAGATTGTGCTGCTGCGGGTAGGCCGTGAACTGCTTGGCGTCGAAGTCGCTTACGTCAGCGCCATTCGGCAGAATGAGCCGGTCACGCGCGTGCCGCGCGTCCCGGCTTGGGTGACTGGCGTAATCAACCTGCGCGGAACGATCCTCTCAGTCATTGACCTGCGCCTGTTCCTCGGTCTGCCCGCCGGCGAGAGCCGCCCTGAGAGCGCCGACCTCAACGGCGATATGCTGGTCGTGACGGAAACGCGCGATATGCAGGTGGTACTGCGGGTTAACGACGTTCCCGGCGTGGAGGCCGTGCGCGTCCGCGACATTCGCACCGAAACCGACACCCTGCGCGGCCTGCGGCCGGAATATGTGCGCGGCATTATCGAGCGCCGCCCCTTCCAGGATGGAGAAGAGCGGGCCGACCCGGTGATTATGCTCAACATCGAGGCGCTGCTTTCAGATCGGCGTCTGATTATCCACGACGAATTAGCCTGAGATCCATTTTATTCACAGCCCCAAAGGTAAGGTAAAGCATGTTGGCTTTCTTCAAGATCCGCTCCATTCAAACCAAGATGGTCTTCTGGACTGTGCTCTGCCTGGTCGTCACTATGGCCGCCATTATCAGCATCTCCACTTATTCGATGTACCAAATGGCTAGAGAAAGTTCAGAGAATGCCGCCATAGAGAAGGCCCGCACCTTCGGCAGCCGGGTGAAATCAGAGCTGGAAGCCCCTCTCAACATGGCCCACGCGCTGGCTAATGCCCTCAGCACCAGCCCAGACAACCTCTCCGAACCGCTGGATCGCGAATCCGTCAGTTCCATAATCCGCCAGACGGTCATGCGCAACCCGGCTTTCCTGGGCATTTCGACCCTTTGGGAACCCAATGCCTTCGACGGGAAAGACTCGGCCTTTATCTACAGCCCCGGTCACGATGCCACCGGCCGCTTTATGGTGTATTGGGCGCGCAAAGAGAATGGAACCGTGGCTCGCGAAGCGCTCATTGATTATGAAAACGCCGAGTGGTATCTGTGTCCTCAACGCACCGGCCGGGAATGTCTGGTAGGCCCTTATGAATATACCCTGTTCGGCAAAAAGACCTTAATGATTTCATTGGTCGCCCCCATTGAAAAGAACGGCCGCTTTGCCGGCATCGTTGGAATTGACTTGACCACCGAGGTTTTTCAGGAATGGGCCGAGCAGGAAAGTGACTTCCAACTGGCGCTGATCAGCAACGATGGCAAACTCGTCGCCGCGACCCACCAGCCAGACTTGATCGGTCAGCCAGCCCAAACCATCCATGCTGATTTTGAAAGCGAACTGCCGCGCGTAAGGAATGGCGAATTCGTTCACGAATACCGGATGGATACGCACAACCTCGAAATCTTTCTCCCGGTTGAAGTCGGCCGCACCACTGCCCCCTGGTCCGTCAGCATCACTGCGCCGGAGGCCGAAATTGCGCGCCCCGCCGAGGCCCTGCTGTGGCGGCAAATTATCATTGGCTCACTGCTGGCTGGCCTGGGCCTGCTGCTTGTCTGGTTCCTGGCCCGCCAGATTGCCCTGCCGGTACAGCGGCTCACCCAAACCGCCGAGCGCATCACGGCCGGTGAACTGGATCTGACGGCGCGCGGCAACGCCAATGATGAGACCGGCGTCCTGGCAAACGCTTTTAACCAAATGGTGGCGCAGTTGAAGACCATGCTCGCGGCGGAACACGAACAGCGCGCCGCGCTCGAAAGCACCGTCAGGCGCTACGTGGAGTTTATGGACGAGCTCAGCCGCGGCAACCTGGCGGCGCGGGTAACCGTCAGCCCCAACGGACACGGCGATGACCCCCTCATCCTGCTCGGCAACAACCTGAATACGCTGGCCAGCAGTCTGCAAAATATGATCCGCCAGATCAGCGAGGCGGTGACCAGCCTCAGCACAGCCTCCGCCGAAATTCTGGCCGCCACCACCCAGCAGGCTTCGGGCGCCAGCGAGCAGTCGGCGGCTATTGCCCAAACCACCACTACCGTGGACGAGGTCAAGGCAATCGGCGAACAGGCCGTCTTGCGCGCTCAGGAAGTGGTGGTATCGGCCAACCGCACCGTTGAAGTCTCGCAGACCGGACAGCAGTCGGTGCGCGATACCATCGAAAGCATGGCACAGATCAAAGCCCGCGTTGAAGGCATCGCCGAGAACATTCTGGCGCTTTCTGAACAGACCCAGCAAATCGGCGAAATTATTGCAACCGTCAGCGATATTGCCTCGCAATCCAACATGCTGGCCCTCAACGCCTCGGTCGAAGCCGCGCGTGCCGGGGAACACGGCAAGGGCTTCGCGGTGGTCGCGGCAGAGGTTCGCTCGCTGGCCGAGCAGTCGCGCCAGGCCACCGTTCAGATCAAGGCAATCTTGCAGGACATTCAGAAAGCTACCAACACTACCGTTATGGCAACCGAAGAAGGCGCTAAAGTGGTCGAACAGGGCGTGCGCCTGGCAGACCGCAGCCGCGCGGCAATTGAGCAGTTATCGTCTGCCATCGAAGAGGCCGCCCAACGCGCCACGCAGGTCGTAGTAGGCGGGCGCCAGCAGACTTCGGGCGTTGATCAGATTGCCGTTGCCATGCAGAACATCAACCAGGCCATGGTGCAGAGCCTCGCCAGCACCCGACAGGCCGAAAAAGCCGCGCAAGACCTCAACCAGTTGGCCCATAACCTGGCTGAAATGGTCAAGCGTTATACGCTGTAAGGGAGCCAAGCCATGTCTCTGGCCGGCAGTATCCGCGATCAACTTCTCAAAAGCTTCCGGGCCGAACTGGCCGAACACATCCGCACCATGACGGACGGTCTGCTGGCGCTGGAACAGGGACGCGCCGACCCGCCTGCCGGGCCGGGCCGGCGCGAAGTGCTGGATCATACCTTTCGCGCCGCCCACAGCCTGAAAGGCGCCGCCCGCGCCCTGGGGGTGACGGCTATCGAGCAACTGGCCCACGCGCTCGAAAATATCCTCGATGGGCTGCGGCGCGATACCCTGCAAACTTCCTCAGACCTCTTCACGGCCTGCTACCAGGCGCTGGACGCCATCCAGGCCGTCCAGGCGGCCTATGAAGCCGGCGAAACTACGCCCCCCAGTCAGGCGTTGATCTCTCTGGCCGCCCTGGAGCGCCTGAAAACCGGCGCAGGGGCCTCTACAGCCGCGCCTGCCGCCCCACAGCCCCCCACGGCGGTTGTATCACCCCCTCCCAAAGCCGCTGAACCAGACGCTCCCCCTACCCAAACCGTCCCGCCCGCCGCACAGCCGCCCACCCAGGCACCCCCGCCTGAAGCCGTGCCCGCGCCGGCTGAAGCCCCCAATGAGGCCGCGATTGATGAAACCGTGCGCGTGGACGTGCAAAAGCTCGATACCCTCATGGCCCACCTGAGCGAACTGCTGGTCGGCAAAATCCGGCTGGATCAGCGCCGCACCCAGCTCCGCCAGGTGCAGATTCTGCTAAACGACTGGCAGCGCGGGTGGAGCTCGGTGCGCAGTGCCTATAACCGCCTGGTCCACCACCAGGAGCACGGGATCCTCAGCCTGCACCGGCCCCGCTCCGTTGATGCGTTTCACCGGTCGGGCCATAAACCCGTCGAGAATGGCAACGGCGACCTGAAAGAACTGCTGGAAATCGGCAAAGATACTGCCCTCTTGCTGCGCTATGCTTCTGCCAGCCAGGAACGCCTGCGCGAAGCCCATGCCATGGTAGCCGAACTGCACCGCCAGTACACCGCCGATGCCACCCACCTCGCGCTGGTAATTGATAACCTGGAGCAGGAAATCAAACGACTGCGCATGCTGCCGCTCAGCACCATTACCTCAGCCTTTCCGCGCATGGTGCGTGACCTGGCGAAGCAGTCGCGCAAAGAAGCGGTGCTGACTGTCATCGGCGGCGAGACGGAACTCGACCGCCGCATCCTGGAAGGGATCAAAGATCCGCTCGTCCACCTGCTGCGCAACGCCGTTGATCACGGCATCGAAACGCCCGACCGCCGCCGCGCCCTGGGCAAGCCCCGTGCTGGCAAAATCACCCTCAGCGCGGAACAGGCAGGGAAAGAGGTGGTCATCCGCGTTTCCGACGATGGTTCCGGCCTGGACCTCGAAGCCATCCGCCACGCCGTCGCCCGGCACGGACGCAAAGACGCCCCTACCCTGACAGACGCCGAACTGGTTGATGCCATCTTCTCGCTGGGAGTCTCCACCAGCCGCATGATTACCGATATTTCGGGGCGCGGGGTGGGCCTGAACGTGGTGCGCAATAACATCGAAAGCCTGCAAGGCCGCATCCAGGTGGATTTTAAGCCCGGCGCGGGAACCACTTTTACCCTCACCCTGCCTCTGGCGCTCACCGGCACGCGCGGGCTGTTGGTGCGCTCGGCGGGCCAGTTGTTCGTTGCCCCAATCACCAGCGTGGAGCGCACCCTCTCAGTGCGCCCGGAAGATATTTTCACCCTGGAAGGCCGTGATACCATCGAATACAACGGCCGCCCCGTTACGCTGGCGCGCCTGAGTGATCTCTTAGAACTGCCGACCGGCCCAGCCTCTCCAGAACAGAGCTACCCGGCGGTGATTATGGTGGCCGCCGAGCGCCGCATGGCCTTCCTGGTGGACGAACTGGCCGGCGAGCAAGAGGTGGTCATCAAAGACCTGGGCAAGCAACTGGCGCGCGTGGCCGGCATTGCCGGAGCAACGGTGCTGGGCAACGGCGAAGTGGTGCTGATCTTAAACGCCGCCGATCTGATGAAGCTGGCCGCCGGCCGCCGCCAGGCTTCGCTTCTCGAAACCTTCCAGCAGGAGCCTAACCCTACCGCCGTCCGTTCTTCCCGCTGTATCCTGGTGGTGGATGACTCGATCACCACCCGCACGCTCGAAAAGAACATCCTCGAAGCCGCCGGTTATACCGTCAAAATCGCTATGGATGGCTACGAGGCCCTCGCCATTGTGCGCTCGCCAGACCGGCCCGACCTGGTCGTCACCGATATCGTGATGCCGCGCATGAACGGCTTTGAACTGACGCGCAGCATTAAAGATGATCCTCAGACTGCCAACCTGCCGGTGATTCTGGTTACGTCGCTGGATTCCGCTGAGGATAAAGAAAAGGGCCTTGAAGTCAAGGCTGATGCGTATATTGTCAAAAGCAGTTTCGACCAGGTCAACCTGCTCGAAACCATCGAGCAGTTAATCTAAAGGTGGATGGGGGATGGCAAACAGGAGCGGGCCAATCCGGGTGTTAGTGGTCGAAGACTCGCCGACCGCGCGCGACTTTCTGGTCGCGTTAATCAACCGCTCCAGTGATCTAAGCGTCGTGGGTACGGCGTCTGACGGCGAAGAGGCCGTGCGGCGCGCGGCGCGCCTGCGCCCCGACGTGATCGCCATGGATATCCACATGCCCCGCTTAGACGGCCTGGAAGCCACCCGCCGCATCATGCGTGAGGCCCCTACCCGTATTGTGCTGGTAACTGCCGGCCCGGCACGCGCCGATACCGACCTCACCTTCGAGTCGCTCAAGGCCGGCGCGCTAACCGTCGTCCACAAACCGGGCGCCGCCGACCCCAACGGCTGTGAGCAGTTACTGCAAACCCTCCGCCTGATGGCCGATGTGCCGGTGGTCACGCGCTGGCGGACCGAGCGGACCCGCGCCCGCCAGCCCGCCGCGCCTGCTCCGGCAGAACCTTGTCTGGATCAATCTCTGGCGGCCAAAGACTGCCTGGATCGCAAAATTATCGGCATTGCCGCCTCCACCGGGGGACCATCGGCGCTGGTTGCAGTCCTCAAGCCCCTGCCGGCGCGCTTCCCACTGCCCATTCTGGTGGTACAGCACATCACCAAAGGGTTTGGCGCGAGCCTGGCCGAATGGCTCGCCCATCAGGTGCAGATCCGGGTCAAGACAGCCGTCCACCAGGCCGCCCTCGAACCCGGCGTGGTCTGGCTGGCCCCCGATGACTATCACCTTACTGTGAATAATCGTGGTATGATGGTGCTTACGCAAGAAGAACCCTATAAAGGGCTGCGGCCTTCGGCTAATTTTCTCTTTCATTCTCTGGCAAAGCAGTATGGCCGCCAGGCTGTCGGGATTATCCTGACGGGAATGGGGGATGACGGCGTCGAAGGTCTCTCCAACCTGCATCAAAGCGGCGGGCTGATCCTGGCGCAGAACGAGGCCAGTTGCGTTGTCTATGGGATGCCCCGCGAGGCAGTCATGCGCAATGCGGTACACTATGTTTTTACCCCAGACCAGATCGCCTCTGCGCTGCTGCAACTGACTACCACGGAAGGAGACTGAATGGATCGCGTAAGAACCATCCCCATTATGAGTCAGGCGGATATTTACGCCGCCCGGATGACCACGCGCCAGGTAGCCATTGAGATTGGCATGAACCTGATTGACCAGGCGCGCATCTCGCTGGCAACCTCGTCGCTGGCGAACTGCCTGAAAATGGGTGGGAGCTCTGCCCTGCCCGATCAGGTTTTAATCAATGCGCTGACTCAGAACGAGCAAACCGGCATTCGTCTGGTATTCATCACCCGGCATTCCAATCAGCGCGCCCGCCTCGAAGAAGAGCTGGCAAAAGTCCGCGAAATTTTTGACTCTCAGCAAATCGAAGAACTGCCCAATAACGCGCTGCGGGTAACCTTAATCAAATGGGTGAAGCCCGAAAAGCAGCCTAACGATAAGGAAAGCTAATCATGTTTCAGACAGGTATCTTACGGAAGCGCGTTCTGATCGTTGAGGACAGCCCCACCCAGGCGGCGCAACTGCGCGCGCTGCTGATGGCGAATAACCTTACCGTTCAAACTGCGGCGGACGGCCTCGAGGGCCTGCGCCTGGCCGAAGGAACCCTGCCCGACCTGGTCGTCCTGGACCTGGAACTGCCGGGGATGAGCGGGATTGAGGTTGCCAAGTCGCTCAAAGCCAACCCCCGCACGCGCGACATCCCGATCATCCTGTTTACCCGCCACGATTCGCCCGATGTAATGGAAATGGGCCTGGAATACGGCATCGTTGACTTTATCCCCAAAGATGTGTTTGCCAAGATCGTCTTGCTGGAAACGCTCAAACACATGGGGATCATTACGCACTAGCCCCCGGCTTTATTCGATCTCTAATCCCACCCGGAACCCTTCATGGATAGCGTCGCGCAGCAGGCGGGCATGCTCTCCGGCGCAGTCGCCGACGGCCCGGAAGGGTATCCCCGCGGCTTGCAGGCCCGTAATCAGCGCGCGCTCCGGACGGCGCATTCCCACCGCTTTCACCACCGTATCCGCGGTGATCACCCGTTTTTCGCCGCCAGCCGGTTCCACCACCACGCCATCCGAAAGCAGCGCCGCCGCCTTTACGCCAGTGAGAATCTCTACCCCCGCCTCGCGCAGGCTTGCCAGAGTCATCCCCAACGCCGCCGGGGCTGTGCCTGCACCGGCCCGTTCCCGCGCTTCCAGCACCGTCACCTTTTTGCCCTGCGCCGCCAGCAAGTGGGCCGTGTTTAAGCCAACCATCCCACCGCCCACGATCACCACGTTCTGGCCGACCGGCACGCCGCCCTGCAGCACCTCCCAGGCGTTCACCTGGTTCGTTGGGATGGTTTCTTCCTCTAACCCGCGCGCGACCGGAGGCGGAGCCGCGCCCGTCGCCACAATGACGATGTCAGGGGCCAAACTGCGGATCAATTCCACCGTGGCCTCAGTCCCCAGGCGCACATCCACCCACAGGCGCGGCAGTTCGCGCATCTGGTAAGCGATGATGCGCTTCATCTCATCTTTGTTGGGGGCCAGCGCGGCCAGCCGCACCTGCCCGCCCAAACTGCGCTGGCGTTCCAGCAGGATCACCGTATGCCCCCGCGCCGCAGCCACCCGCGCCGCTTCCATCCCCGCTGGCCCGCCGCCCACCACCACCACCCGGCGCTGTTGAGCCGCCGGGCGGATCTCCAGTTCCACCCCAGGGCCGGTTTGCCCATTGGTGGAGCAAACCACCAGCTTCTGGCTTTGCAAAGACTCCACGCAGTCGTTGCACATGATGCACTCGCGGATCTCGGCAAAGCGGCCTTCTTCCGCTTTCAGCGCCCATTCCGGGTCACACAACAGCGCCCTTCCCAGCGCCACCAGATCGGCCTTGCCCTGCGCCACAATGCTTTCGGCCATCGCCGGGCGGATTATCCGCCCCACCGCTGTCACCGGCACGCCCGCGGCCTGGCGGACAATGGACGCCAGTTCCACAAAACAGCCATAGGGGGCCGTCCCCGCCGGTGGAATGGCGTGAGTGACATCGTTATGGTTTGCCTGGCACACCAGCAGAGAATCAACCCCCGCCTTCACCAGCCAAGGGGCCAATTGCTGTGCTTCCTCCAGCGAAGGTCCGCCCTTGCCCAGCATGGTCAGGCCGCCCGTGGCCGGGTTGGCGCGGATAAGCGCCAGGCGGTAATCTATATGCAGTTGCGGGGCCGCCGCCCGGATTTTGGCAATCACCTCCAGAGCAAAGCGCGCGCGGTTTTCCAGCGAGCCGCCGTACCCATCGTGGCGGCGGTTCAACACCGGCGAACAGAACATCCCGATCAGCCGGTCCCCCTGGATCTGCACCAGGTCAAAACCGGCCGCCTGCGCTCGCAGCGCCGCCCGCACGAATAATTCCTGTATCCGGCGAATCTGCTCCAGCGACGCATGGTTGACAAAATTAAAATAATCATCGCGCAGTTTCTTTAAAGCCGCCTCGCGCCCCTGGGTTTTCGCAGTCGTTAAGATTTCGACAGCGTCATACTCATGATGGGTTAACTGCGCCCCAATGCGCGCGCCTTCCGCGTGAACTTCATCCACCAACTGACGCAAACCCGGCAGGCCGCGGTCGTCATAAATCGCCGGGGCCGGCGTCATCGGGGGGTGGACGGCGCAGTCTCCCAGGATAATCAACCCAACTCCGCCGCGCGCCAGCCGCCGGTAAAACGCCAGTGATTTGCTCGTAATCAGGCCGTTTTCTTCATATCCCGTGTTCATCGGGGCAAACACAATGCGGTTGCGCAGCTCAATCTGGCCTAAGCGGAAGGGTTCGTATAAGATGCCCATGGGAAACTTATTATTCCTCCGTTGGTGGAAACATTTCCATTGTACCCGATTCTATTTTTTTCAATGCGGCGTTGCAAATCCCTGCCTTCAGCCCAGGCTTATTACGGATGATTTATTTTTTTGCCAGAGTACCGTATAATGCGTTCAGTTAACAGCCAGACGGCAGAGCTGTTTTTTGCGCCTGGCGCACCAATAATGCATGCCCTGAATATCATTTCTTTACAGGTGATTGAACTTTGAAAACCTCCCTTCTCCCCACGCACCAGTCCGCCCCCTCTCGGCCGCAAAACATCCAGGCGGTGATCTTTGACCTGGACGGCGTCTTGATGGACACCGAATGGATCTCCTTTCAGGTGTGGGCGCAAATCGCGGCGGCCTACGGCGGCCGCTTGCCCGCCGAAAGCTACCCCGGCATGATCGGCCTGACCGCCGAAGAAACCGGCGAATATGTGATGCGCGTCGCGCAGGTTTCCTTTGACCTGGATGCCACCGTGGCCCGCGTCTGGAAAACCGTCACCGAGCGGATTAACGCCGGGATCGAACCCATGCCCGGCGCTGTGCCGTTATTAGAGACCCTCGCCGGGCGCGGCTACCCCCTGGCAATTGCCTCCAACAGCCCGACCGGGTATATCGAAAATGCGCTGCGCGGGTTGAGACTGCGCTCTTTCTTCCGCGCCATTGCCGGCATTGACCAGGTAGCCCAGGGCAAGCCCGCGCCCGATGTCTACCTGCGGGCGGCCTGCCACCTGGGGGTTGCGCCTGAGCGCTGTCTGGCAATCGAAGATTCGTATGTAGGCAGCCAGGCCGCCCTCGCCGCCGGGATGCGCGTGCTGGCCGTTCCGGCGCGCCAGGACCGGCGCGAAAAATTCGCCGCCTGCTTTGGGATTTATCCATCCCTGGTAGAAGTGCGCGCCGGGCTAGAGGATGCCCTCAACCACGCCGCGTGAAATGCTCTGGTTTCAACATGAAGCAGTTTGCCGGTCTCTCCATCGCCCTTGGGATCACCCTGGTACTGCTGGTGCTGCTGGCGGCCTGTTCCGCGCCGGCCTTCGTCTGGCGCGCCCTTACGCCAACCACCGCCCCACCCACCGAGACGGCGCTCGCCGCCGCGCCGCCCCCCATTCACCTGATGGGGGTCTCGATGCACCTGAAGGACGATGCCAGCACCGCGCCCGAAGTTGAAACCGGCACGCAAATCACCGTCGTGCTGGACTTTCGCCCCTCCCAGGTCACCGTACAGCGAGATGCGGGCGGTAGAGTTCTGGCGACCATCTGGCAGCCCTGGGAAGATCACCCGGCGGTGGAAATGCGCGCTTGTTTTTCGCTGAGCGGCCCCTGCCAGCCCGATGGAGACTGGCAGTCCTACGCTCCCAGCCTGGAATACCAGACCCCGGTAGACTGGCTCGGCCCCCATGAAATTCACGCCGCCGTCGAGTTCCGCGACCATGCCGGCCGGCCCATCCCCACCGGAGACCCCTCTGCCGCCCAGCCAGAAGAACGCTATCCGGTCTCTTTAACCGTCATCAGCCGCCAGACTGCGGATGTTCCGATAGAAACCCTATCCCCTGCCATCCAGACCGCCCAGGCCGCCACCCGCACGGCTTTTCCTGTCACCGGCGCTGTGGAGATCGAAGAAGGGCGATGCTGCATGGGCGGCCAGGCCAACACGGAGATTGATCTTCACGTCCGTTTTGAAGCGCACAGCCCTGCCGGGTCTGTAACCGAGATGCGCGTACAAACCGGCGGCGGCTGCCAGCGCGACACCCCCGCCCTCGATGCCCCCTGGGAGCCCTTTTCTCCCACCAAAATCTACCGTACGACTCTGGCCCTCAACTGGGTTGGGTTTTACCTCAACGTCCAGTACCGCGACTCTGCCGGCGGCCTCTCCCCCGTCTACTGCGACGACATCTCCCTCGAAGGGGCCCCCTGAGGCCCTGCGCCCCGGCACAACTCTGCTGGAAAGCCCGGGTCTGCTGGCAGGTTGGGTTGGCGCGCCGCGGCCACTGCCAGGCGGTCACAGCGTTCATTTTCAGGATGGCTGGCATGACCGCGCACCCAGTAAAAGGTCACGTCGTGCCGATCCAGCAGGGCGAGCAGGCGCTCCCACAAATCCACGTTCTCGGCCCGCTGAACCTCACCCTGCGCGTTGGGAGAGCGCAGCCAGCCGTTTTTTTGCCAGCGCCGCGCCCAGCCCTGCCGTACCGCATTGACCACGTAGCGTGAATCGCTGTAGAGCGACACCGTTGATGGGCGCTCCAATGCCTCCAGCCCAGCAATGCACCCCCAAAGCTCCATTCGGTTGTTCGTTGTACAGCGGAATCCGCCTGATAGTTCGCGCCGCGCCTTCTGATACAACAGCACCACGCCGTACCCGCCCGGGCCGGGGTTGCCGGAACTGGCCCCATCACAGAAGATCACCACCCGCCCGGCGGCCAGCTCAGCCCGGTAATCGGGGATAGGCTCGGCAGGTTCTCCATCCGCCGATTCTGTCGGCGCAGGCACGACGCGCCCCTCCGAGGCCAGAAATTCCTCCGCCTCGCGGCGCGTGGCAAAGCCCCGGTACACCGACCCCTCAAACCCGCTGACCTGCGCTTCTGCCCCCTGCGGGCCGTACCATTCCAGGTAAATGCCCGGTTTGCGGCCTTTCACGACGGCGTAAAAATTCTTTTTCTTAGCTTTTGCCATGAGCCTTCAGGTTAAATCCTTGGCGTAACACACGCTTTCGTCTTCATCGCTATAAGGCGGGTAACATGGGATGCGCCGGAAACCACAGCGTTCATACAGGCGCATGGCCTCCGGCTGTTTCCAGCCGGTTTCGAGCTTCAGCGAGCGGTAGCCAGCCGCTCGCGCGGCCTCTTCCAGCTTTTCCAGCACGCGCTGGCCGATGCGCTGCCCGCGGTAGGTTGAAGCGACAAACATGCGCTTAATCTCGCCCACCCCTGCCTCCGCCGGGCGCAGCGCCCCACAGCCGACCGGGCGCTGGCCGTCCCAGGCAATCACAAAAGCCCCGCCCGGCCCCAGCACCTGCTCAGGAGCAAAGTCGCTCCAACCGTCATCGCCAGGGTAGCGCGCCCGAATCTCCGCCGCCAGGGCCGCAATCAGCGCCGCAGCAGCCAGCGAACGCGGATCGGCAAACTCAACCTCGATCATGGCGGTTCAGAGAGCTTCGGACTGCCAACAGCCCAGAGGAATTACGGAAGGGTCGCCGGTACATGGTTTTGAATCATATCACACATACCAATAATCGCGAACGCTCGTGATACAGTTTTAAATATGCCCGCCTCCACCCTCCGCCAGCCGCTGAAAAACTTTTCACCTTTGAGGCGGCTCATTTTTTAACTTAGTATATGCTAACAATATGACATTTATCGGCCTATGGCATGAGAGTCGTCACTTCGTCATCCCTTAGTGAGGGGATACAATTAAAGCGCAATCTTATTGCAAACAATTCGCAGTAACTTATTGCAAATCATTCGCAACGAATAAGGCCGGCGTGATGAGTGATCTTTCTCTGGTTGAACAAGTCGTTAATCGGCTCCGCTCTGAGGGCGGGCGCATGACCTCACAGCGCCGCCTGATCCTCGCTACCCTGCAAGAATGCCCCGATCACCCTACTGCCGAAGAAATCTTCGAACTGGCCCGGCGCAAAGACAGCGATCTGCACCTTTCCACGGTTTACCGCACCCTGCGCTGGCTGGAAGAAGAAGGCTTCGTCAGTCCGCGCTGGTTTGAAGACGAGCGCCGCCAGGAACGCTTCGACACCCTCAGCGCCGCCAACCGCGATCACGATCACTTCCGCTGCCGCATCTGCAATACCATTATCGAATTTTCTGAGCCTTTAATGGATGAGATCAAATCCGCTTACCAGCGGCGGTTTGGCGGGCGCGTCGAGAGCGCCACGCTGACTTTCTACGGCGTCTGTGAGCACTGCCTGGAACGCGAATAGAGGTATCGCCATTATGGAATCCTGCCACACCCTGTCTGAACCCAAACTGCTCTCCGGCAGCCGCATTGCCCTGGTTGGCAACCCCAACGTGGGCAAATCCATGTTGTTCCACCGTCTCACAGGCCAATACGTCACGGTTTCGAACTACCCCGGCACCACAGTGGAGATTGCCCAAGGCACGCTCAAGTCGCGCGGGCGGCCCGATGTAATCGTGGTAGATACCCCCGGCATTGTGGCCTTTCCACCCCGCAGCGAAGATGAGGCCGTCACCGCGCGCGTGCTGCTGCAGGAAGACCTGCGCGCCGTCGTGCAGGTCGGCGACGCTAAAAACCTGCGCCGTACTCTGCACCTGGCCGTGCAACTGGCTGAGATGGGCCTGCCCCTGGTGTTAGCTTTGAACATGATGGACGAAGCCCACTCGCGGGGACTTGCCCTAAAGCCAGAAGTGATCTCCTCCGCCCTGAAGATCCCCGTCGTTCCGACTGTTGCCACGCGCGGGCAGGGCATTGATGCGCTCGTAGACCTCATCTCTCGCTCAGAGCGTCCTGAGCTGCAAATCGCCTACCCGGCCGCCATCGAGGCCGCCATTGAGGCCATCCGCCCCTGGCTGCCCGAGGCCCGCGTTGCCGCGCGCGCCCTGGCGCTGCTGCTCCTCAGCGACGATGCCGCCGCCGCTGCCTGGCTGAACGCCAGCCTCGCGCCAGAAGGCCGGCAGGCCATCGAGGCCGCGCGCGCCGCCCTCGAACAGCAGTTAGGCGAAGCGCCCGCCGCGGCCATCCAGCGCGCCCGTGAAAGCTACGTGGAAGCCCTGGCCGCCCGGGCCATCACCGAACAGCACCCGGGCCGCCCCAGCCTGGCAGTCCAGTTGGGCCGCTGGGCGGCTCACCCCATTTGGGGACTGCCCATCCTGATGGTGGTCCTCTATGCTATGTTTTGGTTTGTGGGCGTCTTTGGAGCCGGCACGCTGGTGGGTCTGCTCGAAGAAAACCTTTTTGGTCAGATCATCAACCCCTGGCTTACGGCGCAGGTCGAACGGCTCATCCCCATCCCCTTCCTGAGCCAGTTACTGGTCGGTGAATACGGCCTGTGGACGATGGGCGCGACCTATGCCCTGGCCCTGCTGCTGCCCATTGTCGTCACGTTCTTCATCACCTTTGGCATCCTCGAAGACTCTGGCTACCTGCCGCGCCTGGCGGTGCTGACCAACCGCATCTTTACCCTCATGGGCCTGAACGGCCAGGCCGTACTGCCGATGGTGCTGGGCCTGGGCTGTGTGACCATGGCGACCATGACCACGCGCATCCTCAATTCGCGCCGCGACCGCATTCTGGTGACACTGCTTCTGGCCCTGGCCGTGCCTTGCTCGGCCCAGTTGGGCGTAGTCATGGGCCTGCTGGCGGGCATCTCACTGGGGGCCGCCCTGATTTGGAGCGGCGTCGTCCTGTTGGTCCTGCTGCTGATCGGCTGGCTGGCCGCCCGCTTAATGCCCGGCGAGCGCGCCCCCCTGGTAGTGGAACTCCCTCCCCTGCGCCTGCCGGTGCTGTCAAACGTGCTGATGAAAACCGCCGCCCGCCTGGAATGGTACATCAAAGAAGCCGTGCCTCTGTTCCTGTACGGGACGCTGCTGCTGTTCCTGTTAGACTGGTTCCACATCTTGCCTGGAATCATCCGCGCCGCCGAGCCGCTCATCAGTGGGTGGCTTGGTTTGCCCCCCCAGGCCGCCGCCGCCTTCTTATTGGGCCTGATGCGCCGCGATTTCGCCGCCACCGGTCTGTTTGCCATGCAGTCGCAGGGTTTGCTCACCCCTGTTCAGGTGGTCGTTTCGATTGTCACCATTACGCTCTTCATCCCCTGCATCGCCAGCATGTTTATGATGGTCAAAGAACGCGGCGCCAAAATGGCCGCCGCCATGATCGCCTTCATCTTCCCCTTCGCCCTGCTGGTAGGCGGACTGCTCTACCGCCTGCTGCTGTGGATTGGTTGGAACGGATAGCCGCCATGGAATTACGCGAACCCACCCCCGTCATGATTATCTGCAGCCTGTGCGGCCATGCCTTTGACCCGGCACAGCATCCCTCCTGCAGCGCCTGCCCGCTCCATTCCGGCTGCAGCCTGGCCTGCTGCCCCAACTGTGGGACGACGAACATCAACCCCGCCAGTTCCAAACTGGCTGGCTGGATCAAAAAACTCATCGGCAGGTGAGCCGTTTTACTGTAAACCCTACGCTCTGGAGATTACCCTATGCTCAATTTAACTTTCTGGCGCACTCCTGTAGTCAAAAATCCCCCTCAAGCTCACGTGGACGCTCACGCAACGGCTCTTTCACAGGTTCCTCCTGGCCGGGCCGTCAGGGTAAGGGGGTTCGGCAGGCTCTCTCCCGCTCAGCGCCAGCACTTACAGGCGTATGGGTTACTGCCCGGCCGCTCGATCCTCGTTTTGGCTCAGCGCCCGGTCACCATTGTCCTGATTGAGCAAACCGAATTGGCCTTCGAAACGGAAATCGCCGCTCAAATTCTGACGGAATAAAAAAACGTGCCTTTTCATAGGGTTGGGTTTTGCGCGCCAGGCCTTATGGAAAAGGACCGCTATTTATTTTTCTTCTTCTCGTCGTCCTCCGCTTCGCCACCGCCGCTGGCATTGGGCGGTTCCTCGTCAGCTTTCAGCAGATCACGGCGCTGCACGCGCACCGCCGCCTTCCGAGAAATCCATCCCTTTTGCCCCGCCGCGATGCTCTGCACCGCATCCACAATCACCTCCGGCGCTTCGTCTTTAATCAGGTAGCCAGAAGCGCCCATCTCCAGCATTTCCAGGATATACTGCCGGTCATCGTACGCGCTTAACACCAGGATGCGCACCGGAGAATGGTTGGCCTTCAAACGGCGCGCTACCTCAACTCCATCCATCACCGGCATTTCCATATCTAGAATCAACACATCCGGATTCAGCTCTTTCACCAACTCAATCGCCTCGACCCCGTTACTGGCCTCACCGATCACGTGAATATCGCTAGAACGAGCCAGAATGTTGCGAATACCAACCCGCATAATAGCGTGGTCATCGGCAATAACCACTCGTGTTTTTCCCATCGGTTCTCCTATGCAAGCAAACGGATGGTTTTGCTGCAATGGCTCTTCTCTGCCGCAGCTTCGCGTCAATCCCCTTAGCGAAGTCCGCCCCTCACTGCCCTGATCCC